>ERZ724524.2148-NODE-2148-length-13021-cov-4.893259_pt1 | contig 13021 bp, 8 predicted proteins | sample MGYA00376057_ERZ724524 | MGnify/ENA primary metagenome ERZ724524 (study PRJEB28724, sample SAMN07190888) | wastewater metagenome | isolation source: influent of sewage treatment plant in Hong Hong | place: USA: Christiansburg, Virginia | collected 2016-03-01 ...
AGCGCCGTCGAAGGTGCCTTTGCCAGCAAGTACCGCAACGCTGGCCAGACCTGCGTGTGTACCAACCGCTTTTACGTGCAGGAAGGCGTGTACGACGAATTCGTGGCCAAGTTTGCCGCCCGGGTGCAAACCGCCAAGGTCGGCAACGGCTTTGAGGACGGCGTGAACCAGGGCCCGCTGATCGAAGAAGCCGCGCTGCAAAAGGTGCAGCGCCACGTCGATGACGCCATCGCCAAAGGCGGCCAGGTGCTGGTGGGCGGCAAGCGCCTGAACGATCTGGGCAGTGGCCAGTTCTTTGAGCCCACCGTGATCGCCCACGCCAGCGCCGACATGCTCTGCGCCCGCGAAGAAACCTTCGGCCCGTTCGCACCCGTGTTCAAGTTCGCTACCGAAAAAGAGGCGGTGGACGCGGCCAACGCCACCGAGTTCGGTCTGGCCAGCTACTTCTACAGCCGCGACGTGGGCCGCATCTTCCGCGTGGGCGAGGCGCTGGAGTACGGCATGGTGGGCATCAACGTGGGCATTCTGGCCACCGAGCATGTGCCCTTTGGCGGCGTCAAGCAATCGGGCCTGGGCCGCGAGGGCTCGCACCACGGCATGGACGACTACGTGGAGATCAAATACCTCTGTCTGGGCGACATCCAGAAGTGATGCCGTGCAACAGGCCCGCTGCAATTGCTCTTTTTTTGATAGCTGCAAGCGCTTATTGCACGGGCGTTTGAGGCATAAAACACCTGTATTTTGATGGCCTGAGCGGGCTGGCGTAGCCAATGGTCTGCGGCAGCTGCCTATAATCAGCGCCTTCGCGGGTGTCGTTCAATGGTAGGACTCTTGCTTCCCAAGCAAATAACGTGGGTTCGATTCCCATCACCCGCTCCAGTCCAGTATTCCAGGCCGTACCAGGCCACCGCAAGCCCCCTCCCTCATCGGTAGCGGGGCTTTTTTCTTTGGCTTTGTTGTGTGTCATCCCCTGTGAGCGTCAACATGGTTGCATCCCTTCTTGTCGGCATGCTGTGCGCACACCTGCTGTGCTTTGCAGTGATGTTTTTGCTCATCAGCAAACGTTTGCACGGCAACACCATGGGCATGGATTTTTTCGCCCTGGGCAACCTGCTGCTGGGCTTGGCCTATGTGCTGCAACTGCTGGAGGGCGGCCCCGCATGGAGTCTGATGAGCGTGGTCAACCACACCCTCACACTGGCAGCACCCATCGCCTATGGGCTCGGTGCCATGCGTTTTTTTGGGTACCAGGCGCCCTTGTGGCGTCCGTTGATCGCTTTTGCCATTGCCTACGCCGCTGCGCAGTGCCTGGTGCAGTGGGGTTGGGGGCCGGTGGCCCGCTACGCCATGCTGGCAGGGATGTCGGCACTGCTGTTTTTTGGCATGGTGCTTGCTGTGGTCTATGGCGTGCGCACATTTGCCAAAGATTTGTACGGAGAGATGGTCTTTTTTGCGCTGCTGATCGGCGGCATTGGTGTGCTCAACGCGATCAAGTTCGTGAAGATTGTGGATGGTGGCCTGCCAGCGCTGCACATGGACAGCCAGTTTCAGATGGTGTTCTACATCTACATGTCATCCCTGGCCACCGTGCTGCCGCCCTCGATTGTCTGGCTGGTGCTGCGCCGCCTGACCGATGACCTGCGCAGCATGGCAGCGCGCGATCCGCTGACGCAGTTGCTCAATCGCCGGGGGCTGTCAGAGGCGCTGCAGCAGCATTTCCACTCCCGCCATGCCACACCGGCGTACTTGCTGCTGGTGGACATCGATCATTTCAAGCGCATCAACGATACCTATGGCCACCACACTGGAGATGCCGTGCTGTGCCAGGTCGCAAAGGTGTTGCGCGCTACGGTGCGCCGGGGCGACTTGGCAGGCCGCATTGGCGGAGAAGAGTTTGTCGCCATCTGCCTGGACACCGACGGTGTGGGCGCCGCGCACCTGGCGGAGCGCTTGCGATCGGCCATCGAAAGTCAAGCCATCCACGTTGCTGGTAGCGACCATCTGCTGCACTGCACGGCCACGATCGGGGTGTCACACCACTTCGCCAGCCCGCATGCCTGGGAGGGCGCCATGCGCGAAGCCGACGCGGCCCTGTACCGTGGCAAAGCCGCTGGACGCAACCGGGTCGAGTGGGCAGAGGGCTTTCACGGCCACGCTGGCGCCCCCGGATGACACGGTGCGCCGTGGCACGTTCTCGAATGCAACCGCGCTACCGCAAAAAAGATTCGCAAATTGTCTTTATTGTCAGCACGTGTTTCACCCGCTTGCGGCGAAGTGCAAGGCACCTCCACAATGAATCCGTTGTCTTTTAACGGAGGCTTTCATGACGCTGCAGTTGCTTCGGGATCTTTCTCGCTCCACCCTGCCCCTGACCGTGAATGACAGGGGCGCCATCGACCAATTACGGCTGCTGCGCGCTGCCGGGTTGGTGGCTGTGTTTCTCTCTTCACCCCACTCGCCCACGCCCTTTGCCCGGGTGCTGGTGGTCACGCCAGAGGGTCGGCGGGCACTGTCTTCGTCAGACCAGATGGCTATTGTGTAGCTGGAAAAAAGCAGTTTGGGTGCGTGGCTGCCCCCCTGTGCAGGGGCTTCATTTTTCAGGTCAAATCAAGCTCCAGCGCTTTTGCTACAAGCGCTAGCAGCTCTCTTTTCAATAGCACAAAAACTGCCAATCACACCCTCAAGGCAGCACCAGCAGGCTGCGCTGGCTTTGCCATTGCAGCGCCTTGCCGCTCAGGGGGTCGGTAAAGGCCAGTGTTTGGGCCAGCAGTTGCAGTGGCCTTGAGAAGTCGCCTTCCGGCGCATCGTTGACCTCGGGGTAGAGCGCATCGTGGCGCAGCGGCAGGCCCAGCGCCGCCATATGCACACGCAGTTGGTGGCGCTTGCCGGTGACGGGGCTGAGACGGTAGCGCGCCCAGCCACCAGCCACCTCCAGCACCTCCATGCGGGTGCAGGTGTTGGGCTCGCCGGGCACCTCGTGCATGCGGAAAAACTGCGGGCTCTCGTCCAAGCGGCTGCGATGCTCGCGCGGGAAGGCCAGTTCCTGGCGCCAGGGCGCCACAGCCTCGTAGTGCTTGGTGATGGTGCGGTCACGGAACAGCGCCTGGTAGCGCCCGCGCGTGGCGCGCTGCACTGAAAAAAGCACCAGCCCGGCGGTATCGCGGTCAATGCGGTGCAGGGGCGATAGCTCTGGCAGCCCCAGGCGTTTTTTGAGGCGCACCAGCAGCGTCTGCTGCAAATACCGCCCCGAGGGGGTGACGGGCAAAAAATGCGGCTTGTCGGCCACCAGCAGGTGCTCGTCCTGGTAGAGCACCACTTCATCGAACGGAATCACCGGCTCGGCGGGCAGGTGGCGGTAGTAATACAGGCGCAGGCCGCGCTCAAAAGGCCGCTGGGCGGTGACGCGCACGCCGTGCTCATCGACCACATCGCCCGCCTCGATGCGGCGCAGCCATTCGGCACGGTCCACGGCAGGCAAATGCTGCGCCAAAAAATCCAGCATGCTGCCCTGCCCCGCAGCGGGCAGCGCCACGCAGCTGGGGCCTACGCCATCGCGCAGCAGGGGCAGGGGCAGAACATGGGGGTCTCGGGGGTGGTGCATGGCGGTGGCGCGCCACTATACATTCGGCAATGCTGGTACAAAATGCACTGGCACCCCAAACCCCACAGGCTTACGCTGGCCCAACGCCGGTTTCTTTGATGGCAACGCTGTAAAAAACCATGGACATTCATTACCTCACCCCCCTTTTTTCGCCCGAATCCATTGTTGTCTTCGCAGGCCAGGCGGATGAGCCGTCCACACAAACCTTGCTGGGCGGCGTGTTGCACGAGTTTTTGCGCGCCCAGACTTACAGCGGCACATTGCAGTTTTTGAACACACAGGCCAGCGGCACGCTGGCAGACTTGGCGCAGGTCAAGGCCGATCTGGCCATCATCGCCCTGCCGCCCAAGGAAGTGGCCGCCACGCTGGAGCTGGCAGCCCGCATGCACTGCCGCGCCGCCCTGGTGCTGTCCAGCGGCACCAGTGCCGACGATGCCGCCGAGCTGAAAAAAATCGCCCAGCGCGAGGGCATCCACCTGCTGGGCCCCAACTGCCTGGGCCTGCAACGCCCGCAACTGCAACTCAACGCCAGTGCGGCGGGCCCGCTGGCGCAGTCGGGGCCGCTGGCGCTGGTGTCGCAGTCGGGCGCGCTGACCTCGTCGATTCTGGATTGGGCCCGGGGCAATGGCGTGGGCTTTTCTTCGGTGGTGTCGCTGGGGCCCAATACGGCGGTGGACATTGCCCAGGTGCTGGATTTTCTGGCCCACGACCGGCACACCCAGAGCATCGTGGTGTACCTGGAGGGCATCAGCAACGCGCGCAGCTTCATGAGCGCGCTGCGCTCGGCGGCCAACACCAAGCCGGTGGTGGTGCTCAAGGCCGGGCGCAAGCCAGCGGGCAACGAAGCGGCGCAAACCCACAGCGGCACCATCGTCGGCAGCGACGATGTGTTTGACGCAGCCCTGCGCCGGGCGGGCGCGGTGCGGGTGCGCTCGTTTGTGGAGCTGTTCTCGGCGGTCAAATGCCTGGCATCGCGCTACCGGCCCGTGGGGCGGCGCCTGGCCATCATTGCCAATGGCGGTGGCCCCGGCGTGCTGGCGGCCGACTGGGTCAATGAAATTGCACTGGAACTGGGCAAGCTCTCAGCGGCCTCCGTCAGCGCGCTGCAACCGCTGTTGCCACCGCACGCCTCGCTGACCGACCTGATCGACCTGTCCGAATCCGCAGGCCCCGAGCACTACAAAGCCGCCATTGAGGCCGCCGATAAAGACCGCCAGATCGACGGTGTGCTGGCTATTTTCTCGCCGCGCCCCGGCACCGATGCCCAGGGCATTGCGCAGGCGCTGGCCGATGCCAAGCCACGCATGGGCAAGCCGCTGCTGACCTGCTGGATGGGCGATGCCTCGGTCATGGCGGCGCGGGGGGTGCTCAAAATGGCAACGATTCCCAGCTTTCGCACACCCGAGGCCGCGGTGGGCGCCTTTGGCAACATTGCCTCGTTCTACCAAAACCAGCAACTGCTGCAACAAACGCCGCCACCGTTGTCCACGCTGGCCAAGCCCGATATCGAAGGCGCACGCCTGGTCATTGAAAGCGCACTGGCCGAACGGCGCAAAGTGCTGACCGAGATGGAGTCCAAAACGCTGCTGGCAGCGTTTCACATCCCTGTGACCAAGACCATCCTGGCGCGCAGTGCCCACGAGGCCATGATGATCGCCACCCAGTTGGGCTTTCCGGTAGCGCTCAAGATCGACTCGCCCGACATCTCGCACAAGTCCGACGTGGGCGGTGTGGCCCTGAACGTGATGAGCGGCGCAGCCGCGCGCGACACCTACACCGACATGGTGCAGCGCGTGACCCGGCTGCAGCCCAACGCCCGCATCAACGGGGTGACGGTGCAAATCATGGCCCCGGCGCGGCGCGGGCGCGAAATCTGCATCGGCCTGGTGGCCGACGACCCGTTCGGCCCGGTCATCTCTTTTGGCGCGGGCGGCACCATGATCGAGCTGATCGACGACAAGGCCATGGAGCTGCCACCGCTGAACCAGTTTCTGGCCCGCCGCCTGATCGAGCGCTCGCGCGTGTCCGAAACGCTGGGCGCCTGGCGCGGCGCCAGTGCAGCCAATATCGAAGCCCTGGAGCAGGTACTGCTGCGGGTTTCGGAAATGGCCTGCGAGCTGCCCCAACTGCGCGAGATGGACATCAACCCCATCATCGTGGACGAACACGGTGCCGTGGCCGTGGATGCACGCATCGCCATCGACCAGGCCCCGCAAACCACCATCGGCAGCGCCAACCATTACGGGCATTTGTCCATCCTGCCCTACCCCGCACGCCATGAGCAGGTGTGGCCGCTGCGCGGGGGCGGTGAATACACGGTGCGCCCCATCCATCCGGGCGATGCGCAGATGCTGCAAACGCTGGTGCAACAGCTGTCGCCGCAAAGCCGCTACTACCGCTTTGTTTCTTCCATGGCAGAGCTGCCGCCCAGCATGCTGGCGCGCTTCACGCTGATCGACTACGACCGTGAAATGGCACTGGTGGCCATCCACAAGCAACGCACGGCAGGCGCCGACGGCCATATCGTGGAGACCGAGCGCATGGTGGGCGTCTCGCGCTACGTGACCAACCCCGACCGCTCCAGCTGTGAATTTGCCCTTGTCGTGGCCGACGATTTCAATGGCAAGGGCCTGGGATCGCGGCTGATGCTCAGCATCATGGACGTGGCCCGCGAGAAAGGCTTGAGCGAAATCGACGGCCTGGTGCTGGCCAACAACCCGGGCATGCTCAAACTCATGCGCAGCCTGGGCTTTTCCATCAAAGCCTACGCGGAAGACCCGGACTTCAAGTTCGTGACGCACAAGCTCTGACGCTGCACGCGCCCCCAGGCACAACGGGCCACCGCACGGCCTGGGGCACGCCCCAACCACCACTGGTACGCCATGCAATCCATCACCCCACATCGGCCTTACCCGCTGTTTGATACGGCGACCACCCAGCGCATCGAGCGCCACGCTGCTGCCGCGCTGCCCGCGCACACCTTGATGCAGCGCGCGGGCCTGGCTGTGGCGCAGTTGGCCCGGGCGCTGGCACCGCACGCGCGCACCATCTGGATTGCCTGTGGCCCCGGCAACAACGGCGGCGATGGCCTGAAGGCCGCCATGCACCTGCACCGCCAGGGCCTGGACGTGGCCGTGACCTGGCTGGGTGATCCGGAACACTGCCCTGCCGATGCACGCCAATCGTGGCAGCGCGCGCAGCAAGCCGGCGTTGCGCTGGTCAAACACCCCCCCGCACTGGGCCCACAAGACCTGTGCATTGACGCCTTGCTGGGTATAGGTCTGCGCCCCGGCCCGGTGCCAGAGCCATTGCTGGCACTGCTGCAGCAGCTGTACGCCAGCCCCGCCACGCTGCTGGCCGTGGACGTACCCACCGGACTGCAAGCCGATACAGGGCAATACGTGGCTGGTTTTTTCCCCAGCGCAGCCACCGTCCCCCAGCACGCACCTTCTGCTGCGCGCCACACCCTGAGTCTGCTGACGCTCAAACCTGGCCTGTTCACGGCTGCGGGACGGGATGCTGCAGGCACCGTCTGGCTGGACGACCTGCTCACTGCCCCCCCCGCACACGAGGCACCTTGTGCCTGGCTGACAGGCCCACCCCATCCGCTGCCACGCCCCCATGCCAGCCACAAAGGCAGCTATGGCGACGTGGTGGTGGTGGGTGGAGAAGGGCTGCATGCACGCGGCATGGGGATGGTCGGCGCGGCGATTTTGGCGGCACGCGCTGCGTTGCACAGCGGTGCAGGCCGCGTGCTGGTGAGCCTGCTCGGCAACACCCAACTGCAATTGGACATACAGCAACCCGAGCTGATGCTGCGCGAGTTTGCCGCCCTGCCACTGGAGCAATTGACCGTGGTGTGCGGCTGCGGTGGCGGCGAGACTGTGCGCACCGTGCTGGCGCAGGTGCTGGAGCGCAGCGCACGGCTGGTGCTCGATGCCGATGGGCTCAACGCCGTGGCCTCGTCTGGGGCCTTCCAGCAATCCCTGCAAATGCGGGCGCAGCGCGGTCAGACCACCATCCTCACGCCCCATCCCCTGGAAGCTGCGCGCCTGCTGGGCACCAGTGCCGCCCAGGTGCAAGCCCACAGGCTGATGGCAGCACAGCAACTGGCCCAGCGCTTTGCTTGCGTGGCGGTACTCAAGGGCTCCGGCACGGTCGTGGCAGCACCTGGCACCACGCCCTGGCTCAACCCGACAGGCAACGCCCGTTTGGCCGCTGCGGGCACCGGCGATGTGCTGGCAGGCATGGTGGCAGCGCGCTGGGCCAGTGGCATCCACGCGCCGCAGGCGGCCACTGAGGCCGTATTTGCACACGGCCTGGCCGCCGACCAGTGGCCTGCCAACACCCCGCTGACTGCGGGTTTATTGGCCCAAAGCCTGCTTTTTCCGTGAATCCGATCCCCAGCTCACCCATCGGCAGGCTTTTTCTGCGTTGGGAGAATGCACCATGCAACGACGTCCACTGCTCCTTGCCCCAGCCCTGTGGGCCGTGGGATTTTCGGCTTTCAGTGAACCACCTGCGCCGTCCTTGGCTGATCAGGCCCGCCGGGGCGGGGTACTGCTGGTTCGCCACGCCAGCACCGAACCCGGCTTGGGTGATCCGCCCGGTTTTACCTTGGGCCAATGCAGTACCCAACGCAATCTGTCAGAGGCGGGCCGGGCACAGGCCCGGGCGATGGGTGACTGGTTCAGGCACCACCGGCTACCAGTGCAAACCATCCTCAGCAGCCAGTGGTGCCGCTGCCAGGAAACAGCCCGGCTGGCCTTTGACCACCAGGAAGACTGGCCCGCACTGAACTCCACTTTTGCGGGCCAAGGCCAACAGACACAGCAGCTGCGCCTATTGCGCGAACGCCTGCTGCGCCTGCCTGCGGGTACGCTGGAAGTGTGGATCACGCACCAAGTCATCATGACCGGGCTGACTGGCGCCTACCCCGCGATGGCCGAGGGCTTTCTGGTGGACACACAAGGCGCACTACTGACCCGCGGCATGTTGACATCCGGCGCTTGAAATGGAGTTCAACGCGCACCGAACTTGTGGGTGATCCAGAAGATCCACTTTGCCAACTCCCTCCAGTGTTCCCCCGTTTGTTCCCCGGATTGAGGAAACTTGCCGTGTGTTTCACAGGCATCTCTTGCCCGATGGACAATCCGTTCGCCCAATGAAAAACCCGCCAACTGTTTCCGGTTGGCGGGTTCTGTACTGTCAAATGGTCGGTGTGAAAGGATTCGAACCTTCTACCCCTTGCACCCCATGCAAGTGAAATAAATTTTTAAAGAATCCAAAGAAGTCCAAGAAAAATTAAAAATCCTTTTATTTTCAACAACTTACTTCAAACCCTACAAGATCGTTAGTCCATCCAAATCCACGTAAGTACAATGCAAACTCCCCAATTTGTGGGGGCAAATGTGGGGGCAAATTTGGCGACGATTACTCAACTGCAATTGCTGGCGCTACGCGAAGGAGATCATGGGCGCACCCTGAACATTGCACCTAGCGTGCGTGGGCAAGTGCGAGCCAGAGACGGCGGAATCAGCGTCTATGTCGCCATGCGCTATAGAAACGGCGATAAAGTCCGCGAGGTTCGGCTGGGCACTTGGCGCAGCGAGAACGGGCGCATGGTGGGCGAGTCTTTGAAAGCCATACTGGACAAAGCTGCGGCAATTCGTGGGCAGGTAGCCGAAGGGAAAGACCCTGTGGCCCAGCGCCAGGAACAAGCAGCCCAGGCTGAGGCACAGAAGGAAGTGGAACGCGCCAAGGCCGAGGCTGACCACCAGCAAGCTCTGCATGAACAACGCCAGCGCCTGCAAGAGCTTGCAGCAAAGCAGGCGCGCATAACCATTCGGGGACTGTTTGAGCATTGGCAGCGCCTGGAGCTGGTGGCCCGTGCCGACGGTGGTAGCGAGGCTGTGCGCTCATTCGAGAAAGATGTATTCCCTCTCATTGGTGACATAGCAGCAGCGGACGTGACCAAAGCGCATATCCAAGAAGTTGTGGACACCATCAAGGCACGGGGCACGCCCAGCAAGCCCATGATCCGCAGCGCCAAGAAGACCCTCGCCGACATGCGCCAAATGTTTGGTTTTGCTCTCGACCGTGATTACATCGCAGCCGATCCGACTGCCCATATCAAGAAGGCCAGACTTGGCAAGGACACAGAACGTGATCGGGTACTGAGCGAACCTGAACTGATTGAGCTGTTTCAGAAACTGCCCAAGGCAGGTATGGCCGACACCAGCATGATTGCCCTTCTTTTGCAACTGGCGACACTGGCGCGCATCGGCGAAATACTGGGAGCACGCTGGGAACATATAGACACGGATCGGCGCATCTGGCGACTGCCCGAGAACGAGACCAAGAACGGCAAAGAGCACCGGATATGGCTGAGTGACTTTACCTTGGCGCAAATCGAACGACTGCGCGCAATCACCGGTCTAACGCCTTGGTTGTTCCCAGCAATGCGCACCAAAGCAGGACGACTGGACTTTACCGATTCGGTGTGCGAAAAGACAGTAACCAAGCAAGTGGGCGACAGGCAGCGCCCCGGCGGCGTGCCCATGAACGGACGCAGCAAATTGGTTGACGCCTTGGTATTGCCTGGCGGCAAGTGGACACCTCACGACCTGCGACGCACCGGCGCTACCGAAATGACCGAACTTGGTGTCCTGCCAGACGTCGTAGAGCGCTGCCTCAATCACACAGAGGAAAAAAAGATCAAACGCATCTATCAGCGCGCGCAGTACGAGGGGCCTATGCGCGAAGCATGGCGTTTGTGGGGCGAGCGCCTGGAGTTACTTCAAGCCCAGGCACTGGGACACTGTTTCAATGCGACTGACTGCCGAAGCAGTCAACCCCTCGCAGGCAGCTGATACGTTCATTTTTGGGGCTTCCAAGCAGAATCAAAAACCCCACGATTTTAATAAGTATTCAAAATTAATTGCATTTGGTTGCAAATTAAATCTGACAACAGCTGACATCCAGAGAACTCAATCGACCCCTCGTGAAACGTTGACCATCAACTCGACATCCAGCAACGGTGTCCAACACGTTCCACATGCATTCAAGGGTGCCCCAGAATAGCCACATCAGTTTCAAAGTGGTCAAAAAACACTGTCGAAACTGGTACGCGCCAAAAGCAAGAAGCCTTCCGAGGGTCGAAACTCGGAAGGCTTCTAGGGTCAAAACGACACTGAAGAAATGGTAGCTCTTCAACTGTTGATTCTATCAACCAGACGGTGAAACGGGTATCCGTGGAAACATCAGGGTGAGAGGATGGCCTGCGCTCAGGCAAGTTGTAACGAACTTGAATGCCCAAGGAAGTACATGGTCAGATCATCACCTCCCGTCAATTCGACACCCCCCGCCAGCAATCCGGAAAATGTGCTGAATACATATTCCACCGCGAAAGCAGATGTCGTCCCATCTTCCCCACAACAAACAGTAACCCTGTGGCGGTTACCCACTGTTTTGGCACATGTGCCCGTTTCCCGCAGTGGATGGTGGGCCGGCGTCAAAAGTGGCCGATACCCCCAGCCCATACGCATCGGAGCACGTTGCGTGGCATGGCGGGAATCTGACATCCGCGCACTGATTGCATCGCTCAACTGAAGGGGTAAAAAATGAATTTTCTTTCAGACGCCACAACGGTGGCGGTGGGTCAAGACGCGCCTGAAAAAAACCAAGAGGTCAAACCTCTCGGTAATACTCACCAGCAAACCGAAGAGCGAAGTAGTTACCATTGGCCAGACCCAGCACCGTTGGTCATCAAGCTGCCCCCCGCACCACCGCTTGATGCCCATGCATTGCTGCCCAATGTGCTGGCTGACTTCGTCTTGGATGGGGCTGACCGCATGCCATGCCCCCCCGACTTTGTCGCTGCGTCCCTGATCGTGAATCTGGCCAGTGTTATCGGAGCTGGCTGCGCTATCAAGCCAAAGCGACGCGATGACTGGATCCTGACGCCAAACCTCTGGGGTGGGATTGTCGGTGATCCATCGACTAAAAAGAGTCCGGCCATGGGTATTACATCCCGTTTTCTTGACCACCTTGAGAAATTGGAAGAGGGAAACCTGTCCCATCAAAAAAAGGATTTCGAGGCACAAAAAGCAGCATTCGAAGCACGTCAGGAGTCAATCCACAAACAAATGAAAAAAGCTGCCAGCAGCAAGAACAGCGACTCTGACATGCTGGACGCAGTGAATGCCATGGCAAGCCTCGAAGAGCCTCAAGAACCGCAGCGACGCCGCTTCAAAACCAACGACAGTACCGTGGCAAAGTTAGGCGAAATGCTGGCGAACAACCCTCAGGGCTTGCTAGTTTTTCGGGATGAAATCATGGGTCTGTTGAATTCATGGGAAATTCCAGGTCATGAGAGCGACAGGGCGTTTTATCTGGAAGGCTGGAACGGCATCGGTAGTCATTTACTTGACCGGATCGCCCGCGGATCGCTGACCATCCCCAACCATTGTCTTAGTATTTTTGGAGGCATTCAGCCCGACCTACTCCAGCGATACCTTGCAACTATTGCTCATAGTACCGACAACGACGGCAGAATACAACGCTTCCAAGTACTGGTTTATCCAGATTCAGTTCCATGGGAGTGGCGCGACCGATACCCTATCAATGGCTCGCGCGAAGCAGTGCGTGACATATTCTTTCGGCTTGCCTATTTTGATCCAGTTCAGTATGGCGCAAGGCCTGCTGACGAACTCTTCAAGTTACCTTACTTCTCTTTTGACGATGCGGCCCAAGAGCATTTTATTGAATGGACTAGCGAGCTGCACACCAAGCTGATCCCTGACGAACTCACACCCTTAATGGCTCAGCATTTGGGAAAGTTCGACAAGCTGTTTTGTTCGCTGGCGCTGGTGCTGCACTTAGCTGAAGGCAACACTGGCCCCATTAAGTTGGAAAGCACTCAACGTGCTGCTGCCTGGTGCAAATACTTGGAAGGCCATGCACGCCGGGTGTATGAGTTGCTTGAAGTCGCCAAAGTATCGACAGCCAAGATACTGGCCTCCCGAATTGCAAAAGGCAAGCTGAAAGACGAGTTCACAGTGCGCGACGTGGTTCGCAAGCAGTGGGGAGGACTCACCACCAACATACAGGTTGAGGCGGCCCTGGCCGTGCTGGAAGAGGCTCACTGGGTACTGGCACTTGACGATATAGACAAATTAGTTGGCAGACCGACCACACGGTATTTCATCAATCCGAAGACGCAGAGGGTAGTGCCATGAACTGACACGGCCTAGCAAAAACGCATTTTTCAAATATCTCCAGGGAAGGCCCTGCCATAACTGACGAAACCCCTATTTTGGCGGTTTCGTCAGTACCCTTTTGGCATATTTCGCAATTTTCTGCTGGGTTTTCGTCAGTTTTTTCAGCAGGCTTCGGTTGACCATTCTTCGTTAAATCAAA
>ERZ724524.2151-NODE-2151-length-13015-cov-6.695293_pt1 | contig 13015 bp, 12 predicted proteins | sample MGYA00376057_ERZ724524 | MGnify/ENA primary metagenome ERZ724524 (study PRJEB28724, sample SAMN07190888) | wastewater metagenome | isolation source: influent of sewage treatment plant in Hong Hong | place: USA: Christiansburg, Virginia | collected 2016-03-01 ...
CACTACAGCTACGACGTGTTCTGCGAAGCCAAAAACGTCGCCGTGTCTTACGGCAGCCACCCCATTCCGCGCTGGGGCGTGTGAGCACGCTTGCTCGATTCATTCCATTTCAAATCAGAAGGAGACCAGCATGGGCCAACTTGCACTCGCTGCCAAAATCACCCACGTTCCGTCGATGTACTTGTCCGAGTTAGACGGGCCGCACAAAGGCCGACGTGACCATGCCATTCGCGGGCATCAAGAAATCAGCCGCCGCTGCCGCGAATTGGGCGTTGACACCATCGTGGTGTTTGACACCCATTGGCTGGTGAATTCGGGCTACCACGTCAATTGCGCCGCCAACTTCGAGGGCGTTTACACCAGCAACGAGCTGCCGCATTTCATCAAGAACATGCCGTACAGCTTTGCGGGCAATACCGAGCTGGGCGTGGCCATTGCCGAAACCGCCACCGACATGGGCGTGCGCACCCGTGCCCACCACGACACCACGCTCGCCCCCGAATACGGCACCTTGGTGCCCATGCGCTACATGAACGCGGATCGGCACTTCAAGACGATTGCCGTGTCTGCCCTGTGTACGGTGCATAACTTGGAAGACAGCGTGCTGCTGGGCCGCGCCGTGCGCAAAGCCATCGAAGAAAAATACGACGGCACGGTGGCCATTTTTGCCTCGGGTTCGCTGTCGCACCGCTTTGCGCAAAACGGCGTGTCCGAGCAGTACTACGACAAGATGTGGGACGAGTTCCTGAATCAGGTCGATCACAAAGTGGTCGATATGTGGGAAAAGGGCCAGTGGAAAGAGTTCTGCGCCATGCTGCCCATGTACGCCACGCAGTGCTTTGGCGAAGGCGGTATGCACGACACCGCCATGCTGCTGGGCGCGCTGGGTTGGTCGGACTACAGCGCCCCGGTGGAGGTCGTCACCCCTATGTTCCCCAGCTCGGGCACCGGCCAGATCAACGCCATTTTCCCGGTCACGCCGCTGGTGTGAGCGCAGGTTGACGGTTTAAACCATGCCTCATTTGACCTTTGAATACAGCGCCAACCTGGAGGCCGGGGGCGACATCCCCGGCCTGCTGCGCCTAGCCAACCAAGTTCTGCGCGACCAGGGCGGCGTGTTCCCCACAGGCGGCATCCGGGTGCGCGCCCTGCGGCTGGAGCATTACTGCATCGCCGACGGCAGCCAGCCCACCGATGCGTTTGTCCACGCCTCGCTCAAGATCGGCGCAGGCCGCACGCCAGCAGAAAAGCAAAAAACCTGCGACGAGCTGTTTGCGGCACTTACGGCCCATTTTGCCGAGCAATTCACCCAGCATGGCTTGGCGCTGTCGCTGGAATTGGCCGAATTCAGCGAGGCGGGCACCTGGAAGAAAAACAACCTGCATGCCCGCTACAAAAAAGCTGCTGCGGCCTGAAACCCTCACCCCACCGAGACCCCAACCCATGCTAGACCCCGCCCTGATTCAAGCCGCCGCCGAGCGCCTGCACCGGGCCGAGCAAACCCGCATCCCGGTGCGGCAAATCTCGCTCGACCACCCCGAGATCACCATCCCTGACGCTTACGCCATCCAGAAAGCCTGGATCGCACTCAAGCTGAATGAAGGCCGAAAAATCATCGGCCACAAAATCGGTTTGACCTCGCGCGCCATGCAGCAGTCGTCGCAAATCGACGAGCCGGACTTTGGCACCCTGCTGGACGACATGGTGTATGACGATGCGGCGCAAATCCAGCACAGCCGCTTCATTGACCCGATGGTCGAAGTGGAGCTGGCTTTCATTTTGAAAAGCCGCCTCGAAGGCCCGAAGGTCACGATTTTGGATGTGCTGTCGGCCACCGATTATGTGATGCCCGCCATCGAATTGATCGACGCCCGCTGCCACCGCATCGACCCCGAAACCAAGCGCCCGCGCAAGGTGATGGACACCATTTCCGATAACGCGGCCAATCTGGGCATTATTTTGGGGGGCCGCCCCATCAAGCCGCTGGACGTGGATTTGCGCTGGGTGTCGGCCCTGCTGTACCGCAATGGCGTGATCGAAGAAACCGGCGTGGCCGCCGGGGTGCTGAACCACCCGGCCAACGGCATCGCTTGGCTGGCTAAAAAGTTTGCGCCGCACGGCGTGGCGCTGGAGCCGGGGCAGGTGATTTTGGCGGGTTCGTTCATCCGCCCGGTCAAGGCCCGGCCCGGTGATACCTTCCAGGCCGATTACGGCCCGATGGGCAGCATCACCTGCCACTTTGACTGAACCGGAGTTTTTGCATGGACATGCCCCTGAACCAATTCAAGCGCGCGATGGCCGCAGGCCAGACGCAAATCGGCTTGTTCCTCGGCTTGGCCGACCCCTACAGCGCCGAAGTCGTGGCCTGTGCCGGTTTCGATTGGCTGCTGATCGACGGCGAACACGGCCCCAACGACCTGCGCTCCATCCTGGCCCAGCTGCAAGTGCTGGCCGCCTACCCGGTGCAAGTGGTGGTGCGCAACGTCGATCACGACCCGGCGCGCATCAAGCAACTGCTGGACGCAGGCGTGCAGACGCTGATGGTGCCGATGGTCGAAAGCGCCGCCGAAGCGCGCGAGCTGGTGCGCGCCATGCACTATCCGCCGAACGGCCTGCGAGGCGTGGGCACCGGCTTGGCCCGCGCCGCACGTTGGAACGCGGTGGACGGCTACTTTGCCCACGCCGACCGCGAGATGAGTTTGATCGTGCAGATCGAATCGCAAGCCGGTTTGGCCGCGCTGCCCGAGATCTTGCAGGTCGAGGGCGTGGACGGCGTGTTCATTGGCCCGTCCGATCTGGCGGGTTCTATGGGCCATCTGGGCCAGCCCGGTCACCCCGAGGTACGCGCCGCGATTGCCGCCGCCATCGCCCAGATCGCGCATGCGGGCAAAGCGCCCGGCGTGTTCTCGGCTGACCCCACAGCCGCCGCCCAGTACCGCGAACTGGGCGCGAGCTTCATCGTGGTGGGTGTGGATGCGCTGCTGCTGCGCACCGCCGCCACCGCCCTGGCCGCCAAGTTCAAGACCGAAAGTTGATGCCCCCATGTTGACCCTGCAAGACACCGCCCTGCTGCGCAGCGCCTGCTACATCGACGGCACCTGGGTGGGTGCGGACAGCGGCGAAACCGTGGCCGTGACCAACCCCGCTACCGACGCGGCGATTACCACCGTGCCGCGCTGCGGCGCTGCGGAGACCGAGCGCGCCGTGGCCGCCGCCGACCGCGCCCTGAAAACCTGGCGCACCACCACCGCTGCCGAGCGCAGCCGCATCCTGCGCCGCTGGTTCGACCTGATGCACACGCACCAAGAAGACCTGGCCCACCTGATGACCGCCGAACAAGGCAAGCCCCTGGCCGAGTCGCGCGGCGAAATCGCCTACGCCGCCGCCTACATCGAGTGGTTTGCCGAAGAGGCCAAGCGCGCCTACGGCGAAGTCATCCCCTCGCCCTTCAAAGACCGGCAATTGGTGGTGGTGCAAGAGCCCGTGGGCGTGTGCGCCGCCATCACGCCCTGGAACTTTCCCTCGGCCATGATCACCCGCAAGGTGGCCCCGGCGCTGGCGGCGGGCTGCACCATCGTGCTCAAGCCTGCCGAGCAAACGCCGCTATCCGCCCTGGCGCTGGCCGAACTGGCCGAGCGCGCAGGCGTCCCGCCGGGCGTGTTCAGTGTGGTCACGGGCAAGGCGAGCGCCATCGGCGGCGTGCTGACCGCCAGCCCCACGGTGCGCAAGCTCACCTTCACCGGCTCCACGCCCATCGGCCAGCTCTTGATGCAGCAGTGCGCGGGCACCGTCAAAAAACTGTCGCTGGAGCTGGGCGGCAACGCGCCCTTCATCGTCTTTGACGACGCTGATCTGGACGCCGCCGTCGCCGGGGCGATGGCCTCCAAGTACCGCAACGCGGGCCAGACCTGCGTCTGCTCGAACCGCTTTTTGGTGCAAGACAGCGTCTACGACGCCTTTGCCGCCAAGCTTGCCGCCGCCACTGCCGCCCTGAACGTCGGCAACGGCGCGGACGAGGGCGTGACCCAAGGCCCGCTGATCGACGAGGCAGCCATTGCCAAGGTCGAATCCTTGGTCAAGGACGCGCTGGACAAAGGCGCGCGCGTGGTGGTCGGCGGCGAGCGCCACGCCCTGGGCGGCACGTGGTACGCCCCCACCGTGCTGGCCGACGTGAACCCAGCAATGGCCGTGGCGCGTGAAGAAATCTTCGGCCCCGTGGCCCCGCTGTTTCGCTTCCACACCGAAGACGAGGCCGTGCAGATGGCCAACGACACCGAGTTCGGTCTGGCCGCTTACTTCTACAGCCAAAGCCACGCCCGGGTCTGGCGCGTGTCACGGCAGCTGGAATACGGCATGGTCGGCGTCAACACCGGGCTGATTTCGACCGAGGTCGCACCCTTTGGCGGCGTCAAGCTCTCGGGCATAGGCCGCGAAGGCTCCAGCCACGGCTTGAGCGAGTACCTGGAAACCAAGTACCTCGCGCTGGCCGGGCTGTAAGCTGTCGCTTTCACGCCCGTCCCACGCCCATGACCGCAGCTTCACCTTCCGCTTGGCCCCCCGCCATCCGCGCCTTGGCGCACCGCAACTTCCGGCTGTACTTTGCTGGGCAGGCGGTGTCGATCCTGGGTTCGTGGATTCAGCAGGTGGCGCTGTCGTGGCTGGTGTACCGGCTGACGGGCTCGGCGGCGCTCTTGGGTGTGACGGCGTTTTGCGGCTTGATCCCGCAGCTGCTGGTCGGCCCGCTGGCCGGGGCCTGGATCGACAAGCAAGACAAAAAACGCTGGCTGATGCTGACCCAGGCGCTGATGGCGCTGCAAGCCTTTGCCCTGGCCGCGCTGACTTGGAGCGACTGGGTCACGCCGCCTTTTCTGGTGGCAATGGCGCTGCTGCTGGGCGTGCTCACCAGCTTTGACACCCCGCTGCGCCAGTCGCTGATTGGCCCGTTTGTTGGCAGCAAAGCCGATCTGCCCAACGCCCTGGCGCTGAACGCCATGCTGTTCAACTCGGGCCGCTTCATCGGCCCGCCGCTGGCCGGGCTGCTGCTGGGGCTCACGTCCGAGGCGGCCTGCTTTGCGCTCAACGGCTTTTCGTTCTTGGCGCTGATCGGGGCGCTGACCTTGGTGCAGGGCGCAGAGCCGCCGCGCGCCCAAGGCAGCATGGGCCAAGTCTTCCGCGAAGGGCTGGGCTACGCTTGGCAGCACTGGACGGTGCGCACCTTGATCCTGACGCTGATGGCCGTCAACCTGACCGCCTCCAGCTACGCCGTGCTGCTGCCGGTGTTCGCCCGCGACGTGTTCCACGGCGACGCCACCACGCTGGGCTGGCTCTGGGGCGCAGCGGGCTGCGGCGCGTTTGGCTCCACCGTGCTGCTGGCGCGCACCCACGGTCTGCCCAAGGTGTTGGGCGTGGTGTTGGTTGGGGTGGCGGTCAGCGCCCTGGCGCTGGTCGGCTTTGCCGCCACGGTCTGGCTGCCGCTGGCGCTGCTGGGTATGGTCGGAGTGGGCTTTGGCATCTCGGCCTGCAACGTGGGCATCAACATGCTGCTGCAAAGCTTGGTGCCCGAGCAATTGCGCGGGCGCATCGTCTCGCTGTTCACCGCCGCCCGCTTTGGCTTCGATGCCCTAGGCGGCTTGCTGGCGGGCGTGCTGGCCAGCCACTGGGGCGCGGGGACGATCTTGCTGGCCGAAGGCGTGGTGCTGCTGGTGTTCGGCCTGCGGCTGCTGAGTTGGCGCAAACGTCTGCACGAAGGCGTGCCGCACGGCTGAGTCTGCTGGAGCCCTGGCTTACAGCTCGGTGCGTTTGGGCGGCAGCGGCACTTGCGGGATGTGGCCCAACTCGGCGCGCTGCACTTTGTCGAGCACGGCGTACAGCTCTTGCAGCAGATCCGGCCCCAGCGCCTGCTCGATCAATTTGTACTGCGCCATGATGAGCGGCCCCAGCTCCGCCACCAGCGCTTCGGACTTGGCCGTCAGCCGCACCAGCACCCGGCGCTGGTCGCCCGGCATGCGGCTGCGGCTGACCAAGTCCAGCTCCTCCATGCGCGACAACACCCCGGCCAAACTGGGGCTGAGGATTTGGCAAATCTCGCAAATCTCACGCGGCTCCAGCTCCCCGCTTTCGGCCAGCACCCGCAAGATGCGCCACTGCTGCTCGGTCAGTCCGAAGTGCGTGATGATGGGCCGAAAGTGCCGCAGCAAAGCCTCGCGCGAGCGCAAGAACAACTGGGGAAGGTTGCGGTAGGGGAGCTTGGGAACGTCAGCGCGCGAGGAGGTTGTCATGGCGCGAACGATGATAGCAGTGGGGTTCACATGCGGCCCGTGGTGCTGGTGGTCTTTGCAGTTGCTGCAATACCTCTTGTCGCTCAGCAGACTTACCCTGCGTCACTGCATCGCCTAAAGTGAGCTGCCCAAGTTCTTTCAAAGACGCCCCATGAGTACCACTACCTTGACCGCTGATGCTTTGCCCCTCAGCACCCAGCGTTACCGCGTCATCTTGGCCGGGATTTGCGCGCTGATCCTCAGCGTGGGGCTGGCGCGCTTTGCCTACACGCCCATGCTGCCCATCATGCGCCAGCACGCAGGGCTGACCGATGTCACCGGCGGCTGGCTGGCCACCATCAACTACGCGGGTTACATGAGCGGCGCGCTGCTGGCGGCATTTGTGGGGGACTTGCGGCTCAAGTTCCACATTTACCGCATCGGGCTGGTGCTGGCGCTGCTGACCACGCTGGCGATGGGGCTGACCGCCGACCCGTGGCTGTGGGCTGGGTTGCGGTTGTTGGCGGGTTTTTCCAGCACGGCAGGCTTGCTGCTGGCTTCGGGGCTGGTGCTCAACTGGCTGATCCGGCACCAGCACCGGCCCGAGCTGGGGCTGCACTTTGCTGGGGTGGGGTTGGGCATCGTGGTGTCGGGCGTGGCGGTGGTTGGCACGTTGGCGTGCAGCTTGAGTTGGGATGAGCAATGGCTGGCCCTGGGCGCGTTGGGACTGCTGTTTTTTGTGCCCGCCTGGGCCTGGATGCCGCAGCCGCCGCACACCAGCGTGCAAGCCATCGCCGCCCAGCCCAGTGCAGGGGCGGTGCGCTGGATGCGGCTGCTGATCGGCTCCTACTTTTGCGCCGGGTTTGGCTTTGTCATCAGCGCCACCTTCATCGTCGCCATTTTGGACAAGCTGCCGCAACTGGCCGGGCACGGCGGCTGGGTTTGGACGGTGGTGGGCGCGGCGGCGGTGCCCTCGTCTTTTTTGTGGGATCGTGCCGCGCAGCGCTGGGGCGGCATCAACGCCTTGCTGGTGGCGTATGGGCTGCAAGGGGTGTCGGTGCTGCTGCCCGCCGCCTCTGCCGACGTGAGCCTGAACCTGCTGAGCGCGGCGCTGTACGGCGTGACGTTTGTGGGCATCGTCAGCTTGTCGCTGGCACTGATCGGGCGGCGCTTCCCGGACAACCCGGCCAAGGCGATGGCCCGTTTAACGCTGAGCTACGGCGTCGCTCAAATCCTGGCCCCGGCGATGGCCGGTTACATCGCCCAGGCCACTGGCAGCTACCACGGCGCGCTGTGGATCACGGCGGCGGTACTGGCCGTGGGCATGGGGCTGCTGGTGGCGCTGAACCGGGTGCGGGAGTAAGGGTGCAGCCTCTCACTTCTGCGTCGCCTTCTTGCGCGGGCAGGCGTTCTCGGCTGAGCTGAGCCTGCTGATGGTGGGCGTCATGATGCCGCTGGTTTGAGTTACTCCGGCACTCGGACATGAAAGGCGATGCCCCGCCCCTCCAGCCCCGGCCCCAGGCTGAGTTGGCCGCCTAAGCATTGCACCGCCTGCGCGACGATGGGCAGGCCCAAACCCGAGCCTCGGGCACGCACGTCCCGCCCGCGTTCAAAGCGCTGGAACAGGCGCGCTTGTTCCGCCTGCGGGATGCCCGGGCCGTCGTCGGCCACGCTCAGGTGCAGGGCGTGGGGCGCGTCGCCCTCGGTGGGCAAGATTTGCACGTTCAGCTCGACCCGGCCCCCGTCGTGGCCGTAGTGGATGGCGTTGTCCAGCAGGTTGCCCAAGATGGAGTCCAGCGCCAGCGGCTCCAGATTTGCCCAGACCGGCTCGTCGGCCAGCAGGGCCAGTTCGATGTGGCGGGCGTCGGCGCGCGGCAGGGCGGCAATCAGCAGGCGGCGGGCGGCTTCGGCCACGTCGATGCGTTGCGGTGGGCGCGGCTGGGGCTGATCCAGCGCGGCCAGGGTCAGCAACTGATGAACTAGGTGCGAGGCGCGTTGCACCGCGTGTTCCAGCGCTGCTTGGGCCTGCGCACGCTGCTCGGGCTGGCTGGCGGCGCAGACCAGATGCGCTTGCGCGCTGATGACGGCCAGCGGCGTGCGCAGTTCGTGGGCAGCGTCTTGGGTCAGGGTGCGTTCGCGTTCGATGTGGGTGCGGGCTTTGGTCAGCAGCGCTTCAAAGCTCTGCACCAGCGGCTGCAATTCGGCGTAGCGCAAGTCCAGCCCCAGGGGCGAGGCGTCGTCGGGCGCGCGCTGGCTGACGGTGTGAACCAGTTGGCGCAAGGGCCGCAGCCCGCGCCGCACCGACCACCACAGCGGCAGCAGCACCAGCGGCAGGGCGATGGCAAACGACAGCAGCAGCTCACTGCCCAAGCTGCGCAGCGCCATGCCGTCGTCGGGCTGGGGTTCCAGCACCGTCAGTTGCCACTGGGGGTTGTGGTACTGCTCGGCCCAGTAGGTTAGACCGTGAATGCGGATACGGCCATCGGCAGGCGGTGACTCGGGCCAGTGCCAGTCGGCGGGCCAGCCGGGGCTGGCGTAGTGCGGCGTGCCGTCGGCGGCTTGGAGCTGGAACAGCAGCGGCCCCAGCGCCACGTCGGACGACAGGCGGCTGCGGTTGGTTTGCTGTTCGGTGGCGCGCAGCACGATCAGGGCATGTTCGGGCGGCGCGGGGGCCAGGGGCAGGCTGTCGAGTAACTGCTGGGTGTAGTTGGGCAGGGCGCGCACCTCGGGGCCGCCCAGGCGCAGCGCCAGCCAGTCGATGCCGACCAGCACGGCAAAGCACAGCGCCAGCGCGCCCAGCAGCACGGCCACCACGCGCCGGGTCAGCGTGGGTTGGCGCAGCGCGGCCCCGTACTGGCGGAGGTGACGCAGGGCGGTGTTCACGCGCTGACCCACTGGTAGCCCACGCCGCGCACGGTGCGGATGTGCTCGGCCCCGACTTTGCGCCGCAGGTTGGACAGATGGACTTCGATGGTGGCGGGGTCTACCGGTTCGCCCAGCGGTTCCAGCCGCTGGCCCAGCACGCTTTTGGAGACGATGCTGCCCGGCTCGCGCGCCAGCTCGACCAGCAGGCGGAACTCGCGCGCCGACAGCTCCAGCGGCACGCCGTCCTTCCAGGCCTCGTGCGTGCGTGGCGCAATCCGCAGCGCGCCCAGCGTCCAGCAGGTGCTGGCTTGGCGGGCGTAGCGCCGGGTCACGGCCCACAGGCGGGCGGTGAGTTCGGCCATCGCAAAGGGTTTGACCACGTAGTCGTCCGCGCCGCCTTCTAGCCCGGCCAGCCGGTCGCTCAGCGCCGAGCGGGCGGTGATGACGATCACTGGCACGTCGGCCTGTTCGGCACGCCACTGGCGCAGCAGTTGCACGCCTTCGCCATCGGGCAGGCTCCAGTCCAGCAGGACGGCATCAAAGCCGTCGTGGCCCTGGGCGCTGGCGTCGGCCAAGCTGCGCACCCAGACGGCGCTCAGGCCCTCCAGGCGCAACGCGGCCAGCAGGGCTGCGCCCAAATCCAGGTCGTCTTCGACAATCAATACATGCATGGGGTACTCCGGGGCTGCTGCGCCAGATTCCACCACAGGGGTTGGTGCGGCAGCGCGGGGCGGCGCGCGTCTTTGGCTGCGCTTAAGGTTGGTTTTTTCAGAATGCCGACCAGATCACCTTTTGGAGGACTTCTGCATGCACATCGCCACCCCGCCCCACCTGCCCACCCTCAGCCGCCGCCGCTGGCTGCTCACCGCCCTGGCCAGCGCCGGTCTGGCCGCCTGCGGTGGCGGCCATGCCGACGAGGGCACGCCCACCCCCAGCACCGACCCCGCGTTGACCGCCGCTGCCCAAGCCGCCGTGGCGCAAGGGTTGGTTGGCGTCACGCTGGGGCTGGTCGAGCCCGAGAAAATCCGGCTGAGCAGCGCCGGGCTGCGTCGCCAGTCGGGCGCGGCTTTGCAAACCAGCGATGCGCTGTACTTCGGCTCCAACGCCAAGGCCATGACCGCCATGACGCTGGCGCGGCTGGTCGATCTAGGCACCTTGCGTTGGGACTTGACCTTGACCCAAGCGCTGGGCAGCGTGCCTGGTATGCGCGCCGAGTACGGCCCCATCACCCTGCAACAGTTGCTAGACCACCAAGGCGGCATCCTCGCCATGAACGGCACCAGCGACGACGAAGATCGCTTCCTGGCCGCCCTGCTGGCCGACCCCAATCCGCTGCCGACCACGGTGCAAGGCCGCCGCCGTTACGCCGCGCAATGGCTGCTGGGCCAAACACCGCCCACGGGCGTGACGCCGGGGCGGGACTTTCATTACTCCAACGGCGGCTACATGCTGGCCGCCGTCATGGCCGAAGCAGCTACCGGGCTGGACTTTGAGGTGCTGCTGCGCCAGCACTTGGCCCAGCCGCTGGGGCTGAATCTGCACACCCTCAAGCTGTCGCAACTCGATGCGAATCAACCCCGGGGCTACACCGGATTGCCCCAGGCGCTGACCGAGCAGGTGCCGCCCGAGGCCGACGTTGAAGACTGGCTCTACACCCTGGCTCCGGCGGGCGAATACGCCTGCACCGGCGACAGCTACGCCCGCTGGCTGCACATCCTGATGCGCGCCCTGCGCGGCGGCAGCACCCCGCTGCCCGCCAGCGCCGTCGCCCGCCTGCGCGCCCTGTCCGCCGACAACTACGCCTTGGGCTGGCAGGCCCTGAGCCTGAACGGCAAGCGGGTGCTGGCCCACACCGGCAGCACGGGCAGTTTCATGAGTCTGGCGGTGCTCGACCCCAACGGCCAGTGGGCCGCCTTCGGCCTGACCAACACCGGCTACATGGATGCCGCCACGGGTGCAAGCTGGGTGCAGACGCTGCTGAACGAGGCCCTGGCCCCCTTCACCCAGTCGTGGTTGGCGGCGGGCTGAGCTTATTGGTGAGCGCGGCTGCGGCAGGGGCAGGTGGTGGTCATGGTTCGATCTCCTGTAGCTTGTCGGTCTCAGGCATGCGGGTCAGCCCGGCGTGACTAGCAGCCAGAAAGTCGGCAGCTCAGAGGGTGTGGTCAGGTGTTGAAGCTGTTTTCCGCTCCAACACCATCCCATCCCCATAACTGAAGAACCTGTACCCCTGCGCTATCGCGTGCTGGTACAGCCCCATGATGTGGCCGTAGCCCGCGAAGGCGCTGACCAGCATCATCAGGGTGGATTTGGGCAGGTGGAAGTTGGTGATGAGCACGTCCACCACTTGGAACCGGAACCCGGGCGTGATGAAGATGCTGGTGTCGCCTTGGGCCTGTCCGGTTTTGGCCCAGCTTTCCAGCGTGCGCACGCTGGTGGTGCCGACGGCCACCACGCGGCCACCCCGGGCGCGGCAGTCGGCGATGGCTTGCTGGGTGGCGGCGGGCACGTCGTACCACTCGGCGTGCATGACGTGTTCGGCCAGATTCTCGGTTTTGACGGGCTGGAAGGTGCCTGCGCCCACATGCAGGGTGACGCTGGCGCGTGGGATGCCGCGTGCGTCCAGCTCGGCCAGCAGCGCCTCGTCAAAGTGCAGGGCGGCGGTGGGGGCGGCGACGGCACCGGGGTTTTTGGCAAAGACGGTTTGGTAACGCTTAGCGTCTTCTTCGGTGTCGCCGTGGGTGATGTAGGGCGGCAGCGGGATGTGGCCGTGGGCGGCCATCAGCGTGTGCGGGTCGCCGCTGAAGCGGAAGCGGAACAGCGGCCCGTCTTCACGCGGCCAGCGGCCCAGCAGTTCGGCGGTGAAGCCGCCCGCCATGTGCAGCAGCGCGCCGGGCAGGGGCTTTTTGCTGACTTTCATGTGCGCCATGACTTCGTTGATGTGGCCGGGGCCGTGCAGCACGCGCTCGACCAGCAGTTCGACCTTGCCGCCAGTGGCCTTCTCGCCAAACAGCCGGGCTTTGATGACCTGGGTGTCGTTGAACACCAGCAGATCGCCCGCGCGCAGCAGGCCGGGCAGCTCGCGGAAGATGCGATCCACCGGCTGCGGCTGGCGGCCATCGAGCAGGCGCGAGGCGCTGCGCTCAGGCGCGGGATGCTGGGCGATGAGTTCCGGGGGCAGGGCGAAGTCGAAATCGCTCAGGGTGTGGGTGCTTGCGGCGGTAGATGTGGTCATGACGCTTGAGGGCTGAACGTGGCCCGTGCCAAGGAAAGGGATGAAACAAGAAGTCGGTGAAACCGGGCGCGGATTGTCCCACGGTGCTCGGGTGACAATGCACGCATGTCCGCTTCGCCGCCCACTGCCCCTGCAACGCAGGCCGTCCCTGCCAAACCCGCGCTGTCGGCTCCGCAAAAAGCCATGCGCAAATTGGGCTTGCTGCGCGACATCGACTTGGCGCTGCACCTGCCGCTGCGCTATGAAGATGAAACCCGCATCACCCGCTTGAGCGATGCCCGCGAGGGCGACACGGTGCAGCTTGAAGGCACCGTCACGGCCAGCGAGGTGCAGCTGGGCCCGCGCCGCCAGTGGCTGGTGACGCTGCATGACGGCTCGGGCGAATGCGTGCTGCGCTTTTTCAGCTTCTACCCCTCGCAGCAGCAAATGGTGCGGGTGGGCGTGCGCATCCGTGCGCGGGGCGAGGTGCGCGGCGGCCTGTGGGGCCGCACCATGATGCATCCGCAAGTGCAAAGCGCCGACGCTGATTTGCCCACTGACCTCACGCCCGTCTACCCGACCGGCGCGGGCCTGCCGCAACCGTATTTGCGCCGCGCCGTGGCACGAGCCCTGACCCGCGCCGACCTGAGCGAAACCCTGCCGCCCGCCGCGCTGGCCCGCC
>ERZ724524.2154-NODE-2154-length-13007-cov-4.450201_pt1 | contig 13007 bp, 14 predicted proteins | sample MGYA00376057_ERZ724524 | MGnify/ENA primary metagenome ERZ724524 (study PRJEB28724, sample SAMN07190888) | wastewater metagenome | isolation source: influent of sewage treatment plant in Hong Hong | place: USA: Christiansburg, Virginia | collected 2016-03-01 ...
ACTGTTTGACGCCGTCGATCACATAGCCGTCGCCGTCTTTGCGGGCGCTGGTGCGCAGGCTGGAGGCATCGCTGCCCACATGCGGTTCGGTCAGGCAGAAGGCACCGAGCAACTTGCCCTGTGCCAGCGGCTCCAGCCACTGCTTCTTCTGCCGCGGACTGCCGTACTTCATCAGGATGGCATTCACCGGGCAATTGGTCACGCTGATGACGGTGCTGGTGCCACCGTCACCGGCGGCGATCTCTTCCAGCACCAGGGCCAGCGTCAGGTAGTCCAGCCCGGCGCCACCCAGCTCATCGGGCACGCAGATGCCATAGGCGCCCAGCGCGGCCAGGCCCTGGTGGGCGTCCTTGGGAAAGTGGTGCTCCTTGTCCCACTTCGCGGCGTTGGGCCACAGTTCGGCTTGGGCAAACGCGCGAACCGCATCACGCACCATTTCCTGGTCTTGGGTAAGTATCAATTTGGCCTCCAGCCCTCGTGAAACAAGCGTATATCGCTATTAACTTTATAGCATTTCCAATGCCACGGCGGTCGCCTCGCCGCCGCCGATGCACAGCGTGGCCAGGCCCTTCTTCAGACCACGGGCCTGCAGCGCATACATCAGCGTGACCATGATGCGCGCACCGGACGCGCCGATCGGGTGGCCCAGCGCGCAGGCGCCGCCGTTCACGTTGACCTTGTCGTGCGGCACGTTGAGTTCCTTCATCAGCGCCATGGGCACCACGGCAAAGGCTTCATTGACTTCCCACAGGTCCACATCGCCCACGGCCCAGCCGGCCTTGGCCAGCGCCTTTTGGGTAGCGCCCACTGGCGCGGTGGCAAACCACTCGGGCTCCTGCGCGTGCGTGGCGTGGGCGACGATGCGGGCCAGCGGCTTGCAGCCCAGCTTGGCGGCGGTGCTGGCCTTCATCATCACCAGCGCGGCGGCGCCGTCGTTGATGCTCGAGCTGGAGGCGGCGGTAATGGTGCCGTCTTTCTTGAACGCAGGCTTGAGCGTGGGAATCTTGTCCAGCTTGACCTTACCCGGGCCTTCGTCGATGGACACCACCACGTCACCGCCACGGCCCTTGACCGTGACGGGGGTGATCTCGGCGGCAAAGGCGCCGGATTCGGTGGCGGCCTTGGCCCGCTGCACGCTGGCCGTGGCAAAGGCGTCCTGCTCGGCGCGGGTGAAGCTGTACTTGGCAGCGCAGTCTTCACCAAAGGTGCCCATGGAGCGGCCGGCCTCGTAGGCGTCTTCCAGGCCGTCGAGCATCATGTGGTCAAAAATGCGGTCGTGACCGATGCGGTAACCGCCGCGCGCCTTGGGCAGCAGGTAGGGGGCGTTGGTCATGCTCTCCATGCCACCAGCCACCAGCACCTCGTGGCTGCCGGCGATCAGCATGTCGTTGGCAAACATGGCCGCGCGCATCGCGGAGCCGCACATCTTGGACAGCGTGACCGCACCGGCGCTCTTGGGCAGACCGCCCTTGAAACCGGCCTGGCGCGCAGGCGCCTGGCCCTGGCCCGCCATCAGGCAGTTGCCGAACAAAACCTCGGTCACCAGCTCGGGATTGATACCGGCGCGCTGCACCGCCGCCTTGATGGCCGCGCCACCCAGGTCGTGGGCTGCGAGGCTGGAAAAGTCGCCCTGGAAAGCGCCCATGGGGGTGCGGGCGGCGCCGACGATCACGATGGAATCCGACATGCTGGTTTCTCCTAAACAGTTGACGTTTACGTAAACGTCAATTGTGACAGAATCCGGCCTGGCCTACACTCCCCACCCGGCAAATGGCCCTCTCCACGTCTGCAATTTTTCTCCCATGCTCCATTCCCTGCGCCTTCTCCTGTTGGGCGTCCACTTCCTGGTGGCCGGCGCCATCAACCTGGTCATTGTGCTGCTACGCCCCTTCAACCCGGACAACAGCCGCCGGTGCGGACGGGTCTACTCGCTGCCGGCGCTGCAGTTTCTGGGACTGGAGCTGCAGTTGCAGGACGAGGTGCTGCGCACACTAGGCCGCCCCTGCGTGATCGTGGCCAACCACCAGTCCAACTTTGATCTGTTCATGTTCGGCTGCGCCGTGCCACCGCTCAAGAAGGGCGCCTTCCAGATGGCCATTACCGCCGGCGTGCCCATCGTGCCGCTGTGCTGCAACGCCTACATCAACAGCATGCGGCTGAACCGCTGGCGCAGCGGCCAACTGATCATCCGCGCGCTGCCACCCATTCCCACTGCGGGTTTGACATTGGACGATATGCCGGCGTTGATGGAGCGGTGCCGGGAGCAGATGGCGGACTGCATCGACGCACTGGACACCGCGGCAGCCGCTACCGCCGCAAGCCCAGCGCACTGAGCACGTAGACAAAAGCCTGCACCTTCGCACCACTGCCGTCCAGCGTGGCCTGCACCGGCACGCGGGCATAGCCCTCGCCCTCGAAGGCGTCGACGCGCTCCCAATGCGCGGGCAGTGCATCCGATGTCAACACCAGCCCCTGGACATCGCCGCCATGCTCCCCCAATACCAGACCGGGATAGCCCGCAGCCGGCCCCCAGGTGACATCCAGCACGGTGCCGCGCACATGCGCGCGCTCCCAGGTACCGGGCACGCTGGCCAGCACATGGGCATTGGAGCGGCCGGGGGCCAGGGTGCCGTAGACAAACAAACGATGGGGCATGGTGGATGACAATAATACGGCCCCGCAACCACCCCGCATGCAGATGATCACCCCCGACCCTTCGCCCACACAGCATACGCAGGCCATGTTCCGCGATCTGGTGCAGCGCGCCCAGGCTGCTGGGGTCGTGCTGCGCCCACCGCCACCCGAGCCCACGACCTGCTGCGGGCGTGGATGCAACGGTTGCGTGTGGGAGGGTTTTTACGCCGCAGCCACGTTCTGGCAGGAAGACGCCCAGGCAGCTTTGGCCGAGGCCGAAACCACTCGCTAGCCCGACAGCGCGGCGTGGATGGCCGCAGCCATTTCGGCCACCGCCCTGCGCGACTCGGCAAAGCCCAGCAGCGGCCAGACGTGGACCATGTCGGGCTCCACGCGCAGGTCCACCTCGCAGCCATGGGCCAGCGCCTTGGCAGCAAAGGCCATTGCGTCCGGCCCCAGGATGTCGCGCCCGGCGGCAAACAGTGTCATGGGCGGAAGCCCGTGCAGCGCGCCGCGCATGGGGCTGACTGCGGGGTGCGACGTGGACAAGCCGCCCGCATACATCTGCCCCGCCAGCCGTGCACCGACGACGGCCAGCATGGGGTCGCGCGGTTCGATGGCCGGCGCATCCGGGTGCGGCAGCTCCACATCCACCCACGGCGTGAGCAGGATGAGGCGCCGTGCGGCCACCACGCCCTGGTCGCGCAGCGTAGCCGCCAGGGCCAGGGCCAGCCCGCCACCGGCGGAATCGCCCATCAGAAACAGATGCTCCGTTTGCGCGGACTCCCGCTGGTGTACCTGCAGCGCAAAGTCCAGAGCCGCAAGGCCGTGGTTTTCCGGCGCCAGCGGGTACAAGGGCACGACCAGCTCACCGCCGGTGGCATGCGCCAGCGCCGCCAGAAAGCGCCAATGAAAAGCGGTGATGGGGCGCACATAGGCGCCGCCGTGGAAGTACAGGATGCGTGCCGGAGTCTGCGGCCGACTTTTGGAGCGCACGCGGTAGACCGTCTGCCCGGCGAACGTCTCCTGCGCAATGTGCAGGTCGCGCGCCAGTTTCGCCGATGGTCGCGCCGGTCCGGCCTGGCGCGTCTGCTGTATGCCACGCTCCAGGCCCTGCTTCGACGCGTAGATGCGTTTGCGCCGGATCAGGCGCAGCAACAGGATGGTGGCCCGGGCTCCGAGACTGGCGGCCATGTGCGAATCACTCCTTTGCGATGGAATAGGCCATCTTAGTGGGACTTACAGCGTCGGTCGCGCCCGCACAGGCAAGGCATCGCGTGCCATGCCACGCCCCTGCGCAAACTCCGCCATCAGTTGGTGGCACGCGGCATCAGGGTCATCCGCGCGGGTGATGGCTGTGATCACCGCCGCACCGGCCACACCCTGCGCCGCGACCTCGGCCATGTTGCGCGTGTCGATACCGGCAATGCCTACCACCGGCACCGGCAACACATCCGCCCAGTAGCGCAGGTTGTCCAGCCCCTGTGGAATCCAGGGCATGTCCTTGCTTTGCGTGGCGAAGATCGGGCCGCAGGCGATGTAACTCGGCCGCTGCGCCCAGGCGCGGGCCACCTCCCAATAGCTGTGGGTGCTGATGCCCAGTCGCACGCCGGCCTGGCGCAGCGCGTGCAGGTCCACCTGGTCCAGGTCTTCCTGGCCTACATGCACGCCGTAGGCACCCAGGCGCAGCGCGAGTTGCCAGTGATCGTTGATGAAGAGTTGCGCGCCGGGCGTGACGTTTGCCATCGCAATCGCCTCGCGCACCTGCGCCTCCAGCGTGGGGTCCTGCGCGTCCTTGATGCGCAGTTGCACGGTGCGGATGCCGGCATCCAGCACGCGGCGCACCCAGGCGGCGCTGTCGACCACGGCGTAGACGCCCAGCGCCGGGTCACGCAGCGCGGGAAAGGCGGGGGCCGGCGCGCGGCCTGCAGTCGACGGCGTGAACGCCGGCAGGTTGATGGCGTGCTGCGCAAAATCCGACTGCGCACTCACCGGCCCTGCGCCCGCGCCCGCCGCGTAGCCGTGGCGCAGCGCGTGGGTGGTCGCCATCTTGGCCAGCACCACGGCGTCTGCCACGCAGTAGCCACTGGCCAGCGCGGCGGCGGCCGTGGATGCGAAGGTGCAACCGGTGCCGTGCTGGTGCGCCGTGTCCACGCGCGGCAGGCTGAGCCAACCGCTGGCCTGGGGGCTGATCAGCCAGTCGCTCGCCATGCCGTCCGGTTGCGACACGTCACCGCCGGTGATGGCGACCGCCAGCGCGGGGTTGGCCAATGCACTCAGCGCGTCGGCCATGGCTTCCACATCCCCGTCGGGGTCGCCGCGCCGCGCCGCCGCCAACAGGCGTTGTGCCTCGCCCCGGTTGGGCGTGACCAGCGTCGCGCGTGGCAGCAGTTCCGTCACATAGGCCTGCACCAGCGCCTCATCGGCAAAGCCGGCGCCCGTCGTAGAACCCAACACCGGATCCACGACCAGCGCCACCGTCAAACCCTGCGCACGCAACCGGTCCACCCAGCGGCAGACCACGCGCAGATTCTCCACACTGCCCAGCAGCCCGGTTTTGATGGACTGAGGCGGCAGGTCTTGCGCCAGCGCGGCCAGCTGGGCGTCCAGCAGCTCGGCGCTGACGGGCTCCACGCGTGTCACCGCGACCGAGTTCTGCGCCGTGATGGCGGCCACGGCCGTGCAGCCATGCACGCCAAACGCAGCCAGGGCCCTGAGGTCGGCCTGCAGGCCCGCACCGCCACCGCTGTCGGAGCCGGCGATGCTCCAAACGACGGCTCGCGCAGTGTCGGTTCCGCCGGAAGCCTTCAAGTCAAATGGGGCGCTAGCCCTCGTGGAATGGATATTAGTAGCTATTGAATTCATAGCAATATCGGGTAGCCTGCTACCGGAGTAGATGCCACGGCCATGTCCTGCTGGGCCATGACACCGGCCTCGAAAGCCAGACGACCAGCCTGTATGCCCAGCCCGAAGGCCCGCGCCATGCGCACCGGGTTCAGCGCCTTGGCGACGGCGGTATTGAGCAGCACGCCGTCCAGCCCCAGCTCCATGGCCTGCACAGCGTCGGCGGGTGAGCCTATGCCGGCATCCACGATCAGCGGCACGCCGGGCAGGCGGGCGCGCAAGATGCGCAGCGCGCCGGGATTGACCAGACCCTGGCCGGAACCAATCGGCGCACCCCAGGGCATCAGAATCTTGCAGCCCACATCCAGCAGGCGCTGGCAGCTGACCAGGTCGTCGGTGCAATACGGGAAGACTTCAAAGCCGTCCTTGACCAGTTGGCGCGCGGCATCCACCAGCTCGAACGGGTCGGGCTGCAGCGTGTGCTCATCACCCACCACTTCGAGCTTGATCCAGGTGGTGTCAAACAGCTCGCGCGCCATCTGCGCCAGCGTGATGGCTTCGCGCGCCGTGCGGCAACCGGCGGTGTTGGGCAGCAGGTGGGCACCGGTGGCCTTGATGATGCCGAAGAAGTCTCCGTCGGCCGAGGCTGGGGCGCCCGCGGTCAGTTGGCGGCGCAGGCCCACGGTCACCACCTGCGTGCCCGAGGCGGCAATCGCTTGTTGCAGCACGGCGGGAGATGGGTAGCCGGCCGTGCCCAGTAAAAAGCGGCTTTGCAGGGTGCGCCCGCCGATGTGCCACCCGCTTGCGTCTGAGCGCCCCGGCGGCAGCGGGCCTTGCTCCGTGTCCCCCGCCCGCTTTGCGGGCTCCTCCTCTACCTGCGCAAAGCCCACTACCACCGGGTCTTTCTGGTGTTCGGTCATGGGTCAGCCTCCCTCAATCGGTTGAAACGTCACAATCGCATCGCCCTCGGCCAGCAGGCGTTGGGCGCGCTGGGCGCGGGGTACAAACACCCCGTTGACGGCGGTGGCGAGCGCATCATCGGCCAGCCCCTGTGCGGCCATCCATTGCGCCAGCGTGCATGCGATGGTGGTGTGTGCGGCGCCATTCACGGTCAGCGTGATGGTCGAAGCTTCGGGCAGGGTCAGGGCTGCGTTCACGCCAAGCCCCCGGCCAGCGCCTCTTCCACCACGGCGGGCGCGATGAGCCAGCCGTGGCGGTACAGGCCGTTGATGCGGGTGATGCCTGGCTCGCGAGACAGCAGCGGCAGGTTGTTGGGCAAGGTGGGGCGCAGGTTGGATTCGGAATGCACCACGCGCGCCTCGGCCAGCTCGGGGATCACGCTGTGCGCGGCACTGAGCAGTTCCAGCGTGCTGCGCAGCGACACCGGCGAGCGGTCCTCGCTCTCGATCTCGCTGGCGCCGACCACCACGATGTCACCAGGACGCGGCACGATGTAGACCGAATGGCGCGGGTGCATCAGGCGCACCGCGCGGGTCAGCTGGACACCCGGGGCATGCAGCCAGAACACCTCGCCACGCACGCCGCGCACCGGCAATTGCGGACGGGCGCCTACGCCACGCACATCGAACACATGGTCAAAGCGCAGGCTCTCACCCGTATCGGGCTGCGCCAACCGCAGCCCTTCGACACGCTCAGGGCGAACGGAGCGTAGGGTTTGAACGCGCAACACCCCGGGTTCCACCGCATGCACGGTGGACCGCCAGTGCCAGTGCGTGCCCTGGCGGGTGGCTTGCGCGGCCAGCGCCTGCATGGCCTGCACGGTGTGGATCTGGCCTTCGCAGGGCAGCAGCCAGCTCAGGGCCGGGCCGTGGATGGAAGGCTCCAGCTCGGCCAGTCGTTCAGCGTCCAGCAGTTCGGGCTGGTACGGCGCCCCGGCTTTGGACTGCAACATGCCAACGACACGCTCGGCCGCACCGGCATCGCTGCGGTGGGCCAGCAGCAGGCTGCCTTGCAGACTCAAGTCCACGGGCTCGCCTAGGCTGTGCACGATGGACGGCCACAGGTAGCAGGAGCGCAAGCCCCAGGCAAACACGCGCGCATCGGCGCACTCCAGCTCAGCCACGGGGCTGAGCAGGCCCGCCGCCGTCCACGCTGCGGCCTCGGTACCCGACTCGGCCTTGGGGCCGGGGCCGCTGGCCGGGTCAAACACATCCACGCGGTGCCCCGCGCGGCTCAGTTCCAGTGCCAGCAAACGACCCAGCAGGCCGGCTCCTGCAATTCCAATGTGCATATCTCTCTCCAGTGGGGCGAACGGCGCCTCAGCCCTTGTTGATGGGAATATAGATTTCGCTACCGGCCTTTTTGAAGGTGTCCGACATCGTCTGCATGCCTTCGGCCAGCGCCTGCTCGTCGCTGACGCCCAAATTTTTGGCGTACTCGCGCACCTCTTGCGTGATTTTCATGGAACAGAACTTGGGGCCGCACATACTGCAGAAATGCGCCACCTTGGATGAGTCCTTGGGCAGCGTCTCATCGTGGAAATTGCGCGCGGTGTCCGGGTCCAGCGACAGGTTGAACTGGTCCATCCAGCGGAATTCAAAACGGGCCTTGGACAAGGCGTCATCCCGCGCCCGCACACCGGGGTGACCCTTGGCAACATCGGCCACGTGGGCGGCAATCTTGTAGGTGATGATGCCGGTCTTTACGTCTTCGCGGTCGGGCAAGCCCAGATGTTCCTTGGGTGTGACGTAGCACAGCATGGCGGTGCCAAACCAACCGATCATGGCCGCACCGATGCCGCTGGTGATGTGGTCGTAGCCCGGCGCGATGTCGGTGGTCAGCGGGCCCAGGGTGTAGAACGGCGCCTCGTCGCAGTGCTTCAACTGCTCGGTCATATTCGCCTGCACCATGTGCATGGGCACATGGCCGGGGCCTTCGATCATGACCTGCACGTCCTGCTGCCAGGCTAGTCTGGTCAGTTCGCCCAGCGTGCGCAGCTCGGCAAACTGGGCCTCGTCATTCGCATCGGCACCACTGCCCGGCCGCAGGCCGTCGCCCAGCGAGTAGCTGACGTCATAGGCCTTCAGGATCTCCGTCATCTCATCGAAGTGGGTGTAGATGAAATTCTCCTGGTGGTGGGCAATGCACCACTTGGCCATGATGGAGCCGCCGCGCGACACGATGCCGGTCACGCGATTCGCAGTCAGGTGGATAAAGGCCAGGCGCACGCCAGCATGCACCGTGAAGTAGTCGACGCCCTGCTCGGCCTGCTCGATCAGCGTGTCGCGGAAGATGTCCCAGGTCAGGTCTTCGGCCACACCGCCCACTTTCTCCAGCGCCTGGTAGATCGGCACCGTGCCGATGGGCACCGGCGAGTTGCGCACGATCCAGTCGCGCGTGGTGTGGATGTTCTTGCCGGTGGACAAATCCATGACCGTGTCTGCGCCCCAGCGGATCGACCAGACCAGTTTTTCCACTTCCTCTTCTATGGAGGACGTGACGGCCGAGTTGCCGATGTTGGCGTTGATCTTGACCAGGAAATTGCGGCCAATGGCCATGGGCTCCAGCTCGGTGTGGTTGATGTTGGCCGGGATGATGGCGCGGCCGCGCGCCACTTCGCTCCGTACAAACTCGGGCGTCATGATCTTGGGAATGCTGGCGCCAAAGCTGTTGCCCGCCAGGCGCGCCTCGCGCTCGGCATTGCCCAGGTACTGCTCCATCCACTCCAGCTTCTGGTTCTCGCGGATGGCCACGTACTCCATCTCGGGGGTGATGATGCCCTTGCGCGCATAGTGCATTTGCGACACGTTGGCACCGCTGCGGGCGCGGCGCGGCTGGCGTTGCAGGCCCGCAGCCTGGGCACGTAGCGCGGCCAGCGCATCGGTCTCGCCATTTTTCAGGCCATCGTCCAGCGCAAAGGGTGGGCGACCGGTGTACAGCTCAGTATCGCCACGGCTGTCGATCCAGCCCTGGCGCACCAGCGGCAAGCCCTGGCGCACATCGATGTTGATAGCAGGATCGGTATAGGGGCCGGAGGTGTCGTACACCGTGACCGCCTCGCCATTGCTTTGCATGATTTCACGCATCGGCACCTGGATGTCGGCGCGGCTGCCGAGCAGATAAATCTTGCGGGAAGCGGGCAGCGGCTCGCGGGTCAGGCGGATGAATTGGGCTAGCTTGTCGGGTGCGTTCACTGGAAAATCTCCGGTTAAGACCCGAAGACAACACAGACACCAGCCCCGCAAACCCTATGAGAAAGACGCCGCCCGGACGGTTCTTGGCCGCTGGCAGCAGTGCACTTCTTACGCTGGTATGAACCAGATCAAGTTCGCGGGTTCAGAAATCCATCTCAGCGCAACCATTGCGCACCCCGGGCAGCGCGCAGTGTACGCCAAGCCAATCAAACGCCACTCATCACTGCGTCCATCGCGGCAACGATGTCATGCGCATGCTCTCGCACCGAGCCAACTTTGGCTTTGAGAATCCGCTTGTCCAGCGGAGCGGACTCAAAGGGCACCAGCATCAGGCTCTGCCCTTGGACGACAAGTACTGGGCACAGGCGACGCGGCAAGCTGGCCGTCGGAAGCTTGGTTACAGCCAAAGGCACGACCATGCGCGTGGCCAAAGCCTTCAACAAATCGCTTTGAATATCCACCACATACGGGTAGCTGTCCCGCATGCGGGGACTGGGGTTGGGGTACACGTCGTACTGCATTACCAGACGCGCAGATCGTCACACCAGAGACCGTTCTTTTCAAAGCGGGCGTTTTGTTCCTCTATCCATGCTTTGTGCGTTTGGTTGAAGGCCTTTTGCCTTTCGCCCAGGGTCTTGTTTTGCTCAGCGGATTTCAGGGCTTCAAACTGCTGGGCCGACAAAATAACGCTGTCGATACGCCCATCTTTTTCAACAAAAACCGGGCCCGTCTTGGCTTGGGCACAGACGTAGCCGAATCGGTTCTTTGCCTCCGTAGCGGTGACTTGCATGGCGCGACCTCCGGGGAATGATGATTGGCTATTTTAGCCATTACGCACCACCTATGAGTCTGGCCCTTAACCGGACGCCGCACACCATGCGACAAGACGATGAACACGTGGCCCAGGTTACGAACGGCTCCTCAGTGCACCACCAGGCTGGTGTCCCTGAAACAGAAAGGTGATCCGCGAGATGCAATCCCGCGCCACCGTTTCGCCCTGGCTCGCAACAAGGGCCGCCATCAGGTTGGACCGCAGGTACCACAGCGCGTCAATGTCGGTGGCAAAGGTGAGCTTGTGGCGGAGTTCGGCGTTGTCAGGGCAGTATTCCTCCATCAGCGCCAGCATCGCCCGGTGCACCTGCGAAAAAGTATCGGGGGAGCCGCTGATATCCTGGCCCAGCATGGCCCAAAAGCTGTTTCGAATGCGCATGGTCGTACTCCTCTCGCCGCGGGTGGCATCCGTGCAAGGCACGCTTACCCAGACAGGCTTCCACCATCTTCCGGCATTCCGGGGGCTGGCCGCAATGGTCTGTAACGGGATGGGGCCAGGGTGTGCGGGGTCTTACGAAGAGTTACTTTTAGCGCGACGTATACGTAAGGCGCCTTCCGTACAAAAACCGGCCAAGGGTTTCCACGCGGGTCACCCGCGAACGAAGGTGTGATACTGCGCCACCTTTCGGTCCAAAACACACCCACAGGAGACATTGCATGAATACCCGATTCCGTATCGCATTTCGCATGTTGCTGCCAGCCCTCGCGGTACTGGCCTTCGGTTCAGAGGCGGCGGCCAGCACCTTGAACCAGAACGTTTCCTGGACTATCGACCGGGCAGGCACCTCGACCAAATACCGCGTGGTCGCCTATGGTGACTCCATCTACGCCGGCTACAACGGTTCCACCCTCAATGCCGCCAAATACTCGGCCCCCACGGTGGATGCGGAGTACCTCTCCGCCTTGTGGAACAGCGACATCGAGAGCGTGCGCCGCACCAAGTCCGGCGCCGTGGCCTCAGACATTTACAACAACAAGATCGTGGCCGAGAAGTCGTACATGCAGGCCAGCTCCACCCGTGCGGTCACTTTCGAGATGTGTGGCAACGATGGACTGCAGGCGCGTACCGCCTTCAAGAAGCAAACCGGAACCTGCGACTACAGCGGCATGAACGCCGGCGTGAGCAATTGCAAGACCTATGTTGCGGCGGCCATGGATTACATCAACGCCAACGCCTATGCGGGTGTCAAGGTGAAGATCGTCTCCAACCTGCACTACCCCGGCTACAACGCGGACAACGTGCAAAGCAGCTGCAAGGACGCCACGACCGGCGCCACGGTGAACCTGCGGACCACCTTCCTGCCCAAGCTGGCCACGATGAACTACTGGATGTGCGAGTACGCGCGGCAAAAGGGCTTCCAGTGCACGGACAACTTCGCCGAGTACATGGGTGCCGACTACGACAGCAACGGCGACGGAATTATCGACACCGATGGCCTGCGCTATGTCTCCGGCGAGAGCGAGGCCAGCTACCTGAACCGCATCACCAATACCCTGAAGGCAACGATACGCGATGCCAACGCGCACTTCGTGTCGGCCAGCAGCAGCTACGACTACATCCAGTCGGACGACACCCACCCAACCTACACCGGCGGCACGGTCACCGCCGGCCTGTTTGGCGGCACCACCGGCTCGGGCGCGGCGCGCTACACATCCTTCACCGGCGGCAAGAGCCCGATCTGGAACCAGTACGGCCATGAGCGCATGGGCTGGGCGGTGTCCACCTCCAACCCGTCGGCGCCCTGACGACCGGGAGCAGGCCACCCCATGGAGCCGCGACGCCGCCGTGGCCCGCCACCACCCTGGCGCCCCTCCCTGGGCTACATCGCTCTTGCGGCCGGCATTGCGGCGGGCGGGCTCACCTATCTGGTGATGTCGCCCTCCTCTCCCCCGGACGCTCCCGCCGTCACGGCAACCCCGGCACCTTTGCCAGCCCCCGCAAGCGCGGTGGCTCCTGATGGATCGGCCTCCGCCACGGCGTCGGGTGCAGCGACTGGCCTTCGGGTCGTGCAATCCGCAGCCCAGGAGCGCGCCGTCAACGGCGACCCCACGGCCGACCTGTCCAGCTACGTCAACCCGGGCGAGAAACCGACGATGAATGAAGTGATCACCCGACTGCACCAGGCCGGTATCGAGACCGGCCTTGGGGCCTTCTCACCACCCGGCACCCGGCCACCGATGATAGGGATCGCCGTACCCGAAGACTTTGTGCTGCCGCCCGGCTATGTGCGCCACCACCAGGCGACCGATGACGGCCAGCGCATCGAGGCCATCCTGATGTTCGCGCCCGACCGCGAGTACTTTGACACGGCCAACGGCCCCGTCAAAATTCCCAAAGACCGCGTGGTGCCGCCCGAGCTGGCCCCCCCGGGGCTTGCCATACGGCGCATTGTGATTCCCGCGCCCATCGCATCGGCAGGCCCCGGGTCTTGAGCGACGCAGCACCATTGCCCCGCACTGTTGTTCTGCGCGTGCTGACATGCATCGCAGCCAGTGCAGCCCTGTCAGCCCTGTACGCGCAGGGCGGCGCAGGCTGGCTACTGG
>ERZ724524.2156-NODE-2156-length-12996-cov-4.400046_pt1 | contig 12996 bp, 11 predicted proteins | sample MGYA00376057_ERZ724524 | MGnify/ENA primary metagenome ERZ724524 (study PRJEB28724, sample SAMN07190888) | wastewater metagenome | isolation source: influent of sewage treatment plant in Hong Hong | place: USA: Christiansburg, Virginia | collected 2016-03-01 ...
TCAGCGGAATCGGAGAGCCGGCCACCGTGCCAACCGCCGCCGCCATTGCGAATGCCGTGTATAACGCCATCGGAGTCCGCATCCGCGAGCTGCCCATCACCCCGGCCAGAGTGCTCGCCGCTCTCGCCAGCCAGCGTGGGGAAACCAAGCCATGAACTCGTTTTCGCTGACCATTCCTCGCACCGTAAAGCAAACGCTCGACGAGCTGACCAGCCCAAAGGGAGGCCCGGGCCGACTCAAAGCCGGAGGCATCGATCTGCTCGATCTGATGAAAGAAGGCATCGAGCAGCCCGGACGACTCATCAACATTCGCTATCTCGACGAAAAACAGCAGGCTCTGCGCGAAATCAGCGAGGTCAAAGCCGACGCAATTCCGGAAGGCGTGTGGCGGCTGCTTCCCGGTGGGGATAATGGCAATCCTCCCCCTCGTCGGGACTGTCTGCGGATCGGCACACTGACGACGCTGAGCGAGGTCTCCGCGCATCCCCTGTTGCAATCGAAAGTCCCCGCGCTCACTGAGTCCGCCGCTGAGATCGCAACCCCCCAGCTCCGCCAGGCGGCAACGCTCGGTGGCAACCTGCTCCAGAGACCGCGCTGCTGGTACTTCCGCTCTTCCGAGTATCCGTGCGCCAAAAAGGGCGGCTCGGTGTGTTTTGCCCGCGACGGAGAAAACGACTTTCACGCCATCTTCGACAACCAGCCCTGCTGCGCCGTCCATCCTTCCGGAACAGCGGTGGCGCTGGCGGCTCTCGATGCGATCCTGGTGCTGATCACTCCGACCGGCGAACGGTTTGCGCGGCTATCGAGCTTCCTGGTCGGTCCAAGTCAACCCGGTGGCGCGATCGGACGCGAGAATCGGCTCGAAGCAGACATGATGTTGGCCGCGATCTGGATTCCCTCACCGGGACCAGGGGAACGGAATCTGTACCGCAAGGTCAAGCAGAAGCAGAGCTTCGACTGGCCACTCGCCGAGGTCGCGATCTCGGTCCGGCGAGCGCTCACGGGAAACAAGGCGCTCGAGGCGGCTCGGATTGTGCTAGGCGCGGTGGCACCGGTTCCTCATCGCGCCCGCAGCGCAGAGACAATGCTTCTGCAAAGCCCGACGCTTGATGCAGAGCGCATCCGCAAAATTGGTCAAGCCGCACTGTCGGGTGCGACGCCGCTGTCTCGGAATGGCTACAAGCTGCCGCTCGTCTCGGGACTCGTGCAGCAAGCCATCGCCGATCTACTCACCTAGCACCCCGCACAACCAAAGAAAGCGATTCCTTCCATGGACGGAGTACTGGTGGTCGATAAGCCAACCGGGCTGACCTCGTTTGACGTAGTGGCGCGAGTCCGCAGGGCTCTGCATGAAAAGCGGGTCGGACATGCGGGAACGCTCGATCCAGAGGCGACCGGAGTGCTGGTGATCTGTTTGGGAGAAGCGACCAAGCTGGTTCCCTACCTGATGGATGCCGACAAGGAATACCTGGCGACCGCACAGCTAGGAGTCTGCACCGACACCGATGATGCGGCCCCCGGATCCCAGATCCTCTCGCGGGCTCCGGAATCGGAACTCCTCGCTCTCACGGAACAGCGCATCGCCGCCGCACTTCGCTTACAAGTGGGATCGATCTCGCAAAAACCACCGCGCTTTTCGGCACTGAAGATCGACGGACAACGGCTCTATGACAAAGCGCGGGCGGTACGTACGGAAGAAGAGGCAGCAGCGCTTGAAACAGAGCTTCAAACCAAGACTCGCACCATCGAGGTCTATGGAATTTCGATCGCTTCCATATCGCTTGCCCTGCCAAATCCACAGGTCACTTTTCGGGTGCACTGTGGCAAGGGTACCTATATCCGTTCCATCGCTCGCGATATCGGCGAAACGCTCGGGGTGGGTGCCCACTTGACCGCACTGCGCCGGCTACGCGTGGGCCGCTTTGCAGTCGAACAGGCCGTATCGATGGATCAACTAGCAGGTGCCACTTTGGCCCCGTTACCGTCGGCAGTCGCTCACCTCCCGTTTGTCTCTGTGAGTCCAGAAGTTGCCCAGCGGGTTCGCCAAGGACACCGTGCCACCGTGGCCGATCTGCCCCTTCCAAGCGCTCCGGTTGCCGCCGTCTTTGATGAGCAAAAGAACCTGATTGCCATGCTGACCCGCAGCGAAGGGTACTGGAAAATTGCCCGGGGCTTTTAATTAGGCATATACAAATACTCTTTTACGGACGCCGTACTTTCTGCGCGAGCGGAATCAGCGACACCAGCCATAGCAAGTGGGACACCACCACCACTATGACCAGCGCTTGGATCGACGACTTCACGATCAAGGTCATCGTCAGCACGACCAGCGCGCCCACGCCTGTGCCAATCCGCCCGGCGACCTCGAAGATCGGACGCTGTTGACCGTAACGCTCCCCTTGCAAACGAACCAGCAGCCGCTCTGCAGCCGGTTCATACAGTCCGCCCGCCAAACTGTCTTTGAGCACCCGCATCACCAGCATCACCGTCAGAGCTGCGGCCACCAGCAGGTAGCCACTGCCAAGAAGCAGACACGCCGGAACCGCCAGCACGGATGCTGCCAGTCCCAAGTGTCTGATGATGCGTGAGGATCCTCCAGCCGCCAGAACCAGACTCGCTCCGTTCATCCAAACCGACAGCGATGCGAGGAGCTGAACAAAGCCGGATCCGCCGCTCGCGTTGAGCGTCAACATCCAATAGAAAAGCGATTCTAGACAGATTCCCGAAGCCGCAGCGAGCACAAACGCGGTCGTGATGGAGCGTGCTTGAGAGCTACCGGCCAAGACTCGCAGCGCCTCGGCAAAGCCGCCACGTTCTGCGCTGGCAGCCGCTGAAAGGGTCGCCGCGTCCGGAGGAACTGCCGCGACTCCGCTGGTAACTTGGTTCGTCTGTGCACGAGCAATCGGAATCAGCAATAGCAGCGTCAGCGCCATCAGTATCATCAAGTGATCACGCGCAACATCCATGGGCAGCAGGAGATGCTCGACCAGAAAGCGATTGGCAGCGCTGGTGACCAGACCCCCCAACAGACCTCCGCCAAACACGGAAGTCGCAAACACGGTCAGGCCCCGATCCGTCTGCTGCTCATCACCTTGCAGGAGCCCAAAGAGTTGCGAGCCAATCAGCATGAACGCAACATCCACCCAGACGAAAAATCCGACATAAGACAGCACGGAGCCCACGCCCACCGGCCCGGCTTCACTTCGGAGCACGCTGAGCAAACCGCGAAACAGCAGCAGCGAAATAGCAATCAACAGCGTCGAACGGACCCGCCACGTTTCATTCCCCCAATGACGCTGCATCCGCAACTGAAGCGCGACAAACGGCAGACTCAGCGCCGCCACGATTAGGAATGCGATCGGTGCATGACGATAGCCCACGTGGCACGTCAGCGCGCAGTCGCGGACCACACTCCCCAGCCCTTGCACGAGCCCCAGCACAAAGGCCGCCAGCGCCAAGCGTCGTAGTGGAATCCCCTGAGTTGATGCTTGACTCATTTTGCTCCCGCCAGATAGTATCATATAGGGTTCTTATTGAGAGAACCCATATCATTCGTCACCAGCCAGGTGCCCAGGCCGCATAGATGATGAACCAGATCCTCGGACGAATTCTGGAAGGGTACAAGCGACTGGAACGATTGGGGGCGCTACCACCACTACTGGTACGGCTCGGGGTGGGCCTGATGTTCTTGGGTGGAGCACTTCACAAAGCGACGCATCTGGCAGACTTTGTCGCGTACTTTGAGTCACTCCACATTCCGGCGGCCCAGCTTCAGGCACCGTTTGTGATCGCGGTAGAGCTGCTCGGCGGACTCGCCCTGATGTTGGGAGTCGCCACACGACTTGCGTCGCTGCTACTGTCAGGAACGATGGTGGTCGCACTGGCCACGGCAGCGATTCCTGAACACAAGATTCACGCCACTTGGAAGGGTCTTCTCGACCTGCTGTACCTTCCGGAGTGGCTCCTGCTGCTCCTCCTGGGATGGCTGGTGATTGCTGGTGCCGGCCGCTTGAGTCTGGACTTCTTCCTTCGCCAAGCAGTAGAACGACGACTGACAACATGATCACGGTGTCCCAAGTATCGAAGCGGTATCATGATCGCTCGGTACTATCCGAGATCAACCTGACGCTACCCAGTGCGGCGACCCATGTATTCCTAGGGTCGAGTGGCTGTGGCAAAACCACGCTGCTGCGAATCATCGCCGGTACGCTGGCAGCGGACTGCGGAACCGTGATGGTTGATGGCATCCGGGTCGTTGTCGCCGATCCGTGTCCGCTTGCAACACGCCTTGGCTACATGACGCAAGAGGGCGGGCTCTTTCCCCACCTTACCGCAGAACAAAATGTAACCCTGGTCGCCAACGTACGAGGCATTCCCGCATCCGAAAGGAAGCAGCGTCTCGACGAGCTTTCAACCTTGGTTGGGCTCGATCAAGGACTCCTTTCTCGCTATCCCATGCAGCTTAGCGGAGGACAACGGCAGCGTGTCGCCCTGATTCGTGCCCTGTTCCAAAAGCCACAGTTCTTGCTACTGGATGAACCGATGGGAGCCCTGGATCCGATCATGCGCCGAGATGTGCAAGCGATGCTCAAGCAGGTCTTTGCACAGCTCCGATGTACGGTCATTTTGGTCACCCATGACATCGGAGAAGCGGCCTACTTTGGTGACACCATCACCCTGCTCCACGATGGGATGGTGCTGCAACACGGGTCGTTTTCTGATCTCGTTCACAGACCATTACATCCGCACGTGACCGCCTTCCTGCAAGCGCAGCGCCCGGTTCCGCAGCTCGGTGAACTGGGCCCATGAACTCGCTCCGCCACCTTGTCTCGTTGTTGTCTCTGCTGGTGTTTTGGATGGGAACTGCGCGCTCGAGCGCAGCGCTCACCGATCGAGCCGAGATCCGGGTTGCCTCCAAACCGTTTACCGAAAGCTACATCCTGTCTGAAATGGTCGCGCAGATCATCGATGACACAGGCGAAGCCAGGGCGGTGCGCAAGTTCGGACTGGGCGGACCCACCCTGGTAGTCGATGGACTGCGGAGTGGTGAGCTAGACATCGACGTAAACTACACCGGCGCGCTGACCCATCTGCTGCTGCCCACCAAGCAGAATCCAAGCATCGAGGATCTACATGCCGAGCTGCGAGCTCACGGACTCCTTTTGTCGCAGTCGCTCGGGTTTAACAATACCTACGCCATCGCCGTTCGCAGTGAAACAGCACGAGCGCTCACGCTGCACAACATCAGCGACCTGCGCGGGCATCAACAACTGCGCGGTGCCTTTACGCCAGACTTTCTGAACTACCAAGACGGATTCTACAAGCTCCAGCAGGTCTATGGCGTCACCCTGACGCAGGTAAAGCCAATGCAGCACTCACTGGCATACCAAGCACTTGCCAGCCGGGAGATCGACCTAACCGATGCCTACACCACCGACGGTTCCTTGCCGCAGTTTGATCTGACCCTGCTGACCGATGATCGCGGGTTTTTCCCAAAATACTATGGCGTCATTTTGATCCGCGACGCTGTTGCCAAGCGCTTTCCCAAGACCTGGACCGCGCTGCGCAAATTGGAAGGAACTCTCTCCGATTCTCGGATGACACAGATCAATGCCAAGGTCGATGTCCACAAGCAAGCCATCACAGAGGTCGCCAGACAGTTCTTGCGGGAACAGAAGTTCATCACAGCCTCCGAGCGTGGAACTCCGATACCCGGTTCGGTGCTAGAAGAGAGTCTGTGGACCAGTACCTACGAACACCTGATGCTGGTGCTGAGCGCGCTCCTGCTGTCGTGTCTGATTGGTATTCCGCTGGGTATCTTGGCTGTCCAGTATCGACGGACCGGTCAGCTTCTGATCGCTCTCACCAGCCTCCTTCAGACCATTCCCTCGTTGGCTCTGCTGTGTTTCCTGATTCCGATCTTGGGTATCGGAGCCCGCCCGACCATCTTTGCGCTGTTTCTGTACGGACTGCTGCCGGTATCTCAAAGTACCACTACAGGACTCCTGTCGCTTGATAGCAGGCTCATCGAAACCGCACGGATTCTCGGACTCACCAAGTGGCAGCGATTGCGCCTGATTGAGCTACCGCTCGCCTCGCGCTACATCCTGGCTGGCATCAAGACCACAGCCGTGATCAATGTGGCGACAGCAACGATTGCCGCGCTGATCGGAGCGGGTGGTTACGGACGCTACATCACCTCTGGACTGGCCATGAATGATGGCAGACTGATCCTAAAGGGTGCCATTCCCACTGCGGCGATGGCGGTGCTGTTTCACTTCTTGTTTGAGTATCTGGCCCGTTGGCTGATCCCGAAGGGCCTACAAACAGAACGCCCACGCGAACCTTGATTGCTACACCAGCGCAGTGATAGCATCCGTTCATCATGCTCAACCGAGCAGCAGTGGTGCCAGACTTCCACTCTTCGCTCCAAGCGCTCTATGGCGCACTGCGAAAGGCCCGCGCCCTCACCGATGGCTTCTTTGCCAGACTCACGCCCCAAGCGATGTATGCACGATCGATCGCAGAACGACATCGCGTGATTTTTTATCTGGGACACCTAGAGGCCTTCGATTGGAACCTGCTCGGTCATCGTGTCTTTGGTCAAAAGGCGATCCAGCCTGAGCTGGAACAACTGTTTGCCTTCGGCATCGACCCGGTCGATGGACAGCTTCCCCGTGATGAGCCAAGTGACTGGCCCACAATATCCGTAGTGCAGTCGTTCTGTCAGCAGATCCGCAGGCACCTTGATGCCACGATCGAGCGATGGATCACCACCTGTACCGCCCCCTCGCGTTCGATAAGGGATGCTCTGGAGATGGCCCTTGAGCATCGCTTGATGCATCTAGAGACGCTCTCCTACAAGCTTCCGCACTTGCCCCTGACGAGCTTTGTTCCCGATTCCTTTGTTCCACTTTCAGAGCAGCCCGGACCCAATCGACCGGGCTACGATCGCGTCGGTGTACCCCATCAGCCACGGATCGTAAACATTCCCGCCGGACCGGTCACCATTGGACGGAATCGCGATGACTACTTTGGCTGGGACAACGAGTTCTGTGCGCAGACTGTGCAGGTTCCAGCCTTTGCGATTGCGGCTCGCAATGTAACCAACGGCGAGTTCCTTTCGTTCGTTCTCGATGGTGGCTATCAAGAACGTACCCTGTGGACCGATCCTGACTGGCAGTGGAAAACGTCCCGCAATTTGGCGCTTCCGATCCTCTGGTCACCGCGTGGGAAGGACTACTTTGCGCGAGCCTCGTTTGAGGAGTTGCCGCTACCTCTCGACTGGCCCGTCACCGTCAGCTTGGCTGAAGCCCGCGCCTACGTCCGCTACCTCCATGCCAAAGACCCCCATACGACCGCCAGACTGCCGAGCGAAGCTGAACTGCATCGCGCCGCCTACGCGGATGCTGAAGCATGGACTGCACAGACCCAAGACGCCGTTGCTGAAGCAGCGTTACGCCAGTTCCCTTGGCCGGGACCAGAAGCTGTTCCACTCGTTCACGGAAACTTCGGCGGTATCCGCCATGATCCCTGTCCGGTGGGAGCGTTTCCGGAAGGCGACAGTCCGCTAGGTGTTGCGGATCTGTATGGCAATGGCTGGGAATGGACACAGACTCCGTTTCGGCCCCTGACGGATTTTCAGATCGACCCCCGTTACCCCGGCTATTCTCAGCCATTTTTCGACGACAAACACTTTGTGATAAGGGGTGCGTCGGCCACCACCGATGTCAGGTTCCTACGACGCTCCTTCCGCAACTGGTTCCAAGCCCACTATCCCTACGTCTTTGCCACCTTCCGCTGTGTGTACGATCATCGGGCACAGTCACCCTCCTGAGACTTCCCTGGAGTCTAGAAATGCCGGATATGATTCCCGAGCAACAACCTACAATTACATTTGCCGATGATCTCCGCGCCGGACTCATGACGAGTGGACAGCGGGTACTGCCATCCAAGTATCTTTATGATGAGGTCGGCTCTGCACTCTTTGAAGTCATCTGCGTACTGCATGAGTATGGACTGACCCGCGCTGACACCCGCCTTCTACGCAGTCATGCGCCGAGCTGGGTTTCTCAACTTCCCCCACACACTTGCGTCGCTGAACTAGGCAGTGGCAGCAGCAAAAAAACCCGTCTGATCCTAGAAGTCCTCGCGCAAAAGCAACCGACTGCATTCTATCCGATCGACATCTCTGCGGCAGCGCTGACGCAGTGTGAGAGAGAGCTGGGTGACATTCCCAACTTGGTGGTGAGTGGTCTGCACAAGGAGTATCTACCCGGCCTCCGGGAAGCGACCACCCGCCGTCAAGCCAAGGGTCCACTGCTGCTGCTGTTCCTGGGAAGTACGATTGGGAATTTCGATCGCACCGCGGGAGAAAAATTCTTGATCAGCGTTCGCGAGCTGTTAAGTCCGGGTGATCTGCTGCTGCTTTCCGCCGATCTAGTCAAGAGCGAAGCCGATCTGATTCTTGCATATGATGACGTCGCCGGCGTCACCGCTGCCTTTAACAAGAACGTCTTGGCCCGCATCAACCGCGAGCTGGGCGGCAACTTTGATCTGAGCCTCTTTGCGCATGAAGCGCGCTGGAACACCCAAGCACGGCGTGTTGAGATGCACCTGCGGGCGCTTGAGGACATGACGATCACGGTCCAAAAAGCCCAGCTACAGATCGAGCTACGCGCAGGCGAAACCATCAAAACCGAAGACAGCTACAAGTTTGAACGGGAAGAGATCCATGCCATCGCGCAGCGAAGTGGCTTTTCCTGTCAGCAACAGTGGCTCGACGAAGAGTGGGCCTTTTCACAGAGTCTCTTGATCGCTTGTTAGTGCCATGCATACGCCCGGTCATGTGCTCCTAAACCTCGCGCTGCTTGGCAACATCGTCGGCCATGAAGGCGCAGTCGTGGCCGGAGCGCTCGTCCCGGATGTACCCATTGTGGTGCTCTATCTGCGCGAACGATTGCGCGGCACTCCGACCGAAACCATCTGGTCGGTCTGCTATCAACGCAAACATTGGCTCGCCGTGATTCACGGCGCACACTCAGCTCCCCTGGCTGCGCTTGGGATCTGTATCGGCTGGCTCACGCACGCTCCATCTGTGATGTACTTTTTCTACAGTGTATTGGGACACGCTCTGTGCGACTTCCCACTGCACGCAGAGGATGCCCACCGTCACCTGTTCCCCCTCAGCAACTACCGATTCATCAGTCCTTGGTCTTACTGGGATCATCGCCATCACGGACGAGTGGTAGCGCTTATCGAAGCAGTGGTGGCAGTTACGTGCTCCGGGTTTATCTACTTTTCTATGTCTCCACGCTGGACACAGATCGTCCCACGACCACTGTTAGGAACACTCCTTATCGCTATTAATTTGTGGTATGCGCAGAATTATTATCGGAACTTTGTTCGCTCATGATCTCGAAGCTGACGGCAGCCTTGACCTTCCTTGAGCTAGCTCTTGTCCTGGCACTATCCGTTCGTCTCCTGCGGCAGACCAAATATGAGTACGCCCACCGGGTCAGGCGGCCTACGCTTGGTGACTACGCACTGGCAGCAGTCACTGCGCTTGTCCTCACTGTGCTGCGCGGCTCATTCCCCGTGCTCAGCTATCTGGGTTGCGGGTTCGTGCTGACACTCCTACTCATCCTATGGATTGATGTTGCGCTGTATGGCTGCTTCACCTTCGAACTAGGGCTGGGGGGTATCCAGGATGTCGTTCTCTCGAACCTCCTTGTCGAGGTGTTGAAAATGCGCTGCGCACGGCAGTTCTTTCAGACCCACCGTGCCTTTTTGCTGCTGCCTCTGATCCTACCGCTGGGTCTGCTCATCCTGTTTCTTTCCCCGGGTTCCCCGCAACGGCTGACCCTCGAAGCCGCTCTGTTACTGTATTTCTCACTGGCTTTTGGCGGTTCTCCAAACACGGAAGCCCTCCCTGACATTCGCTCATCCGCGACGCGAAATGCCCTGCTGTACGACTTCCTTCGACCTCGGTGGCCTGTGATTCCAGCCCACTTCCGCGTCCGCCCGGAGCACCTGTTCCTATTTGGTCCGCTGACGCCATCCCCCACGCAGAGTTCCGTCCACGGGCTCCTCTGCGGTGCCTCGGTTGTGCTGCTCACCTTTGAATCGCTGGGGAGTTCCCATCTTGCCCCCGGTGCCGCCGTGACTCCCTTCCTGTCAGCCATCTGCGACGATAAACATAGCATTTCGTCCGCTGCCCACTTTTGTCTTGCTCCCCTCACCAATGCCGCTCACATCGCGCTCTATCACAGTCGTCACCGGCTGAGCACAGCGTTCGATGGGAGTCCCCCATCTCGCAGTCACCTAGACCAGCTCGTCCGCGCAGGTTACTTAACCCTGTACCTTACCGCAGCCAGGGCCGACCACTACGGGCTTTCCGACATTCTTCGTGAGGCCGGATTTGCTCATATTATCGATGGGACTGTGCTCTCCCATCACACGGGCATAGAGCGAGTCACCGACGCAGCCCTACTCACCGCAGGCATCGCCGAGGTGACTCTGCGGATCCGCCAGCACCACGGTCCCTTCTTTTTGCATGTTCACGCCGCCAATGCTCACTTACCCCATCACGTCGAGGATTCTCAGCGATTTTCTCGACACGACCAGGAGGATGATCGAAGCCGATTCCTGAACTCCATCGAAGAGACTGACACTCTGTTTGGTCAGCTCTGGAACGCCCTGTGTGAGCTGTCACAGCAACGAGGAATGGATCAACAACCGCCACTTCTGGTGATTGGCTCGGATCATGGTCAGTCATTCGGTGAACAGGGATATCGGTCTCACGCCAGCGCAGTCAGCACAGAACAGACACAGGTTCCTTTGGTATTTCATCATCCCCGCTTGTCGCGATCCGTCATTCCCTGGTCTACCCACTTCCAAGTGCTACCCTCTGCCCTGGATCTCTTGGGAGTTCCCGCAGTATCCGGCCAAAGCAGCTCACTGTTCGCAGCACAAGACTCGCCCAATTGCTTGCTCTGGGATGGACAACCCTCTCGAAGCACCAGCGGCTGTCTGGGACTCCTCCTTGGCGATCGCAAGTATTCCCTCGACCTTATCCGCGATACCTGTATCGAATCAGATTGGCGTGATCGCGATGGACATCCCATCGATGGGGAGGACCGTGTCTACTTCGAGGCGTTGATTGGACTCCTGGCCAAATACCATGGTGTACTACGATGAGTAAGAGCAAAATCCTGGTGGTGTGTCCGACCGATTGGGAACGCACCGAGATGGCCAAACCAGAGCTACGGGCGCAGTTCGAGTTTTTGATCTGTTGTGAAGAGCTGCAAGACTCGATTGGACTGTGGAATGCGCTGCGCTTTGACGTCCGTTCGTACCTGATGGGCATCGCTTCCAAGTACCGAGATCAAGGAATCGCCGGAGTGCTGGGCACAGGTGACTATCCAGGTTGTATGTTCGGCTCGTTCATCGCCAAGCAGCTCAGCGTGCCCGCACCGGATCCGCGTGAGGCAGTCCTACTGTCCCACAAGGTTTACAGCCGCCAGCGTCAGCAACAGCTCGTCCCGGAAGCCACACCACAGTTTGCTCCGCTCGATCCCTTTCAGCCCCGCAGGCCGGAATCGCTCGACTATCCGTTTTTCGTCAAGCCAGTAAAAGGAACGATGTCGATCCGTGCCCAGATGGTTCACGATGAAGAATCCCTGCGCCGGGCCGTTCGGCTTACCGTGCGTGATCAGCTACGCGGATGGACGCTGCTGTCTCCCTACGCGCAGCTCCTTCGACTGTACCAACCGGTTCCGATTCCAGTCTACTATTTCATCGCCGAAGCGCCACTGCGTGGGATCCAAGTCACCGTCGATGGATTCGTTCAAAACCGGGTCTCGACTGTGATGGGAATCACCGACTCAATCATGTATCCGGGCACGATGAGTTTTCAGCGGTTTGAGTATCCATCCACGCTACCGGAATCGGTGCAGCGTCGCATGATGGATATCGCAAACCGACTCATGTCCGGAAGTGGATTTGACCACAGTTGTTACAACATCGAGATGTTCTATGATCCTCTTGATGACTCTATCGCCATCATCGAGATCAACCCCCGGATGTCTTACCAATTTTCCGATCTATTTGCCCGGGTCGATGGTTTAAGTAGCTTCTCTGTACAGCTCGCTCTTGCGACCGGTAGACAGGTCATCTGGCCACGTGGACAGGGGCCGTTTCGGGTGGCAGCGAGCTTCGTCCTGCGTCTGTTTCACGATGCCAAAGTCGTCGTGATTCCCGATGAGAACGCTCTGGCGAACGTCGAGAATCGCTTCCCGGGAACCCATGTCAAGATTCTCTGTGCGGCTGGTGAAAGACTGTCGGATCATGATCAAGACGTAGGTAGCTACCGTTACTGCATCATCAATATGGCGGCGCAGTCCCCCCAGGAATTGCACGACCACTATGCACAGGTCACAGCGCTGCTTCCGTTTGTCTTTGCGTGATTCCGATCCGCAGCACTAAGTCATGGCACGACGCCAGCCACCGAACTGACGCTCGACTACCGCCGCAGCGGCCAGGGTCAGATGGTCATTTCCTCGACGAGCAATGATCTGGACCGCCACCGGCATTCCTTCTTCATCGAAGCCGACAGGAACGACCGTCACCGCATAACCCAGCACGTTAAACAACGCGGTACACTCCGCATCAAATGGCGTCAGGAGCGCCAATTTGTGACGCGGCGCAGGTCGGCTGTAGGGAGGATGCAGCATCACCCCATCATCGCCGAGCTGGGCATCTAGCTCATCCCGCAGCCGATCCAAACGCGTCAGGAAGGATGAAAATCCTATCGGGAGTCGGCGCACCAACGACTCACTGAGCATGGTGACCAGCGTCGGCAATACGAAGCTTGAACGACCCAGCGGATACAGCAGCAGCTCACGCAGAATCGACATCCCGCCTTCACCTGCCACCACAGACTCATAGCCATCGGGATTGGCAGCTTGCAGAGTGCTCATCCACAGCACAAAGCCG
>ERZ724524.2158-NODE-2158-length-12989-cov-5.593475_pt1 | contig 12989 bp, 8 predicted proteins | sample MGYA00376057_ERZ724524 | MGnify/ENA primary metagenome ERZ724524 (study PRJEB28724, sample SAMN07190888) | wastewater metagenome | isolation source: influent of sewage treatment plant in Hong Hong | place: USA: Christiansburg, Virginia | collected 2016-03-01 ...
CAAAACGGCTGGCAGCATAGCGTTGATGGCGTCTACGATTGACGACCTACCTCAGCTTTCTCTACGTGCGAAATTGATACTGGGTGCGGTGCTCATTCAAAGTGCCGTTTTTGCCCTGATCGTCTATAACGCCAATCGGATTGCACAGGGTTTCCTCAAGGAGCAGGTTCGCGTCCGGGTGGAAACCATACAGCCGCTATTGAACTCGGCTATTGCCGGGCCACTTGCACAACACGACTACGCCACTCTCAACGACATCCTGCTTGAGATTGGTCAGGCCAAAACCGTTGAACATATCCAGGTTACTGATATGGATGGAGTAGTTGTCGGAAGGGTCGGTGAGATAGCGACCCTTGATCAAGACAATAGTGATGCCAGCCTGAATGGTCATGTTGAAACGCAAATGATGCTTAGTATTCATGGGCAAACAGTGGGCAAAGTTGATTTTGGTATTTCAATCGGATTTTTGCAGGCCGCGCGCGAGTCTCTGGCCAAGCAAAATGGCTTGATCGCTGTCGCCGGACTGGGTTTCGCCACTTTCCTGTTTTCCATCTTCAGTTGGTGGCTAACGCGTAACCTGATTCGGCTGCGGGTGGCGGCCGAACGGATCGGTCGTGGAGAGTATGGAATCGAGACCGGAATCAATCCGGTTGAATACGATGAAATTGCTCAGTTGGCCCAGTCCTTCGACTCAATGAGCCGACAGATAAAAAATAATCATGAAGGCCTGTTCAAGGAGATTGAGGAGCGTAAACGAGTTGAGTCCCAATTGCGCGAAGGTGAGCAACATTTCCGAACTCTGGCCAATGGCGGATCGACTTTAATCTGGACATCAGGGCTTGATAAGAACTGCAATTACTTCAACGAACCCTGGTTGCGTTTTACCGGTCGAGCACTTGAGCAGGAGCTTGGCAGCGGTTGGACGGAGGGCCTCCATCCCGATGATTACCACCAATGCTTGCAAACTTACGTTTCGTCCTTTGAACAACAGCAACCCTTCAGTATGGACTATCGGATATTAAATGCCGACGGTACCTATCATTGGATCCGGGATGATGGCAATCCTCGCTATGACAGCGATGGCCGGTTTATCGGCTACATTGGTTTCTGCGTTGATATCAACGCCCAGAAGGAGAACGCGGTAGAGCTCGAAAAGTATCGGCATCATCTGGAAAAACTCGTTGAGGAACGCACTTCCGCGCTCTTGATTGCGAAAGAAGTTGCCGAGGCGGCGAGCCGAGCCAAGAGTATTTTTCTCGCCAACATGAGCCACGAGTTACGTACCCCGATGAATGCCATTATGGGGATGACGGATCTGGTTTTGCGTCGGACATCTGATCCAAAACAAATTGATCAGCTAACCAAGGTGAAGCATGCTTCGGCTCATCTGCTTTCAGTCATCAATGACATCCTGGATATTTCAAAGATCGAGGCAGAACATCTGAAACTGGAGCAGATCAACTTCAAGTTCGGCGCGGTGATGGAAAATCTGGTCAGTATGGTCGGGCATCGGGTTGCTGAAAAAGGTCTGACATTATGTATTGAACTCCCGCCGGAAGTGGCTGCCCTTCCACTGGTCGGTGACCCGCAACGCTTGGGTCAAATTCTGCTCAATTTTGTCGGGAATGCAGTCAAGTTCACGGAACAAGGGGCAATTACTGTACGCATCCAGAAACTTGAAGAAACATCGAGCGATGTAAGGCTGCGCTGCGAGGTTCAGGATACCGGGATTGGCATTTCGCTTGATGACCAGAAACGCCTATTTACAGCTTTCGAACAAGCCGACAGTTCGATGACGCGCAAATATGGTGGGACCGGATTGGGCTTGGTGATCAACAAGCGGTTGGTGGAAACAATGGGTGGTCAAGTCGGCATCGAGAGCACAGTAAATCTGGGCAGCACATTCTGGTTTACCGTGCTGCTTAAAAAGGCGAATGATGCGATTACTCCGGTGCCGGCATTAGCCAGACAGACTGCAGATGCCCTACTTAAGAGTACTTATGCAGGAACTCGCATTCTCATTGCAGAAGATGAACCCATTAATCAGGAAGTATCGCGCGAGTTGCTGGAAGACGTCGGCCTGACTGTCGAATTGGCTGAGGATGGCGTAATTGCGGTCGATATGGCGCAACATAATCATTACGACCTGATTCTGATGGATATGCAGATGCCCAGAATGAACGGCGTAGAGGCAACTATAGAAATCCGGAAATTGCCTGGCTACGCCGATCTCCCTATCCTGGCGATGACGGCGAATGCTTTCGATGAAGATCGCCTGATCTGCCTGGCTGCCGGCATGAACGATCATATCGGCAAACCGGTAGATCCTGATGTGCTGTACGAAACATTGTTGAAGTGGTTGCCAATCCGCCATACATAAGAGTTCATTTGTGCGGAGTTGATGGTCAGGCTGTTCGGGTCACCTCAACGGGAAAATCGGCTTTTCTAGAGGTTGACCGTAACAGACTGCTTTACCCCAACGAACGGGTAACTACCTCCAGTACATCCCGCGATAGCTCGGCATGGTCGCGGATGCTTTCCAGCGCCAGGCGGGCATGTTTCTGATGTTCGGCATCAAACTTTTTCCAGCGGTCAAAGCAACGTGCGAGGCGCGAGGCGACTTGCGGGTTTTTGGCGTCGAGCAGGCAGGTTTGCTCGGCAAGGAAGGCGTAGCCGTCGGCGGTGTGGAAGCGGGCGAGGTTGGCGCCGAAGTTGCGGATCAGTGAGTAAACCTTGTTCGGGTTGGTCAGGTCGAAGGCCGGGTGCGTCGTTAGTTTCTTGACCGTGTCCAGCGTGCTGGGCAGGCGGCTGCCGGATTGGACGGCGAGCCATTTGTCGACGACCAGCGCTTCGTGTTGCCAACGTTCGTAGAATTCGGCGAGGGCGGTTTCGCGTTCGGCACAGTCGGTTTGGGCTAGCGCGGCGAGGGCGGCGAACTGGTCGGTCATGTTGTCGGCGCTGCGGAATTGCTGCAGGGCGAGTTGGCGGACAAAATCGTCGTTGAGTTCAAGCAGGTAGCTCAGGCAGACGTTGCGCAGGGCACGGGCGCCTGCTTGTTCGCTGCTCGGTGCATAGGCCATTTTGGGGGCGAGTGCGGCATAGACGCCGGAGAATTCGCCTTCCAGTTGTTCGGCGAGATGGCGGCGCAGGGCGTTGCGGGCGGCATGCAGGGCGTCGGGGTTGACCACCTCAAGCGCTTCGGCGAGGGTGGCTTCGCCGGGCAATGTGAGCGCTTCGGCGACGAAGGCGGCGCCGCGCTCGGCCTGGGTTTGCAGCAGGCGACGGGCGGCATCGATAAAGCTGGTCGGCCAGACCGGGTCTTTGCCTGCGGCGATGGCAGTGGTGGCTTGCAGAATCAGTTGCGTGGCGAGGCGCTGGCCGGCTTCCCAGGCGTTGAACGGGTCGCTTTCAAAGGCCAGCAGGTGGGTGAGTTGTTCCGGCGTGTAGGCAAAATCGAGGATGACCGGGGCCGAGAAGTCGCGCAGCAGGGACGGCACGGGTTCGGCGCTCAGATTATCGATGTGGAATTGCTGGGTTGCCGTGGTCAGTTCGATGGTTTGTTCGCTGCCGTGGATTAGTGCGCCAGCGGCGTCGAAAAGGGCGACGCGGAGTGGGATCAAATAAGGGCTGTCGTCGCTGGCGCGTGGGTTGGTTTGCGTGCAGGTCAGCGTGTAGCGGCCAATTTTCTCGTCAAAAACGCCGTTGACCGTAACCATTGGCGTGCCGGGCTGGTTGTACCAGCGCATGAACTGGCTGAAGTCAAAACCGGAAGCGGCGGCCATCGCGGCGACGAAATCTTCGCAGGTGACGGCCTGGCCGTCGTGGCGGCGGAAGTATTCGTTCATGCCGAGGCGGAATTTGTCGCGGCCGATCAGGGTCTGGATCATGCGGATGACTTCGGCGCCTTTTTCATAAACTGTGGCGGTGTAGAAATTGTTGATTTCGACGAAGCTGGCCGGGCGGATCGGGTGTGCCATCGGGCCGGCATCTTCCGGGAACTGTCCGGCGCGCAGGCCGCGCACTTCGCGGATGCGGGCGATGCTGCGATTGTGCAGGTCGGCGCCGAATTCCTGATCGCGGAAGACGGTCAGGCCTTCCTTGAGCGAGAGCTGAAACCAGTCGCGGCAGGTGACGCGGTTGCCGGTCCAGTTGTGGAAATATTCGTGGGCGACGACGCGGTCGATGTTCTCGAAGTCAATATCTGTCGCCACATCAGCGCGAGCGAGCACGTACTTGGTGTTGAAGATGTTGAGGCCCTTGTTCTCCATCGCGCCCATGTTGAAGTCGCCGACGGCGACGATCATGTAGTGGTCGAGATCGCATTCGAGGCCGAAGCGTTGTTCGTCCCAGAGCATGGATTTCTTCAACGCGGCCATGGCGTGCGGGCATTGGTCGAGCTTGCCGGGTTCGACGTAGATGGCGAGATTGACCTCACGACCGGAGGCGGTCTTGAAGATGTCGAACAGGCCATCCAGCTTGCCGGCAACGACGGCGAACAGGTAGCACGGCTTGCGGAAGGGATCGGCCCAGCGCGCCCAGTGGCGACCGTTGGGCTCCTCACCGGCGGCAACCGGGTTACCGTTGGCAAGCAGGATGGGCATCGCGCTTTTGTCGGCATGCAGGGTGACGGTGTAGATCGACATCACATCCGGGCGGTCGAGGAACCAGGTAATGCGGCGGAAACCCTGCGCTTCGCATTGCGTGAAATAACCATCCTTGGAACGGTACATGCCGGAAAGGCGGGTGTTCTTGTCCGGGTTGATGTGCACCACGGTTTGCAGCGTGAAGGTATCTGGTAACTGCTCAATGGTCAGCGTATTTGGTGTGGCAAAAAATACCGCTTTTTCGCCGTTGACCGTAACACTTTGTGTTTCCAGTTCATCTCCGTCTAAAACAAGCGGCTGCGCGGCAACTTCCGGGTTGCGCCGCATGCTAAGCGTTGCGGTAACCGTGGTGGCGCTGGTTTCAATGCTGATGACGAGATCAACCGTATCCACCAGATAAGCGGGGGCGGTGTAATCCTTGAGGTAGATGGTCTGCGGAGTTTCGGTTTTCATTTTTTATGGGCGTAGCGGGCAAGGGGAGGGCAAGATGATACGTCAACGCCAGCGCAAGAAATCGCCAGAAGCCGAACAAAATAGCCGTATTGCTAAAGTGGTAATTTGATTTATTTGGTGGATAATCGAAGCTTCAGTCAGCAAATCAAGTGCATCTACACTCAACCGAACTGATGCAGTACAAATCTGAAGCACTCAGCGCTCTTTCCAAGCCGGCATTGCCGGGCACAAATCTCACGCTTTGGCTGGTGATTGTTGTCGTTCTTCTCAATCTGGTCGTGATTGCAATTGGTGCCCAAAGTCTGCGTTATAGCCGTGAACGCACGGTGGAGCAGGTGCGTAACGCAACGACTAATTATGCCGAGTTATTGGAAAACAATATTTTCGAATCGGCTCAGCGCATAGATCTGGCGCTACTCAATATTGCCGATACGCTTGAGCATCGCATGACAATGCACACGCTGAGCGATACCGAGATAAACCGTACGCTTGAAGTGCACACCAAACGCTTGCCGGAGGTGGATGCTTTCCGGGTAAGCAATGTCCAAGGTGACATTCTCTGGGGCAAAGGCGTTAATCGTTCCGTGCCGGTTTCCTATGCAGACCGGCCTTTTTTTGCGGAACATCGTGCCAAGCCTGGTCAGGACATGATCGTTACCGAGCCGGTGCTGGGCCGCGTTTCCAATATATGGGTGGTTGCCTTCACCCGCTCTTACCGTAATCCCGACGGAAGTTTTGCTGGCGTGATTGCTGCTGCCGTGCCGGTTAGTTATTTTTCTGATCACATCGACACCTTGAAGCTCGGTGCGCATGGAACAGCGGTGATTCGCAGTACAAATAAAGCACTGCTGACTCGTTATCCGGCAGTTGATGGCCCTGGTGGAGAGATTGGCAACAAGAAGGTTTCAGATGAATTTATCAACCTGCTTGAGTCGGGTGTTGCCAGCGGTAATTTCCATACATTGAATGCGCCAGATGGCTTCGAGCGGAGCTATGCTTTCCGCCGCGTTGGCAATTTACCGCTGGTGGTTACGGTGGGCATGGCGCCGCAGGATTATTTGCAGATTTGGCATGAGGAACTGCGTAACGTCATTATTTTTGTGGTTTTCTTTTTTGTTGCCAGCCTGGTTGCAGCGGCCATGATTCGTCGAACAAGCACGCAGCGCAACCTGGCTTTGGCGGGGGTCCTTGCCAGTGAATCGCGGTTTCGTACGTATGTGGAAAATGCGCCAGAAAGTATTTTCGTGGCCGACTCGCAGGGTCGATACATCGAAGTGAATCCTGCTGGGTGTCAGTTGATGGGTTATGGCCGGGATGAATTGTTAAACATGACTATCGCTGATCTGGCGCCGCAGGATGTGGTTGAGGAGCATCTGGAGCGATTTGAAGATCACAAAAAAGGCGGGCTGGTTGATACTCAGTTGAAGTTGCGAAGAAAAGATGGGCAACTGATCGATGTGTCCTTACGTGCAATCGCCCTGACTAGCGGCGAAGTGATTGGATTTGTCACAGATATCACTGCACGCCGAAAGACCGATGCCGAGCTGGAGGCCTATCGGCAAAATCTTGAACAGATGGTCGAAAAGCGCACCATTGATCTTTCCATCGCCAAAGAAGCGGCGGAAACGGCGAATATCGCCAAGAGCGCATTTCTTGCCAATATGAGCCACGAAATCCGTACGCCATTGAATGCCATTACCGGCATGGCCCATTTGCTGCGGCGTTCGGGTTTGTCTGAGCAACAAAGCGATCGTATCGAAAAAATTGATAATGCCGGCAAGCACCTGCTGGAAATCATCAACGCCATTCTCGATCTTTCCAAAATTGAAGCTGGCAAACTCTCGCTCGAAGAAACCGATGTTTATCTGGGCACACTGCTGGCCAATGTTGTTTCGATGTTGCAGGAGCGAGCTGGCGCCAAGAACATTGGCTTGCATCAGGCGCTTGATTCGCCGGTTGTGCATTTTCTGGGCGATCCAACCCGGCTCCAACAGGCGCTGCTCAATTATGCGACCAATGCGGTTAAATTTACCGAACAGGGGCAAGTCACACTGCGCGCTCTGATGCTTGAAGAAACCCTAACTGATGTGCTTTTGCGTTTTGAGGTGCAGGATACTGGCATAGGCATTGGGCCGGAGGCGATGAGCCGGCTTTTCGGCAGTTTTGAACAGGCCGATAATTCGACGACTCGGCAATATGGCGGCACCGGGCTGGGTCTAGCGATCACCAAGAAACTGGCTGAACTGATGGGTGGTGGCGTCGGCGTCGATAGCATGCAGGGTGTCGGTAGCACCTTCTGGTTCACTGCACGCCTAAAAAAATCAGCGCATGCTGCGCCAGCCGAAATTGTGCAGAGTGGCTCGGCAGAAGCGCTGCTGCTCGAACATTATCGTGGGCGCCGCGTGTTGCTTGCTGAAGATGAGTTTATCAATCAGGAAATTTCACGATCATTGCTTGAAGACGTTGCGCTGACTGTCGATCTCGCTGAGAACGGCGAAGAGGCTTTACGCCTGGCGACCGAAAATGATTACGACCTGATCCTGATGGATATGCAGATGCCGATCATGGATGGTCTGGAAGCAACGCAGCGAATCCGTCAATTGCCCGGAGGCGCGCAGACCCCGATTCTGGCGATGACTGCCAATGCCTTCAACGAAGACAAGCAGCGCTGCTTCGCTGCCGGCATGAACGATTTCATCGCCAAGCCGGTTGATCCGGAAGTTCTGTTCGCGACACTGCTGCGCTGGTTGTCAAAAGAGCGCATTCGCCCGCTGAGTTAACGCCGTCGCCAGACCTGCCAGCGTTCTTTACCCAAAAATACCGGAATTGAGTCGTTAACCGCAACATCCTCGATGCGCTCGAAATTGGCGGCTAGTAGTTCATCGAGTTGTTCCGGCTGAATGCCGAAGGGTGGTCCTTTCGGCTGGTCGCAAAGGAAAAAGTAACCGGCTAGCAGGCCGTCGGGCGGCAACAGTTCGGCGACGCGCCGGCCCCAGTCCGCCCACAGTTTGCGCGGCAGGGCGCAGAGAAAAGCGCGTTCGTAGATCAATTGGGTCGGTCGACGCGGAATAAAGGTGAAAAAATCGTCGCAAATGAGGTCGACCGGCGCATCTCCCAAGACTTCGCGCGCTGTATTTACTGCAGCCGGAGAGAAATCGAGCGCAGTTACCGGCCAGTTGTATTCCGCCAAATGCCCGGCTTCCCAGGCACTGCCGCAACCGGGTATCAGTGTATTGAAGGGGGTCGGATGGCGGGCGATGAAATCGGCAAAAGCGGCGGGTACCTTGCCGGCATCCCAGGGTGTCGTCCCTTCGCCGAAGCGCTTGCACCAGAAGTCAGGGTGCTCCGGGCGTTGCTCGTTTGGCTTGATCTGGGTCGAAGAAGACGTCAGGTCGCTCATGCTAAGATTGCTCCCCTCAAAAACTCTGCTGCCAGCTGCCACATGTCCGCTCCTTCCAAGATTGTCATCGCCTCCCGCGAATCCCGCCTTGCCATGTGGCAGGCTGTTCATGTTCAAGGCCGTCTGGCGAGTCTAAATCCAGAATCGGAGGTTGTCATTCTTGGCATGACGACCAAGGGCGATCAGATCCTCGATCGCCCGCTCGCCGAAATCGGTGGCAAGGGCCTGTTCATCAAGGAACTGGAAGTGGCAATGGAAGAGGGCCGTGCCCACCTCGCCGTACATTCGATGAAGGATGTGCCGATGGTGATGCCGGAAGGTTTCGTGCTGGCCGCCATTTCCGCCCGCGAAAATCCACGTGATGCCTTTGTTTCAAACAATTATTCTGCACTCGACGATTTGCCGGCTGGCGCGATTGTCGGCACGTCCAGCCTGCGCCGCGAATCTATCTTGCGCGCCAAGTATCCGCAACTGGTGATCAAGAGCCTGCGTGGCAATCTTGATACCCGTTTGAAGAAGCTTGATGCCGGTGAATACGATGCGATCATTCTGGCGGCTGCCGGCCTGATCCGTCTTGGCCTTGAAAGTCGCATCAAATCCGTGTTGACCGCAGAACAGTCGTTGCCGGCTCCTGGTCAGGGCGCGCTGGGCATTGAATTGCTGGCAGGCGCAGCCAATATGCTGGATGTGGTCGCGCCCTTGAATGACGCGGAAACTGCCCATTGTGTCAAAGCTGAACGTGCCTTTTCGCGCGCCTTGGGTGGCTCATGCCAGGTGCCGCTGGGTGGCTACGCCATCATTGAAAACGGCCAGCTTTGGTTGCGCGGCTTTGTCGCGACAGCGGACGGCAAGGAAATGATCAGCGCTGAATTGCGTGGCAATCCTGTTGATGATGAAGCCCTCGGCCTGCAACTCGCCGCGCAGTTGAGCGCCAAAGGCGCCGACGCCATTCTGGAAAAGCTCGCGCACTGCAAATGAGTCAGAGTGGTCCGCTCGTCGGCAGGGCCATCGTTGTCACCCGGCCACGGGCGCAAGCGGCTGCGCTGGCTGAGGCCATCGCTGCGGCGGGCGGAACGCCGCTGATTTTCCCCTTGCTGGAAATCTCGCCGGCGCTCGATACCCAACCCTTGGCCGAGATCGCCGAGCGCCTGGCTGAATACCAGTTTGCCATTTTCATCAGCCCGAATGCTGTTGATTACGCCTTGCCGACGCTGCTTGCGCGCGGCGCCTGGCCCGTTGGGTTGACGCCCGCTGCCGTCGGGCCGGGAACGGTAAGCGCATTGGCCGCCCATGGCGTCACCGGCTGTATTGCACCAACGGAGCGCTTCGATTCCGAGGCTTTGCTCGCCTTGCCGCAACTTGTTACGGTCAACGGCAAAAAAGTGCTTATTTTTCGTGGCGATGGTGGCCGCGAACTGCTCGCTGATACGCTGCGCGAACGCGGTGCAGAGGTTGATTGCATCACTTGTTACCGGCGCTCCGGCCCGCCTGATGGTGTCTTGCCCTTGCTCCGCGCCTGGCGTGCCGGGCAGCTTGACGCACTGACGATTTCGAGCAGCGAAGGTTTGCGTTACCTGATCGACATGCTTGACCCAGAGAGCCGCGCCTTCCTGCTGCAAACGCCGGTGTTTGTTCCGCATGCGCGCATTGCTGATAACGCAAAGCAACTGGGTTTAAATAAAATTGTGCTGACAGAAGGTGCTGATAGCGGCATTCTCGCTGGCTTGCGTGCTTATAATTGGCCTGAATAACGAAACAAAAAAGGGTGGGGAAAATGCTGAATATTGATATGCGCAAGATTTACAACTTTTACCCCATCGAGCCAGCACCCGATGCCGCCAATCTGCCAACGGGCGGCGATATTTATTACGAATGTGCCGATTGCCAAGTGGTGGTGAATTCGGTGCCATTCATCAAGGCCGCCTGCGCCTGCGGCAATTTGACCGGCGGTGGCGGCAATTTGACGGTAAAAAACCCGGAACGCGTCCGGGTTGTGCGCGGCAAACTGAAATAAACCTTAAGCCCAGTCCTGTGGCTTGAGAAAAACCTCGTAAAGTTCAGCTTCTGGCGTGCCGGCCTCCGGCTGCCAGTCGTAGCGCCATTTGACGATGGGCGGTAGCGACATCAGGATGGATTCCGTGCGCCCGCCGGACTGCAGGCCGAATAGCGTGCCTCTATCCCAGACCAGATTGAACTCGACGTAGCGGCCTCGGCGATAAGCCTGGAAGTCGCGCTCCTGCTCACCATAAGGCACATCGCGGCGCTTGGCGAGGACCGGCAGGTAGGCCTTGGTGAAGGCGTTGCCAACCGCTTGGGTCAGAGAAAAGCAACGCTCGAAACCGCCTTCATTCAGGTCATCAAAAAACACCCCGCCAACGCCGCGTGGTTCGTTGCGGTGTTTTAGGAAAAAATACTCATCGCACCAGTGCTTGTATTTCGGATAAACCTCGTCGCCAAAGGGCGTCAGAGCATCCTTGCAGGTCTGATGAAAATGGGCCACATCTGCACGTTGACCGTAATAGGGCGTCATGTCCATGCCGCCACCAAACCAGAACACATCTTCTTCACCCGGTTGCGTCGCGACAAAACAGCGGACATTCATGTGTGCTGTCGGGCAATAGGGATTGCGCGGATGCAGCACCAGCGAAACGCCCATCGCTTCCCAGGCGCGGCCGGCAAGGTGGGGGCGGACGGCAGTGGCCGAAGCGGGCAGCGATTTACCGGTGACGTGCGAGAAATTGACGCCGCCGCGCTCGAAAAAATTGCCCTCTTCGATCAGCCGCGAAATGCCGCCACCACCTTCCGGGCGCTGCCAACTATCGGTACGGAAGGGCAGTCCGTCGAAAGTTTCCAGTTCGCCAACGATGCGGCTTTGCAGGCCGGTGAAGAATGCCTTGAGGCGGGTGGTATCCATAAAATCTCCGGGGTAAAAAACGGGCGGCTCAGGTTTCCCTGTGAGCCGCCCGGATTATTGGGTGCTGTGGCTGTTTAGCGGTTGATCGCGCGGTAGCCGATGTCCTTGCGGAACTGCATGCCGTCAAATTGAATCTGCACAGCGGCCTCGTAAGCTGCCTTTTGCGCCAGTTTGACGTTCTCTCCGAGCGCGGTAACGCAGAGGACGCGACCGCCATTGGTCACGACCTTGCTGTCCTGGTTGGCGGTGCCGGCATGGAAAACGTGAGCCTCTTCGCCAAAGCTGTTGCCAGCCGGCAGGCCGTGAATGACATCACCCTTCTTCGGGGTGTCCGGGTAGTTGGCGGCAGCCAGCACAACGCCCAGTGCAACGCGGCGGTCCCATTCCGCTTCCACTTGGTCCAGCGTGCCGGCGATGGCGTGCTCAAAGAGATCGACCAGGTCGGACTTGAGGCGCATCAGAATCGGCTGGGTTTCCGGATCGCCCATGCGGCAATTGAATTCCAGCGTCTTGACGCTGCCATCCTTGGCGATCATCAGGCCGGCATAGAGGAAGCCGGTGAAGGGAATGCCGTCAGCCGCCATGCCACGTACCGTTGGCAGAATGATCTCGCGCATCGCCTTGGCGTGAACCTCCGGTGTGACACAAGGTGCTGGAGAATAGGCGCCCATGCCGCCCGTGTTAGGCCCGGTGTCGCCGTCGCCAATACGCTTGTGGTCCTGGCTGGAAGCTAGTGCCAATACGTTCTTGCCATCGACCATGACGATGAAGCTGGCTTCCTCGCCGTCGAGGAATTCCTCGATGACGACGCGCGCACCCGCATCACCCAGTTTGTTGCCGGACAGCATGTCGTCGATGGCGGCGTGCGCTTCTTCAAGGCTCATTGCGACAACGACGCCCTTGCCGGCGGCCAGGCCATCGGCCTTGATGACAATCGGGGCACCTTGCAGGTCGATATAGGCATGCGCTTCGGCAGCATTGGTGAAGGTGCCAAAACTGGCGGTCGGAATGTTGTGGCGCGCCATGAAACGCTTGGCGAAATCCTTGGAGGATTCGAGCTGCGCAGCTTCCTTGGTTGGGCCAAAAATTTTCAGGCCACGGGCGCGGAAAACATTGACTACACCGGCTGCCAGCGGCGCTTCCGGGCCGACGACGGTGAGGTGGATCTTGTTCTGCTCGGCGAAATCAGCCAGGGCTTCCGGATCGGTGATGTTGATGTTTTCCAGCTCGTGCTCGCGCGCCGTGCCGGCATTGCCGGGGGCAACGTAAACCGTTTGCAGGCCGGGTGTCTTGGCCAGACGCCAGGCTATGGCGTGCTCACGGCCGCCGGAACCGATGACTAGAAGTTTCATGGCTGATCTCTTTGGGTTCGTTTTTGTTAGTGTCTGAAATGTCTTGCGCCGGTGAAGACCATGGCCAGGCCATGCTCGTCGGCGGCGGCGATGACTTCTTCGTCACGCATCGAGCCGCCCGGCTGGATGACGGCTTTGGCACCGGCGGCGGCCAGCACATCGACGCCATCACGGAACGGGAAGAAGGCATCCGAGGCGACGACTGAACCGTTCAGGTCGAGGCCGGCGTGCTGGGCCTTGATGCTGGCGATCTTGGTCGAATCGAC
>ERZ724524.2160-NODE-2160-length-12976-cov-4.850089_pt1 | contig 12976 bp, 9 predicted proteins | sample MGYA00376057_ERZ724524 | MGnify/ENA primary metagenome ERZ724524 (study PRJEB28724, sample SAMN07190888) | wastewater metagenome | isolation source: influent of sewage treatment plant in Hong Hong | place: USA: Christiansburg, Virginia | collected 2016-03-01 ...
ACGCCAATTTTTTCCGTGCCGTGCAGATCGAAAAGAACATGATGTTCATCATCCTCTCCCTGATCGTTGCGGTGGCCGCCTTCAATCTGGTTTCGACGCTGGTCATGGCAGTGACCGACAAGCAGGCGGATATCGCCATTTTGCGCACGCTGGGTGCGCGACCGATGTCGATCATGGGCATCTTTGTCATTCAGGGCGCGCTAGTCGGCTTCATCGGCCTTGGTATGGGCATTGTCGGCGGGGTGGCGCTGGCGCTCAATGTCGATGTGGTGGTGCCGTTTATCCAGAAACTGTTTGGCGTGCAATTCCTCTCGAAAGAGGTTTATTACATTTCTGATCTGCCATCCGACCTGCAATGGGGCGATGTCTGGGGCGTGACCGGGATTTCCTTTGTGCTCGCCTTGCTGGCGACGATTTACCCCAGCTGGCGCGCTTCGCGCGTCAACCCGGCGGAGGCATTGCGCTATGAGTGAGTTGATTCTTCAGGCGCGTGGGCTGGGCAAGGTTTTTCGCGGCGGGCTGGATGTCAATGTGCTGACTGCTGTCGATCTCTCGATTGCCGCTGGTGAAACCGTTGCCATCGTTGGCGCTTCCGGCTCCGGCAAAAGCACCTTGCTGCACTTGTTGGGTGGCCTGGACAAACCGAGCAGCGGCAGCGTAACGCTGATGGGCCGGGATTTTTCAGCCTTGAATGAAGTTGACCGTGGCGATTGGCGTAATCGCCATCTGGGTTTTGTTTATCAGTTCCACCACCTGCTCGCCGAGTTCTCGGCGCTGGAAAACGTCGCCATGCCGCTGCTGATTCGCCGCACGCCGCGCGACGAGGCGCTGGCGCGTGCTGAAAAAACGCTGCAGGCGGTTGGTTTGGGGCATCGTGTGGAGCATCGGCCCGGCGAATTGTCTGGTGGCGAACGCCAGCGCGCTGCCATCGCCCGCGCACTGGTCAGCGAACCTTCCTGCCTGCTGGCCGATGAACCGACCGGCAATCTGGACCGGCAGACAGCAAACATCGTCTTTGATCTGCTGATCGAACGGGTGCGATTACAAAACACCAGCCTGGTCATGGTGACGCACGACCCGCAATTGGCCGAGCGGGCTGATCGAGTATTGTCTTTGAATGATGGAATACTTACCAATTAACTAGTTTCAAGCTATAAATCATGCCATTGGTAGTATGTTAAAACTACCTATGGCATGTTACTTTCCAGACGAATAGAGCCTCTCCGCCGCGAGCAAGATGCTAAAACAATAATAGTCTGGAGAGTGTATGAAAGTGATTTTTGCCCCAGCCATCGGGCTGATGAACCGCCTGCGTTACACCAGCAAGTTCTTGTTGCTTGGTGTGGCAGTCAGCATTGTCATTCTGATTCTGCTTTACTCAGTGGTTACCACTTTGAATCGCAATATCGAAGTTGCCAACAATGAACTCATCGGTGTTCAAATACTGAAACCATTGAATCGTTCAGCGCAACACTTGCAACAGCATCGCGGCATGTCAGCCGGCCTGCTGGGTGGCAACGAGGCGATGAAGGACAAGCGGAGTGCGAAGGAGAAAGAGGCTGCCGATGCGCTTCAGCAAACAGAAACAACGCTTATTCCCGTGTTGCGTGAGTCAGCTCCCTGGAAGAAAATTCGTGCCGATTGGGAAACGCTGCGTAGTACAGGGCTGAATTTGCCCGTAGCTGAAAATATCAAGGCCCACAATGCATTGATTGACCAGATATTGCTCTTCATGGTCGATGTGGCTGATGAAACCGAGATGTCGCTCGATCCGGCAATGGATACCTTTTACATGATGGACACTGTCGTCCTCAAGATGCCAGCCATGTTGGAGCGACTTGGGCAGACACGTGCACGTGGTACAGGTGTCTTGGCCAAGAAGGAAATTTCGGCTCAGATGAAGATTGATATGGCGTCGACATTGGCCGAGATGTCGAGCACCCTGCGCGCCCAGAACATTAATCTACAGAAGGTCATCCGTTTTGCGCCTGCTTTGCAGGGTGCTTTGTTCGGGCCGGGCAAGGAATTTACTGAAAATGCGCAAAAAGTTTTTGCTCTGGTTCGCGAAGATATTCTGCTTGAGCGCTTTCTGACGCCATCGCAGGATTACTTTAATCTGACCACGGTAATTATTGATTCTGGCTACAAGACCATGTTTGATGTGCTGATTGTCGAATTCGAGAATCAGTTGAATCACAGAAAAACTGCCGCGCATAGATCACTCGTGCTGACACTTCTGTTTGTTCTTTGCATACTGGCCATTGTCACTTATCTGGCCGTCGGCATGTATTACTCGGTAATCAATAGCGTTGGCGTATTTTCTCGCGGTGCGCGCAGCTTGGCTGATGGCGACTTGACGGTGCAATTTGATACCGAAGGCCATGACGAACTGCATACCGCAGGGAATGACTTCAACGACATGGCTCTTTCCTTCCGTAAACTGCTCGGTCATATCAAGCAGGAAGCGCTGCAGTTGCGATCCTCCGCTGAGCAGTTGTCCACAACCAGTCAGCAGATTTCTGCCAGCACGGGTACGCAGAGTGATTCGGCGTCGAGCATGGCGGCTTCAGTTGAGGAAATGACCGTTGGTGTTGATCACATCGCCAGAAACGCCCAGGAGGCCCAAAAGTATTCACGCGATTCCGATGCACTGGCAGCCGAGGGGGGGCGCATCGTTCAGGGCGTCGTTAGCGAGATTCAGGGAATCGCCGAAACGGTCAATGATTCAGCCGCCGCTGTGGAAGCGCTGGGCCAGCAATCTGACAAAATTTCAGCCATTGTCGGCACCATCAAGGAAATTGCCGATCAGACCAATTTGTTGGCACTGAATGCTGCCATTGAAGCGGCGCGGGCGGGTGAGTCTGGCCGTGGATTTGCCGTGGTGGCCGATGAGGTTCGCAAGCTGGCCGAACGCACAGCCAAATCAACCCAGGAGATTGCTGGCATGATAGGCGCGATTCAGAGTGGTACGGAAACCGCCGTGAGCAGTATGAAACGTGGTGTCAGTCGAGTCGCCAGCGGTGTTGAGCAGGCTCGCCTGGCCGGCAATGCGATTGAGCAGGTACAACAGCAATCGCGCGAAGTCATGCTCGCGGTTGGTGAAATATCGGTTTCGCTGGGTGAGCAGGCTGCAGCAAGTACCGAAATTGCCCAGAACGTCGAGCGTATTGCTCAAATGGCTGAAGAAAATGATGCGGCTGCCTTTGGAAACGCAAAAACAGCAGGTGATTTACGCCAATTGGCTGAATCCTTGAGCAGTGAAGTTGGACGTTTCAAAACCTAATTTGCCTGAAATCCCGAGAGGCGGCTACGAACCGCCTTTTTTTTAGTTTGGAATTTGCGCGCCATTGCCGGTACAGTAGGTTCCATTTCAAAACCTCTGGAATTGATCATGCAAGCACTCTTCAGCCCCGCTGTTGCCTTGATGAATCGCTTTCGTTACACCAGCAAATTTCTTCTGCTTGGTACGGCGATGGGCGTTGTCATGCTGGTGCTCTTATTCACGGTTTTTGTGAATCTCAATCGCGATATACAAACGGCCGCTAACGAACTTGTCGGCCTGCAGATGCTTAAACCCGTCAATAAAATGGCGCAGTTCATGCAGCAGCATCGTGGTCTTTCCTCTGGCGTGCTGAACGGCAACGAAGCAATGAAAGACAAGCGTGCCGCCAAGGAAAAGGAGGTGACTGATATTGTTGCTGCGAGCGAAGCGGCTCTGTCGCCTAAATTGCGTGATTCAGCCACCTGGAAAAAAATTCGTCAGGACTGGGAAGAAATTCGTGGGCAAGGTTTGAGCTGGGCGCCGCCTGAGAATATCAAGCGCCATACGATAATGATCCGCAGCGTGCTGGTGCTGATGGTGGACATTGCTGACGAAACTGAACTAACGCTTGATCCGGTGATGGATACTTACTATTTCATGGATACCGTGGTCAGCAAAATGCCAGCCATGCTGGAACCTCTTGGTATTACCCGAGCCCGTGGCACGGGTGTCTTGACCAAAAAAGAACTGTCGCCGCAGATGCGAATTGATATGGCGACGGTGATTGCCCAGATGGACAGTACGCTGGCTGCGCAAAATGAAAATATCGCAAAGGTTGTGCGTTTTTCACCCGCGCTGCAGGCCGTTTTGAGCGGCCCGGCCAAGGAGTTTTCGGATGGCGCCGAGAAGATTTTTGTCTTGGTGCGTAACGACATTTTGGGTGAAAAATTTGCGACTGATCCAAAGGAATACTTCGCCCAAACTACTGCGATTATTGATCTCGGCTACAAAGTCATGTTTGACGTGCTGATCCCGCAATTTGAACAGCAGCTTAAGGATCGCATGGGGGCCGCACGTAGTGCCCTGATCTTGAATGTGGGCCTGGCGCTTGTGGTAATGGCTCTGGTTGGTTATTTGGCAATTGGTACGTATTACTCGGTGATCAACAGCGTCAAGGTGTTTTCTGATGGCGCACGTCGTTTGGCAGATGGCGACTTGACCGTAAAATTTTCAACCGATGGTCATGACGAACTGCACATGGCCGGCAATGATTTTAACGATATGGCGGCCGCCTTCCGCAATTTGCTTGGGCGAATTCAGACGGATGTTCAGCAACTGCGTGGCGCGGCAGACCAACTTGCTTCCTCCAGCCAGCAGATTTCAACTGGTACTGGTGAGCAAAGTGATTCGGCTTCAAGCATGGCAGCTTCCGTTGAGGAAATGACGGTAGGTGTCGATAACATTGCCAAAAATGCGCTGGATGCCCAGGGTTATTCGCGAGAGTCCGATGAGATTGCCGAGCAGAGTAGTCATGTCGTCGATGACGTTGTCAAGGAAATTCAGGGGATTGCCGCTACCGTAAATCAGTCAGCTGTTGCCGTTGAGGCATTGGGGCAGCAGTCAGATCAAATTTCAGCGATTGTCGGTACGATTAAGGAGATTGCCGATCAGACGAATTTGCTGGCACTTAATGCAGCCATCGAAGCGGCACGTGCCGGTGAGTCCGGGCGCGGATTTGCTGTGGTTGCTGATGAGGTTCGCAAGTTGGCCGAACGTACCGCCAAATCAACCCAGGAAATTGCCGGAATGATTGATGCGATTCAGGCGGGTACAACAACGGCGGTGTCCAGCATGAAGCTGGGTGTGGCGCGTGTGGCAAAGGGTGTCGAGCAGGCTGAAAAGGTAGGTGGCGCAATTGCTCAGGTACAGGCGCAATCACGCCAGGTGCGTAATGCGGTGGACGAAATATCGACGGCTTTGCGCGAACAGTCTGCAGCCAGTACTGAAATCGCCCAGAACGTCGAACGCATTGCCCAGATGGCCGAAGAAAACAATGTTGCGGCCAGCGGTAATACTGAAACCGCAAGTCGCTTGCGGCAGTTGGCTGAAACTTTGAATACGGCGGTTTCCCGCTTCAGGACCTGAGTTTGCGTTGTCGCCAGGCGCGGATCAGATAAAAGCGCCAGGCGGCCTTGGTTGCCACGTAACCCAGTACGGCCAGTAAACAAGCGAGGGCGACAAGCCCGATACCGAGCGGTTTTGCTGCAGCTAGCATCCAGTTTTGCATGCCCGTTGTCCACGCAACAAAAGTGGTTGGGTCGAAGGCAGGCGGTGCAACAAAACTGCTGTTGTCGCCCGTCATCAGGCGACCCATCTGATAGGCCACGACATAGAGCGGGACAATGGTGAACGGGTTCGTGTACAGCGTGACGAACATTGCCAACGGCAGGTTGACACGAAAAACCAGCGCGCAGAAGGCCGCACCCAGCATTTGCAGCGGCCCCGGAATCAGCCCGCAAAACATGCCGGCAGCCACAGCGCCAGCTGCCGAGTGGCGATTCAAGTGCCATAGGCGCGGGTGCAGCAGGGTGGACGCATAAGGGCGCAACCACGGGTTGGCGTGAATGCTCTGGTGATCCGGCAGGTATTTTTTCAGTAGCTGGCGCATGGTTCTATTATTGCAGCATGCGCCTCAATATTCTCGCTTTCTCGGCTGGCATCCTGCTGTTGCAGTGGCAACCGGCATTGCCATCGCTTGGGGCGTGGCTGATGTTGGGCATGCTGCTATTGCTGCCGGCCTGGCGTTGGCCGACGCGTAGCGTAAAAGCCCTGGCATTGCTTGGCTGCCTGCTTTTTGGCTTCGGCTTTGCCTGCTGGCGTGCCGAGATTCGTCTGGCGGATGAGCTGCCAACGGCCTGGGAGGGCCGCGATATTGAGGTGGTCGGCGTGGTGGCCAGTTTGCCGCAGGATTTCAGCCACGGCACCCGCTTTGAATTTGAGGTCGAAAAGACGTTGACCACAACAGCCGTGGTACCGCCCCACATTATGCTTTCCTGGTATCAGGGGCGCGGCGATGAGGACTCAGCTGAGCGATTGATAGTTAAACCCGGTGAACGCTGGAAGTTCACTACACGACTTAAGCGCCCGCACGGCAACGCCAACCCGAAAGCTTTTGACTACGAAGTTTGGCTGCTTGAGCGTGGTATCCGGGCCAGTGGTTACATACGTGCCAATCCACCGCAATTACTTGCGGATATGGTTTGGTCGCCGAATTATCTGCTTGAGCGATTGCGCTTCAAAATCCGCGAGCGTTTGTTGTCGGTCTTGCCCGCCGAGGCTTATCCCTTGACCGGGATACTTGTCGCTCTGGCGATTGGCGATCAAAAATCGGTTAATGGCGATTTATGGACAACCTTCAACCGGACGTCGACAACGCACCTTTTTTCTGTATCAGGTTCACATATCACCCTGGTTGCCGCCTTGCTCGCCGGCCTGGTTGGCTGGGTCTGGCGGCGCGTGCCGGTACTGGCCTTGCGGCTGCCGGCACAGCGCGCGGCCTTGCTGGCCGGTTGCATGATGGCTTTTATTTACGTTTTATTAGCCGGCTTTGGTGTTCCCGCCCAGCGCACCTTGTACATGTTGCTGGTCGCTGCTCTGGCGGTCAGTAGCGGGCGAATTCTGGCCCCGAGCCGTATCCTCTGTCTGGCGCTGCTGGTTGTTTTGTTGATTGACCCTTGGGCCGTGCTGGCGGCAGGATTCTGGCTTTCATTTGGCGCGGTGGGTGCGCTGCTTTATGTGGGTTCGGCGCTGATTGGGGAGGGCCGTGGCTGGCGCGATCAGATGCGAGCCTGGGGCGTATTGCAATGGACGGCAACGCTGGCTTCGTTGCCGGTGTTGTTGCTGATCTTTCAGCAATTCTCCTTGGTTTCGCCGTTGGCCAATGCGCTGGCAATTCCGGTCATAACTTTCATCGTCACGCCACTTGCCTTGCTCGGTGCTGTGCTCCCCTGGTGGCCGATTCTGCTGGTTGCTCACACGATACTTGGCTGGCTGATGATCTTTCTTGAGTGGTGCGCCGTCTGGCCGGTCTGGCAGATTCCGGCTCCGCCGCTGTGGGCTGCGGTGACTGCAGCGATAGGCGTGGCCATTTGTTTGCTGCCGCGTGGCATGGCCGGTCGCGGGATTGGTCTTGTCATGCTTGTGCCGGTCGTATTCTGGCCAGTGGCGCATCCGCCGGAGGGCAGCGTACAAATTACGGTACTCGATGTTGGCCAGGGGTTGTCGGCGGTGATTCAGACGCATGCCCACACCCTGATTTACGATCCGGGGCCGTTATACAGTGCGGAGTCGGATGCCGGGCAACGAGTCGTTGTTCCCTATCTGCGGACACTTGGGGTCAATCGGGTCGATATGCTGATGGTCACGCACCGCGATAGCGATCATGCCGGCGGTTTGGCCTCGGTGCAGTCTGCCCTGGCGGTTGATGAAGTTCGTTCATCAATGCCTGAAATTCCCGGCCAGCGCTGCGAAAGCGGGCAACGCTGGGTTTGGGATGGAGTTACTTTCGAGGTCTTGCATCCATCCGCCGAGGCCTACGCAGCAAACACCAAAAGCAATCACCTATCTTGTGTCTTGATGCTCGAAGCTGGCGGTCGACGCATGTTGCTGACTTCCGATATTGAAGCGCCGGATGAGCTGGCACTGTTGGCGCTCTATCCGGGAAAACTGGCGGCCGATGTCTTGCTGGTGCCGCATCACGGCTCGCGAACCTCATGGACGCCGGCGTTTATAGAAGCGGTCGGGGCCAGGGATGTGCTTATCCCGGTTGGCTACCGCAATCGCTTCGGCCACCCCAAGGCAGAAATTGTTGCGCGCTACGAAACGGCTGGGCCGCGCATCTGGCGGACTGATCGCGATGGCGCGCTGAGTGTTGCATTGGGCGAGGAAAAGATTGAACTGAGTGCTTGGCGCATCGAGCATAAACGCTACTGGCAAGGTCGGTGATACAGTGCTGGCAAAGGAGACAAATATGCTAATGAGAAAAAACAGTGTGCAGTGTGCCAGCCCATCAGGTCTGCATCGGATGGCCTATACCGAATGGGGCGCGCCGGATAATCCCCGAGTTCTGGTTTGCGTACATGGCCTGACGCGAAATGCTCGCGATTTTGACCGTTTAGCTGGGGCGCTCGCCCAGCATTACCGGGTTATCTGTCCCGATGTCGTTGGTCGCGGCCAAAGCGGACATCTAAAAAATCCGGCTTTCTATTCGGTGCCGCAATACGTGGCTGACATGGTGACGCTGATTGCCCGCCTCAATGTCCAAACCGTTCATTGGGTCGGTACTTCAATGGGCGGACTGATCGGCATGGCGCTCGCCAGCATGGAGAACACGCCGATTCGCAAGTTGCTGCTGAATGATGTCGGGCCGCTGATTACGCTGGAGTCGCTGCAGCGCATAGCAACCTATGTTGGCACAGACCCGACTTGGGCAACATTTGACGAGGCACTGAATTTCGTCAAACTGGTGAGCACACCGTTTGGCCCCTTGACTGAAGCCGACTGGATGCATTTGACCGAACACAGTATCAGCCAGCGTAGCGACGGGCGCTGGGGTTTTCTCTACGATCCGGCTATCGCCAGCCCTTTCAAGGCAACCTTTGCCGACAAGGACATTGATCTGTGGCCAATCTATGAGCTGATAAAATGCCCGACTTTGGTCTTGCGCGGGGCGGAATCCGATTTGTTGAAGCATGAAACCTGGCAGGAAATGGGGGAACGCGGTCCACGTGCAAAACTGGCTGAAATCCAGGGAGTCGGCCATGCGCCCATGTTCATGACCGATGAGCAAATTTCCTTGGCTCGAGACTTTTTATTAACTGTATGAAACATATCGTTGTCGATGGTCTACGGCTGGAATATCGCGATTATCCGGCGACCGATGAGACTCGCCCGGCCTTGCTGTTGCTGCATGAAGGTTTGGGTTGCGTCGCCATGTGGCGGCACTTCCCGGAAAAGCTGGCGGAAGCAACTGGTTGCCGAGTCATTGTCTGGTCACGCGCCGGTTATGGCGGTTCCGACCCATATCCGGAGTCACGTACGCCGCGTTACATGCACCGCGAAGCCTTGGAAGCCTTGCCGGCTTTAATAGCAGCGCTACACATTCAACGCCCGTTGCTGGTCGGTCATAGTGATGGCGCCAGCATTGCCTTGATTTTCGCAGGCGCTTTCCCTGAACAGACTTGCGGCGTGATGGCAATGGCGCCGCATGAATTTGTCGAAGAGGAAACACTGGCCGGAATTTTGCAGGCAAAAACGGCGTGGACCGTAACAGATTGGCCACAGAAGCTGGCGCGCTATCACCATGATGCGCCGCGTGTGTTTTCTGAATGGAATGACACCTGGCTGTCACCTGAATTCCGTGACTGGAATATCGAGGAATATCTACCGCAGATTAGTTGCCCGGTGCTGGCGCTGCAGGGCGAGGACGACGAATACGCCACCATGCGCCAGATCGACGTCATTGCCGAAAAGGTACCGGAAACCGAGTTGCTCAAACTGGCCAACTGCGGGCACTCGCCGCAGCGTGATCAGGAAGTGGCTGTGTTGGCGGCGCTTGTCGGGTTTGTAAGTCGACACAGAGTATCCTGACGGTAATAGCGTTTGAGCAAGTCGTAAACGGCAGGATATTCGCGTTCTACAACTTCGGGTATTTCAAAAAACGCTTCTGAAAAAACCGCAAAAAACTCAGCCGTATCATCGCTGGCATAAGGATCAATGATCGTTTCTTCACCGGCATCAACGCGCTGGCAAAAGTCTGTGTAGGCGCTGGAAAATACGTATATCCATTCCTCTTCGCTAAGCCCGGAATGCAGCGCCGGCATGCCGTCTGCCTCGCCATTTAGCATGTCCAGCTTATGGGCGAACTCGTGAATGACGACGTTGTAGCCGTCGCCGGCCAGTTGCACGTCGTGCCAGGAAATAATCAGCGGGCCGCCTTCCCAGGCTTCGCCGGAGATCACGTCGTCGTATTCGTGGACTACACCGTTTTCATCCTCAATCTGGCGTGGCACGACGAATTCATCGGGGTAGACAATGATGCCGACCCAATCACGGTAGGCGCTGAGGCCGAGTTTCAAAATCGGCAGGCAACCCTGGGCAGCAATCGAAATACAGATTTCGTCGCTGAGTTCCAGTCTACCGGCGGTACTGAATTCCTTTTCAGCCAGAAAATTCTCAACCAAAATTTTCAGGTCTTTTTGCTCGTCGACCGTGAGGTTTTGCAAAAAGGGCAGTCCGGCAACCGTTTTCGACCAGCACTCTCCTGAAATCGCAACTTTGTTTTTGCTACTGAACCAGTCGAGCAGACCCATTATTTTTTCATCGTCAGCCAGATGCCGGTGAAGATCAGGCCGATACCGAGGTAGTGATACCAGAGCGGGATTTCGCTGAGAAAAATGGCGGAGAGCAGGGTGCCAAAAACCGGCATCAGGTGAATGAACAGGCTGGCCTTGCTGGCGCCAACTTCGGCGACGCCCCGGTTATAGAAGATATAGCCGAGAAAGCTGGGAAAGATGCCAACGTAAGCCAGCGAAGCAAGCGATCCGAGATAAACGTTGATCTGCCGGCCTTGCGCCATTTCCCACAGGTAGGCCGGAAGCAGGGCGGCGAGTCCGACGGCGGTCATCGCGGCTAGCATCAGCATCGGGTGCACGCCGCTGGGGCGCCAGGCGAGGCCGACGGTGTAAACCGCCCAGACAGCAACGGCGAGCAGCATCCAGGCGTCGCCAATATTCAGGTTAAGGTGCAAAAGGATGTTGAAATCGCCACGCGCCACGATGGTCATTACACCGCAGAGGGAGATCAAAACACCGAGGCCTTCGAGCCGTTTTAAGTGCTTGCCGAGAAAAGCCCAGGAAATGGCGATGGTGGCGACAGGGATAAAGGAATTGAGCAGCACCGCATTGGTCGCCGAGGTGTATTGCAGGGCGATGTAGGCAAAGGTGTTGTAGCCGCCCACACCAATGAAACCGAGGATGACGACTGGCTTCCACCCTTTTTTGAGCAACGGCCATTGCTCTTTCAGGTGCGGCAGGGCGAGTGGGAGTACCAAGGCAAAGGCGATGGCCCAGCGCCAGAAGGCCAGCGCCATGGGGGGTACGTCGGCACGAATGCCGCGGCCCAGGACCATGTTGCCAGACCAGAAGAGGGCTGTCAGGGTCAGCAGGAGGTAGGGGTTGGTCCAGAAATGCGCGGGTTTTGAATTCATGGCGTGAATTATGCCGCAGGGCGCGGGCTTGGGGCAGACGGTATAATCCCTACATGGTATCCGTCGTTCACTCCGTCGCCGCTCAGGGCGACTTCGATCAGTTTTTTACAACCCTCTCGGTAGGTTTGCTGCCGAATGATGCCTTGCGTTTGCGCAGCGCTGTCGAGTTCGCCTGGGAGACATATGGCGAAGCGGTGCTCGGTAGTGGTGAGCGCATCTGGTCGCATGCGCTGGGCATGGCGGTCATCATCGCCGGCCTCAAACTGGATGTCGACTCACGCATGGCGGCGGTGCTTTTTGCCATACCCGCGCACAGCGAACACGGCATCACACAAATTGAAGAGCGCTTCGGCAAGTCGGCTGCGCATCTGGTCAATGGCATTTCCCGCCTCAACCGTTTGCGGCCGATTACCAAGGGTTTTGTCGCCGCCAATATTGAAGCAGGCGAGATTAATCCGACTGAAATGAAAGCGCAGATTGAAGTGCTGCGCAAGATGCTGCTGGCGATGGTCGAAGACATTCGCGTCGTGCTGCTGCGCCTGGCCAGCCGGACGCAGACCCTGCGTTTTTACGCCGCCTACCCGAATGATCTGCGCGTTCAGGTTGCGCGCGAAACGCTCGATCTCTATTCGCCACTCGCTAACCGGCTGGGTGTCTGGGAGCTGAAATGGGAGCTGGAGGATTTGTCCTTCCGCTTCCTGCATCCCGATATCTACAAGCAAATCGCCAAAATGCTCGACGAAAAGCGCACCGAGCGCGAGCAGTTCATCGTCGATGCGGTTGCAAAGGTGCGTGAAGAGCTGGAAGCGGCCGGCGTAAAAAATCCGGAAGTTTACGGTCGACCGAAACACATCTTCAGCATCTGGAACAAGATGCGCAAAAAAGGCGTCGAGTTCTCTGAGGTCTACGATATCCGCGCCCTGCGCATAATTGTCGATGATCTGAAGGACTGTTACACCGCACTTGGCATCGTGCACAACATCTGGTCGCCGATATCCAAGGAGTTTGACGACTACATCTCCAATCCCAAGGGCAATCACTACCGCTCGCTGCATACGGCGGTGCGTTGCCCGGACGGGCGTAGTCTGGAAATCCAGATTCGCACCGAGGAAATGCACAAGCATGCCGAGCTCGGCGTTGCCGCCCACTGGCGCTACAAAGAGGGCAGCAAGCGTAATACCGAGGACGATTACGACGAGAAAATCGCCTGGCTGCGCCAACTGCTGACCTGGAAAGATGAAGTCGCTGACAGTTCGGACTGGGTCAATCACTACAAACAGGCGGCGCTCGACGAAACGCTTTATGTGATCACGCCACAAGGCAAGGTGGTCGATCTGCCACAGGGTGCGACGCCGGTCGATTTTGCCTACCGTGTGCATACTGATCTCGGCCATCGCTGCCGGGGCGCCAAGGTGAATGGCCATCTGGTGCCGCTCAATACGCCGCTG
>ERZ724524.2169-NODE-2169-length-12952-cov-3.851051_pt1 | contig 12952 bp, 11 predicted proteins | sample MGYA00376057_ERZ724524 | MGnify/ENA primary metagenome ERZ724524 (study PRJEB28724, sample SAMN07190888) | wastewater metagenome | isolation source: influent of sewage treatment plant in Hong Hong | place: USA: Christiansburg, Virginia | collected 2016-03-01 ...
TTCTTTCTCTTTCTCTTCAATTAAATCATCTAGAGTTCCTATAGTGTTAACTATGTGGCGTTGTTCTGGCAAAGAATGAACATTTACTTCTATCGATTTCAAAATACCAATTGTTAACAAAGGTTGAGCGGCACCAATCTTTAATTGTTGAAGATTCAGCGTTTGCATTAAATAGTAACCATAAAGTGGTAAAATATTGTCCTTTGCACTAGCAATAAGTGTATTATCTGATACCCAGTATTTGCCGTCGACGTATTGACAAAAACCACAGTTTGCTCCGACACGAGCAATCAACGTTCTAGGGCCTTCAAGCAAGGCATCAGATGAATGGCCTAACAATCCTGTCGAACCATAAATTGGATACGAACCATCAGATAAACCATTTATGGATTTACCATTTGAAAAATCAAAATAGTGGTCAAGTTTCATAATTAATTCCTCACAATGTTAACTATGTGTTGTTGAGTTTCCTTGTTTGGTACTTCCAATTCTATTTCATAAAGTGTTTTTGTTGTCAAGGAAGGAACTGCTGCGCCTTCAGAATATCTGGTTAAACCAATTGTACAAAGCAAATAATACAGATATTTTGGAATTATTAATCTTTGATTAATTTTGGTGTAAAAAAGTGTATCAATAGTCCAAAAGGGCTTATTGATATAAAAAGGCATACCTATTGTACCTTTCCTCCCAATTAGAACAGATTCCTCATTGTATAAAGCTTTTGTTGCATATCCAATGATTCCTCCTGTACCAAGAATGGGAATATCACTAAAATCTGTTTCAACATCTCGTTGATTTTTGCCGTAACAAATTTCCACTAAATCTTTTAGTTTCATAAATTATGTCTAGTATTGTAAAAGTTAAAGATATTGCTTATATAAACCCAAAATCAAACATTAAACGTTTTGAGTATATCAATTACATTGACACATCGTCTGTATATGATGGTTCGTTGCTTTCTACGCAGTTTTTAGATCATGATTATCCATCACGCGCTCAGAGAGAACTTGATCGAGGTGATATATTAATATCGTCAGTAAGACCATGTCTCAAACACAATTATTTAGTAAAAACCAATTTGGATAATTTGGTTGGAAGCAGTGGCTTTATACAAATTAGATGCAAATCTTCGCGATATCTAAATAAGTATTTGTATTACTTTTTAACTTCAGATAAGAATGTTGCACATTATGATATTGTTGCAAATTTTAGTCAGACTGCATTTCCAACTTTCAATAAGGATTTAATTGAAGAAATGGTTTTACCAAACATTTCTTTAGAAGAACAGCATCACATAGTTAACACTATTTCATCTCTTCTTCTAAAATCTCTTTAACTTTTTCTTCTAGTTCTTTTCCCTCCTTCATTAATTCAAATAACTCAGCAGAGGTTTTTCTAAGCTCTTCTTGAATCTCTTCAGGAGAAAGTTTGTTAGATTCATCTGCTCCAACATAACGTCCAGGATTAAGTGAATAATCTTTGGAAATGATTTCATCAAGAGTGGCTCTCTTGCAGAAACCAGGGACATCTTCTAAGACACCACTACCAAAGTCTCTATATGCTTTAACAATCTTTTTAATGTCTGCATCTTCAAGAACCCTGATTTTTCTACTGATTAATTTTCCCATTGAATCAGCATTTATAAATAAGACATCAGTGTCTGTTTTTGCTCTGTTTAACACCCAACATTGAACTGAAATAGAAACGTTTGAGAACAACTTATTTGGCAAAGCCAAAATAGCTTCTACTTTTCCAGATTCAATCATTGCTTTTCTAATCTTATAGTCAGCATCTGAGTTGGATGTGGTTGCACCATTAGGCATAAGAATCGCTGCCTTACCTCTAGGTGCTAATTTTGCATACATTAATGATAACCACGCATAATTACCATCTTTATCATTTGGGCGGCCAAATAACCATCTAGGATCTCCTTCAAGTGATGGCCTCCAATAGTCTTTTAAGTTATAAGGTGGATTAGCCAAGATAAAGTCTGCTCTTAGATTCTTATGTAAATCGTCAGTAAATGAATCGCCATTTCTTTCGCCTAAGTTACCTTCCAATCCACGGATAGCAAGATTCATCTTTGCCATCTTCCATGTGCCTGGATTTGATTCTTGCCCAAAAATTGAAATATCATCAACTAAACCTTGATGTTCTTTAACGAATTTTGAACATTGAACAAACATGCCACCAGAACCACAGCATGGGTCATAAACTCTGCCTTTATATGGTTCGAGGATATCGACCATGAGTTCAACTACTGATTTTGGCGTGAAGAATTCGCCACCCTTAGTAGGAATATATTTAGCGAATGCTCCAATGTAATATTCATAAACTTGACCAAAGAAATCACCATCAGCATCTTCCATATTTAAGTTATTGGTGAAGAAATCCACTAATTCACCTAGAGCGGTTTTATCTAAGTCACTTCTAGAGTATGTCTTTGGAAGGATACCTTTTAATTGATTGTTGTTTCTTTCTAGAAGAATAAAAGCATTATCAATGATTTGGCCTAAGTCTTCTTGTTTAGAATGTTTAGCAACTTCTGACCATAAAGCTTCATGAGGAACAATAAAAACGTGGTCTTGGATATAGTAATCTTCATCATCTTCTCTTCCATCACCGAACTTTTTAAGTTCTTTGTATTTGATAACAAACTTATCGCTGACGTATTTTAAGAAAACTAAACCTAAAACAACGTTCTTGTAATCTGCAGGGTCGCATTTATCTCTTAGCTTTTCAGCTGCACCCCATAATACTTTTTCATCTATTTGTGCCATAAAGTGCTTAACCTCCTTATGGATGAATTCTTGAACATTATACCAAAGGTAAGCCACTATTGCATTTATAAATGAGAAAAACGCTAACGCGCATCAGCCATTAGCATCAAAACCTATTCCCCCTATGATTTCGCGGTTTTTGTGCGTGCAACCCCAGGCCGATGTCCATATCTATAGCTGTAGAGATGCTGACCGCCCCTCCCTTTCAGCTGTCATGGAAAACCTAATTTTTGGAAAATTCAGCCTCGCACATTTCTGAGGTGGGGCCGACGGTACTATCAAAGATAGTCTATATTCAAGACCGGGGGGGGATAGACATTAAAAGGTTAGGTCACGTTAGGTCCTAGACTACCACTGTTGTAATAAGGACAATTAAAAACTTATTTCCTTATACGATTAGTGGATAGAAACCTAACAGCCCCTAACCATATTAATTTAGAAAGTCATCCTCAGGAACAGCAAAGTCGTTCTCTGCACTAGTGAGTAATCTAATGCCATGATAGAAAGTTTTGTTGTGTGGATGAGTGCTTATAAATCCAGCAGCTTCCATTGCTTTCTTAAAGTCAGTACTTGGTCGAGCGTATTCATTTCTCTTCCACGCATAGGTTCGATACTTTTCATAAAGCTCTCCGGCACCCACTTTAGCGGTTGGTTCTCTCTTACAGCATTCGCTGATGAACTGTTGAAGCCAGTCATTATCGTTTTTATACTGTTTTTTGGCTTCTGAGACGACTTTTGGCTCATCGATGTGGAATTTATTGTCATAGACAATTTTCGCGCCTTCCATGACCCAATAGAGGATATATTCCCTACACTGCTCGAATAGTACATCAGAGAAGTTCTTGGTGTCGTTCTTACCTGTGAACTTATTGTTAAATGGAATGATAACCACTCTACGCCATAAGCCATCATCACCAGCGGATACTTTTGGTAAGTGGTTTGTGTAAAGAACTAAGGTGTGAGATGGCACAAAATCAAATTCATCTTTGAACTTCTTTTCGCCTTTAATTCTATCTGTGGAACATAGCTGCTTAACCATACCATCATTAAGCCTCGCTCCTAGTTCAGATTCACTAGAAACAATTAATCTCTTTCCTTTAAGGAAGGCTTTAGCAAATCTTGATGACTTACCACTATTGATGAATAGATTATCGCTACTAAGCGTGCCGCCATAATCACCAAACACTTTTAAGATAGTGTTCCAGAACGTTGACTTACCATTACCACCATCACCATGAGCAATGATCATCATCTCAACATAAACCCCGCCAATTGCGGCTAATCCACAACATTGTTGAACATATTTGATGAGTTCTTTATCGCCTGAGAATATCTTATCCAAAGTATCTTCCCATAGCTTTCTTCCCTCATAAGAAGGAGAGCATGTAGTCATTTTGGTCATATAATCCTCAGGATCATGTGGCTTTGGATTGATTGGTCCTTTTCTTAAATCGAAGACACCACCAGGTGTTGATAATAAGAATGGATCTCTGTCAAAGCAATCTGTATCCCTATCAATGTAAGGAGTCATTTGTTTTAGAGTTGCAATAATGTAGTTGGAGTTTCTTCTGCTGGTAGCAAACTTTAGATAACCTTTAGCGTTATCAATTTTGTTTTTATCACTGGTTTTAACTGCTTCTCTGTAGAGTTTCATGGCTTGGAGTATTTGCTTATCAGTGAAACGATGAATGATTTCTAGCGCGAGTTCTTCGCTTTCAATCCACCTGTTATCTCGATAAACAAGAAACTTCATTGCAGTGTTATAAGAGATGATATTGCCATAATGCTTGACCACCTCTTTGGCTTGGCCGATATCAGACATATCAGTGGGAACATAGGATTCACCATCATCATATTTGTCTGGTGGCACATAATTTGGATTAGTTAATATCTTGTTTTTATAGAAAGATAAGGCACTCCTCCAAATGGAATTCAATTCCTCGTCTTCTAATGGTTCTTCACAGCACTTATCATTCTTTTCGTTAAAGAGTTCTCTAGCTTCATCAGTGTTACCATATCTTTTTAAGATAGCGGCAGCATATTTAGAGAGCATTGAGTTTCTTTGACCACACGGAATGATCTGGTTATGATCGTCCATATTAGCAAACGCGTCATATGAATCTAAGAAGTGATTAATGGTCTCGTTACCACGAGATATCATCACCTCAGGTTGTTCGGTTCCAAAAAAGAACCTTGCTGAATCTTCAGCGTTTTTATCAAAGTAAGGAAAGTGATAATTAACTCTTCTTTTGAGTTCAGCGTATTTACTTTCTTCTTTGATTTCATCCATTGCCATAAAGACATGGAATTTAGGTCTAGCGGCTTTGCCGTCCTTCTCCTTCATGTGATTTCTAGACATGTGGAAGACCATAAAGACACCTTCAAACGTTCTGATAACATCTTCAGGAGTTATCCAACTATCAGGATTATCACTGTGGTCGTTATCGCAATCTAACGCTAAACAGTCAGAAACAATATAGTTATCACCTGAGCGTTTATTGTCCTTATACCTAGCGCAGACATAATCCTTATTGAATATATCTTTTAGTTCTTCTTTGCCTGTTTTGTCATCGATTATGAATTCATGAGGATAGCGAGTATTTGAAGCCAAACCTAATACGTTTGATTTGAAAACATGCATTTATGCATCCTCCTATTAATTCAAAACAAGAGAAAGGCATAAAACTAGTTTGAACATCTATTCCTATATAATTTGCAAACAACGGATTCATCGCTAATTCCATTCCTTTCTTTCTTGTTGATATATGAGTTCCTGTTCAAGAATCTCATCTAAACCAAAACCGAGAGCATGAGCGATTCTGCAAAAGAGAAGAAAACCAACCTGATCAATGTTGCCTTGTTCTATTCTGCGGTAATGATGAAAATCCATATCTACTACACGTGACGTCTCGTTCATAGACATGTCTAGCTCTTGTCTTCTTTTAACAAGATACATTCTCATCAGTTTCATGCTTTGACTTTGGTACTATCCTTTCTTAAGATTTGCTGCTTATTTATTGAGGACCAGCATTGCCTCTCAATAGTTAATGGCGGAATGGGTGACGTTTTGCGCACATTTTCTTATTTACTCTCTGAGTAATTTTTGAAAAAGTTCAGATTTGACGTCTCCGACCTCTCCTCCATACGCTATAAGGTCACTTGATAACCATTTCGTTAACCCTATTTCGTAAGATTTTTCTTCCGCCTCTCGTAACTACACACATTTTTGTTGCAGTTTTGGGGTATCACTTTGAATTTTTTTGAGAAAAAGTTCAGAAATGACATCATTGACCTCACCTTATGGAGAAAAAGAGGTCAAATTGACCCCCCTCTCACGCGCAAATGCCGTTGACTTATTTGACTTATTATTAAAAATTTCCTTTACGCGCGTAAGCAGAAATTATCGGAAAAATCCGTTTTTTAAATAACTTGGGACTATGGTCTCTATCGAGCAACCAGATCTGTGAATTATTATGATTATGCAAACAACGGCAAAGGCCGATTACTTTCCATACCTTTGCATCTGTTCCTCCGTCATGGAGGAATTTTCTTTATGTTAAAAAGTATTAAAAAACCTATGTTTCTCGTGTGTATCAATAACGTTGAAACAGTCGATGTATTCGTTGCTATTATCACTCTGAAGAGTGATGTATATGTGTAGGAGGATAATTATGGAGAGAGAAATACAAGTTATTGCCCCTACACCAAAACCTAAGTTCTTATTGGATGGCTCAAAGCTTCTCCCAAATCAAAAAAGAGTTGCCGCCTATTGTCGTGTATCAAGTGATAAAGACGAACAACTCAATAGCTTTGATAACCAGGTCGATGAATGGAGGCAAAGATTAGCAAACGATCCTAACGTCATTTTAGTGGATATCTACGCTGATGAGGGTATCTCCGGTACTTCCGAAGAAGGAAGACTAGAATTCCAACGCATGATTAAAGATGCTAAGGCAGGCAAAATAGATAAGATTGTTACTAAATCAATATCAAGATTTGCTCGTAACATCCAAACATCTATTAATATCGCTAGGGAACTCAAAGCCATAGGTGTTGAAATCTACTTTGATAATGAGCACATATCAACACTGGACCCATCTAGCGAAATGCTATTCACCATATCTGCTGTTATGGCGCAAGAGGAATCCCGCCACATTTCGGATAACGTTAAATGGACCTTTAATAAAAAGAAGAAAGAGGGCGTGCCTATGGTTAGCTCAAATCTTCTCGGATATCGAAGAGACCCAAATAATGAAAAGAACTTAATTATAATTCCTGAAGAAGCTCAAATAGTTAAAGAGATATTCGACCTCTATGTTCAAGATGTCGGCACCAACGAGATTGGACGAATTATGCAAAGCAAAGGCTATCTCACTAGAAGAAAAGGAACCAAATGGTATAACTCCACCATTGAAGGCATTATCACCAACGAAAAGTACTGTGGTGACTTATTACTTCAAAAAAGCGTTACCATCGATTTCCTAAACCATAAAAGGGTAAAAAATGAGGGTATTGAAGAACAGGTCTACATCAAAAACAATCATGAACCTATTGTTTCTAGAGAGATCTGGGAAAAAGCCCAATTAATTTATGCTCGTAATAGAGAAAAGTTCAGAGGAACTAATCCAGATTCCCGTAAATACGCATCTCAATACCCATTAAGTGGAATGCTTGTCTGCCTTGAGTGTGGCGATACCTTTAAAAGAAGGCATTGGACACAGGGATATGTAACACCACGAATTATGTTTCAATGTAATGGCTATGTCCTCAATTATGCAGAAGACAAATGCGGAGCCAAGCCAATTAGCGAAGACATTGTTCTTAAAACCACCGTTGAAGTTATTAATAGAGTCTACTTCGACAAGGGCAAAGCTCTAACTAAATTAATGAACAATATCGCCTTGCATACTGAGGCTGGCAACATCCAAGAACAAATTGATGACCTCAAAAGAGAGAAAGAGTCGCTAGAGGATGAAATCAGTGATGTTATTACAAAGAAACAAAACACGATGGATGAAATCGAAAAGATAGTCTTAGAAAAACAATATAAAGAACGCATCATCGATTACCGTGAATTAGATATGAAGATTAGCGACCTAGAGTGCAAAGCTAGAGAAGCTGAATTATCTAAACTTCGCTTATTAGATATGAGCAAGAACATAGGTGGCCAAAGACTCACAGTAGAAACGCTCACTAAACCAATTGTTAATACATGTTTACAAGCCATTATCGTTGTTAATAGACATGAGCTTGTATTCGTCCTTCCAAATAATGAAAAAGCCAACTATCTCTACATCAAAGAGAAGAGAGCAAGTTTGGTTCAACACACACCACTTTTAGAAGGAGATGTGACATTAGAAAGAAGGTTTAGAAATGAGCATCTACATTATAAAGTTGTCTTGGTATAGACATCAGAAAACCCTACACTTTCAGGCAATTAACGCAGGATTTGTGGGGTTTTTATTATGTTTTTCTATTTTATGAGTGAATGAAAAATCCCCACCATTGATGCTAGGAGAATAGCTGATGGGGACTCCTCATGAGGAAGAGACAGAAAGGAGGTTCTTTTCTGACACTATTTATTTGAGTAATAAACTTCGTTAACTGCTTCTATATAAACATTAAATGATGGATGATTATGATCGCCTCTTTTTAAATACATGTTTTTCTTTTCTAGATAAGCATCTCTAACTTCATTCCAAAGGTCGTTCTTTTTAATCCATTCAACTCTTTTAGTTAAACCTTTTGAGTCAGGGCCTTCATTCCAATAATATCTATCGTTATTAACAAACCCGGTCTTTTCGTGAATTAATCTATACCAAGACTCTCTATCTTCTGTAATGATTGCTAAGTCTATACTGAATTCGGTTTTATTCCCTTGTTTAAAATGACGTCTTTCGGTTGATAGAGCAGATGTCGAATCTTTACAATCTCCCCAACCATTATTCTTTAAAACAACATTAAATGATTTACGAACATATTCTTTAATCTCTCTACAATCATCTATGTCCAGACCGTTTGTATCCAAAATGACTAAGTTATAATCCAAATCGATTGGTTCGTTATTATTTTGCGTTTCAAGGTGCTTTGCTCCACTCCCAACGAGATTAGCTTCAACGTAAAGTGTGTCCTCACTATTTATAAGTTGAACAAGCTGGTTGATTAAATCAGAGCACACGCTCCTCATGTTCATCAAAAAATCCTTATCTTTATTTCTAACATAATCGTACATAGAAGTACCTCCAAAAAGATATTTCCCCTAACCGACCATCTAAAGTATAAATCTTTAAATCGTTATATGATAAAACAACATATTTTGCACTTCAATAAAAAGATAAAACACATGTTACCACTTACAACCCTAGATATAGACTATCAATAGGCATAATTACTTAATAGAAAATCTATTAAGTAAATGTGGTATTCATGGGTCATGTCTTTATTCAAAAATATAGGTTTTTTATTAAAAATAAATGGGTTTTAATTCTTTAAAATCAAGCCAACGATTGTTTCCACGTGCTTCGTTTGTGGAAACATATCGACGGGTTGAACGCTCAAAATAGTATACTCTTTTTCAAGGGAGAGCGATCTCTTGCTAAGGAACTCGGCTCACACGAAACATAGACGTTTTGTTTCGGTTTGATGGCCAATAAAGCACGGATAAATGTTTCATCGCAACCCGCTCGCGGTGGATCGACTATTATTATAGGGAAAAATCATCGATTTGGGTTTTTTATATGATGCTTATGGATGCTTGCTTGTGTTAAGATTATCTCTATGAAAATGCTTCGAGAAAACATTAAGGGCGCCGAACCTGAAGTAAAAACATGGGTCAATTTCCATAAAATGGGAGACACTTTATTTTATAAAATAAAAGCTTTCAATTCCTCTCTCAACAGTTTTTCAGATAAAGATAACGATGCTTTATATCGTGGTGACACCGTCGAAGTGTTCCTGGATCTTGGAGATAAAGACTTTTATTACGAATTCGAGGTCGCTCCTAATGGGGCGGTTTTCGTCGCCAAAAAGTTCTCTAATCATCTTGAGTTCATCGATAAAAGTTTTTTCCACGCCGAAAGTAAAATCGATGGTAATGATTATGAAGTCTTAATGGAAATCGATTTAAGCAATTTTGCGCCTTATAAAACAATTAGGCATAATGTGTTTCGCATCGAGACAAAAGGCATCAAATCGGATTACATATTAGCCGCTCTTGAACCGACACTTTGCAAATCATTCCATGTAAGAAGTAAATTTGTAGAATTTATAGATGATTAGTTTTCTGGAAGCGAGGCGGCAGCAATCGACTGGCCGACTCTTCTTGTGTATTCATCAGGCATACAAATATCAATGTTTCCATATTCGGGAAATTCTGTTTTAAGCGTTTCTGTAGCAACCTTTAAGATGGTGTCTCCACCTTTTCCAGAAGTTACTCTGCCAAGTAACAAAACATGTTTGATTTCGTAAAATTCGGAATAAAAGGCGATGGAATACGCTAAATAAACGCCGATGGATTCAAATATTTTGTTTGCCCCATCGTGTCCATCGACATTTAGTTTCTGAACGAATTTTAATTTTTCAGCCAGTGTGAGCGAGTCGTCTAAATCAATACCGGAAGCTTTGGCTAATTTGATAACCGCATCTTGGCTAAAATATTTGCAACCCACGCCGAAATCGTGTGACCACTCATCAATCATTGCGTTCTTATTAAAATCAACGGGCATAAAGGCGAGTTCTGAGAACCAGCCATTAAAAGTGCCCTCGCTGTTCACATAGCCAACTGCTTGGCTTGTACCCATCGCGATTCCGAGAACGCAGTTATCCTTTAAACCAATGGCTCCTGCTAGCGCCGTAACATCTCCATCATTGGCGACATAAAATGGGATTTTATGATTTAATTCATTCTCTAAACGTTTTACTAAATTGATATAAGAATTTTTCACTAAATCAAAATTCTCCGGCAAAACCTTTATAAAAATAGAGGAAACCATTGGCTTGTTGTCGACGATAACTCCAGCCGCGGATATTCCGATAGCGTCAACGTCTCCGCCTAATTTTTCGATTCCTTTTTTCATTGCTCGATAGAAGAAATCGTAATGGTAATTAATGTCTTCGTTTAATTTAGGAAGCCACACGAGTTCTTCACTATAAATGACTTGTCCATCGACCACTGCGGAAACTTTTATGTCGCTTCCGCCGACATCAAAACCAATCCGTTTACCTTGAAGATGCCCCCCAGCCGTAACCGGAGATTTCTTTTCATGAGGCAAATTTTGAAAATCGCATTCAATAACTTCCATCGGTCTTTCAAATACCGTCGACATAAAATGGTAATCGAAATCTCTAAGACCGCCATTCCGGTAATAATTTTTTATGTTGTTATAAACAACATGGGAACCGGCTATATAGATTTTGAAACCGCCGACGACCCATAGAATGCATTTAATGTATCTTTCAATAATAAAAGAGTTTCTCTCATCGTCGACACCGTCAGCAAAAATGTCGAAATCCTTTCTGTAAATAGCTCCGTTTTGCCCTTCAACGGCAACGCTGAGTTTTTGCTTTTTATCGCTTTTAAAAACATCATTTTTGAAATTTCTAAATTCGATAATGGCAGGCTTAAAACCTTTATCTAAAATTGGTGTAATCACTAAAAAACCTTCTTCCCGAGCTTGTAAACTTCTATAACTGCTAAATCGTTGTTTAGCAAAACAATATCCGCCAATTTCCCAACCGCAATTTCTCCCCTGTCATATAGATGCAAGGATTGAGCGGCATTGGTCGAGGAAATCTTGGAAAGTTCAATCAATGAAGCATCCGTTATGCTATGCATATTTCTAACGCCCTGATCAAGCGTAGACAAGGAGCCCGCCAAAGGACCTGAGGTCAAATAAGCGGCGCCGTTCTTACGAATGCAATTTAATCCATATAATTGGAAGGATTCAAGTGACGAGTGCTTGGCTTTCAAGGCATCGGTGACGATGATGAAACGATTGGGACCGATGATTTTATAGGAAGTCTTTAATACCTCCGGGCAAACATGGATCTCATCGCATATGAATTCGGTAAACAGCTGATCAAAATAAAAGGCTGCCGTCACGACGCCGGGACTTCGATGATTGTGTCCGGACATGGCATTGTGGGTGTGGGTGACATTTGTCAAGCCACATTGGATTGCTTCTTCAACTTGTTGAAACGAGGCATCGCTATGGCCGACCGAGACCGTGACTCCGCTTGAAGCAACTTCTTTAATAAAATTCATCGCTCCGACTTTTTCGGGAGCCAAGGTCAGATAACGAATATTGTTTCCGGAGATTGCTTGGAGTTTTAAAAACTCCGCGGCATCCGGATTTCTTGCATAAATGGGGTTTTGCGCGCCTTTGCATTTCTCGTTAATGTAAGGACCCTCAAGATGAATGCCACCTAACGACGGCACTTCGTCGATTGCGCTTTTGACCGTTTCGCAAACCTTTCGAAGTGAATCATAATCGCTGGTCAAGGTTGTCGCCAAGAAAGTTGTCACGCCTTCTTGAAAAAGTGAATTCGCAATGGTGCGATAGTCCTCTTTGCCCGCGTCCATAAAATCGATTCCCACTGCTCCGTGGACGTGAATATCGATGAAGCCGGGCATGGCGATCAGGCCTTCGCCGTCAATTGCTTCGCCATCATAATTTCCGCTGGCAATCTCGGCAATTTTGCCATTTTCAAAAGCGAGATAGCCATTCTCGATTATCAAATTTGCTAGCACCAACTTTAAGTTTTTAATGACCATAATTCCCCACCATGAAATATAGACTATATAAATATCATTATATAATTTCTTTTGTTATTTCCTTCATCTCGTTTTGTTTGGACAAAATGATTTGTGCTAAGCGAATTTGCGTTCTCGCCCTTACTAAGTTGTGATCAGGATAATCTGTATGGAAATACACATCGCCCTTTAAATAATCTTCCAGGAATCTCATTCCGCATTCTATCGAAAGCAGAAAGGGAGACATTGGCAATAGATCAATTTCTCTTGGGGTTAAAAAATCTTTTGCTTCTTTATAATACCCTTTCAAATATGACCGATATATTTCCAAATCAACTTTGATGTTATTGAGATTTTTATCATCTTCGTGGCTTCCGATGAACAAAGAGCGATGGGCGTCTCCGAAATAATACAGAACGCT
>ERZ724524.2175-NODE-2175-length-12929-cov-4.599969_pt1 | contig 12929 bp, 11 predicted proteins | sample MGYA00376057_ERZ724524 | MGnify/ENA primary metagenome ERZ724524 (study PRJEB28724, sample SAMN07190888) | wastewater metagenome | isolation source: influent of sewage treatment plant in Hong Hong | place: USA: Christiansburg, Virginia | collected 2016-03-01 ...
GGCGGCGGCGGCGGTGGCGGCTCCTTCGGTATCTTCTCGTACGCGAGCACGGTCACCCTCAACGGCGGCAGCATAGCCAGCGGTCGCGCAGGCGACGGCGGCAAAGGCGGCAACGGTGCGACGGGGGGAGTTGCCGGTGGTGGCGCTGGCGCAGGTGGCGGCTCCGGTGACGCGTCGGGTGGCGGCCGCGGCGGCAACGGCGGCATCGGTGGCAACTCGGGTGCCGGCGCAGGTGGTACCGGCGGTCCGAGCTACGGAATCTATGCGAAGATGTCGACGGTAGTCACCAATGGCGTCCAGGCCAGCAACGGCGCTTTTGGCGTCGGTGGCAACGGTGGCACGGCAACGCTCGCCGGTAGTTTCAAGCAGGCCCCGGCGGGATCTCCCGGCAAGGCCGGTCCCCAGCTCTTCGAGTAATCGCGCTACCGCACCTCAGCCTACCTTGTAGCCCGCATTCCCACCGGCCCTCGGACAAGTGTTAGCCGAGGTTCGCCGGTCGTCGCGCTCGGCCAGTCGCGTCTTTCCCCTTCAAGTAAATCAGCCGCACGTTGGCCACGCTGTGCCGCATGCCAAGCCGGGCCGCGACCGAGGGTGACACGTCCACCACGCCTCGCCATGTGCCACGCTGTCCGACCGAACGCTTGATGACAAATCGACCACCGGGCAGCTTCGCGCCGTAGGGACCACGATCCAGCACCCGGCACGTCGCGAGTCGCTGGGTGGACAAGTTCTGAACGACAAGCCGAGTGCCACACGGCAGGGTGCGGTGTGCACACACGAGCTGGCCAGGTCGTAGCTGCTTCCCAGTACACGCCAGCGGCCCCCCCGCGAGCGTATCGTTTTCATAGCCAAACACCGCCGCCCGACCCGATTCGGTTCCCACATCGGGGGTCGCGGACAGAGTCAGGAGCAGGATGTGGCAAACCGCCATGAGGGTCAGCATCCGGGCCTCCTTGTGTAGATTTTTGCTTCATAGCGTGCTCGGCGGCGAAAGGAAACCCTCAATCGTCTGCCGAACCGCCGCCAAATGCGCTGCTGTCACGCCACAGCAACCCCCGATCGCCGTCGCACCCTCGTCAAGCAGCCCAAGCAGCTCGGTCGCAAATTTCTGCGGCGAGATTTCCTTCGACGGTCTTTTGCAGTCGGGAGTCCCGTTGTGAAGCTGCGGCCTGGCCAGCACTGGAATGGCCCGTCCTGACGATTGTGCCCACTCCGCCAGCGCTGCCACCGCACCACGCATCCGCTCTGGATTCTGCGAGCAGTTCACCCCGATCAACGATGGAGGTTCGTCCTCGAGCTCGCGCAGCATGCGCGCAAGCGGCACCCCGAGCGGCGTCTCTAGCCCAAGCTGGCCATGAGTCACCGTAAGTGACACAAAAAGTGGCAGCTCTGGCACTGCCTCGCGAACCGCCCGCACCGCCACCCGTAATTCCGTCGCATCAAAGCAAGTCTCTAGGTGAAGTGCCGCGACCTGTTGACTGGCGAACGCCGAAGCCACCTCGCCGTACACTGCGCCAAGCTTCCCAGGATCAATCCCGACCATGCCCGTCGGACCGATTGATGCCACCACCCACTCGGGCCGATCCACCGACGGATTCAGTGCTTCGCGCGCCAGCTCGACACTCCGCCGCACATACTCGATCAGCGATGGTGTTCGCCCGCCCGCTGGCTGTTTCGGCAACGAATCCGAGGCCAACAGCCGCACCAGACCGAACGAGTTGGTCTGCAACACATCAACCCGTGCCGCCGCAAAGCCGCGATGGACCGCCGCCACTTCCTCCCGATGAGACCACAGCCAGGCCTCCGGCGGCTCCGAAGCCAGGGTGAGTCCACGTGAAATCAGCGCCGTCCCGATCCCGCCATCCCACACGATCGGCAACGACTGCGATCGCAGCGCCCACAAAAGGGTGGGCTGCCGCAGTAGAAGAGGGCTTTTTGTCATCTGCTTTCAGTCTCGTGAAAAAATCTCTTTCACCGACGGGAAATATTCTGGGCGTTCTAGACCGGACGGACAGAATATGCGTTGATCGAGGCATGAAGAGAAGTTTGGCGATCGACAGTCATGTGGCATTTCAATGGACCGTGGTTAGGACCGTGGTGGCAGGCGGATTACTGGGCCTGTGTCACACGGTGATGGCACCTAGCTCCAGCTATCTGGGCCAAGTCTCGGCCCTCCAAGGCAGTTGGGCGTGGCTGTATGGTGCAACCAGCTTGGCCCTTCTCGGGGCGGCGGCGGTGCCAGCCCGGACCAAACGACAGGCAGTGTGGCTGCTCGGTACAACGGCTGTCGGAGCGGCGGTGACTCTGGTGGGCGCACACCTAGGGACAACCGCTGCCACGCCAACGATGCTGCTGTGGTCGCTGCTGCTAGCGGGTTACTTGGTCCAAGGCGGGCTCTCTCGCTGGCAAGCGCTTCTCACCGGACTCACTGGAACGCTGCTGTCGCTGGGCGCACAGCTTCTTCCCGAGTCGATGGAGTCCCATGGACTTCTGCTCAACCAGCCGCTGTGGATCAGCAACTCGATCGCAGGAGCTTGCGTCGGTTTGCTGATCGGCGCATCAACGATCGCTCGGCACCTGGTCGTGAAGGTTGATCCCGTCGACAATGACCTGCGTGGCCTGCTGCCGCCGATCGATGCAACCGATGAGCTGTCGCAACTGGTTCGACAAGCGCTCACGACCTATCAAGAAGCGGCTGACAGCCTCGAAGAGCATCCGGGCGCACGCAGCGCTGCGGAACAGCTCGTGAAGAAGATCGGTCGCTTTGGCAAGCGGTGGCAGGACATTGAATCGCAGGCCCAAAAAACCGACCGCACCCAGCTCGGCGAGCGAAAAAGAGACCTGGAAACCCGGGTCGCCGCCGCCACCGATGACAGTGTGCGCAGTGAGTATTCCCGCGCTCTGGCCGCCATTGACGAGCAGCTTGCGTACCTGGCCGACATTGCCAAGGGCCGAGAACGTGCCATCGCTCGACTGCATCACCAAGTGGCAACCCTGGAGCGGCTACGCCTTGCGGCGGTTCGTCATCGCTCGGTCGGTGCCAGCAAGCTCGGCGAAGACCTCAAGTCCGTCGTCGACGACCTCAATCAAGCGGGCCAGGATCTCGACACCGCCGCTGAAGTCCTCTCCGAGCTCTCAAACTAGCTCGCGCCAACTTGTCGTCGCTGTCGCATTCGCCGCGCCAATTCCGCTTGCTCTGCCACCGTCAGCGCCTTCGCCACCGCTGGGAATATCAGCCGCTCTTCCGCTTCTAAGTGCGCATCGAGCAGCGTCGACAGCAGTAGTGTCAAACGACTCAACTCCTCTCGCAGCGTCGACAGCAGCAGTGGCTGGTCGGTCAGTTGTCGCCACCGATCGAGTGCTTCGTGAATGGCAGGCTCAATCACCGCGTGCTCAGCCGTCATCGTCGCCATCGCCCGCACGACATCCGGAGCCAGCTCTCGCCCGCGCAGCGCGTCGTGCAGCGTCTCATCCTCGTCGAGGATATGGAGCGGTAAAGCCTGCCCGAAGTACCGTATCAGCGACGCAGCGGCTTCGGCTACCTCTTCCGAGGTCGGTTCGATGGCATCGACGACTCGCTTAGCAAGCGACAAGTGGTCACGAATTCGTCGGTGGCAAGCCAGAAACATCGCGATCGGGTCGTTTTCCCGATCGCCATCCTGGGCGGACTTCGCAGTCAGCGTGACCAACATGAGGAAAGCTCCAGCCGGACGGCAGAAGCAAAGGCTCGCGGATGATTAGCGAGCAGGCGCTTGCGGTTTGACGACAGGCTTCGGTGCGGTTTGTGCCGGAGTCACGGCAGGCTTTGCGCCCGTCGCGGCAGGCTTTGCACCCGTCCCAGCAGGCTTTGCACCAGGCTTGGCCGGCCGCTTAAACGGTGGTGGCAATCGAGCTGGGCGGCGCTGGTTTTCAGGATGCGCACACAGCGTCGGCTCGTGAGAAAAGTGGAACCGCACCCGACGGTTCTTTTCGTCTTCGACCGCGATGACCTCGGGACAGAGTCCACCCCAGCCCAGGGTTGCCTCAATCCGCGTCGGTGGGAGACCACCGCTCAGCAGGGCTTGCTCCACAGCTTTGGCGCGCTCCTGCGAGAGCTTAAGCCGCGCCGGAGGCACACCGTTCGACTCAGACGGCGTTGTGTGGCCTTCGATGCGGATCTTCTCGCCCTCGGGCAGCTTCTTGAGCTCCTCCACCGCACGGACCAGTTTCTGACGATTGTCATCGCTGAGCTGCGCCGTGTTCTTTTCGAAGATCACGCCATGGTCATCAGGGCAGTTGATAAACGGCGTACACGGACAGTCCTTGCCGGGCGTGCAGTATCGACAGTTGTCGCCGCTACACGGGCAGTTCTTACCCGGCGTACAGAAGTCCGCACGCAGCGGTGGTCGAGCCGGACAGTTCACGCCAGGGGTACACGAACAATCCTTACCCGGCGTACACGGGCAATTCACACCCGGCGTACAAGCGCAGTCTTTCCCGGCCGTACACGGGCAGTCTTTCCCAGGTGTGCAGCAGGCCTTGTCACTCGTGGCGCTTGGCTGCTGGATCGGCGTCATCGGGACTGAGGCTGGCACCTGGCTGGCACCAAACTCATCTATTGGGTAGTTCACTGGCGGCAGCGCATTGCTACGAGCACTTTGCGCACCAGCCGGATTCTGTGCTTGGGCATATCCGGTCACGGTGGTCAGAAGCCCCAGCCCACAAGCGACGATCCCAGCCAAGATGCTGGCGCGACGCGTGCTCGACCTCTGACTGCTCGTCGGAACGACCACCACAGGCGAGTTCAAACGGACTTGCCGCATGGCTATTTCTCTCCGATTCCCTTTCATCGCGTCCTCTGCTCTCACTGTGGGGGCCGCGGGACGAAGCACTTGATGCTGTCGTCGGGCCACAGGTTGATTTCGACGCGACGGTTCGGCTCATTGTCCTTATCGCGCTGCGACTTGAGGACCGGCGTCAGCTTGCTCTTCGCCGGCAACACCCAGTCAGCCAGTGCCTTGCAATTGAAGGCGTACCAGCCAACCAATACGCTCTTGTCTGCGACGTCGGTCGGGATACCCTTGCCGCGCAGCTCGTCACGGATGAACTTGGCCACGCTCTGCGCCCGGTCATGCGACAGCCGCGTGTTGTAGTCGAGTCCACCGACGTTATCGGTGTGACCTTCGATGCGGATCTTGTTGCCCTTGTTGATGTGATCCGCGATCGCATCGATCGACATCCGAATCGTGTCGAGTCCGGTCGCCGTCAGATCGGGGCTGTCAAACTCGAACAGCGAGCCGGCGATCTTGATGTTCTTCTTCGGACAATCGACACCCGGCTTGCACAGACAGTTGACCCCCGGCGTGCAGGGACAGTTGACGCCCGGCGTACAAGCGCAGGTCTTGCCATCCTCGCAGACGCAATCCTTACCCGGGGTACACGGACAATCGACACCAGGCTTACACGGACAGTTGACGCCCGGCGTACACTGGCAGTTCACACCTGGGATGCACGGACAGTTGGCACCACGGCAACGGCAGTCCGGAGCAGGTGGTGGTGGCGGCGGCGGCGGCGGAGTCGGCTTCTTGTTCCACGACCACACCAGGCCCGCGTACGCACGCACATCGGGTGAGCCAATGCCCTTGCTGCCACCAGTGGCCGGAATACCGGGACCAGCACCCAGGTAGATGTGAAAGTCTCCGGCACTTTGCGTCTCGACATTGATGCGGCCAGCGACAGTCGCTTCGAGCGGAGTCTCCCCCAGCGAACGGAAGTTGAAGTTCGCCAGACCGAAGACTTCCGTCATCACGTCGAGTGAGCCGTGGTTCCAGTTGACGACGCGAAGGTTCAGACCACCGCCCACCGTCAGCGAGTTGCCCACGCTCGTGAACGCTATCTGCTGCGCCTGCGCCAGGTACACACCTGGGTTTAGGACGAAGGTGAAACGCCACAGGTTCAAGTGGAACAGAAGCTTCAGGTTGCCCGTCGGGAGCGGCGAACCCAGGAAGCTGTTGGTGTCACCGGTCGGCAGCTTGAGGTCACCGGCAAAACCGAGGCCACCCCACTTGCCGTTTACGAACACAGCCTTGACCTGGAACCGCAGGTCTTCCTGGCCGATCGACTTCGGATCCTTGTTCGGCAAGCTGCTCAGGATCGCCGGGTCCGAAAACATCTCGCCGATCTTGCTCACCTGGCCGGTCTGCCAGAACGTCACCGGCAGGCTGAGACCGAACTGCAGACGCCCAGTGCCCCGAATTGGGATACCGACCGCGATGCCAAGATCGCCGGTCAGCCGGTTCTCGATCAGGGGAAACTTCGGCTCGTTCCCCATATACAGGTAAAGCGGGTTGCGCGAGTAATGCAGGAATAGCTGCGGCGCAATCTCGAAGCGCGGCAGCAACTCTGCAAGATCCTGCGTAACCAAGCGACCTGTACCAAAGGCCGGCGCGAAGCGGTTGATGTCCAGGGCATTGCGCGAGGCGTCCTGGGCACTCGCCGCCTGCGTAACACATAGGCCGGCCGCACAAAGCAGCGTGGCCAAGCGGAATCGCAGGCGCGAAAAGAAGGTGTCGGAAACGGGGCGTTGTTCGGCGTTCGACATGCTGGTTAGACCATTGCAAGCTCGACTGCGGGCCCGTGGGCGTCGGTCAGGAAGACCGCCCGCCTCAGATGACCAGAGGTGAGTTTCTCGGCTACTTTAACGCAAGTCATGTAGCTAAATACACAAAATTTTGTACATGCCACGGTTACGGCGGTGTGCTCGATTCGTAGCATACAGCTCGCGTCATCCCAAGAAGATATCTTGTCTGCCTCGCATACGCTGCTCGCTCTCGTCGAGCGGACTCGTGCGATCGACCCTGCGCCGCGTCCGCTCCCTAGTCGTGTGATGGCAGAGTATTAGTATTGGTTGTGCCGGTTTTCCTTCGTAAGGAATGCCGATGATCCCTTGGGAGGGGGGCCACCATGAGCCATAAGCTTACTCTGCGCGCTGTTTTTCCATCGATCGTAACTGCGTCCGCTCTCGCGATCGCCTTGCTTCAACCAAGCTGCTCAGGCTCAGAAGTGGGCTCGGGTACCACGCTGTGCGATCCCGGCTGCGCGGACGATCAGGACTGTATCGAAGCGGTCTGTGTCTCGAAGATGACGTGCGCTGGAGACAACGACTGCCCCAGCGATCAGTACTGCTTGAACGGACGCTGCGCGCCCTACGCCGGGGATCACATCAACAACTCAACCTGCGAACGCCTGGCACCAGCGGGCCTTTTGTCACCGCAGATTTTCTGTGAGTGGCAAAAACCACTGGCCGGTGATCCGTACCCCAACCACAAGCAGGTGCTATCCACTCCGCTCGTGGTGGACTTCAACTTTGCCGGACGCGGCTCAGAGTTTATTACGACCCGTCCCTCGATCTTGGTCAACACCTATAGCGGCACTGACGGGAGTTGCGGCTTGTTTGGTGGGAACTACGGCATTCTTCGGGTTCTCGACGGTCGAAGCTGCAATCAGCAGTTCGCGATTCCGACGCCAGTCAACGGCGCGGCCACTCCGGCGATCGGCGATCTCGATGGAGATGGTGCCGCAGACATCGTCGCGTACTCGGCGACAGGCGGGCTGATCGCCTTTCGATTCGATCGAACCCAGAACAAATTCGTGACGATGTGGACCTCGAAGACCAGCGCGGGGGTCGATCACAACCCGTTCGCCGGTCTCTGTGAGTGGACAGGTCCGGCCATTCATGATCTTGATGACGATGGCAAGCCAGAGATCATCGCCGAGGGCTTCGTCTATAGCAGCACTGGAACGCTCATTGACTCCAGCGCCAATCTTCGTACCAGCGCTCAGGACGTCGGTCAGTTTTCCGTCGTTGCTGATATTGATCGCGATGGCATTCCAAACCTGATCGCTCCGACGGTCATTTATTCGTGGGACAAAACGGCCGCGAAGTGGAAAAAAGATCGCGATCTGCCGCTACCGGTGGGAATCACTCTCGCTCGTGGCTACGTTGCTGTCGCTGACTTCGGTGTCCCAAGCGGAGCCTCCATCGATCGCAACATCTCTGACGGCATCGCCGAGATCGCCGTGATCATGAGTGGCCGCGCCTGGATTGTGTCCAAAGACGGAGCGATCGTGTTTGGCCCGCTCAGCTTGCCAAGTTCGACGGGTGGTGGACCACCGACGGTCGGCGACTTCGATAATGACGGAAGGGCGGAGTTTGCTGCCGCTGGTTCCAGCTCGTACACCGTGTTTGATCCCGACTGTGTCGCTGGTGCAGAGGACAAATTCTGCCCGAGCAAGCGGACCGATCGATTGCTGTGGAGCAACCTTTCCCAGGATGTCAGCTCGAATATCACCGGTTCATCGCTTTTCGATTTCGAGGGAGACGGAACCGCCGAAGCGATCTACGCGGACGAGTGCTTTGCACGCATTTACTCAGGCAAGACCGGCGAGATCCTGTTCTCACAGGCTCACTCCTCGTGTACCTGGAACGAGTATCCGGTCGTCGCTGACGTCGTCGGAAACTTCCGCAGCAAGCTGATCGTGCCCTCGAACGAAAACTGCTCGGTGTCGTGCCCTGCCGTGGATCCGTACTTCAAGGGGCTGCGCTGCACTACCTCCGCCGACTGTCCCAACGCGATCGGCTGCAACCAGGGCTACTGCCGATGCACCGGCGATGCCGACTGCAATACCCAGAGCGTCGGTGGCGGCTTCGTCTGTCGGGCTCCCACCGCTGGAGTCCCCGGCACCGCCAACACCTGCCAAGCTGCCTTCACCGGCAAGCGCACCGGCATTCGCGTCTTTGGTGACGGAGCGGACCGCTGGGTGGCCTCGCGACCGCTGTGGAGTCAGCACACCTACTCGATTACCAGCGTTGACGACAAAGGGATCATCCCGAAAACCAGCCAGTGGGCCCGCAACTGGGACGTCGCGGGACTCAACAACTTCCGAATGAACGTCCAGGGGAAGGTGAGCCCGTCGGCGGCCGGTGACGTAACGGCACAGGGCGGTAGCAAAGGCACCGGCGTGTGTCAGGGCAACATGGTCCAGCTATCGACGTCGATCTGCAATCGTGGCACCGCACCTGTGGTCGACGGCACGCCGATTTCGTTCTACGAGGGCAGTCAACTTCTTTGCACGGCGCTCACCAAAGAGGCCCTTTCACCCGGAGTGTGTACCGTGGTGAGCTGCGCTGGCCCGCTGAGCCAGAGCGGTACGCATACGGTCACAATCGCGGCAGACGACAATGGCTCGGGAACTGGTCAGACCAGCGAATGTAACGAAGGCAACAACCGCGCCGATATGACTTTCACCTGCTAAACCGGCGTTCTTCGTCGCTGAGCCCTCAATACAATCCACCGAGCAGGTACCGGTTTTGTAGCTGTTCCACTTTTCCGCAAACCTGCTACCCTGCCCGCGATGCTGAAACCCATTGGTAAGCAACGTGTTGCTGAAGAAATTGTTCAACAGCTGCGCAGCCTGATTCTGCGCGGCGTCTATGGCATCGGTGACAAGCTCCCCCCCGAGCGAAAGCTCGCTGAAGATCTAGGTGTCAACCGCGCATCTTTGCGCGAGGCAATCAAGTCGCTCGAGCAGATGGGCCTGGTGAAGACGCGGCAGGGCGATGGCACCCGGGTGCTTCCGTTCATGGAAACAGCCGGCGTTGAACTGGTGTCGCACCTGGTGACGGGGACTCCGGACGGGATTCCGAACGCCGACATTCTGGGCGACGTGCTGGAGTTCCGCCGCATCTTCGCTCGTGATGTCGCGCAGCTTGCCGCCGAACGAGCTGTCGCCGAGGACATCGTCCGACTCGAAGAGGTAGCCAAGAAGGCCGACGCTGATGTGACTCCCGATGAGATGCTGAAGCTCGACTTCGAGTTTTACGTCGAGCTGACCCGAACCGCTCGAAACCGTGTCTTCCAGCTTCTTATCAACACCATCCGGGTCGCCGTCCAGGCTCATGCCGCGTTCTTCGCACAGGTCACGCCAGCGGCGGCGATTCAGCGCAAGTGCCACCGCGACGTCATTGCTGGGCTCAAGGCCAAAGATGCCGAGCGGACCGGCAAGGCCGTCAACGAGTACATGCTGCAAGCCCAGCAGATGCTCACGACGCTGCTGGCCGCTCTGAGCAGCAGCAGCGACAAGGCAGCCGCAAACAAGTGACCATCCGAACCACATATCCAACCCGACGCCGTCGGCTCGGTCTGTCGATACTGCTCGTACTCGCCTGTGCTGTCGGTGTGTACTGCACCGATGCTACGACCACACCGGGCCAAAATCCGTCGCTGCTCGGGCTGTGCAGCTTCCCGCGAGCCTGCTACCTGGTCCACAAGTCCGGTCCTCTTCAAGGACAGTGTGATAGCTGTTCGACGGGGGCAGCGTGCCGCTTGTCGTACACCCCAGGGGAGTCGGGTGCTGCTGGAAAGTGGACCATGGGCGCGACCGCTCCGGGTCCACTCGATGTCACGGTGGTGTGTGGAACGTATGTCTCACCATCGGCCGATCTCGTTGCGCAGTGTCTCACGCCAGAGAGCGTCTGCGTCGCACGGGGCCCCGAGTGTCCAGCGAGTAGCTACTGCGTCGCAGAAGGCCAAGACTGCGCCACCGGAGCGATGACCTTTCCGCAGCATCGTGCCGGATCCGAAAAGAGCGCCTGCCCGACCGAAAAAAGTCGCTGCTGCGCGCCAAGTGCTGACGGTGGCACTGGTGATGGCGGAATGACCGATGGTGGCAGTGCAGATGCTGGCACCTCTGACATGAGTTCCAGCGATGCAGGCGTCCGAGGATAGTCCAGCGAGCGGCCTCTCGCGACTGGCCAAGCTGCTGCTTTCTGGCGCGGCCCAGCAGGGCATCACCCTCAGGGATCCCGAGCTCACGAAGCTGGCGCGCTACACCGAGCTTCTCGAACTGTGGGGTCGAAAGATCAACTTGACTGCGGTTCTTGGCCGGGAGCAAGTGGTGCGTCGTCACTTCCTCGATAGTTTGGCGCTGGTAGGACGATTGCCGCCGGCGTCCGAGCTGCCCGCGCCGACACTCCTGGACGTGGGAAGCGGTGCTGGCTTTCCGGGCGTGCTGTGCGCGCTGTGCCGTCCCGAGCTCCGGATCACACTGAGTGAGCGGATCGGCAAAAAGGCCGCGTTCCTGCTAACCCTCCGACGCGAGCTGGGGCTGTCGTTTGAGGTCTTCGCTGAAGATGCCAACCGGTTGCCAACTGGTTTTGGCATCGTGGTTTCTCGCGCCGCACTACCGCTGCCCAAGTGGTTTCCGTTTGCGGAGCCTTTGGTGGCCCCCAAAGGCTTCGTGTATTCGATGACCAGCCCCGGCGAACCCATCCCCGAGCCTCCATCGAGCCTGTTACTGTATTTGGACGAGCGTTACGACGTCGGCGAGGGAGAACACCGCATCCTCGGCCACCGCAAGACCTAGTCCAATCGTACGAATCCACCATCGGCTAGACACCGACGGGCGATCCGGGTCAATCAGACTGAGTCCAATCCGGAAGCACGAGTGAAAAGCTAGCTGGCCTTCTTTTCGCGGATGAGCTGGGGCTGCTCGTGGTTTGTGATCACGTCGGCATTGATGACACACTCGCGCACGCCGGTCATCGATGGGATCTCGTACATCACCTCGAGCATGACCTCTTCCATGATCGCACGAAGGCCACGAGCGCCCGACTTGCGACGGTACGCCTCACGGGCCACGGCCTGGAGCGCATCGTCGGTGAAGCGAAGCTGGACGCCCTCCATGTCGAACAGCCGCGCATACTGTTTCGTCAGCGCGTTCTTGGGCTTCCACAACACTTCAGCCAGCGCGTTTTCATCGAGTGAGTCGCACGAGACGATGATCGGTAGGCGCCCGAGGAACTCCGGGATCATGCCGTATTTGATCAAATCTTCGGTGCGGACCTGCGCCCGTAGTGCGTCTTTGTCCTCGTCGTTGCGCGCCGCGATGCGGGCACCGAAGCCCATGCCACGCTCGGAAACACGACGTCGGATGGTGTCTTCAAGGCCATTAAAAGCGCCGCAGCAGATAAACAGAATGTCGGTCGTATCGACCTGGATCAGCTCCTGTTGCGGACGGTTGCGCGCACCATCCGGGGTAATCGTCGCGTGCTTACCTTCGAGCAGCTTGAGCAGTGCCTGCTGCACACCTTCACCGCTGACATCGCGAGTCACCGAAGGACCACCGCCCTTGCGGGAGATCTTGTCGATCTCGTCGATGCAGACGATGCCGCGCTGAGCCTTTTCGATGTCGCCACCAGCGTTGCGATACAGCGCCTTGATGACACTTTCGACATCCTCACCGACATAACCCGCCTCGGTTAGGGTCGTTGCGTCTGCGATCGCAAACGGCACATCGAGCTTCTTCGCCAGCGTCTGCGCGAGCAAGGTCTTGCCACAGCCGGTTGGGCCAATGAGCAATACGTTGCCTTTATGGACCTCGACGTCACCAGCGCGACCACGCGACATCAGCCGCTTGTAGTGGTTGTAGACCGACACCGCGAGCGTCTTTTTTGCACGCCCTTGCCCGACGACGTACTTGTCGAGCTCTTCGGTGATTTCGGCGGGCTTGGGATAGCGCGGCCGCTCTTGCGCATCCTCTTTTGAGAGAATGTCGTTGCAGAGGGCGACGCACTCGTCGCAGATGAAGACGCGCGGACCGCTGATGAGCTTGCGGACTTCGCGACGCCTCTTGCCACAGAAAGAGCAGTGAAAGTCGTCCATACGGGTTCAATCGAGGCTGCTGTCGCCTCAGTCAAGGATTCTTGCACAGCCAGCGGATGCTAGCAAAGACGGGTCGAGCATTTTTTCTATCAAGCTTTTTCGCTACTTAGATGAACAATTCCCCAGGCGTGGTTCCATGTTGTCGTCGGTGGGCTGTTAGTCTGCAAGGGTTCGGGAGAAGATCCTCGGAACATGCTGAAGCTGCGTCGAGATTTCAAAACACGCGAG
>ERZ724524.2179-NODE-2179-length-12907-cov-4.998133_pt1 | contig 12907 bp, 12 predicted proteins | sample MGYA00376057_ERZ724524 | MGnify/ENA primary metagenome ERZ724524 (study PRJEB28724, sample SAMN07190888) | wastewater metagenome | isolation source: influent of sewage treatment plant in Hong Hong | place: USA: Christiansburg, Virginia | collected 2016-03-01 ...
TGTGCCGTCCGGCGAGCGGCCGTGCGCACCGGTCGGCCATTCGCCTGCGAAATCCGTGGTGGAGCAGGGGAGTTGAAGGTGGCAATGGGTTGACGTACCCACGCGGCCCCGGTACCTGATGGATCGGACAGGCAATCGAACCGGTTCATAGGCCTGGTTTGTGTGTGGGAACTGTTGCCTCTAATGCGCCACTGCACTGTATTTAGGAGAGGTTCGACCGGCTCGTGAGTAGTCCTTCATGGCTTGTCAGTTTTGTTTCCGGGCGACGCGTGCACGCCAAGAAGGTGGTTCCCCGACATCTTTTCCAAAGACGGTTGCGATAATCCCTCAAGGATGCCGCAGGCAGCAGCCTGACGACCATCCGGGCAGCGTTCTCGAAGATCGCGCAGTTGTCGTTCCAATTCCTGAAGCTCAACTATCCGTCGGGCCACATGTTCGATATGTTCATCCAGCAGACGGTTGACATCGCCGCAGTTTTCCTCGGGCGACGCCTTGAAATGCAGCAGAGTCCGAATCTCACCCAGCGTCATGTCCAAGTTGCGACAGTGCCGGATGAAGGTCAGCCGTTCCAGATGTGCAACCGAGTAGATGCGATAGTTGCTTTCGTTACGACTGGCCTTCAGTAGCAGACCTTCACGCTCGTAATAGCGGATCGTTTCTGCATTACTTCCCGCCAATCGCGCCAGTTCACTGATTTTCATCTTGGTCTCTGTCCATTCATCCTGTGCTGCCAGGTTGCAGGGCTATGATAGCCATCCCGGCCAGACATACCGTACTGCCGACCAGATCCCAGCGGGTGAGTGGAATGCGATCAATCCGCCAAAGCCATAACAAGGCAATGGCGACATAAACACCGCCATAGGCGGCGTAAATACGTCCTGCTGCTCCCGGATGGAGCGTCAGCAGCCAGGCGAAAAGGGCCAGCGAAACGGCGGCCGGGATCAATAGCCAGCGCGGGCGACCCTGTGTCAGCACCAGCCATGGCAAATAGCACCCGATGATTTCAGCCAGCGCCGTCACCACGAACAGGGCAAGAATCTTCAGAAACGCCAACATGTTTTTCTCCTTGCAGATTTTCATTGTATCCACTTGACCCTGTAGCGACTCAAGGGTTTTAAATGGCAGTAACGAACAGGAGATCGCCGTGGCCATTCATGCTGACAAGCAACCATCCAATGACGCCGGACACTGTGGTTGTTCAGGCAGTTGTGCCTCGACGACCGAGGTGTCGGAGGAGGCGCCGGCATCGTTCGTATCCGGCACAACCGGCACCGTGAGCGTTTTCCGGATTCCTGCCATGGACTGCCCGAATGAGGAAAACGACATTCGCAAGGCCCTGGCCGATATCGACGGCATCCGCACGCTACGCTTCGAACTCGCCGCCCGGACCCTAAGCATTGAAGCTCCGCCGTCCATACAGGAAGTTGCACTGGCCGCGATCCGCAAGCTGGGTTTCGAAATCCAGCCAGTCAAAGCAACGGGGGCACCAACTCCCCCTTCCGGCTTCGGAGACTTTGGCAAGGCGTTGCTCGCGCTCGGCCTGGCCATTGCCGCCGAAGGGCTCGACTTTTTTGCCCCTGATACGCTGCCGTTCAAGGGGCTGGGGATGGCCGTGGCTGCCATCGCTATCTGGCTTTCCGGGATTTCAACCTATCGCAAGGGGCTGTCGGCATTGCGCCGTGGGCAACTGAACATGAACGCCCTGATGGGGGTTGCCGTAACCGGTGCCTTCCTGATTGGTCAATGGCCAGAGGCGGCCATGGTCATGGCACTCTATGCTATCGCCGAACTGATCGAGGCCCGTTCCGTGGATCGGGCCCGCAATGCCATCAAGGGACTGCTCGCCCTGACGCCTGAATCCGCCGAGGTTCGGCAAGAGGATGGTTCATGGGAGGAAATGCCAGCCGCGAACATCGTCCTCGGTGCCGTGGCCCGGGTCAAGCCCGGTGCCCGCATCCCCTTGGATGGCCGTGTGACGGCAGGCAGCAGCGCGGTGAACCAGGCGCCGGTGACTGGTGAAAGTATCCCGGTAGACAAAACGATGGGCGATCTCGTCTTTGCCGGCACCATCAACGAAACGGGCACCCTTGAGTTCGAGGTGACGGCTGCCGCCGACAACACCACGCTGGCGCGCATCATCCACGCTGTCGAACAGGCACAGGGTACGCGAGCACCGACCCAGCGCTTGGTGGACCGTTTTGCCGCCTTCTATACCCCGAGCATCTTCGCTATCGCAGTGGCGGTGGCCGCACTTGGCCCCTGGCTATTCGCCTGGACCTGGACGCAGGCGCTCTACAAGGCGCTCGTGCTGCTGGTCATCGCCTGCCCGTGTGCCTTGATGATCGCCACGCCGGTTACGGTAGTCAGCGGATTGGCCGCGGCGGCCCGGCGCGGCATCCTGATCAAGGGTGGCGTCTATCTGGAGGAGGCTCGCAAGCTGCGCGCCATTGCTCTGGACAAGACCGGCACGATCACCGAAGGCAAACCTAAACTGGTCGCCACGGAAATGCTGTCGTCTGCCGAACCTGAATCGAGGATTCTTTCCTGGGCGGCTAGTCTGGCGGGTCATTCGGATCACCCGGTCTCAAAGGCCATTGCTGCCGGCCTTGCCCTCCCAGAGAACGGCCTGACGGATTTCACCGCGCTCCCCGGACGAGGCATCGAGGCCCGACTGGATGGCCGCAAACTCACTCTCGGCAACCACCGCCTGATCGAAGATCGGCGCCTGTGCGGCCCGGAGATTGAAGCACGACTGGCCATCCATGAGAACCAGGGCCGGACTGTAACCCTGCTGGCCTCTGCGGATCAGGTGCTGGCTATCTTCGCGGTGGCGGATACGATCAAGGAAAGCTCGCGGGAAGCCGTGGCCGACCTGCATCGTCTGGGCGTGGTCTCGGTAATGCTGACCGGCGACAACGTGGCGACGGCCCGCAGTATTGCCCAGCAAGCCGGTATCGACGACGCCCGGGGCAATCTACTGCCCGAAGACAAACTGGCGGCCATCACGGAGTTGCAAGGTCGCTACGGCCCCACCGCCATGACGGGCGATGGCATCAACGATGCGCCAGCCCTGGCAAGGGCCGATATCGGCGTGGCGATGGGTGCCGCCGGGACTGATACGGCCATGGAAGCTGCCGACGTGGTGATCATGAACGATGACCTGCGGCGCATTCCGGAGACCATCCGCCTATCGCGCTACATGCACGGCGTGCTGTGGCAGAACATTGCACTGGCATTGGGTATCAAGACCATCTTTCTGGTTCTCGCCATTTTCGGCAATGCGACGATGTGGATGGCCGTGTTTGCCGACATGGGCGCAAGTTTGTTGGTGGTGGCCAATGGCCTTCGGTTGTTGCGCAAGTAGGAAGGAGCGATGCCGGTCGACGGGGGCTTGGCCTTCTATCAACGGATGACCGAAAGATAGGGTTGCCTTTTCGCCGACATTCAATGGGAGCTTACGGAATAATGATCTTGAACACCCCTGAAACGAACTCGCCCGCCCGCTATCCGCGCCAAGCAGTAATCCTGCACTGGATCGTGGCGCTGCTGATCCTCGCTTTGCTGGCGAGCGGCTGGTACATGGTCGACATTCCGAAGAACACCCCGGAGCGCGCCTTCTTCTTCAACCTCCATAAGTCCATCGGGATCATTGCGGCGATCGTCATCGCCGCAATGATTGTTTGGCGCCTCAAGAACGAGGTGCCGCCGCTGCCCGCCACGATGTCGGGCTGGGAAAGGATGGCTGCCGCCCTCAATCACCGGCTGTTTTATGTCTTCATGGTGTTGGTGCCGGCCGCCGGCTATCTCACGTCTTCCTTTAGCAAATACGGCCCGAAACTGTTCGGTATCCCGCTGCCGCACTGGGGGTGGGAAGACGCGGCGCTACGGGGCGGCTTCGCCATGGTGCACCGGGTCACAGCGCTTGTTTTCGCCGTGCTGATCGCGCTTCACATCGCCGCGGCACTGAAGCACCTTTTGCTGGACAAGGATGGCGTCTTCCAGCGGATGATGCCCGGTCGCTCGAAAGGGGCGATGCGATGATGTGGGACTACGGGATGGGATGGCATGGGTGGGGCTGGGTCGGGATGGCGCTGTTCTGGCTGGCCCTCATCCTGGTCGCGCTGGTCGCATTCAAGTATCTGAGTACCAAATCTGCGCCAAGTGACTCACCCAAGGGGGCGGCCAAGACGGCGATGGACTATCTGGAGGAGTCTTATGCCAGAGGAGAAATATCCCGCGACGAATTTCTGCAAAAGCGCGAGGACTTGAGGCACAAGTGATTGGCCCTTTCGCGGGCCGTCAAATTGGTGGTGGTAAACCCTGAGGAGAAACAATATGAAGAAGACAATCTTGAGCACCGTCTTATCCGCCCTTGTGCTGGTCGCGGCCGTGCCCGCGCAGGCGGCAGGGACCATCTATGTCACCAACCAAGGTGGGGGTGTGACCCTGCTTGATGCCACTACGCTCGCACCGGGAAAGAGCGTCGAGTTGAAGGACAACGATCCGCGAGGCCTGGCGGTGACGCCGGACGGGAAGCACCTGCTCACCGCCAACCAGAAGACCGGCGACGTGGCGGTAATCGATACGGCCAACCTCAAGGTGGTGCGCCGCATCCCCATCGGCAAGAATCCGGAGTTCATGCGTATCCTGCCTGGCGGCGGCAAGGCATTCGTGACCTACGAGCCGGGCTCCGAGGGCGGCCCGCCCAAGAAGGCCGGCAAGGACGATGACGACAAGGGGCCCAAAATCCCCGCCGAGGTGGCGGTCATCGACCTCAAGACCTGGAAGGTGATTGCTTCCATCGTGGCGGCCCCGGAAACCGAGGGTATCGAGTTTTCCCGGGACAACAGACAGATTGCCATCACCAACGAGGGCGATGATACGGTCACCGTTTATGACATCGCCACCGGCAAGCTGCTGAAGACTGTGGATCTGCATGCGCAGGGTTCCCGGCCACGGGGCATCAAGCTCGCTCCGGACGGCAGTCGCTATGTGGTGACCCTGGAGAATTCGAACGGCCTAGCCGTGCTCGATGCGGACTTCAACTTCGTGAAGTTGGTAGCCACGGGCAAGGGTCCCTATGGTGTGGCGTTCGACAAGACGGGCAAGCACATCATCGTCGCGGCATCCCGCGACAACCTGCTCCAGGTCTTCGACGGAACAAGCTACGACAAGCTCGCCGACGTGCCGGTGGGCAAGCGTTGCTGGCATTTCAGCTATACCCCGGACGAAAGCCAGCTACTGGTGGCCTGCGGCCGCTCCAACGACGTTCACGTGATCGATGCCAACACCTTCAAGCCAGTCAGGACCATTGCCGGCTTCGATGTACCATGGGGCATCGTGACCTATCCGAAGAGTAACAGCAGCCTGGACGTGAGCACCAAGTAGGGGAAGCATCTGATTGCACGAATGACCGGGACCAATGGCCTGCTGCGGCGAAGGTCTTGCTCTATATTGAATTTACTAAATCCTGAAGGAGATCGATCATGAAAAAGACTTTCTTGATTACTGCAATGTCCGCTCTGATGCTCTCAGCAACCCCGGTTTTTGCTGAACCTGCAGCACCCGCCGATAAGGCGACCCAAGCAAAACCATCTATGCCCAACGTGGCCGAGTACGACAAGCAGATGGCGCAGGCGCAGGAAAACATGAAAAAAATGCAGGAGCAGATGGACAAGATTCGCCAGACCCAAGATCCGCAAGAGCGTCAGAAGCTGCTGCAAGACCATTGGGCCGCCATGCAAGGCAATATGCAGATGATGCACGGCATGTGGGGTAGCGGCGGCATGGGGGGCATGGGTTGCTGCATGGGCGGCCGTGGCATGATGGGGCACGGCATGATGATGGGTGATCCGGTGATGGGCTGGGACCACATGGGCGGCTATTATTCGAAACTCACTCCCGAGCAAATGAAACAACGGCAGTACATGATGGACCGCTACATGGGCATGCAGCAGATGATGATGGACCACATGATGCAGCATCAGCAGTACATGTGGCAGCACTGATGTCCTCAATGGATTTCCATATGTTGTGCCATTGACGAGTTAAGAACCATTCTCGATAATCGATAGCCATGTTCCGTCGTTTCTGCTTCCGCTCCCGCTCGCTCGTGGCGATGCTGCTGACCATCTGCCTGGTCAGCGCATCGCTGTGGGGCTATAGCGCGGAAGCGATGGCGGATGCCTTGTCCTACGAAACCAGCATTACCGTTCCGGGTGCCGACGCCGGTGATTACGAATCGACCGGAAAGCTGTGCAATCAGGGATGCCATATCCAAACCCATCTGACGGGCCTCGAATCCAGCGCGCAGGCTTTTGTCCTGCCGCCCGTAGATGCTGTTTTCGCTAGCGAGAGTGGAATTGAAGTTCCCACCCAACCCGGCGACAGCCTGTTCCGTCCGCCCCGAAGCGTCTTTCAAGCCTAAAACGACTGTGTTCGTCAGTGGATGCCGCAGCGCATTCCGCTTCTTCATCGCTTGAAAGGTTTCTCCATGTTGTTCGACACCCCAGCCGGGGAGCGCGCTTGGCTGCGCCATCTCGGCTTTGTGGCGGGACTTGTCCTCGCCACTGGCAGCGCCTGCGCCGCCGCTCCATTGACGCTGGACGAGGCTTGGCGCCTGGCGGAGAGCGCCAATCCGACCCTGCGTGCCACCCGGGCCAATCTCGACGCTGCCGAAGGCCAACTGCGGGACGCCTCCGGCCTGCTCTACAACAATCCCCAGTTGTCGACCGACCAGACTCGCCGTCGCGTTCCGCAAGCCGGACAGGCGGATACCCGTTTCCATGAACAGACGGTCGGTATCTCGCAGACCTTCGAGATCGCCGGGCAGGCCGGTTACCGGCGCGAAGCCGCCGCCCGCGAGCTTTCCGCCGTCACGGAAAACATCGATGAAGTCCGCCGCCAGATACGCGCCGAAGTCGAGCAGCGCTTCTACCGGGTACTGATCCTGCAACGGCGTATCGAGACCGAGCGCGAGGCCCTGAGCGCCGTGAACGATGCCGCTGCTGCGGTCAAGAAACGGGTGGCGGCGGGCGAGGATAGCCGCCTGGATGGCAACCTGGCGGCGGTGGAAGCCGAGCGCGGCCACAACCAGCTCGCCGTGCTCGACGAACAACTCCTGCAGGCCCGTGTGGAACTGGCGACGGCCCTGCAACTGCCGGCGACTGCCTTGCCGGAAACGGCTGGCGAGTTGCGTGCGACGCCCATGGCGGCCACCCTGGAAGCATTGCAGACGGCGGCCCGCGAACGGCCCTTGCTGCGTTCGCTGGAACACCGGGAACAGGCCGCACGCAATCGACTCGGCCTGGAACGCTCGGCCGCCTACCCCGACATCACTGTCGGGCTGAGCACGGGCCGGGAAGCCCCCTACGACGCCCGCGAGCAGTTCACCAGGCTGACCCTCTCCCTGCCATTGCCCCTGTTCCGCCGCAATGGCGCGGGGATTGGCAAGGCGACAACGGAACTGACCCAGGCCGAAATCGAGCGACAAAGCACTGAGCGCGAGGTGACGGCTCAGGTGAATGTCCTCTGGCAACGGCTGGACAGCCTGCAAGGCCGCATCAAACGGCTGGCCGAATCGGTCTTGCCGGCCCTCGACGAGAACCGGCGTCTGTCGTCCACCGCCTATCGGGCCGGCGAAATCGGCCTGCTGCAACTTCTGCTGGTCAATCGCCAGTTGCTGGATGCTCGTCGCGACTACCTCGATGCCCTCGGCGACTTCATCCAGACCCGCATCGCCCTGGAGCAGTCCGCCGGTTGGCCCAACCTTGCCCACGAGAAGAACAAATGATGACCCGACCCCTCACGACTGCCGCCCTGGTGCTCTCGCTGGCGCTGGCCGCCTGCGGCCGCAATGCCCCCGAGGCCAAGCCAGCAACCGAAAGCCAAACCGCCGCCCCGGAAAAGAGCGCAGCCAAAGACAAGGAGACAACCAACGAAGCCCCGGAAGCCGGTCAGATTCATCTGACTGAGGCGGACATCAAGGCGGCCGGCATCCGTACCGAGGAGGCCGACGAAGCCGAAGTCCATGAGCGCATCGCCGTCACCGCCACCATCCAGGCCAACCAGGACCGGCTGGCGCATGTCGCCCCCCGGGTGCCGGGCCGCCTCGTTGGTATCACGACCAAACTGGGCGACCGGGTCAAGGCCGGTCAGGCCCTGGCCAGCCTGGACAGCATCGAGATCGGTGAAGCCCATTCCGCTTATCGTCAGGCCGACAGCCAGTTCAAGCTGGCCCAGGCCGATTTCGAGCGCGCTGAAAAGCTCCATGCCGAGCAGATCGTGCCGGAAAAGGATTACCTGCGCAGCCGTTCCGAGCTGGAAAAGGCCCGCGCCAACCTGCGGGCGGCCACCGACAAGCTGCGTCTGATGGGCGTGACGCCGGCCCACGACGGATCGGTGTTCCCGGTCAGCGCGCCCTTTGCCGGAACCGTGATCGAAAAGACGGCAGTGTTGGGCGAGCTTTCCCAGCCGGACAAGTCCCTATTCACCGTGGCCGATCTGTCGGTCGTCTGGATCGAAGCCAGCCTGTTCGAGAAAGACCTCGGCAAGATCAAGGTCGGCGCCACGGTCTCTGTGTCGGTGGCCGCTTATCCCGACGAGGTGTTCAAGGGTCGCCTGACCTACATCAGCAGCGTGATGGACAAAGAAAGCCGGACGATCAAGGCCCGCGTCGAAGTTGCCAATGCCGACGGCCGCCTGAAGCCCGACATGTTCGCCAACGCCGCCATCGACACCGCCACTGCGGGCAAGGCGCTGACCGTGCCGACGGGCGCCGTGCTGCTGCTGGAGGGCAAGAAGACGGTCTTCGTTCGTGAGAAGGACGGTTTCGAGAAACGGGAAGTCGAGCTGGGCGACAACCTCGGTGGCCGTTTCGTGGTCAAGGACGGCATCGAGGCCGGCGAGGCAGTCGTCGTCGAAGGCGCCTATGCGCTCAAGGCGCGGCTGCTGAAATCCAAGATCGGCGATCACGACTAAGGAACAGCCATGCTCAACAAGATCGTCGATATTTCCCTGCGCTACAAGCTGCTGGTTCTGGTGGCGCTGGCGCTGGTCGTGCTCCTCGGGGCACGGGCCTGGCAGCGCCTGCCGCTGGACGCCTTCCCCGATGTGACGCCGGTACAGGTCAACATCTATACCGAATCGCCGGGCCTGGCGGCCGAGGATGTGGAAAAGCTGGTGACTTTCCCGGTCGAATCGGTCCTCGCCGGCCTACCCAAGGTCGAGGAAATCCGTTCCACCTCCCTGTTTGGTCTGTCATTCGTCAGTGTCTATTTCAAGGACGACATGGACATTTACTTCGCCCGCCGCCTGGTGGGCGAGAAACTGGTCGAGGCGAAGACCCGCATTCCCGAAGGCTACGGTGAACCCGTCCTCGGCCCGAACGCTGCCGGACTGGGCCAGGTCTTCTGGTACACCCTGGAAACGATGGACGACAAGCTGACCGGCATGGACCTGCGCACCGCCCAGGACTGGGGCGTGCGCATGATCCTGCGCACGGCGCCGGGTGTGGACGACGTGACCTCCTGGGGTGGCGACGAAAAGCAGTTCCAGGTGCTGATCGACCCGCGCCGGCTGATCAAGTACGGCCTGGGCTACAAGGAGGTGATGACTGCCATCGCCGCCAACAACCGGCAGGTCGGCGGCCAGTACATCAATCTCCAGCGTGAGCAATACCTGGTGCGCGGCTTGGGGTTGGTCGCCAATGCGGAAGACATCGGTGGCATCCTGGTCGCCGAGCGCCAAGGCACCCCGATCTATGTCCGGGACGTGGCGGACATCCGCCCGGCACCGGCATTGCGCACCGGCGCGGTGACCAAGGACGGCAAGGAAGTGGTGCTCGGTATGGCGCTCGCCCGCACCGGCGAGAACGCCCAGCAGGTGGTCGAAGCCGTCCGCGTAAAGGTGGCGACTGCCCTCAAGACACTGCCGGAGAACATCAAGCTCGATGTCGCTTACGACCGTACCGAACTGATCGGCAAGGCCATCTCCATGGCCAGCAGCGCCATGCTGGAAGGCGCTGCGCTGGTGCTCCTGGTCCTCTTCCTGTTCCTTGGCGAAGTCCGCTCGGCCCTGATCGTGGTCGTCGCCATCCCGGCGGCCTGGCTGGTCGCCTTCCTGTTGATGGACCAGACCGGCGCCAGCGCCAACCTGATGTCGCTGGGCGGACTGATCATCGCCCTGGGCATGACCATCGACGGGCCGGTGGTGCTGGTGGAAAATGCCTTCCGGCTGCTTTCCCACCATGCCGGCAAACCGGTCAACCGGGCGGCGGTCGTGCTGGAGGCGGCCCGCCAAGTGATGAACCCGGTCGCCTTCGGCGTCCTCATCATCATCGTGGTGTTCCTGCCGCTCTTCGCCCTCACCGGCATCGAGGGCAAGCTGTTCAAGCCCCTGGCAATCAACATGACCTTCGCCATGGTCGGCTCCCTGATCCTGACCGTCACCCTGATGCCGGTGCTATGTGCCCTGGCATTGCGCCCAAAGCAGGAGGAAGACCCGCGCCTGGTGCGCTGGCTCAAACCGCGTTTCGAACCGCTGCTGCTGCGGACGCTGGCCCACAAGCGACGGGTCATGCTGGCCACCGGCGCCCTGTTCATCGCTTCGCTGGCGCTCTTTCCCTTCCTCGGCAAGGAGTTCATGCCGACCTTGGGAGAACAGGAGATCATGTTCCGGGTGACCAGTATTCCGTCCACCTCACTGGAGGAGTCCATTGCCGTTTCCCAGCGTATCGAGGAGGCCCTCAAGTCCTTCCCCCAGGTCAAGCATTCGCTGGCCATGATCGGCCGCGGTGAAAAAGGCGAGACGGCGGATGTGAACTACATGGAAATCCTGGTGGATCTCCAGCCGCACGACACCTGGCCAGAACGGATGACTTACCGCGAACTGTCCGCCCAGATGCAGGAGCGACTGGAAAAGGAAATCCCCACCGCCGTTCTGGCGGCGACCCAGCCGATCCAGATGCGGGTCGAGGAACTGATCTCCGGGGTGCGGGCGACGCTGGCGCTGAAGCTGTACGGCGAAGACCTGGCGACCCTCGACCGCCTGGCGGCACAGGCCAAGGAGATCGTCGAAAAAGTGCCAGGTGCAACCGACGTGGCGCTGGAAGCCAATCAGGGCAAACCGCAGATGGTGATCAAAGTGAATCGTCCGGAAGCGGCCCGCTACGGTATCAACGCCGACGATGTGCTCGACGTGGTGCAGGCAGGCATCGGCGGCAAGGCGGTCAGCACCCTGATCGACGGCGTGCGCCGTTATGATATTCAGGTCTGGTTGCCGCCCGAATTCCGCAACAGCATCGAGGCGGTGAGCGCCATTCCGATCCGCACGGCCGGCGGTGCCCTGGTGCCCCTGTCGCGGGTGGCGACGGTGGAACTGACCGAGGGCTATTCCTTCGTGCGCCGAGAGCAATTACAGCGCTATGCGGTGCTGCAGCTCGACGTCAAGGGGCGCGATGTGGATGGCTTCGTCAAAGAGGCCGAAGCACGACTCAAGACGCAGTTGAAGCTCCCCGCCGGCTACTGGCAGGAATGGGGCGGCGCCTTCGAGAACCAGCAACGGGCCATGGCCAAGTTGGCGGTCATCGTGCCGCTGACCATCGGCCTCATCTTCATCCTGCTCTATACGGCCTTCAACTCGGTGCGCTACGCGACGTTGATCATTGCCAATGTGCCTTTTGCCGCCATCGGTGGAATCTTCTCGCTATTCGTCAGCGGCCAGTATCTGTCGGTGCCGGCAGCGGTAGGCTTCATCGCGGTCTTCGGTGTAGCCATGCTGAACGGCATCGTGCTGATCTCGTTCCTCAACGGCCTGCGCGAGCAGGGCTTGAGCATCCGGGAAACCGTGGTGCAAGGCGCGGTACTGCGCTTGCGGCCGGTCCTGATGACCGCTTTGGTGGAGATTCTCGGGCTGCTCCCCTTCCTGCTGGCCACCGGGGTTGGCTCGGAGGTGCTACGCCCGCTGGCGACCGTCGTGGTGGGCGGTCTCGTTTCGTCCACCGCACTCACCTTGTTCATCCTGCCGCTGGTCTATGAGTGGATGGAACAGCGCAGGCAATCACCGACTCTGGAAGGAGCAAGCCAATGAAGGAAATCAAGGCATTCATTCATCCCCACCGCACAGCGGCGGTCATCCAGGCGTTGAGGGAGTCCGGGGTATGCGATATGCAGGCGGGTTCGGCATGCTTCCATATCGCCATCTCGCAAGTGCAATGTGTGCATGCGACGGGGGACAGCGTTCAACAGCACTATTCTGTCGAACTGGGTGAGCCGGTTGTCCTGCAAACCAAACTTGAATTGGTTTGTGAGGACGACGCTGCCGATGCGCTAGTAGATTTGATCGTTCGCAACGGGCATGCCGGACAGAACTGTTCGGGATGGGTGCATGTTTCCACTTTGGATAGGCGGGTGCCCATCCCCTGATATAGACCCATGGGGATGCCATTAGCGAATCCGGCGTGGTGCGCGGAACCAGGGGCAGCCAGCGAACGCTGCCACAACAAGAATGCGGGTAACGACCGCAACGCCCAAGGCGACTCGGGGAGGCGACTAGGGAGCGCTCGAACGAGCGCGCGTTGGTCGAAGCCAGATGCCCTAGCAGTGTGCCGTCCGGGCCGCGCGCACCGGTCGGCCATTCGCCTGCGAAATCCCTGGTGGAGCAGGCGGGTTGCGGGTGGCAATGGGTTGAGCGGCTATGGGCCACCAGCAGTGAGGGGCTTGATGTGCGTCCAATCGGGTGGTGTCCAACGATGCCGGCATCTGGTGCGGCATGTGACCGAGGATCCGACTACCCGTCGCTTTCCCGTTGATCGATGGCGATAGAAACGGACGCTGAAGCGGTCTGTCGGTCGCCCGCGTTCGCCGCGGCTGCCTGCGCAGACCGCGCCGGTGGAACGCTCAGGCGGACC
>ERZ724524.2183-NODE-2183-length-12891-cov-9.513088_pt1 | contig 12891 bp, 12 predicted proteins | sample MGYA00376057_ERZ724524 | MGnify/ENA primary metagenome ERZ724524 (study PRJEB28724, sample SAMN07190888) | wastewater metagenome | isolation source: influent of sewage treatment plant in Hong Hong | place: USA: Christiansburg, Virginia | collected 2016-03-01 ...
GGCTTCGATGTGGCCGAAGGCCCCGAGATCGAGACCGATTTCTACAATTTCACGGCATTGAACACGCCGGCCAATCATCCGGCCCGTTCGATGCACGACACGTTCTATCTGGAAAACGGCGATGGTGTAATGCTCCGCACCCACACCAGTCCGGTCCAGATCCGCGCCATGCAGGCCCACGTAGAAGCCTACAAGGATCGCGATACCATGCCCGAACTGCGCGTCATCGCGCCGGGCCGCGTCTATCGCGTGGACTCCGATGCCACCCATTCGCCGATGTTCCATCAGGTGGAAGGTGTGTGGATCGGCGAGTCTGTCAGCTTTGCCGACCTGAAGGGTGTGGTCGCCGACTTCCTGCGTCGCTTCTTCGAGAGCGATGATCTGCAAGTGCGTTTCCGGCCGTCCTTTTTCCCGTTCACCGAGCCGTCGGCCGAAATCGACGTGGCGTTCATGAGCGGTGCGCTGAAGGGCCGCTGGCTGGAGATTGCCGGCTGCGGAATGATGCACCCCAATGTGTTGCGCTACGGCGGCATTGATCCCGAGCGTTACACCGGCTTTGCCTTCGGCATGGGGCCGGATCGGCTGACCATGCTGCGGTATGGCGTCAATGACCTTCGCCTGTTCTTCGAAGGCGATCTTCGTTTCCTCGGTCAATTCAGGTAAGCCATGCAATTCTCAGAACTCTGGTTGCGCAGTTTCGTCAGTCCGGCCCTTGATTCGGACGCGCTGGGGCATTTGCTCACCATGGCGGGGCTGGAAGTGGAAGAGCAGGACGGCGTGGCCGCCGTGTTCTCCAAGGTTGTCGTTGCGCAGATCGTCGAAGCGGAGAAGCACCCGAACGCCGACAAGCTGCGTGTCTGCAAGGTGGACGCGGGGCAGGGCGAGTTGCTGCAGATCGTCTGCGGTGCGCCGAATGCGGCTGCCGGCCTCAAAATTCCGTGTGCCCTGGTGGGCGCCGATCTGGCCGGTTTCGGCATCAAGGCGGCCAAGCTGCGTGGTGTCGAATCCTTTGGCATGCTGTGCTCCGCCAAGGAGCTTGGTACGTCTGACGAGAGCAGCGGCTTGTTGGTGCTGCCCGAGGATGCGCCGATCGGCATGGACGTGCGCGAGTACCTGTCGCTCGACGATACCCTGTTCACCATCAAGCTGACGCCGAACCGCGCCGACTGCCTGAGCCTCACCGGTATCGCCCGTGAAGTCGCTGCGCTGACCGCCAGCCCGCTGACACTGCCGGCCTGCGAGCCTGTTGCCGCAGCCCATGCGGATGTGCGTGCGATCGTTCTCGACGCGCCGGAGGCCTGCCCGCGCTACAGCGGCCGGATCATCCGGGGCGTGAACGCCAAGGCTCCGACACCCGAATGGATGAAGCAGCGTCTGGCCCGTAGCGGCATCCGCTCCATCAGTGCGTTGGTCGATGTGACCAACTACGTGATGCTGGAACTCGGTCAGCCGCTTCACGCCTTCGATAATGCCAAACTGAATGGTGCCATTCACGTCCGTCTGCCGAACCCCGGCGAGCAAGTGCTCCTCCTCAATGGTCAGACCATCACCCCGGCTGCCGATACGCTGCTGATTGCCGATGAAACCCGAGCACTGGCCCTGGCCGGCGTGATGGGTGGCGAAGACAGTGGAATCACGCTGGATACCACCGATCTGTTCCTCGAAAGCGCCTTCTTTGCGCCCGACGCCATTGCCGGCCGTGCCCGTGCTTACGGCTTCTCGTCGGACGCCTCCTACCGCTTCGAGCGGGGTGTGGACTTCGCGCTGGCGGGTCAGGCCATGGTGCGCGCCACGCGTCTGATCCTCGACATCTGCGGCGGCTCTGCCGGCCCGGTGCAGGAAGCGCTGGCTGCCGACAAGCTGCCCGCGCGTGCCCCGATCCGCCTGCGCGCTGCGCGTGTGCGGCGTGTGCTGGGTATCGCCCTGACCGCCGATTGCGTCGCCGAAATGTTCGAACGACTGAATCTGACCGTCGCCCGCGACGGGGAAGATTTTGTCGTGACGCCGCCGTCCTACCGTTTCGATCTGGAAATCGAGGAAGACCTCATTGAGGAAATCGCTCGTCTCCATGGCTATGACAACATTCCGAGCGTGCCTCCGCGTGGCCCGATCAGCATGCTGCCGCGTCCGGAGGCAAAGCGCGACACGATGTTCATTCGTCGCCTGGTGGCCGGCCGTGAATATCAGGAAGTGATCAACTTCGCCTTCGTCGACGAGGCGTGGGAAAAGGACTTCTGCGGCAATGCCGATCCGGTGCGCCTGGCCAACCCTATCGCCAGCCAGATGAGCGTGATGCGTTCCAGTCTGATTGGCGGCCTGGTGGCCAACGTGGTGACCAACCGCAAGCGTCAGACCAACCGCGTGCGCGTCTTCGAGATTGGTCGCTGCTTCGCCCGCGATGCTGCCGGCAAGCCGGTGGATGGTTTCCATCAACCGGTGCGCCTTGCCGCGTTGGCGGCGGGCTTTGCCCGTCCCGAGCAGTGGGCTGAAACGAGCCGCAACGTCGACTTCTTCGATGTGAAGGCGGATCTGGAGGCGCTGCTTTTCCCGCGGGTCGCCGAGTTCGAGCGGGCTGCCCACCCGGCGCTGCACCCGGGGCGTTCGGCCCGTGTGCTGCTGGATGGTCGTGCCATCGGTTTCATCGGTGAACTGCATCCGGTGTGGGTGCAGCGTCATGAGTTGGGCACCGCACCGGTACTCTTCGAAATCGAACTCGACGTGTTGCTGGATACCGTGACGCCGGCTTACCAAGAGCTTTCGCGCTTCCCGGCCGTGACCCGCGACCTGGCGCTGGTGGTCGATCAGGATGCCGCTGCGGCGATCCTCCTGAAAGGTCTTCAGGCTGTTGCGCCGGCCATTGTGCAGCGCATCGAATTGTTCGATCAATACCAGGGCAAAGGCGTCGAGCCGAACCGGAAAAGCCTTGCATTCCGTGTAGTTATGCAAGAAACTCAACGGACTCTGGAGGATGTCGAAGTGGATGCCGCGATGGCTGCCCTGACCCGCCACGCCGAGGAAAACCTTGGCGCGAAGCTGAGGGCCTGATTCATCATGAGCATGACACTGACAAAGGCTGAGCTCGCCGACATGCTGTTTGAGCAGGTAGGCCTGAACAAGCGCGAAGCCAAGGACATGGTGGAGTGCTTTTTCGAGGAAATCCGCATCGCGCTCGAACGTGGAGATTGCGTGAAGCTTTCGGGCTTCGGCAATTTCCAGCTGCGGGAGAAGCCCCAGCGCCCCGGTCGTAATCCCAAGACCGGTGAAGAAATTCCGATTACTGCCCGGCGTGTGGTGACTTTTCACGCCAGTCAGAAGCTCAAGGCCAATGTGGAGCAACTGAGCGATGTTGCCAAGTGATGCCGAGGCGGCTGTAGAACTGCCGCCGATTCCTGCCAAACGTTACTTCACCATTGGTGAGGTGAGTGATCTGTGCGGTGTAAAGCCTCATGTGCTGCGCTACTGGGAGCAAGAGTTCACCCAGTTGCGCCCGGTCAAGCGGGGCGGAAACCGACGTTATTATCAGCACCACGAAGTGCTGTTGATTCGCCGGATTCGCGAACTGCTGTATCAGGATGGCTTTACCATTTCCGGTGCGCGAAATCGTCTCGACGACGTGGCGGCGCGCAAGCGTGAGGATGTTGAAGAGTCCGCCGGTCTGCGCGAGCAACTGGTTTCGATCCGTGCCGAGATCAAGTCGATTCTGAGCGATCTGCAGAGCTGAGGAACGCGGAAAGCTTTCCGCGTTCTCCCCAATCACAGGCGGTGCCGGGTTCGGGCCGCCTTTATTTTTGAGTGACTTCCCCATGACCTACTGTGTCAGCATGCTGCTCGACGCCGGTATGGTGTTCCTGTCGGACTCCCGTACCAATGCCGGCGTTGATCACATCAACACCTTCCGCAAGATGAGCATCTTCCAGCGCCCTGGCGAGCGGGTGATGGTCCTGATGGGGTCTGGCAACCTGGCAATCACCCAGCAACTCGTGTCCATGTTGCGTGAAGCCATGGCTGCGCAGGACGGCCGGGAAAACCTGTGGTCGGTGCCGAACATGTTCGAGGCGGCGCGTCACCTGGGCGAGACCTTGCGAGAAGTGCATCGGCGCGATGCGGAGGCCCTGCAGAATTTCGGTATCGACTTTACTGCAGCGTTGATTCTTGGCGGACAGATCGGCACTGAGCAGCCGCGCCTGTTCCACATCTACGCGGCGGGTAACTTCATCGAGGCCACCCCCGACACCCCGTACTTCCAGATCGGTGAATCGAAGTACGGCAAGCCGATCATCGACCGGGTGGTGAAGCGTCACACCAGCCTGGACGAAGCCGCCAAGCTGGCGCTGATCTCCATGGATTCGACGATTCGTTCCAACCTGTCGGTGGGGGTGCCGCTGGATCTGGCGATCCTGAAGACGGACGAACTCAAAGTTTCGACGCACATCAGCATCGATGCGAAGAACGAGTACTTTGCGATGATCCGCAATCGCTGGAGCGAGGCCCTCGGCCACGCCTTCGACGAGCTGCCCAACCCCGACTGGATCGGCAAGGGTGACCAGCTCGGCTGAAGCCTACCAGCCCTGCACCAGCCGCTTGGCCTGCTCGCATTCCGTCCGGAACTGCAGGAACTGGTGCAGGCGCTTTTCCGCAATCTTGCCGCTCGCCGCGGCCTCCCGCAGCGCACAGCCGGGTTCGGCATCGTGCCGACAGTCGCGGAAGCGGCATTGTCCTACGTAGGGGCGAAACTCCCGGAAGCTCGATTCGAGCTCTTCCGGACTCAGGTGCACGAGGCCAAAGGTCTGCATTCCCGGGCTGTCGATGATCCCGCCGCCTTCGGGCAACGGGTACAGGCGGGCAAAGGTGGTGGTGTGCTTGCCGGTGTCGAGGACTTCCGAGATCTCCCGCGTTTCCGCCCGGGCTTCCGGGATCAGCGCATTGGTGAGCGTGGATTTGCCCATGCCTGACTGTCCCACCAGCAGACTGGTCTCACCGATCAGGCGGGCGCGCAGCTTGTCCACGTTTTCCATCGCCGATAATTCCAGCACCTCGTAGCCGAGCACCGTGAACGGTGCCAGCTGGGCGCGGGCGCCTGCCAGGCCGGCGGTGACGTCGGTCTTGTTCAGTACGATCAGGGCCTTCTGATTCTGGCTTTCGACGGCGCACAGGCAGCGTGAGATGAATTCGTCGCTGAAGCTCGGCTCGGTGGCTACCACCATCACCACCTGGGTGGCGTTGGCGGCGATCAGCTTCTGTCGCCAGGCGTCGGAGCGGTAGAGCAGGCTGGTCCGTTCGAGCAGTTTGTCGATGACGCCCTGACCGGGGCCGGTGACGGCAATCTGGACCCGGTCGCCACAGGCGAACAGGCTCTTTTTGCCGCGGGGTACGCACAGCAGGATTTCTCCTGCATCGGTGCGTACTTCGTATTGGCGCCCGAAGGCGGCCGTGAGGGTGCCGAAAATTTTCATCGTGTAGCTGCCTGCAAGTGGGCAATGCGGATCGCCGCGGGCGGGTGCGAGTCGTACACGCGGGAGTAGAGCGGGTCTGGCGTGAGGGTCGAGGCGTTGTCACGGTACAGCTTGACCAGGGCGCTCACCAGCTCGCTGGCCGGAGCCTGGCGGGCGGCGTAGGCGTCGGCCTGGAATTCGTGCTGGCGCGACCACATGCTCATCAGCGGGGTCAGCGGGAAGGTGAAGATCGGCAGCACCAGGGCGAACAGCACCAGCGTCGGTGCGGTGCCGGAGGCACTCATGCCCAGCCCCTTGAAGAACCAGTCCTGTCCGGCCAGATGGCCGAGGAGGGCGAAGAACAGCAGGCTGCCGGCGCTGATCACCGCAAGACGCTTCCACAGGTGATGGTGGTGGTAATGGCCGAGTTCATGGGCCAGCACGGCCTCGACTTCTGCTGGTTCGAGTTTGTCGAGCAGGGTGTCGAAGAAGACGATCCGCTTGGCGGCGCCGAAGCCGGTGAAGTAGGCATTGCCGTGGGCCGAGCGTTTGGAGCCGTCCATCACGAACAGACCTGACAGGCGGAAGCCGCAGCGGGTCATCAGGCCCTCGATACGGTTCTTCAGCGGGCCGTCTTCCAGTGGCTTGAACTTGTTGAAGAGGGGGGCGATGAAGGTCGGGTAGACCAGCAGCACCAGCAGGTTGAAGCCCAGCCAGAAGCCCCACACATAAAGCCACCACAGATCGCCCATGGCGCCCATCAGCCACAGCACGCAGGCGATCAGCGGCAGGCCGATGGCGGCCGCCAGGAGGATGCCCTTCAGCGTATCGGTGATGAACAGGCGGGGCGTCAGGCGGTTGAAGCCGAAACGGGCTTCGAGGCCGAAGCTGCGGTAGATCGTTAGTGGCAGATCGACGATCCACGACACGCTTGCCACCGCAGCAATGAAGGCCACGCGGTGGAGCAGACTGCCCGGCTCGACCAGGCGGGCGCTCAGTTCGTACAGTTGTTGCAGGACGCCACCGAAGGTCAGCGCCAGCAGCAGGGCGACGGAGATCAGCATGTCGAGCATCCCGGTCCGGACCCGGGCGACGGTGTAGTCGGCAGCCTTCTGGTGCGATTCGAGCGAGATGCTGCCGGTGAAGGCCGCCGGTACGGCGTCCCGGTGGGCGGCCACGTGTCGCCTGTGGCGATTTGCCAGCCACAGGCGGGTCAGCAGGCCGGCGAACAGGGCGATCAGAAAGAGGGCGGAAAAACTGCTGGAGGTCATCGGGAATTCGGGGGAAGAAACGGGGAGGCGGAAGGAAGAAGTGACGGCACGCGGCAAGCGCGTAAAATCGCGCCTTTACCGAAAAGCGAACCGATTATGGCACAGGACCAGAATCACCTCATCTGGCTGGACATGGAAATGACCGGCCTCAATCCCGACAGCGATCGCATCATCGAAATCGCCATGGTCGTCACCAACGGCAATCTGGACGTGGTGGCCGAAGGCCCCGTGATCGCGGTGCATCAGTCGGACGCCGTGCTGGACGGCATGGATGAGTGGAACAAGAACACCCACGGCCGTTCCGGCCTGATCGACCGGGTCAAGGCCTCGACCATCGACGAAGCCGCCGCCGAGGCGATCTACCTGGATTTCATGAAGGAATACATCCCTTCGCGCACGTCCCCGATGTGTGGCAACTCCATCGGCCAGGACCGTCGCTTCATGGCGCGCTACATGCCGAAGCTGGAAGACTGGTTCCACTACCGTAACCTGGATGTATCCACGCTCAAGGAACTGGCCCGTCGCTGGCGTCCGGATGTGTACAAGGGCCTCGAGAAGAAGGGCGCCCACCAAGCCTTGGCCGACATCCATGAATCGATTGTGGAGTTGCGTTACTACCGGGACAACTTCCTGAAGGTTTGAAAGCGATGCGGGGCGCCTTGATGGGCGCCCCGTTTTTTTCAGCTACCCCGTAGCCACTTGCGGCTGCTTTGGGTTTCGAGCAAATCTCGCGGGGTGGTGAGCCCCTGAACGCTGGCCCGGGCCAGGGCAACCTGGTGGAGCTGAGCCACGGCAAGGGCTTCGAGGAGGGCGTCCCGATGATCGATGCGGTCAATGCCGAAGGCGCCCAGCCAGGCGTCCATGCGGGCCTGGCCGGCGATCCGTTCGGGGTAGAGGCTGGGCATCAGGACCATCAGGTCGATCCAGTCCACTTCGGGCACGCTGCCCAGGTTCTGCTCGAAGGCGCGCTCCAGCGTGCCCTGGTTGAAGGGCGCGTTGTAGACAATGGCGGGCGCCCGGCCAATGAACTTCAAAAGGCCGATCAGGGCGTCTGCCGGGGCGCTGCCCAGGCTGGCGTGGTAGGCGTCGGCCGGATGCAGCAGGCCGCGGTTGATGGCCACCGCACCCACTGCGAGGAGGCGCTGGCCGCCACCGTCCATCGGCCCGGTTTCCGTGTTGACCACCACGTAGCGGGTTTCGTAGTGCGAGCGGCCGAGGTCGGGGGCTGGCAGGGCGGCGATAGCCTCCAGGCTGGCTTGCTGATTGGGGTTGAGGCCCGGACTGCTGCCGGGCAGGAATCGGGAGAGCCAGTTCATATCTGGTAATCCAGCTTGAGACGGAGTTGGATCTTGCGGGCCTGGCGGAAGGCCTCTTTCAGGATGCGCCGGTCGAGTTCGTTCAGATCGTCCGGCTTGACCCGGTTGTCACCGGACGAGCCGTGATCGGTATCGAGGTGCTGGTGGCGCAGGCGCAGGAGCTGGATGAAGTGGAAACCGTCGGCCATCGCGGAGAGTTCTTCTGCCGGCATGCCGATGCGTGAGCCGCCCTGGCGCAGGCGCTGGACGGTGCTGGTGGCGTCGACTCCGGTGCGCAGTGACAGCACGCGGGCGGCGTCGACAAACAGGCGGGCGCCGTATTTCTTGAGATCGATGGTGCCCGGATGGCGCGGATCGTCGTCGGTGATGAAGTCGCGGATCTTGCCCAGCGGCGGCGCCACGTCGAGGGCGTTGGTGGCCATGGCCTTGAGGAAGGCCGGGTTGCCGCCGGTCATGGAGAGCAGCCAGTGGCGCAGCTTGTGGGCGAGTTTCTCGTCGCCGTAGAGCACCCGGTAGTCGAAGAAGATGGTGGCGTTGAGCAGGGCTTCGGGGTGCGGTTCGCGAATCCAGGTGCCGAACTTTTCGCGCCATTCGTCGATGGTCAGGCACAGGTCGGGGTTGCAGGCCATGATGTTGCCCGTGCACAGAGGGAAGCCACAGGCGGCCAGGTCGTTGTTCACGTCCTTGGCAAATTCCAGCAGGCGCAGCTTGAGGGGCTCCTTGTCGGCCCATTCGGGTAGTACGTAGAGGATGCCGTTGTCCTGGTCTGTGGACAGGGTTTGTTCGTGGCGCCCTTCCGAGCCAAAGGCCAGCCAGGCGTATTCGACGCCGTAGAGGTCGTGGTTCTTGAGGTTGAGTTCAATGATGCGGCGGGTCAGGGCATCGTTGAGGGCCGAGATGAACTGGGTCAGTTGTTCGGCGCCGATGCCCTGGGCGAGCAGGTTGAGGGCCAGCTGGCGAATGTCACGGCTGGCGCGCTGCAGGGCCTGAACGTCGGCAGCGCTCTCGATGCCGGAGCGGATCTGGCGCAGGCCGATGCGTTGCAGCGCAAACAGGTCGCGCTCGGAGATCACGCCCTTGAGCTTGTCGTCGGTGTCCACCACCAGGATGTGGCGTACCCCGTGGGTGGCCATCTCGAGGGCCGCGTCGTAGGCGCTGGCGTTGCCGTTGAGGGTGTGCGGCGGGGTGGTCATCACGTCGGCGATCGGCCGGGTCAGGTCGAATCCCGGCAGAAGGATGCGCTTCAGGATATCGCTCTGGGTGAGTACTCCGACGGGCTTTTCATCCTCGCCGGCAACGGCCAGGCAGCCGACGCCGAATTCGGCCATTTTTTCGAGGGCACTGCGCGTGACCATGTCGGGTGCGACAAAGATCGGCGCTTTTTTGACCAGGTTGGACAGGGACGTGGTCATCGTCTGCTGCTCGGCGGCGCGCTGGGAGAACTGCACCTGCAGCTGCTCCCGCGACTGGTTGAGCAGGCTGGCGATGTAGCGCGTGCAAAACAGCTGGAAGCTCGGGCTGAGTTCCTGCAACTGCAGGAAGTCGGCGGCCGGGAGCTGGAAGCAGTAGCTGTCTTCCACGGCGATGTAGCCGTTGGTGGACGGCCGTTCGGCAGAAATCGAGCCGATCGGAAAGCCTTCGCCGGGGCCGAGGGTCAGTGTGGAATATTCGGTGACGGCGACGCTGCCAACCTGGCGGGCCTGTACCTTGCCACGATAGACGATGTAGAAGTAGCGCGGTGGTCCGTCTTCGGGCACCAGAATTTCCGAGTCTGCCGGATAGAACGCGGTGGCAAGGCGTTCACCCAGAAAACGCAGGGCTTCCGCCTCCATCCGGTCGAAGGGGGCATGGCGACGCAGGAAGTCCAGATTGGTACGAATCAGGGTGTCGGAGGCGGTGGTGTCCATAAGCAGAACCGAAGGCGCAGATCAAACCACCGAATCTACTCCGCCACTGCCCCCCTGTCATGATCTTGCGCAATAAATCGGCCTTTTGTGGATCTTTTAGGGACGCCGTAGTGACGACCGGCGCAGACCGGAGATTCGCCGATGCTCCGTTACAATCGGGCGCCCCTTCCAACAAGGAATCTTGATGACTGTTTCCCTGCTTCCCGCCCTCGAAATCGCCACTGGCCCCGAGCCCACTCATGCTGTCATCTGGATGCATGGTCTGGGGGCCGATGGCCACGATTTTGAGCCGGTTGTCGACGAGCTTGACCCGGATCGCCTGCCGCCGACGCGCTTCGTTTTCCCCCACGCGCCCCAGCGACCGGTGACGATCAATGGTGGTTATGTGATGCGCGCCTGGTACGACATCGTGTCGATGGATTTTTCGGAGCGGCGCGAGGATCCGGCTGGCGTGCTGGAGTCGGCAGCACAGATCGAAGCCCTGATTGCCCGCGAAAACGCCCGCGGCATTCCGGACAATCGCATTGTGCTGGCCGGTTTTTCCCAGGGGGGCGCCATTGCGCTGCACACCGCGTTGCGTCACCCGCAGCGGCTGGCCGGCATTCTGGCCATGTCCACCTACCTGCCGTTGGCTGACACCCTGGCTGCCGAAGCCAGTCCCGCCAACCGTGACGTACCGATCTTTATGGCCCATGGGCGTGGTGACACAGTGATTCCCCACGATTTCGGCAAGCGCTCCGGGGATTTTTTGGCCGCCGGAGGCTATCCGCTGGAATGGCGCAGCTACCCGATGGAGCATTCCCTGTGTCTCGAAGAGATTCGCGACATCGAGGACTGGCTGGCCGGGGTGCTGGTGGCCTAGGTGGCCCGGCGCTTGAGCAGGTGGGCGACGATGAAGGACAGCACCGCTTCGCCCCGCTGATTCAGTGCCTTGTATTGCAGGCGCGCAATGCCCCGGTCGGGCTTGGACGACGACGGACGCACCTCCAGCACTTCCACTTCGCTGTGCAGGGTGTCGCCGGGGCGCACCGGCGCCAGCCAGCGCAGCTCGTCGATGCCCGGCGAGCCCATGCTCGAGCCGGCCAGTACGCCGCTCTGGATGAACAGTCTGAAGCACAGGGCCAGCGACTGGAAACCGCTGGCGATCAACCCGCCGTAAGGCGACTCGGCGGCGGCTACCGCATCCAGGTGAAAGGACTGCGGATCGTAGCGGAAGGCGAAATCGATGATCTCGGCTTCGGTGAGGGTCAGGCCACCGCTGATGAAGCGATCGCCAACGATCAAGTCGTCGAGAAAACGGGTGTTCATGAGGCAGTCTCCGGAAGCGTTGGACAAGGTCTGGCGATCTTAGCCGATGCGTTCGGTGTTGAGGATCTCTCCACAGATCACCAGCCACGCCCGCGCCGCGTGGGACATGTAGCGGCCGGGTTTCCAGATCAGCGCCACGTTCCAGTCGATGGACGGGTCGGCCAGCGGGCGCACGGCCAGTTCGTCGCCGATGTGGAGGCGGGCCAGCAGTGGCGCCGGCATCAGCGTGGTGCCCAACCCGGCTGCCGCCATTGCGACGAGAAAGTCCCACTGGCCGCTCTGGGCGGCGATGCGGGGTTCCAGGCGGGCCTCGCTGAAGGCGTCGCGCAGGCGTCGGGTCAGCGAAAAATCGTCCGGCAGGAGCACCAGTGGCTCGTCGCGCAAGGCTGTCAGGTTGACCGCGGGCTCGCGTGCCCAGGCGGCGTGGCGGGGGCCGACGACGAGGATCGGATAACGACCGAAGCTGCGGGTTGAAAGTGCAAGGCCGGGGTTGGCGGGCAGCAGGGTGACGCCCACTTCCAGCTCGCCACTGGCCACTTGTTGTTCGATCACCTGGCCGCCGTTTTCCTGCAAGGTCAGGCGCAGGCCCGGGTGACGTTCGCAAAAGGCCTTTACCACCGGCGAGAAGAGCAGATTGACCATCGGCGGCATGCCCACGGTCAGTTCGCCGCGGGTGAGGGCGGTCAGGTCGGTGACCTCCCGTGACAGTTCGCGCACCACGCCAAGGGCCTCCTGGCCGCGCTCGAAGAGAATGTGCCCCACGTCGGTCAGGCGCACCTGACGGCCTTCGCGGATCAGCAGGGGCTGGCCGATTTCGTCTTCCAGCTGGCGGATCATCTTGCTCACCGTGGACTGGGTGACGTGGAGCCGTTCGGCAGCGACGGTGAAGCTGTTCTGGCGGACGGTTTCGACGAAGTAGCGGAGGGCGCGCAGGTCCATAGGTTCATGAAAAAAACGACTCGATGGAATTAGTTTAAGTCATCACGCGACTTTTTCTTCGCTTCTATACTTTTCGGCTAACTCGTCCGTCGAGACGAGCCCCCAGCAAAGATCAGAGGATCGGAGAAAACAGCATGCCCATGGATCGTATTCGCCTTGCCCGCCTGCGTGACCGCATCATGTCGCCGGAAGATGCCGCCCTGTTCTTCAAGGACGGCATGACCGTCGGGATGAGTGGCTTCACCCGCGCCGGCGATTGCAAGGCGGTGCCCTTTGCGCTGGCCGAGCGGGCCAGTCGCGAGCCGCTGCAGATCACCCTGATGACCGGCGCCTCCCTGGGCAACGACATCGACAAGGTGCTCACCGACGCCAACGCGATTTCCCGCCGCATTCCCTTCCAGTCTGATCCGACCCTGCGCCGCAAGATCAACGCCGGCGAGGTGATGTTCATCGATCAGCATCTGTCCGAAACCGTCGAGCTGCTGCGTTCGAAGCAGATTGCTCCGGTGGATATTGCGGTAGTGGAAGCCACGGCCATCACCGAGAACGGCGGCATCGTGCCGACCACTTCGGTGGGCAACTCGGCCAGCTTTGCCGTGCTCGCCAAGAAGATCATCGTCGAGATCAACCTGAAGATGCCGCAGGAACTCGAAGGCCTGCACGACATCTACATCCCGACCTACCGGCCGCACCGCCTGCCGATTCCGCTGATTTCGCC
>ERZ724524.2184-NODE-2184-length-12889-cov-3.824840_pt1 | contig 12889 bp, 9 predicted proteins | sample MGYA00376057_ERZ724524 | MGnify/ENA primary metagenome ERZ724524 (study PRJEB28724, sample SAMN07190888) | wastewater metagenome | isolation source: influent of sewage treatment plant in Hong Hong | place: USA: Christiansburg, Virginia | collected 2016-03-01 ...
AAGCCGTTCTCGCCAATCAGGTCTTCCGGCTTCCGATAGTCAGCCAGCAGGCTGTCCAGCAACTCCTTGGGTACTGCTTTCTTTGCTACGGCCATCATCGCTCCTTGGGGCGCGGCAGTTTCCTGCCAAGTAACCGTTTACTCAAAAATTCTTACACGCCCCCTTCTTGCCTGAAGGAATGAGCGACTAGCTGTGGATTGATTTTGGGGTGTCGATTTGCATATTGCATATGGCTGATGCTGTTGTTTAACAATAAGAAATTATTTGCATCTATAGTTGACCGACGCGTCGGTTATGTATTAGGATGTGGCTGCGAACTCGGCCAAGCTTCAACTAAGCATCGCATGGCCAAGGAGGCACATGTTGGGGCGCGGAATTTATTGCGCGGGGTTGTGTGAAGTAATGAATTAACGCAAACCAAGGCTCTTGCGGGTATCAAGACGAGTTTTATGGAGACGAAACGGGCTTGCCATTCCGTATCACCAAATTTTGATTGATGCAGTCGCTTTGTGATTATTTATTGGTTTTGGCGGAGAAACGTTGTCTTCATGAAAATTATTGTTTAGCGGGTCTAATTGTTTAATAACAAAGGAGGCACGGCGGTATGGCTGATTCGATTAAAAATTATCGGCATTGCGATGATGAGCCGAGCAAGTCATTTTTCTTGATTAAGAATTTGACTCAATTGACCTTGACTACGGTCATGGTTGGGGCCGTTACTGGAGCAAATGCATTTGAAATATCAACGGGCAATCCGGATCTAAATGTTAATTTAGACACCACTGCGCGCTACACACTGGGTGTCCGCGCAGAAAGCCAAGACAAAAAAATCCTGAATAACCCAGTTTATGGCGCAGATAGCGATGCCCTGTTTAAGAGAGGGGATCTTGTTGCTAATCGTCTCGACTTGCTTACTGAGTTTGTTGTCACCTACAAGCGAGAAATGGGGGCTCGCGTGAGTGCAGCGGGCTGGGTGGATGAGGCATATAGTCGCGGCCCGCAAAATGCTCTCGGCAATGACACCCCATATTTCGGCAATAACTGGTCTCCAACCGCAGATAGATATTACAAAGGCCCAAGCGGAGAGATTCTTGATGCCTTTGTGTTCGGAAAGATTGACGTAGGCCCGGTTCCGGTTAACGTAAAAGCAGGGCGCCATACCAATTATTGGGGAGAGTCTCTTTTTGCCGCTCATACAGGCGTTAACTATGGGCAAGCTCCAGTGGACATCCGCAAAGCGCTTGCGAATCCGGGCTCCGAAGCCAAGGAACTATTTTTTCCGATGAATCAAGTTTCTGCGCAGGCGCAACTGACTGACACGGTCTCTTTGTCCTCGTATTACGGACTTGAGTGGCGGGCCGATAGAATTCCGGATGGCGGTACGTATTTGGGCGATGTGGCATTTTTGTTCCAGGGGCCGGACAAGTTTCCACTTATCGGGGCCACCCGCCTCGATCCACTGAAAGGTCGTAACTCCGGCGATTTCGGCATTAGTTTCAAGTGGCGCCCGGAAAATCTTGATGGCGTATTGGGTTTTTATTACCGGAAGTTTGATGAAAAGCTTCCCTGGGTTCAATTTGGTGTAAATGGCCAGAACGCCTATCGCGAGGTTTTCGCCCGGGGAACGGAACTGTATGGTGTGAGCCTGAACAAGGTATTCGGCGGTGTCAGTGTCGGGACTGAATTGGCATATCGCAAGGATACGGCGCTACTCTCGACTGGTGTTTCCGGTGAGGACAACCAAGGGGCGCGCGGTAATACGCTTCATGGCTTGGTGAATGCCATCGCACTTCTAAACAAGTCTCCGATGTGGGACTCCGCCGTGTTGTTGGGGGAGTTGACCTGGACCCACCGGTTAAGCGTTTCCAAGCATGCAGAGTTGGCGCAAATCGATGGAAACATCGGTTGCGCCGGCAAGGATAAATGGGATGGTTGCACCACCAAAGATGCCTTCGCTGTGAATCTGGCGTTTACTCCGACCTGGACGCAGGTGTTTCCGTCTATCGACTTATCGTTGCCGATTACATATGGCATTGGTTTGAAAGGTAACGGTGCTACTCCGGGATCTTCGAATCAAGGTGCGGGTAGTTACAGTATTGGCTTGTCGGCTGCTTATCAAGGTAATACCACCGTGACCCTGAAGTATAACGACTACCTTGTGAAATATCGCGACGACGGGAATGTGGTTACAAGCTTCAATGGCCAAAGCCCTGCCTTGTTGAGCGACCGTGGATGGGTTTCACTTACCCTTAAAACCTCGTTCTAACGTAAATTTACTTTGCTCTTACCCAAGAGGAGACATCAGGTGAATACTCGGATTGTTATTTGTGCCGCTGTAGTTATGGCGCTGAATTCGGTTGCTGCATATGCCGCAGTGACGGATGAAGAGGCGAAAAAACTCGGATCAACCCTTACGCCTTTCGGGGCTGAGAAGGCCGGAAATAAAGATGGTTCAATTCCTGCATATACCGGTGGCTTGACGAAGCTGCCTGCAGATTTCAAGGCAGGCAGCAAGAAGCGGCCAGACCCTTATGCGGATGAAAAACCTCTCTTCTCCATCGATGCTAAGAATATGAATCAATATTCTGAATACTTGACCGATGGAGTTAAAGCCCTCATGAAAAAATTTCCAACATACAGGATTGATGTATATCCGAGCCATCGCACGGTATCCTATCCGCAATATGTTCTGGATAATTCAGTTAAGAATGCTACGCATTGCAAGACGACCAACAACGGACTCGCCATTGAGAACTGTCATGGCGGTCTTCCGTTCCCGATTCCCAAGGATGGCTATGAAGCCATGTGGAATCATCTGCTTCGCTTCCAAGGTTACAACTACGACGTCTATCAAACGCATTGGTACGTAGACGCGGCAGGAAAGATAGCCTATGTATCGAAGGAATATCTCGAAAATGAGTATCCCTTTTACGACCCTGCTGCCACCAGTACAACCGGAGCCTATTGGTTCATGCGCAGCACCGCGGAGGCGCCTGCGCGGATTGCGGGCGAGCGAAACCTCCTAATTGATTATCTGGAATTCGACAAGCCACGCCGTGTCTTTCAATACCTGCCTGGACAGCGGCGTACCCGTGCTGCACCGGATCTGGCTTACGACACACCGATTCCGAACCGCGGTGGCGCAAACACCATGGATGATCTGGATCTCTATAGCGGCAAGATGGATCGCTTTGATTTCAAGCTAGTTGGGAAAAAGGAAATATTTATTCCTTATAACAGCTACAAGCTCACGTATGGATTGGGCGAGTGTGATAAGCCGGAGAAGGTATTCACACCGAATCACACTAATCCTTCTTGCGTACGCTGGGAAAAGCAGCGCGTGTGGGTGATCGAGGCAACCTTGAAGCCGGGCAAGCGCCACATTTATCAAAAGCGTGTCTTCTATCTTGACGAAGATTCCTGGGGTAGCGCCGGTATTTCGGATCAGTACGATGCAACCGGGGCAATGTATCGCGTTGGCTTCCTCTTTACAGCCCCTAGATATGATGCCAAGGCTGCAACCTCGTGGACGATGCAAGACTACGACTTGTCCAGCAACGTATATGCCTTTTTTAGCTGGCTTGGTGCTGAAGATGGCGGAATCGTGGATGTGAAGTCCCGCGCAAACAAGACTTGGTCACCAGAATCGCTGTCAGGTACAGGCATCCGCTAAAGACGTGCTGCACGTCGGCCATGGCAGAGACCATGGCCGGCGTATTATCAAACAGTGCTGTCTTGAGGATAGCGAGATGAAATTATTGGGAATATCGATACTCCGGGCTACCTTGTTCGTACTGCTTAGCGTAGCCCTGCCTGTCTACGCGGAATACAAAGATCGGCTCGAAGTGCCCGCAGCAATGATGGAAAAACCACTTCCTGCGCAACTGACGGCTGCGGCTGAAGCAGGCACCCACCTTATCGCGGTAGGGCGCCGAGGACTGATTGTGGTATCAGAAAATGCTGGCAAGACTTGGCGCCAAGCGAAAGTGCCCACCTCGGTTGATTTGACAGCAATTCATTTCGTCAGCGCGGATGAAGGCTGGGTCGTCGGCCATGGAGGAGTCATTCTGCATTCCATGGATGGCGGCTTTACATGGGAAAAAAAATTGGATGGGCGGAAAGTTGGAAAATTGCTTAACGATTACTACAGTGATCCAAATAAAGTTGGTGAAAATATAGAGCGTTATAGACAGGTGGCCGCCAGGTTTTTGCAAGATGGGCCGATCCATCCTTTCCTAGATATATGGTTCGCTAGTAAGAAAATTGGCTTTGTTGTGGGTGCATTTAATTTAATACTCCGAACCGATGACGGTGGGGTTACTTGGGTTCCATGGTTAGACAGGACTGAGAATTTAAATGAGATGCATTTTTATGGCATTCGTGGAACGGATAGCGAAAACATAATTGCATTTGGCGAGCGCGGCTTGTTGCTCAAGATGGATCCGAAGACTAACCGGTTTGTGCCTGTTGAAGTTCCTTACAGTGGCTCGTTTTTTGGCGCGATAACAAAGAATAAAACAATTTTGATTTATGGGCTAAAGGGTGAGGTATATCGAAGCCCTGATTTTGGAACAAAGTGGAATCGTGTTGCGCTTGCTACGCAGGCGGCAATTACCGGATCGGCTGTACTGGAAAATGGAAATATCGTTCTGGCGTCTCAAGGGGGAGGGCTGTTTTCCAGTGGTGATGACGGGGTAACGTTTGCAACTATTCCAATAAGTGGTTCTGGCTCTTTTTCGTCTATCAGCGGAGCCGGAAAAGGAAAAGTAGCTATCTTTGGTATGCAAGGTGTCAATCTGGAAACTATCCAGTAGCCTAATAATGTTGAAAGGGTCGCAGGAATGGCGGTGAATCTTGCAGAAAGCATGCCGATTGTTAAGGACAGAGAGTCGTTTCGTGGGGATTCCGGCGGATGGCTCGAACGACTGATATTTAACAATCGACTGTTCATCATAATTGCCTGCGTCGCTTTAACTGGGCTTCTTGGATTTAAGGCAGCGACGTTGTCGGTAAATGCTAGTTTCGAGAAAATGATTCCGAATCAGCATCCATATATAATAAATTATCTTGAAAGCCAATCAGAACTGCGTGGACTGGCAGATTCAATTCGAGTAGTTGTCGAAGCAACTAGCGGAGATATTTTTACATCTGAATATCTTGAAGCACTTCGCGATATAAACGACTCGATATTCCTGATTCCAGGAGTAGATCGGACCTGGATGAAATCGCTGTGGACGCCGACGGTACGATGGACCGAAGTTACCGAGGATGGATTTCGCGGTGGAACGGTTATGCCGGACGGTTATGATGGGTCTGGCAAGGCAATCGACGATCTTAAAAATAATATTCGTCGTGCTGGGTTGCTGGGGAGCCTGGTCGGTAACGATTTCAAGTCGAGCATGATCGTGGTGCCACTCCTGCCGAGCCAAGATAACGCAGCGGGAAAACTGGATTATGCGAATATTTCGAAGGCGCTCGAAGAGAAAATTCGTACGAAATACGAGGGGCGTGTGTCGGTTTCGGATGCTCCCGGTCAACAAAATTTTAAAAACATTCAGGTTCACATTGTTGGCTTTGCAAAACTTGTAGGTGATTTGATAGATGGCTTGATGCGCGTTATCAGCTATTTTCTTCTCGCTGCGGTTATTGCTGCGACTATTTTGTTTTATTACACCCGTTGTATTCGTAGTAGTTTGCTTGTTATTTTCTGTTCGGTTGTTGCTGTTGTTTGGCAACTCGGCCTGGTCAGCTGGCTCGGGTTTGATCTGGATCCATATTCGGTTCTTGTTCCATTTCTTGTCTTTGCTATCGGTGTGAGTCATGGTGCGCAGAAAATGAATGGCATCATGCAGGATATCGGGCGAGGAACCGACAAATATGTCGCTGCTCGTTATACCTTCCGTCGGCTTTTTTTGGCTGGCGTGACCGCCTTGGTGGCTGACGTGGTTGGATTTGCAGTCTTGATGGCCATCGATATTCCGGTTATTCGGGATTTGGCTTTCACTGCGAGTATTGGTGTCGGTTTGTTGATATTCACGAACTTGATATTATTCCCCATTCTTTTGTCTTATGTTGGGGTCAGTAAGCTCGCTGCAACAAGAGCGCTGGGCCAGGAGACGGAAGAGCGGGCTGGCAAGGGGCTCGGAGCGCTGTGGGCATTTCTTGATAAATTCACAGAGCGTCGCTGGGCAATTGGTGCGATCGGCGTTTCTGCGGTCCTTGCCATTGGCGGCTTTTGGGTTAGCACTCATTTGCAAATTGGCGATCTCGATTCGGGAGCCCCGGAGCTAAGGCCGGATTCGCGCTATAACCAGGATAATGCTTACATCACCGCCAACTACGGACTCTCGAGCGATCAGTTTGCCGTAATTGTAAAAACCCCTCCCGATGGATGCTCAAAGTACAAGACGCTGATCCTGGCGGATAGTTTGACGACCATGCTTCAACAATTACCTGGTGTTCAGGCGACAATTTCGCTGGCAGATGGAATCGCGCAATACTCGGCCGGAAGCTACGAGGGAAATCCAAAGTGGATGACGATTAATCGGGATCAGCTGGTTCTGAATTCTGCCTTGAGCACGCTCGTCGCTAACCAGTCGGATCTCGCAACACCAGAATGTTCGGTTACTCCGGTTATTGCTTATCTTGCTGATCATCGCGCTGAAACATTGGATCGGGTGCTTGGCGCTGTAGAGCAGTTCTCCAAAGACAACAGCGACGTCGATGTCCAGTTTCTACCTGCCGCCGGGTCTGCTGGAATTGAAGCCGTTACCAATGTTGTAGTTAAGGCCGCCAACCGAACCATGCTATTCATGGTTTATGGCGCCGTTATTTTGTTGTGTTTCATCACATTCCGCAGCTGGCGTGCCGTGATCGTTGCCGTAGTACCACTTGTTTTGACGACCATCCTGTGTGAAGCGCTCATGGTGGCGCTCGGGATTGGAGTAAAGGTCGCAACGCTACCGGTCATTGCTCTCGGGGTCGGTATTGGCGTGGACTACGCGCTTTATCTATTAAGTATTCAGCTCGCCGGTCAGCGCGCTGGAAAAACACTAAGTGATGCCTACAAAGATGCCGTGGCTTTTACCGGTAGAGTTGTCGCTCTCGTCGGGATCACACTGGCGGCTGGTGTGGTTACATGGGTCTGGTCGCCAATTAAGTTCCAGGCGGACATGGGAATTCTATTGGCCTTCATGTTCGTCTGGAACATGGTGGGTGCCTTGGTGCTGGTGCCGGCGCTGTCCTATTTCTTGTTAAACAAGAAGGTGGCGACTGCTGACGTCATGCAAACGGCTAACGGCACAAAAGCGGTCGCGTAAGCATTGGCAACAAGTATGGCGAGCGGTATCAAGGTGTCGCTCGCCAACAGTTTGAGCGTTGCCGCATACCTCGTAACGAAATGATTTGTCATGGCATGCCCGGTTTTGACTAGGCGACGCAGGACGCAGCAAAGTGGCTGAAAGCCATATTTCGGTTGAGCTGTCGTGGTGAGTCCGGGGCAATCGCTTGCGGAGTGGGCAATATGGATTTTTCAATATTTTTGTCTGAATAGACGCTCAGCTTATTGCGCAAACCGACGCGTCGGTCTAATATGTATTCAAGGTAACTCTTTGCCTTCGAACGGGAGATAAATTTTGCGTGACAAGCTGTTGGTTGCTAATCGTGGCGAGATCGCATGTCGTGTCATGCGCAGTGCCAAGAAACTGGGGCTGGCCACCGTGGCGGTTTATTCGGAGGCGGATGCGGATGCGCCTCATGTTCTGATGGCCGATGAGGCCCTGTTGATCGGGCCGCCACCGGCTACACAGAGCTATCTGAGGCAGGAAGCGATCATCGATGCGGCCAGGCGAATCGGAGCGACTCTCGTCCATCCGGGGTACGGGTTCCTGGCCGAGAATGCCGATTTTGCACGCAGTTGTGCCAGCGCGCAGCTGCGTTTCGTCGGTCCGACGCCGCAGGCCATTGAATCGATGGGCGACAAGGAGCGAGCGAGGAGCATCGCGATTGAAGCCGGTGTTCCGGTTTCTCCCGGGACAAATAAACTCGATTCATCTGCCGAACAGGCGTTGGCAGAGGCCAAGCGGGTCGGATATCCCTTGCTGGTCAAGGCAGCGGCCGGCGGTGGTGGCATCGGGATGCGCAAAGTCGATGATCAAGCCGACCTGATTGCGGCCATCGATGCTACGCGTTCCATGGCCGAGCGGTCTTTTGGTGATGGCTCTGTCTATCTTGAGCATTTCGTCCGGCGCGCCCGGCATGTCGAAGTTCAAGTATTCGGTTTCGGAAACGGCAAGGCAGTGCACTTGTTCGACCGTGATTGTTCCGTGCAGCGTCGCCATCAGAAAGTGATTGAAGAAGCTGTGTCGCCAGCTCTGGATGAATGCACCCGTGAGCAAATGGCATCGGTAGCCGTTCGTCTGGCAGAGGTTTGTGGTTATGAAGGCGCTGGCACCGTCGAGTTTCTTTATGACGAAGAGACGGGGCAGTATTTTTTCCTGGAAATGAATACCCGAATCCAGGTCGAGCATCCCGTCACCGAAATGATTACGGGTGTCGATCTGGTCGAAGCCCAGATACGTCAAGCGTTGGGGGAGAATCTGAGCGCCGAGCTTGTTCAGTCCCGTATCCAGCGTAGTGGACATGCTGTCGAGGCAAGAGTTTACGCGGAACGCCCCGCAAAGAATTTCATACCGAGCCCTGGTTTGCTCAAGGTGTTGCGCCTTCCCGAAGGTGACGGGCTGCGAATCGATACGGGTTACCGTGAAGGCATGAAGGTGACCCCGTTCTACGACCCGATGTTGATGAAGGTCATCGCGCATGGTGCTGATCGCCAGCAGGCGATCGAGCGACTGGATGCGGGCCTCGGTGGGCTGGTGATCGAAGGGGTGGAATCCAATCTGGCGTTTCTTCGCAAGACATTGGCGCACCCGGATTTTCAGCGCGGTGAAGTCCATACGACATGGCTAAATGAAGTGCTTAAGGAATTGGTATGAGCAACCAGTTTAATGGTGATGGCAATGTCTGATCTGCCGAAATTCGTGACCGTCCAGGAAGAGGGCCCCAGGGAGGGGTTTCAAATCGAGGCGGGAGCGATTGCTACCGCCGACAAGGTTCGTTTTATCGAAGCCTTGGCGGAAACCGGCCTCAAGAAGATCGACTGTGTCTCCTGGGTCAATCCAAAACGTGTGCCGGGTATGGCTGATGCCGAGGCTGTGGCCCGCAGCCTGCGCAAGAAAGACGGCGTGCGGTACACGGGATTGTGGCTTAACTCGAATGGCTTCCAGCGTGCGCTGCAGATGCCCTTGGATTTGATCGGCGCCATCATGCTGGCGGCATCGGAACCATTCAGCATCAAAAATACGGGCAAGACCATTGCGGAAACTCTCAACGACCAGCGCGCCACGGTCGATTTGTATCTCGAACATCAGGTGGAAATCCGCTGGGGGGTGGTGTTTACCGCCTTCGGTTGCAACTTCCAGGGGCAGGTTTCTGTAAATCAGGTGCTGGAGCGCGTGCAGCAAATCCTCGATATCGCGGAAGAAAAAAACGTCAAGCTGATGGGGGTTTACCTGGCCGATACCGTGGGTTGGGGCACGCCCTTGTCGGTGGCGCAGCGCATCGGTGCCGTGCGCGATCGCTGGCCTGAATTAAGAATCGGTCTTCATCTGCACGACACCCGTGGCACTGGCATGGCCAATGCCTACGAAGCATTGCGGCTTGGCGTGGACTATTTCGACAGCTCCGTCGCAGGCCTCGGCGGTTGCCCATTTGCTGGTCATAAGAGTGCTGCGGGCAATATCTGCACCGAGGATTTTGTCTTTATGTGTCACGAGATGGGTATCGAGACCGGTATCGATCTGGATGCGTTGATCGAGTGTGCGTGTATGGCCGAAGAAATCGTTGGACATCCGCTGCCGGGCAAAGTCATGCATGCCGGCAGTCTGAACCGATTCAAGGTCTGAGCTTTAATTTATCTATTGGAGTGACACTTGGCTTACGAAACAATCAAGACCCATATTGACGATCGCGGCATCGGCTACCTGACGCTTGCCCGTTCGGAAGTCCACAATGCGATGAACAGCCTGATGTGGGATGAAGGCCGTGCTGCAACCCTTGCCTTTGCCGCCGACCCCGTTGTGCGCGCCGTCGTGTTAAGCGGCGAAGGCCCAAGTTTCTGTTCCGGCGGCGACCTCAAGTATCAGTTGGCGCAACGCGACGGTACGCGTGAAAAGAAGGTGGCCGAGGCGCGCAAGCTGGCGCAATGGCTACGCGATCTCGACACCATGCCGAAGCCCTTGATCGGCCGTATTAATGGCCCGGCCTACGCCGGCGGACTGGGCTTGATCTCGGTGTGCGACATCGCCATCGGCCTCGACTCGTCTCCCTTCTCCATTACCGAGGCACGTCTGGGTTTGATTCCAGCCATGATCTCGCCCTATGTGATGCGTCGTGTTGGCGTGGCCAAGGCGCGTCGCCTGTTTCTCAACGGCAAGCGCTTCACCGCACAGGAAGCAATGCAATACGGGCTGCTGGACCGCATCGTGCCGGCGGCCGAGCTGGATGCGGCGGTGGAAGAGGAGATTGCCTTGGTGCTGCAATGCGCACCTGGTGCTGTAGCGACCATTAAACGCCTGATCGACTACGTCGCAGCGCACGAATTCACCGACAACTTCATGTACACCGTGGATCGCATTGCCGACATGTGGGACGACGCGGAGGCGCAGGAAGGCCTTACCAGTTTTGTCGAGAAGCGCAAACCATCCTGGGCCATAAAGGGCTGATACATCCTCTATTTCCGAGCACGCCTGCCTTCCCGACGGGCTGGGACATTCTGATCAACATCGCTGGAGTAACTAATTCATGGGCAACGTAAAGACCGAAGAACTCAGTCGCCGCATCGAAGCCGCCATGGCGGGCGGCTCCGCCAAGACGCGCGAAAAATACCTTGCTGCGGGCAAGACCTTGGTTCGCGACAGACTGCGTATGCTGTTCGATACAGATTTCGCCTTCGAAGATGGTCTGCTGGCCGGCACGCAGCGAAATCTGCCGGCCGACGCGATTGTCACTTGTATCGGCAAGATCCATGGCCGCGATGTTGCGGTTATCGCCAACGACATTACGGTCAAAGGGGGGAGTTGGGGTCATGAAACCTTCCTCAAGCTGACACGGATGCAGGAAGTAGCCAAGCAGGCGGGAATCCCGTTGGTATATCTGGTCGATTCCGCCGGCGCCCGTGTGGATGAACAGGCCGACTGTTATCTGGGCCGCCGCTCCTGGGGCAACATTTTCTATAACCAGGTCAACCTGTCCGGCATCGTGCCGCAGATCTGCGCCTTGTTCGGCCCTTCTCCCGCCGGTGCCGCTTACGTGCCTGCGCTGTGCGATATCACCATCATGGTGGATAAGCAGGCGACGGCAATGCTCGGTTCAACACGTATGGCCAAGATGACCATTGGTGAAGATATTTCCGAAGAAGAGCTCGGCGGCGCACGTATGCACTGCTCAATCTCCGGTTTGGGGGACGTGCTGGTGCAGAACGATACGGAGGCGATTCAGAAAATACGCGATTACCTTGCGTTTTTTCCTTCGAAGTGGAACGAGCATCCGCCGATGGCGGCAAGCAAGCCGGCCAAGGTGTCGGAAAAGGCTATTGCCGACATCGTGCCGGTTAATCAGAACGTGCCTTTCGACATCAGGCTGTTGATCGACGCCATCATTGACGAAGGCAGCTTTTTTGAAATGAAGGCGCTATTCGCCAAGGAAATTATCACTGGCTTTGCACGCTTCGGCGGTCGCCCGGTCGGCATCATTGCGAACAACTCCAAGGTCAAGGGCGGCGTTCTGTTTGTCGACACCTCGGACAAGGCGACGCGGTTCATCTGGCTGTGCAATGCCTTCGGCATTTCACTGCTGTTTCTACAGGACATCAGCGGTTACATGATCGGCAGTTCGGCGGAGAAGGCCGGAATCATCCGTCATGGCGCCAAGTTGCTGTCGGCTGTGTGCGAGTCGACCGTGCCACGTATTTCGGTTGTGGTGCGCAAGGCCTACGGCGGTGGATATGTTGCCATGTCCGGCGCCTCCACGCTGCCCGATGCACTGATCGCCCTGCCCACCGGCATGCCTGCACTGGTCGGTCCTGAGGCGGCGGTAAATGCCTTGTTCGCCAAACAGCTTGAGGAAATGCCCGAAGCAGACCGGGCCGAGTTCACCAAGCAAAAGCGCGAGGAGTACGCAAAGGATATCGACGTGATGGGCATGGCTGCGGACCGCTTCCATGTCGAAGCGGTGGTTCAGCCAGAGCGCCTGCGTGATGAGCTGATCGAACGCTTCAATATCTATGCCCGTCGCGAACCCAAGGTTATTGAACGCCGCTCTGCGGTCCATCAGGTTTGAATATTCACATCCATTCAGGAGGCAACGCATGATTTACGAAGTGCAGGCATCAATGGCGGGAACGATCTGGAAAATTCTTGTGCAACCGGGCGATACCTTCTCCATGGGCGACACGGTGGCAATTCTTGAATCTATGAAAATGGAAATTCCGATCGAAGCAGAAGGCTCAGGCACCGTTGGCACCATCCTGCTCAAGGAGGGCGACGTGGTTGACGAGGGCGTAGCAATTTTTTCCTACACGAAATAAGGCATTTTGAGGGTGTCCGGTGTCATGAAATTGACGCTGGCTGCGCGCATGGCGTGGGGGGCTGCAAACCCACGGCGCGACAACTCGGAGAGGAAGTGAAATGGAAACGGTGATAGAGGGCAAGTTGCTGTGGGCGCCCAGCGCAGCTTTCGCGGAAGCGTCGAACATGGTGCAGTTCATGCGCTGGCTGAAACAGACGCGCGGACATGACTTCGCAAACTACGAGGCGATGCGCCAGTGGTCGGT
>ERZ724524.2186-NODE-2186-length-12879-cov-10.640986_pt1 | contig 12879 bp, 16 predicted proteins | sample MGYA00376057_ERZ724524 | MGnify/ENA primary metagenome ERZ724524 (study PRJEB28724, sample SAMN07190888) | wastewater metagenome | isolation source: influent of sewage treatment plant in Hong Hong | place: USA: Christiansburg, Virginia | collected 2016-03-01 ...
CTTCCAGACAAATATTTTTTCTTCTGTCGTGGTTATTGTGAGTTTATTATTATCAAGAACATATGAAGCATTATCTATCTTGAATGTTTGCTCAATTTCACCTTTTTCTCCCTCACAATACATCAAAGTTGATATAAGGTTTGGTGCTGATATATGACCATTGATGAGTTCATAATTTCCAGACATAATATTACAGATGGTTGCACCAAGTGTATTATGAGATCCAAAATTGAGTTTTAAGTTATTCGTTACAGCCTTCCCATCGATACTTTCAAGCTTCCAGGATGTGTTTTTGAGGAAGATATCTTGATTCTTAAGGATGAACATGTCACCTTTTTTCGTTGTGAGGCTCAATCCATCTTTGCCTTGGAGAATCTTGGCTCCGTCAAGATCAAGTGACGCCTCGAGTGTTCCAAGTTCTCCCATGCACGCCATCTTCGTTGATATGAGACTAGTTGTATGTAGAGTATTTCCTAGGAGTGAGTAGTTACCAGAGAAGATATTGCAGACTCGTGCAGATAGCTTGCCTCCCTGAAGAAAATTAACATATACTGGACTGGTGACACTCTCTCCATTGAGTGCCGTGATTTTCCACGATCCTTGAATATTAGAGGATTGAGATCGACTTTTGATCACACGTATGAGTGAATACTCAATACTACTCTGATCTGCAGGAAGAGTCTTTGGATCATGAGTAGTCTCTTGCACTTCTATGAGTGCTTTTGACCCTGATTCAAAACGAAATCCTTGAATTTCTCCGAAAAAGTTCTCATATTTTCAGCTCTTTTGATTGAGTATTTGCATACATTTCTGAGGAACTATTCCGGTACAATCAACAAGATTTGGTCAGATGACAAGACGTTTTGTTTGGGTGCTCTCGACAGGCGTGCTTGCTCCAGCGATCGCAACACTTGCAAACATAGCAAGAGCGATAACAACGGTCATAAGAGTTGGTTTGAGTGATTTCATAATTTCAAAAAGAATACTCAAAGAGAGTATTCGAAGATTGGGATTTGTACATTTTCTCCCCATAATCTTCACAGAGATTATGGTTCAATTGCCTCGATTCAGCGAGATGTGATGATGCGACCACGGGGAGTCCTCTCGATATATCAGCGCTGAAGAAGATATGGTTCCACGACACTTTCAACGGTATCGATCTCCTCTGAGAGAAAGGCTGCAAGTGTGGTGAGTCATTTGTGTTTTGGGCTTTTTCCAGGATCAGGCATGAGCGTCTGTAGGTAGGCTCGATCGAGTGGAGTGAGGCCATATTGATCGATGCCAAGCTCATCGAAGAGAATATCAAGTGTTATGCTATCGATAGCTCATCCTGAGAGGATAAGATGATCTCGGATATATTTCACAAGACGATTGGTGATACGCGGAGTTCCTCGTGATCGAGCAGAGATACTCTCTATTAAGATATGCTCTCATCCATATTCATATCCAAAGAGTCCAAATGTACGACGAGCAATAATACCAAGCTCCTCATGATTGTAATATTCGAGTTTGTATACATTTCCAAAACGATCACGCAGAGGTGCTGCAATCTTCGAGAGTTTGGTAGTTGCTCCAATGAGCGTAAATGGTGGAAGTGTGATAGATACGCTCTTTGCTCCTACACCGGTACCAACGAGGATATCAACACGATAATCTTCCAATGCAATGTAGAGAATCTCTTCAAGATGAGGTCTGAGTCGGTGGATCTCATCGATGAAGAGGATGCTACCAGGTTGGAGTCCGGTGAGGAGCGATACAAGATCAGAGGGTTTATCTATGCTTGCACCACTCGATAAGACGACTGGAACAGACATCTCCCGAGCAACAATAGCCGCAAGAGTAGTCTTGCCGAGTCATGGAGGTCCATAGAGGAGAATATGTTCGAGACTTGCTTCGCGCGCTTTTGCTGACGCTATTGCTCGCTTGATTTGTCGCTTGAGACTCTCTTGTCCAATATATTCATCAAGCAGAGTAGGACGCAGAGATGACATATTCGCATCAAAAAAAGTCTCATCTTGCTGTTGTGAGTTATTGGTCTGATGTTGAGAAACAGTCTCTCGAGAACGAGCTTCACGATCTTTTGCATCTCAGGATGATGCAGCTTCACGATCGGTATTATGGCTGGATACTATGGTCATTGCTGTTAGAGTAGCTTTTAATGAGGAAAAATCAAGATACTCTTTGGTATTTGGAAGAAGCAAAGAAAAACCCAGACATGAAGTCTGAGTAGAAAGATGTAACAGTACTAGAGACGCACTGTTACATCTCGCATATGCACATAAGGATGGTTGATCGCATGTGTGTATCCCCCAACAATGATACTACCATTTTTCAGGTGCGTCTGAAAACCAACTTTTCCGTTTATATCGGTTTGCTGCTCCTGTGGTCCTGAAATCTGTACAGTAATTCCTTTCAGGGGAGCACCATTTTTATCTTTGATAGTTATATTGAAATAACACATAATTCTTCCTCACGTTCAGTAACAGGTATTGATATTTATCGGGTCATAATAGTGTAGATATACATATTGTCAATTTTTGTTATATCATGGTTTATATGAAGTCCAGGATGAAGAAGAAAAAATCCCAGGCTCGTTTTACTTCGCTGGACTTCCTTCGGTCGCTCCACCCCGCTTCCAGCCCCCATCAAGATCGCGAAGAGTACTAAATATATGAATTAATTTCCCATCCATTTCTTGCCAGTACCTCATCGAATTCATCTGATGTATATTTCATCATGTTGATCGCTGTCATAGATAATTTCTCGGACGTATTCACGAAAGTCTCTACGAAAATCACTGCGATGGATGCGCAACATCAGATCGATTTGTTCCATCGGTGTGAGATTCTGAAAAATAATATGAAAATCATCATGAGGAATTCGTGGCATGCTTCGGATATTTTCACTCTTTGAGGTACCACCACGACTTCTAGGATAGAGATGATGGGGATTGATATTTCCATGTTCTCATGAATATTGTCCACGCTTCCAAGAGCTAGATAAGAGGGTTCATGATTTCCATCCAATCTCGTCCCCCAAGATAGATATATCATTTAGAACAGTATCACTACTATAGTAGTAGTCTTTTGCATTACCATTCGATAGGATAGTACGCACTTTGCTTGAGAACTCACGTTCAAGACATTTACAGTTGAAATCGAGAAGTTGCTTGATCTTGATATGAGGTGGTAGAGCACCAAAAAGATGTTCATCTGAACGCTTGATACGAGAGAGCTGCAAACGTTGAGCAAGGGCCTCAATAACTCAGGATTGTTCCCTCATCGTCATATCATTTGCAATGATGAGTGGCGTTCCGGCTTTCATACCATTGAAGTAATGAGAAGGTAGTTTACTCTCATTTTCTCTTCTGTACATTCTGTGTATTTTCACTTGTCCTCTTGGGAAAAATCCCTACACTCACCAACTCTTGATTGATATCATTTTATGAAAGCATTCGTATTCGATACTGAGACGACAGGTTTTACCGTGAGAGATGGTCGTCTCGATCAGCAACCCTATATTATACAATTTGCTGGTATCCTTGGTGAAATATCACAGGAGAACGGATTTGTAGAGATTGATCGTATCAATGTTCTCATCAAGCCACCGATTTCTATACCATTTGCATCTTCACAAGTGAATGGAATCTATGATCGTGATGTTGCTGACAAAGATCCACTCAGTCATCATATAGATGAGATTATGGATTTTATCAATGTTCGTACTGACATAGTAGTCGCTCATAATATTGAATATGATCGAGATGTTCTCTCTTATGAGCTTGAGCGGCTTGGTCGTGCTGGGGATTTTCATCCAAAACAATCTCTTTGTACCATGCGATCAAGCACTGAATATTGTCAGCTACAAGGAAGATGAATCTCCTATAAACCACCACGCTTGAATGAGCTCTATAAACATCTTTTTGGTACATGGTTCGAGTGAGCCCATGATGCTATGGTCGATGTGGAAGCAACATCACGTGCCTTCAGCGAGCTTGTAAAACGATGAGTGATTACGATTGAGGAGCCAACAGAGATGCGATTATTTTAAGGTGAAAATGCGGAAGTATCTCTAAAAGCATTCTTGATCTTGAGAGAGATATACATTTTTCGAGACGAAACATCCCATTCCCAAGTGAATGGGAGCGAACAAAAATTGATAGATCCCCGCCTCCGCGAGGATGACAAATGAAAGAATACAACTCCCCCTGGCCCCTGACTTATCGCGTCTGTGCGATTCGCTGGACTGCTTGGGGCTTGCCCTCAACGAGGGGGAATAAGACAGAATATAATTTTAGGCTCGTTCCAACAATTTCTCTATTAACTGTCATTCCCGCGGAGGCGGGGATCTCGTGAATGGATGGTGGAAGGTCCTGAAGCAAGTTCAGGATGACAGATAATGCAATGAGATTTCTCTCTGCTGTGGTGACAATTTCATTTGATTGATATTTGTTCCCCCTCGTTGAGGGGGTTAGGGGGAGTGGTATTTTCCGCTCCCAGACTGATACCCTTACTACCACACCCATCATGAAAATCAATCAAAAGAGAAAATATAAAAAGAACAAGCTCGAATTTTTTGACACAAAGGTAAAATCATGCTAGCATACGTGTGCTTTATTCATTTTATAACTTTCGCGAATATGAAACTCGCAAATATAGCAAAACTCGCAACCGCGGGTATCGGTCTTTCTACATTGGCTATGAACAGTGCGGCTTTTGCAGCTGATCCTACGCCAGCTTCAGCTACCGCTCCATGACTTAACTTTGGTAGAACAGTGGGTGATGGTGGCAATACAGGTGGTAACATTAATAAGTGACTTGTAGGTACAGATGATGGACTAGCACAATACATACAGACAGCTGTAAACTATTTACTCTGATTTGTTACAATCGTTGCAGTGATTTATGGTATTTATGGTGGCTTCCTCTATATGACAGCAGGAGGTGAGGAAGAAAAAACTAAGAAAGCTAAAGCTATTTTCAAACAAGTAGCAATTGGATTGGCGGTAATATTCCTTGCGTACTCAGCAGTTACATTTGTACAGGATGTTCTTAGTAGTGGTGGAACAAGTACATCTACAAATGTTTAAAATGACCTCCGTTATTTTAAACATTTGTAGCCTTAAATTTTTTGATAATCATAAAAAGAACTTCCATTTATTGGAAGTTCTTTTTAGTGCTTACTTTCGTATATTACAAATATTCTCTCTCCCTCATAAGGAATAGGTGTGCCATCGCTGAGATATTGCCGTTTCGAGACTATTTTCTGTACAGGTTTTATTTTTATATTTTGTCTCTCGGATGATACAAATGTTGTGATATGACTTTTTGTTATTTCTGCTTTGAGTGGTTCCATCGATAATTTTTCATGTCCCCCCTCATTGAGGGGGTTAGGGGGAGTGGTATTTATTCATTTTAGAGAGACTATTTCTTTTTCACTTCAATGTATCGCCTGTCCAGAAGCATTTTGATTGTCTACTTGTACGATTTGTAAAGTATTGGATCGGTTATTGCGATCAAATATAATCAGTGTAATCCCGATAATGAGTGCGAGTGAGAAAACAAGAGCTGATAATCACCAGAGTGATGATGTTTCTGAAAATCCCTCCTGTGTCTCTCCTGGAAATTGTTTTTGTTGGAAGAATGAGAATACGCAGAAACATGAGAAAAATATCCCCATACTTCCGAGTGCTATAAGCATGAGAAAGATTTGTCTCCCTCAAGAGACAAATTCATGCATAGACCATATGAATAGAAAGCTTGATACAAGTAATGCGACAAACGAGAGAACAAAACGAATCATAGAGATATTCACAATATATGATTACTATTACAAAAAATATTCATCTGTCAATATTATCTTCATAATTTCTCTATCTAAAATAACCAAAAACATGAGATGTATGAGTCTCATGTTTTTGTTCTGTCATTCCCGCATAGGCGGGAATCTTCTGGATGGGTGGTAGTAGATCCCCGCCTGCGCGAGGATGACAAATTGAATTAATAAAATCACGAACACAATTGCCTATTATTTTGTTTTTTATTCCTGTGCTAATAAGAATCCCTCTTCCATTTTTATTCTTCATCATCTATTTGACGATTCCTTGAAAAGTAGGGGAGTATATCGCGAATATGCTCAATATTCGTAACTCACTCTATATGTTGGAGATCCTTGGTGATAGGGGCAAATATTTTCTTCATACCCAGCTTCTTTGCTTCTTCGATTCTCTTACGTAGGAGGTGAGGTGCTTTGAGTCGGCCTGTGAGTGATACTTCTCCGAGCCAGACAACATCACGAAAAACACTATTTGTCTTGGATGAGAGTATTGCAGCGGCTATTGCTACATCGATACCAGGATCTGGCAGAGTGAGGCCTCGTGCAATATTTGCATAGACATCACTGGAGTCGAGCGATATCTTTGCATGCTTGATGAGAGTTGCGATGATGAGATCGAGCTTGCTTGTATTGATACCTCGAGCTGATCTCTTCGGATAGCCAAATTTTGTGGATGTGACGAGGGATTCTACCTCGATCAAAAGTGGTCGTGTTCACTCAATTGTCATGGAGATGATCGATCCAGGATCTTGATGAGAGAGATTGATGAATTCCATACCAGCATTGACAATATCATGGAGTCCATCCTCTTCCATACGAAAGAGAGCGATCTCATCAGTCGGTCCAAATCGATTCTTAAACGCTCGAAGGATACGATAATTCTCCCATTTTTCCCCTTCGAGAAAAAGCACCGTATCAACGAGATGCTCCATCATCTTAGGCCCTGATATGGAGCCATCTTTGGTCACATGTCCAATGAGGAGAATACTCTTTCCAGTACTCTTTGCGAGTTTCATATATGATTCACTTGCGAGCTTGAGGCTGGATATCGCTCATAGATCACTATCACTCGACATGAGCGATATAGAGTCGATAATGATAAACTGGCTTGGGTTCTGTATAATCAGATCTATGGATGTCTCGAGGCTGGACGTCTGTGCAAAGAAAATCTCCTTGTTTGCTATATTCATTCGTTTCGAACGAGATGAGAGGTGAGTGAAATTCTCTTCAGCACTGATGTAGAGTGTTGATCGACCATCTCGTGCAAACCAGTCAGCAATCTGGAGTGAGAGTGTGGATTTTCCTATACCAGGTTCACCGGATAGGAGTGTGAGACTTCCTTGTGTGAGACCACCTCAGAGCACACGAGAGAGCTCTTGGCTCTCGAGCATAACTCGATGATTGTTTGATGTTTGGCTTTCACTGAGTTCTTCCGTGATAGAAATGACTGGTACTATTTCTCTGTTGGTATTGGCTGATTTCTTCTTTCCAAGATGTGCGGATTCAACTTTTTCCTCGAGAGAATTCCATTCTCAACAGGTGAGGCATCGTCCAGTCCACTTTGCAGTTTGTGCATTGCAATTATTACAAATATACATAGAGTTTTTTCTACTCTAAGCAAAAAGGTACTGTATGCAAGGATTTCCAAAATTCTCATTCATGAGATCGAGACTTTATGCTCTCATTCAAAAAATATATCATCTCCCAGTTTGTTTGAGTGTTTTTTGTATCAATATCTATCAAAAAACCCTCTCTCCTGATACATGATTGCTTGCAAGAGCGTTCGATCGGCCTCCTTTCTGTAAACATATTCCTACCTGTAGTGAGTATACAAAAGAAGCACTTCTCAAGAGATGATTTCTCCTCGGAGTGATACTCTGATGTTGGCGTATTCTTCGTTGCAATCCATGGTCTCGCGGGTGATATGATCCAGTACCTCTCTGAAAGAAGAAAAACCATTGTTGTTCAAAAAAATGCCAGTAGCTTTAGTACTGACATGCTTGGGTTTCTCCCGATACGCTAATGGATTTTTGAACAATTACGGTGAGACCTCATTCGGGATTATCTTGGAAATCGAGAATATCAACAAGGTTTTCTGTTAGCATAAAGAGTCATCGTCCTCGTTTGCCCATATAGTGTCCTGCGCTATTGAAAGTTTCATGTGATTGATCACGAATTCATCTCATTTCATTAGCTGTTTTTGTGCCTTCCCCTGTTCCTGTATCTTGTACTTCTACTCGAATGGTGTAACTATGCTTATTCAGGCTCTGATTTTCATTTTGCTTTTCCTCTTTAATAAAGAGTCGAAATATATTCATCTCTCCTTCGATGCTTCCATAGGCAATCGAATTATTCACAAGCTCATCGATAATGAGAATGAATCGAGATTTCCATGGGGGCATCAATCCATAGCGATCGAATATAAGTGCTACAAAATCACGAATGACCTTAGAATACTGATAATTTACAGGAAAAGAGAATTCAAAACTCCCTTGTTGTTCTCCAGTTTGGTCATAGAGATCAAGAAGATCAGAGCTTGAGCGATGAGTTATATCGATCATGGATCGAAATGAGAAAATGAATACAGATACTATCTTTTCTAATACACTTTTGATTTTCCAGCAAGTTCGTAGACGGAGCCATCTTTTGTGGTAAATTCAATACTCACAATATTGATCACGACATCTTTTGAATTATTGATATGAGTGATTGTATGGCTAATGATAGGTATGTCTTTTTCGAAGTCCTGACTTTTATTACATGTGAGTGCTACACTCAAGAGTAATGGATTTACTTGCTGAGTATCGATAGAACAACCCTCAAAGTGTGAGAGATTTTCACCAAATTGCAACTTTTTTTGATCATAGACGAGAGAATATCGAATTTCCTTCACATCTTTTGCATTTTTATTGAATACAAAATCGACAATATCCGAGTTTGGTATACCCGAAACAAGAGAGATATCTGGTGATACGGTATAGCCACTTCCTCACTGAGTCATTATCTGTTCACTAATATTTTGGAGTGATGCACTCAATTGTACGTTTTCAGTTTGATAATCACTCCACAGAGAGAGTCACATCATGAGTGAGAAGAATGCAAGTGCAGGCGTCGAGAAAAGAAGTTTCTTAACACGTTGCCATGCAGATCCTGTTCGTGACAAGCCTTTGTGAATACGATGATGAATTTTGTGAGTACGTGCTGGAATAGCAACATCTTCTCATTTTTCTTTAGTTGATGGAACAGTATCTTCTGTTGTTTGAGATATGCTTGTATCATTGGCAGATTCAATCACTTTTTTACTACGTTTTTGAGTCACTCTCAAGGCACCTTCATTTTGTGCGCTGACTTCTGTTTTGATATCTTGTGAATTTACTGGAGTAACTTTTGGTTTTCTTCCAGGAGTTTTCTTTGGCACTTGAGATGTCATATGCGAATTGGATAATAAAGATATTTTTTTCATAAGTTCTATGGATATATGTCTAGCGTAGCATTTCTTTTTTTTTGTGTCAATTTTTTTGTATTAAATTCTCATTTTTTGATTACAATGTCAGTACTTGCCCGTATGATATATTCTTTGGGCCTTAATATCGCATCCTTATGACCTCCAATAAAATCCTTTCTGCTACTCTTGTAGGTGTACTTTCCTTCGCAGTTGTTCCATCATTGTTTGCAGCGACCGATGGTGATTTTCGTCTGCTTCGTAGTGATGTTGAACAACAAGTACAGATGGCGCTCTCTCGCTATGAGGCAACTATGGCCGCACTTCTCAATGAGAATCGAGCACTGAAAGCAGAGCTCACAAAACTCTATGCAAATCCAAGCATTAAGGTATCTATGATGCGCCAGAATATTGTTCAGAGGACTGATCTCCTCGGATCATCGATTAGTTCAAGTGGCGTTATATTACTCCCTGGTACAACTACTCTCGATATCAGTACTCCTACTGTAATTACTGGAAGTACGAGCTCTGGAACAACAACAACTACTACGCCTCCTACAGCAAGTCAGTCGACTGAGATCAAGGTTTCACCTATTGTCACATGAGATAGTGTCTACAATACTATCATCGTAAAGACGCTCAATCAGCAGAATACTATGAAGACTGCTCATGGTATTGACTCAAAATTGAGTATCGCAGGTTATGAGTTTGTTGCGAAAAAAGCTGTATTTATTGATTTTCATACACCAGGGAATACATCTGGTCCATTCCAAGCAAAAATTCTCTATGTGATCGATGTAAGTGGATGAATTGATCTAATCAAACCTTTAGGAATTTTTGTCTACGATGCAACCCTTGGCAAATATACAACCAAACTTGGGGTCAATAGCTATCCATCAGTTGCAGATCGAACGATATTTGCTATGCCAAATACTCTCACTACATCATCTCCATCATCGAATACGACTCCAAGTCTCCCATCAACAGGAACAACCACCACTTCAACTACAACAAAGACACTCGATCAGATTGATAATGAGATTCGTGAATACTATAACAACAATGCAAAGAACAAAACAAACGTTGCAAAAGAAGTATGGTCGAAGCTGATGTCACTCTCGAATGAGTATATCGGTATAGATTCCACAAGTCTCGAGCCATATCGTTATCGCTATAGATCATATTATATGCTTGGTGATTATAACAAGGCTCTCTCAGATATTACTCGTATTACGGATGTAGTAGATAGTAGTATTGCAGATAATCAACCGTTCTTCTGTAATGCCTATAAGATTGCTCAAGCAGCAGGGAATACAACTGCCCAAGCAAAGCTTCGACCGATTACCGATAAGCTCTCTTGTAAATAGTTAATGATTCTCTCATGAAATTCTTGTTTCGAATACTTGTACTGGCTCTTGCAATATTTTTAGGTTTCTTTGCTGGGTATGTTGTCTATACCGAAAAAGTCCACTATCATGCCAACTTTGCTGTTGCAGTAGATGGAGTAAAGTACGATTTTTCCCCTGATAAATATATGGAAGAGATCGCCTGATGTTATAAAACGAATGTCGATAGACCACAGGATCGGGTGCATCTTCATGAAAAAAATGGTGATACAATCCATGTGCATGCTGGTGGTGTTGCTTGGGGGCATCTCTTTGCGAATATTGGTTGGACAGTTGGATCAGGAGTAGTATGGATGGACAATGGTAAGGTCTATGGTCTCAGCGATGGATACAAAGTAAGGGCTGTAGTGAATGGAGAAGTATTCCCTATTGAGAAAATCATCAATATGGGCATAGCTTCTGAAGATCGATTTCTCCTCGATATCTCTCGTGATAGTGACGAAGTCGTGAAGGGTCGTATGAATCTAGTCAAAACCGATGCAACAGAGTTCAATCAAAAAGATGATCCAGCAACATGTAGTGGCACAGGAGACGCGGGGATTCTCGAAAAGATGAAATCGTTTGTTATGGTAGTGAGAGATAAGGTGATGATGTATACAGAAGAGGAGCATACTCATTAGGCTGCGCTTTTGGATATGAAATAATCCCATTCGAACTTTCGAGTGGGATTATTTCCATTTGCCCATTATTTCTAAGATTAATGAGTTTTCTAATCTGAAAATCCAATTAAGGAAGATCAATATAATTTGGAATTCGTACTTTATCGAACTCATTGTTTAAATTATTAGTATAAACATCTTTTACATATCATGATGTTGGCCCATAAACTGTTCCATTTTGATTGTTAGATTGCTGTCCAAATGCATTTGCACCTATTGATGTTAATGAATCTGTAAGATAAATATTATCTAGTTTATTATTATGAAAAGCATTGGCACCAATAGTATTAATATGAGATGGTATTGTTATGGAGGTAAGTTCATTGGATTGAAATACATTATCTTCAATGACTGATATGCCAGTAGGTATATCTAACGATGATAACTGATTGTTAGCAAATGCCATGCCACCAATATTCATGACACTTGATGGAATACTAATATTACTTAGGTTATTACCACGAAATCCCCACTCCTCAATGTTTGTTACACTATTTGGAATAGAAACAGACTCAAGATTATTAGCATAGAACGCCTCCTCTCATATAGTTTGAATATTACTTGGAATAGTTATGTTTTTATTTAGTCCACCATATGAAACAATTTTTGATGTGTCTACTCATGTGGCTGTGCGGGCATAAATCCAAGCTCAGTTATCTGGAAGAAGATTATCATTAAATGCTCATCATGAAATATTTGTAAGTGTATTAGGGAGAGATAATGAAGTAATTTGATTGGAAAGGAAAGCTCTGTTTCAAATATCTGTTACATTATTTGGTACTATCAAAGAGGTGATTTGATTATTAGCAAATACATCTGTTGCAAGAAATGTAACATTATCAGGTATTTCAACATGAGTAAGTGCGTTGGAATTGAATGCGCCCACACCAATAGCTAGCGTGTTTGATCAAAATGATACGGATGTTATTTGATTATTTTGAAAAGCATAGGCAGAAATAACAGTAACATTATCAGATAAAATAACTGAAGTAAGTTCTTTTTGATAGAAAGCACTATGTCAGATATTTTGAACGGATACTCAACTAATAAAACATGGAATTACGATATCTTTTGGTCAATTTATTTCATCATAATCTGTAATAGTGTGTGAATCATTATTAAAAGTAAAATATGATTCATTTGTTGGTGTAACACTATCAACACATGCTGATCAATTATTAAAATATATATCAAGATGATGCTGAGACCCAACTCACATATTATTTAAAACGAGATTATTAGTGCATCATGAATAAAATGTGACCCCATCCAGATTGCTATTTAATGGACTGAAACAAGTCATTGATGCACTTGATTCTACTAAATCAATATTAAGAGGCTGTAAATCAGTATGGCTTCCAGAAAAACCAATAATCCATCATCATGCTGGCACCATTAAATCAATCACATACCCATTAACCGTATTATCTATAAGTGATCCAGGAGTAATAGTGATAACATTCACTCATATTACGTTTGTATAAAAATTGATAAATGATGGCCCTATATATCCATAGTAGGTATTCCCCATAATACT
>ERZ724524.2188-NODE-2188-length-12877-cov-4.027687_pt1 | contig 12877 bp, 9 predicted proteins | sample MGYA00376057_ERZ724524 | MGnify/ENA primary metagenome ERZ724524 (study PRJEB28724, sample SAMN07190888) | wastewater metagenome | isolation source: influent of sewage treatment plant in Hong Hong | place: USA: Christiansburg, Virginia | collected 2016-03-01 ...
TTTTAATCAATTTACGCAAAAATTTATGCGCTTTGTATCAGCGCTTAATGTAAAAGGAGACTATTAAAGTCCCCTTTTTCACTGCTGTGAGTATGTTTTAGTTTGATGTTAGATTATTACAATGTTACATGGCAGCAGCAAAGATTGCTACGACCTGATCGTGATTTGCCTTGCGTGGGTTGGTGAGCATACAAGCATCGTTTTGGGCATTGGTTGCCATGATGGCAAGGTCTTCTTGTTTGACACCAAGCTCAGTGAGTCCCGTAGGAATACCTACTGCTTGGGATAGCTCACGAATTGCATTGATGCCTGCTTTACCTGCTTCTGATCGAGTCATGTCTTTGATGTCAATACCCATAAATTGTGCAATATCTGCATAACGCTCAGGTGTTGAGATAAGGTTAAATTCACAGACGTGCGGTAACAAAATCGCATTACAGACACCGTGTGGCAGATTGTAGAACCCACCTAACTGGTGCGCCATCGCATGGACATAACCTAGCGAGGCATTATTAAACGCCATGCCTGCTAAGTATTGGGCGTAGCTCATAGCCTCACGCGCTTCAATGTTTTCGCCATTTGCTACTGCTTGACGCAGCCATTGTTGAATCATTCGTATGGCTTTTTCAGCACAAGCATCCGTAATCGGATTTGCAGCAGTCGATACATACGCCTCTACCGCATGGGTTAGCGCATCCATACCTGTTGCCGCAGTTAAAGATGCAGGTTTAGCAGTCATCAGTCGAGGGTCATCAATAGCAATGAGTGGGGTACAACGCCAATCTACGATCGCCATTTTAACGTGGGTATCGGTATTGGTGATAATACAAAAACGTGTCATCTCTGATGCTGTGCCTGCCGTGGTATTGATAGCAATCAATGGCGTCATTGGCACTTTACTTTTATCAATACCTTCATAGTCACGGATATGACCACCGCCTGCCGTTACTAGACCAATCCCTTTTGCACAGTCATGTGACGAACCACCACCCAATGAGATGATAAAATCACAGCCGTTATCCTGATACGCTGTGACGCCATCGTGGACATTTTTGTCAGTTGGATTTGGCTCTGCACCTGCAAATACGTGGCTATCAATACCTTGTTCGTTTAAATGTTTAATGATAATGTCTGGAACACCTGCTTTGTTCAGCCCTTGGTCAGTTACAATAAGCGCTTTTTTAGCACCTAGGTCTTTGGCTTTCGAGCCCACTTCTTTGACACAGCCAGGTCCAAATAATGATACGCAGGGAATAAAAAAACCACTGGTTTGATCGGAGATTTGCTTATAAGCCATGATTAAATTCCTTTTAATCTTTTATGGTTAGGGTATATAGTAATTTTATTCGTACGCCTAGTTTTTTGTCATCATTACAACTAGATAAGATGTACTAATATATTTTTATAAAATATATTCTTATAAAATCACTATGACTTGATTTTAATTTAGTCGTCCAATGCTCTCTACCTACTATTAACCTACCTTAGTCAAAAAGTTATTCTAGTTGATGTCTTTTGAAAAAATACAGCCTTCTACTGGCGCCATGTCCCTCATGGCTTATGCTGTCAATGATACAGCAAAAAATTGGGTAGCTTTCATCACGCACCCTGACAGCAAAATTCTTGAACTCCTACTCACTTCAATACCAAGTTTTTTTGTATCCGTTCACACAATAAGTCATATTACTACCAAAAACTGGTATTACCAATTTACAAAAAACCTTAAAAATATCACTATTTTTTTGAAATTTAATTGAATTAAAGCATAATATTCTTTATTATTTAACCAATTATTGATACTCAGACTATTTTGGTAATACCAATTATTTCATGGAGGAAATGATGCAACATTGGCAACAGATTTACGATCCCATGGGCAATATTTGGCTTTCAAGTGCCATTGCCCTCATCCCAATTATCTTCTTTTTTCTAGCCTTGGCGGTATTTCGTTTAAAAGGTAGTGTCGCAGGCACCATTACCGTTGTTTTGGCGCTGCTTGTTGCCCTATTTTTATATCAAATGCCGGTGACGTTAGCGCTATCATCCGCGATTTATGGATTCTTCTACGGACTTTGGCCCATCGCTTGGATTATTATCGGCGCAGTATTTTTATACAAAGTCACGGTAAAAACAGGGCAATTTGATATTATCCGCTCGAGTATTTTATCGCTGACCGAAGACCAACGGTTACAGATGTTACTGGTCGGGTTTGCCTTTGGTACTTTTTTGGAGGGCGCAGCAGGTTTTGGTGCACCTGTAGCTATCACAGCAGCGTTATTGGTCGGATTAGGGTTTAAACCTTTGTATGCCGCTGGACTTTGCCTAATCGTCAATACGGCCCCGGTTGCCTTTGGCGCGATGGGAATTCCAATCATCGTGGCAGGACAAGTGTCTGGGGTAGAAACCCATGCCATCAGCCAAATGGTTGGACGCCAGTTGCCTTTTATTGTGCCTATTGTGTTAGTGTGGATTATGGCGATTATGGACGGATGGCGAGGCGTTCGTGAAACCTTCCCAGCGATTGTGGTCGGTGGTGGGTCATTTGCCATTGCGCAGTTTTTGACCTCAAACTACATTGGACCTGAGTTGCCTGATATTACCGCTGCTATTGCCTCGTTAGTCAGTTTGACGTTGCTATTTAAAGTGTGGCAGCCCAAGCACATATTCCGTTTTGAAAATCAAGTCGATGGCAAAAATCAGATGGGTGATAACACAAGCGTATCAGCACCGTTGCCAACCACCCATTACTCACCCGCTCAAATCATCAAAGCTTGGATGCCGTTTGTGATTTTGACAGCAATGGTATCGTTATGGAGCATCAAGCCGTTTAAAGATTTGTTTGTTAAAGGCAAAGATGGTCATCCTGATGGGGCGTTGGTCGATATGGTGATGAGTATTAATGTGCCGTATTTGCACAATGCCGTACAAAAACTGCCCCCAGTCGTCACCAAAATTACCGACTATGCGGCCATTTATAAATTTGATTGGTTCTCAGCAACAGGTACAGCCATCATGTTAGCGGCGATTATTTCCATCGTGATGCTAAAAATGCGTCCCAAACAAGCGTTATCGACGTTTGGCGAAACCATTAATGAGCTACGCACCCCGATTTATCCTATTGGTATGGTGTTGGCATTTGCTTTTATCGCCAATTATTCGGGATTGTCTGCTACCTTAGCGTTAGCATTGGCACACACGGGCAAAGCTTTTACCTTCTTTTCACCATTTTTGGGTTGGTTAGGGGTATTTTTGACAGGCTCAGACACTTCAGCCAATGCGTTGTTTGCCGCCCTTCAAGCCACCACCGCTCGGCAAATTGGTGTGCCTGAGGTGTTGTTAGTGGCAGCCAATACCTCAGGTGGGGTGACCGGTAAAATGATTTCTCCGCAATCCATTGCTATTGCCTGTGCCGCCACAGGTTTGGTCGGTAAAGAGTCAGATTTGTTCAGATTTACCGTCAAACATAGTATTATTTTTACCATTATGATGGGCGTGCTCGTCACGCTACAAGCGTATGTCGTGCCTTGGATGATTCCACACGGATAATGATGGGTAAGGTATGAAGGTTGCAACGCAGGTCATTGAACAATTAATTTCGCTAATAGACCGTGAAGGGCTAAAAAATGGCGATAGATTACCTGCCGAGCGCCATTTGTGTGAGCGACTAGGCGTATCTCGTACCGCACTGCGTGAAGCGTTACAGCAGATGAATAGTGTCGGTATTACCGAAAGTCGTATTGGGTCGGGAACGTTTGTCAAAGATGTGCAAACTATCAAACAGCGCCAACCCCTTGTGACGCTGTCTGATAATCTGATATTACAGACACTAACCCCCTTATTGGATGCCGATCCCCTGTATCGTCTAGATGTGCAAGAAGCAAGAATTGTACTAGAAGGCGGTACAGCCTGGTACGCTGCCCAGAGAGCTACAAAACAAGATATTGAAAAAATCCGCTTTTACTACGAGCAGTTAGCAAACAGTCAAGCGCATGGCGATACCGAACAAGCCGCTATTGCCGATGCCAATTTTCATTTAGCGATTGCTGAAGCCTCCCAAAATGCGGTATTGTTGCAGATGATGAAAAATGTTTTTCACCTAATGAGACATAACGTGGTATTGGCTCGGCGAAAAATTTACACCGAGCATTATGGCTTTGAAACCTTACATACGCAGCACATGGCGATGATGAATGCGATTATCGCGTGTGATAGTGAATTAGCTCGCAAAGCCGTGGGAGAGCATATTGAGTTTGTGATAAAACAGGTTGCCAAGATTGATGAGGCAACGGCTCGCAGACAGCGAGTTTCCCGGTTGGCCACTGATGCTTTTTAATACAGATGCTTTTTAATAAAGATGCCTGTTAATGTAGGCGCATTTTAGAAACGCATTTTAGTGTAAACAGGTTTGAATGCACGTGGCTATTTCTACCATTAATAACATAGTTAAGATAGGGATATTATGATTATTTCTTCTGCCAATGATTACCGAGAAGCGGCGCGCCGCCGTTTACCCCCTTTTTTATTCCACTACATTGATGGTGGCGCGTATGCCGAATACACCCTAAAACGTAATGTTGAAGATTTATCGAGTATTGCCTTACGTCAGCGGGTACTAAAAGACATGACGCAGCTTGATTTATCCACTGAGATTTTTGGTGAACAGCTGTCTTTACCTGTGGCACTCTCGCCGGTGGGTTTGACAGGGATGTATGCTCGCCGTGGTGAAGTCCAAGCAGCCATGGCTGCTGATAAAAAAGGCATTCCATTTACCATGTCAACGGTATCAGTCTGCCCTATCGAAGAAGTGACCCCAAAAATCAATCGCCCTATGTGGTTTCAGCTGTATGTGTTGCGTGACCGTAAGTTTATGCAAAATGTGTTGGAGCGTGCCAAAGCGGCAGGCTGCTCAACGCTGGTGTTTACCGTCGATATGCCTGTCCCAGGGGCGAGATATCGCGATGCGCACTCTGGCATGAGTGGACCCAATGCTGCCATGCGTCGCTATCTACAAGCCTGCACCCATCCGCACTGGGCAATGGACGTGGGATTACTGGGTAGACCCCATGACTTAGGTAATGTGTCTAAATATCTTGGTAAAGCAATTGGTTTAGAAGATTATATTGGTTGGCTTGGTAATAACTTTGATCCCTCGATTTCTTGGAAAGACTTAGAATGGATTCGTGATTTTTGGGATGGCGCTATGGTCATCAAAGGTATTCTTGACCCGCAAGACGCCAAAGATGCGGTACGTTTTGGCGCTGATGGTATCGTGGTTTCCAATCATGGTGGGCGTCAGCTTGATGGCGTGATGTCAACCGCCACTGCCCTACCCAAAATTGCCGATGCGGTTAAAGGTGATATCAAAATCTTAGTCGATTCGGGTATCCGTAATGGTTTAGACGTGGTGAGAATGCTGGCATTGGGGGCAGATTTATGTATGTTAGGACGTGCGTTTATCTATGCGTTAGCCGCCGATGGTGAGGCCGGGGTGACCAATTTACTCAACTTGATAGACAAAGAAATGCGCGTGGCAATGACATTGACCAGTGCAAACCGAATTCAAGATATCAATCGAGACTGTTTAGTAGATTTTAGCAGCCTGACTTGATAGACTGATAGTGAATAGTCAACCTCAGCGTCTCTATGATATTTTTTTATTTTGGTAAATGCTAAGATTTTATGGCTAAACTACAAGTTGTTTAAACTAAGGGCGCCACTAAGTTCAATAAATTTATAAACTTCATGGCGCAATAACCGCTTATGATGAGGGGTTGATTGAGCAAGTGTGAATGAATTTAACATTGATATTTTTTATTTTTGATAAAAAAACCGCTCTATGAGAGCGGTTTTTGTTGTTTATGACCTATCAAATTCTAGAAGAAGCCCATCGGTTTTTCAGAATAGCTGACCAGTAAATTTTTGGTATTTTGGTAATGCTCTAACATCATTTTGTGGTTTTCACGCCCAATGCCTGATTTCTTGTAACCACCAAATGCGGCATGGGCTGGATAAATGTGGTAACAGTTTGTCCATACTCGCCCAGCTTGAATGCCACGCCCCGCACGGTAAGCAGTATTACCACTACGTGCCCACACGCCAGCACCTAGCCCAAACATGGTGTCATTGGCAATACGCATCGCATCATCAAAGTCCTTGAAGGTTGTCACAGACAATACCGGTCCAAAAATCTCTTCTTGGAAGATTTTCATATCATTATTGCCTTTAAAAATCGTCGGCTCGATATAATAACCTTCACCCACCTCATGTCTTGCATTACCACCAGTTAAAAGCTCGGCGCCTTCTTGTTTACCTATAGCAATACAGCCTAAGATTTTGTCTTGTTGTTCCTGAGAGGCTTGGGCACCAATCATCGTTTCCGTATCCAATGGATGCCCTGTTTTAATACGTTTGACACGCTCGACGGCTTTCGCCAAAAAGGCATCGGCGATACTTTCATGCACTAAGGCTCTCGAAGGACAGGTACATATTTCACCTTGATTGAGCGCAAACATCGTAAAACCTTCAAGCGCTTTTTCTAGGTAATCATCTTCTTTATCCATGACATCGGCAAAGAAAATATTGGGTGATTTACCGCCTAATTCTAAAGTAACTGGAATAATATTCTCTGTCGCATACTTCATAATAAGCTGACCGACAGGGGTTGAGCCAGTGAAGGCAATTTTTGAGATACGTGGGCTTCTAGCTAAATGACTCCCCACTTCTTCGCCATACCCATTCACGATGTTTAAAATACCTGCTGGTAGCAAATCTTGAATCAATTCAACAAGCACCAATAAGCTCACAGGCGTTTGTTCGGCGGGTTTTAAGACGATGCAGTTACCCGCGGCTAGTGCAGGCGCTATTTTCCAGATAGCCATTAAAATTGGGAAGTTCCAAGGAATGATTTGTCCAACCACCCCTAAAGGTTCATGAAAGTGATAAGCGACAGTGTCATCATCAATGGGTGAAATACCGCCTTCTTGCGCGCGGATCGCACCGGCAAAGTAGCGAAAATGGTCAATGGCAAGTGGTATATCCGCCGCTAAAGTTTCACGGATGGGTTTACCGTTTTCCCATGTTTCAGCTACCGCCAATAACTCAATATTTTGCTCAAGGCGATCTGCGATTTTTAATAATAGATTAGAGCGCTCTGTGGGTGAAGCCGCATTCCACTTAGTTTTAGCGGCATGGGCGGCATCAAGTGCAAGTTCAATGTCTTCTGGACTTGATTTGGCGACTTTGGCGAAGGGCTTGCCGTTGACGGGTGAGATGTTATCAAAGTACTCACCTTTAACAGGCGCAACCCATTGGCCGCCAATAAAGTTGTCATACTTTTCTTTAAAATTGATTTTAGCACCGTCAGTATTAGGGTCAGCATAACGCATAATGACATTTCCTTTTGTCAGTTGGTAGATAAACTGCTTCGTGCAGTTGGGGGTTTACAAATTCATATTATTACAGAAACGGTAGGTAAAAGGTAGGTGTTTAATTATCCTTTACAATAAGGGATGGACACTATACTATTTAGGATAGCTTATTTTAAAAAACCAAGGATTGGTTAGTGAATTAGGATATTTTAAAATATGAATAAAAATAGACTGTTAGAGCTAAGGCATCGGATTGATAAGAGGCGTTTTAACATTACCTTTACCGATAATAATGCAGACCTTATCCAACAAAGTATTGTTCAGTCATGGCATCGCTCAGACAGTGCTAACATTCCAACTGAGCGCCAACAAGCACCCATTAACGCCACCAAAAGCGATCAATCGTATTATCTAAAAAAAGCCTTAGACTATTGTCAAAATCAATTACAACATATCACCTTGCAATCCTCCATGGTGATGGCTGTGGCTGATATCGGTAGTACGATTATCTGGACGACTGCCAGTAAGTCTATGCAAAAAGCGGCAGAAGCGGTTAACTTTATCGAAGGCGGATGTTGGGGGGAAAGCCAAGTTGGCACAAATGCGCTTGCTTTATCGCTAAAAACGCAGCAATCAACTTGTGTTTTTTCCAATGAACATTATATGCCCTCGGTTCATGAATGGGTCTGTTACGCCACCCCTATCATTGAACCGCATACCAAGCAGGTTATTGGCGTACTGGATTTATCGACCACTTGGCAGAATCACAATAATTTTGGCATATTTGCTGCTGAACGCTGTGCCAGTATTTTGCAATCCGCTTTGAATGAGTGCCAAAGACACTATCTATATATTCAAGGATTTAATGAACCCAGCGTCATATTTAATGGCAAAACCTTGCGGTTGACCCCTCGGCAAGTCGAGATATTGACAGTGTTAGCACTTTGTCCCCAAGGCATGAGCTTAGATGCCTTACACCAAGCGATTTATGGTGAGCGTAAAGTGTCACAAGGTACGCTAAAGACTGAAATGTCGCAGTTACGTGATACACTTACTGGTTTATTGGGTTCTCGTCCTTACCGATTATTAATGCCTATTGATGGTGATTTTTTACGGGTTGAACAATCATTAAATGCAGGTTATTTAGAAGCGGCCATCAAATTATATACTGGCATATTTTTTAGCAAAACTGAAAGCCCTTTTTTATGCACTTGGCGCACTTGTTTAGAAGCTCGCTTGAGCCAAGCCATATATCATTCAGATCAGGTTGACTTATTACTCATGCATTTGTCAAATTGCCCTGATGCTAGCGATGCTATAGAAAGGTTGATTGAATTAATGCCAGATAACCTCTCAATTCACCAACATTTAGAGGTACTGTCAAATCGGTAACCATCAATTTTTGCTTAACCATTCACTTTTCGTTGAAATAGAAATTATTGAAAAAACACAAAATATTATGATAATATTGCCACCTTTGTAAATGACCATGTAAAGGATTACAACTATGTTAGCGCTGTTTGGATTATTAATTGTGATCGGGTTTATGATACTTATCATGACCCGCAAAGCGTCCCCTTTTACCTCTCTTATTTTAGTGCCTTTAATTATTGGTGTTATCGCTGGAGCCATAAACCAGTGGGGGTTTTCTGCACTTGATATTCCTAAATATGCTATTGCTGGGATGATTAGCGATACCGATTTAAAAATTAAAGGCGTTGCAGGTACAGCACTTATGCTGTTATTTGCGATTTTATACTTTGGTTTAATGCTGAGTGCTGGATTGTTTCAGCCATTGGTCAATTTTATTGTCCGAGCAGTCAAGGGCGACCCTTTAAAAGTCTTGGTGGGCACAGCGATTCTTGCACTAGGTATTTCAGTTGATGGCGATGGATCGACGACTACCCTTGTGGTCTGTTCAGCCATGCTACCTGTGTATCGCAAATTGAATATGAAAATGATGGATTTGGCGGTATTAATTGTCTTAGCAAACTCTATCATGAATTTATTACCCTGGGGAGGACCCACCGCACGTATCATCACAGCGCTGCATGTTGATGAGGGAGAGTTATTACGTGCAATCATGCCGGGGATGATTATAGCCGCCCTATGGGTCATTGTTGTGGCTGTCATACGGGGGTTAGCAGAGAGAAAACGATTGGGTATCACCAATCTAAACACAGACAGCATGGTGCATCTAATCGATACACCGCATGAGGACGATGCTAAATTTACTAGACCCCATCTCATTTGGTTTAATTTTGGCTTGACGCTGCTAGTGATGATCGAACTTATTTTTGGTGGTATGTGGTTTCTACCAAAGGTAAATTCAGCATTGATTTTTGCGATTGCGTTAGCCGTTGCTTTAATGGCTAATTACCCGAAACAAGCCGATCAACGTGAAATTATTGAAAAATATGGCTCATCAGCCGTACAAGTAATTTTCATGGTGCTGGCAGCGGGTGTGTTTATGGGGATTTTATCGGGAACAGGTATGAGTCACGCCATGGGTGAAGCCCTAGCGACTTGGATTCCAGAGCGCTTTGGTAATCATTGGCCGTTGATTGTTGCCTTGATCTCTGTACCTGGTACGTTTTTGCTAAGTAATGATGCTTTTTATTTGGGTGTGTTGCCGGTATTAAACCAAGTTGGGATAAAATATGGTTTTAGCTCAATGGATATCGCGATTGCTTCAACCGCTGGTCAAGCCTTTCATTTATTAAGTCCATTGGTTGGATTTATCTATCTATTGCTGCATATTACAGGCGTTGAGATGGGTAAATGGCAGATTCAATCAGCCAAATGGGCGATTGGGATTTTTGTCGCATTTTCCTTAGCGATATTCACGGTGGGTGGTGTGCCACTTTAATAGGCTATCATCGGGAATTTTAAGTATACGATTTTAGCAATCATTATAAATTTACTGTTTATACAAGCGTCTAAAAACGAATTTTTTTTAGACGCTTTTTTATCGAAAATTTATAGTGCGTAAATTCTGTGATAATTACCGTTCCTATTATTATCATTATCACTCATAGCATTAGAGGGCTTGCGATTTCAAGCCTTTTTTCTTGGGGCAAAAGTGCTACAATGTGACAAAAAATTTTGAGACCCTTATGAATAACGCGCTATGGCTTCCTTGCACACAGATGCAAGCCCTTGAAAACAATCCCCCACTCCACCTCGTCAAAGCTCAAGGCAATCAATTATATGATCAGGACGGTAACGCCTATTACGATATGATTAGCTCATGGTGGGTCAATTTACATGGACATTGCCATCCCTTTATCAACGAAAAAATAAAACAGCAGCTCGATACACTTGAGCATACTTTAATCGCTAGTGTCACTCACCCGCCGATTTTGACGCTTGCAGAAAAATTGGTTGCCATCACGCCCAAATCATTCACCAAAGCTTTTTTTGCCGACAGTGGCTCAGGGGCGGTGGAGGTCGCGCTTAAGATGAGTTTGCAGTACTGGCAGCAATCAGGGCAAACGCAAAAAACCAAATTTATCTCATTGGAACACGGTTATCACGGTGAAACCGTTGGCAGTCTTGCGGTGACAGATATCCCACTGTTTAGCGAGCAATATAAAGATTTGATTGTCAGTCAAATTCGTATTCCTTCTCCCGCGCATATTTTCAATACTGACGACATCCCAGCGCAGCTGCCTGAGCAAAAAAGCTTGGATGCACTAGAACGCATCTTGGCAGAAAAATCTCGCGATATCTGCGCCATTATCCTTGAACCTTTGGTACAAGGGGCGGCGGGCATGGCGATGTATTCTGCTAATTATTTGCTTGGCGTTGCCAAACTTGCGCACCATTATCACATCCATGTGATATATGATGAGATTGCCGTGGGTTTTGGTCGTACAGGTACTATGTTTGCGGTAGAGCAGATGCTGGCCTTGGCAGATGCGGATAAACAAGACGATTATTGCCCTGACTTTATCTGTCTGTCAAAAGGTCTAACAGCAGGCTATCTGCCAATGTCTTGCGTCATGACAACCGATGATGTTTATCAAGCATTTTATGATGACAAAGTGGAAAAAGGCTTTTTACATTCGCATAGTTTTACTGGCAACCCATTGGCTTGTAGTGCGGCTTTGGCGTCGCTTGAACTGTTTGAACGCGATAATGTCTTGCTACATAACCAATCCCTTATCCAAGCGATGGCTGAGTGCTTGCAGCAATTAGCAGATGCCAATTTGCCCATAAAGTTTGTACGTCAAACCGGCATGATTGCGGCTTTTACGTTGGATTTTTCTCAAAATTTGGGCAAAGCCTTTACCCAGTTATGCCTTGATCGAGGCGTGATGATTCGTCCGATTGGCAACCATGTTTATCTTATTCCGCCTTATTGCACGACCCCAGCAGAGCTTGGGCACATCTTTGGCATATTAAATCATTGTTTGCAAAAGCTTTGTGACAATCTCCCCCAAATCCCCCAAGGCTCGTCTCAAGCGATTGATTTGCCTTAACGCCTTTACTAACGCCTTATGAAATTTACTGACTAATTAACCAATTATTTATAAACATATGTTCGTTATTATCATCCATCGTCAGAAGCTAAGATTTTTTACAAACGTTCAATTCTTACAGTATTATAAAAAATTGTATTAAAATTCACAGCTTATACCTACATTGCTAATATTTAACGTATAATCCATGAAATTATTGTCGAAAAAATATTTAACTTTTGTAGGCATTTTAACCAACTCAGCTTAACTTAATCGTGAAACTTACTTAGATGATTTATGCGTAGATTTTTTTATACCCAACCAAATTCGCTACAAGTTGGTAGCACGCTGCCTTTGACCGAAGATATTTTTCATCATTGGTGTAAAGTGTTGAGAGCAAGTATGGGTGAACAAGCGTTGTTTTTTGATGGTCAAGGTGGTGAATATACCGTCACTTTAACGGATATCACTAAAAAACAAGCGCTCGTTACCATCAACGATTTTAATCCGATCAATCGAGCTTTGCCATTTACTGTCAACATTGCCTTGGTGATGAGTCGTGGCGAGCGCATGGATTATGCCATTCAAAAAGCCACAGAGCTTGGGGTGTCATCGATTCAATTGCTCACAAGCCAACATGGCGAAGTACGCCTAAAAGCAGACCAAGCCGATAAAAAGCTCGCCCATTGGCAGCAGGTTGCAGTATCGGCTTGTGAGCAATGTGGGCTTAATATCGTGCCAAACTTACTGGCACCAAAAGCTGTTAGCGACTGGATTGATGAGCCAGCAGGCGTGCCCACTTCTAGCAACGTGACCAAATTAATTTTAGCCGTTCCTCCTGATGACAGTGGCGTAGTGACACCTTGTAATCAAATTGAAGGTGATGACATTGGGCATAACGATATTGAACCCATCACGCCCTATACCCCATATAGCAATCCACTACCTCATATAACAAACCAGTTTAGACAGTGTTCTTTAGCCCAATTTTGGTTACTCATTGGGGCAGAAGGTGGGTTTGCAGAGCAAGAAATAACGCAAGCTATC
>ERZ724524.2190-NODE-2190-length-12876-cov-8.062164_pt1 | contig 12876 bp, 10 predicted proteins | sample MGYA00376057_ERZ724524 | MGnify/ENA primary metagenome ERZ724524 (study PRJEB28724, sample SAMN07190888) | wastewater metagenome | isolation source: influent of sewage treatment plant in Hong Hong | place: USA: Christiansburg, Virginia | collected 2016-03-01 ...
GCACCGTGGGCTGGGTCAGCGCAACCAGCTTGCCGCCCAATTCATCCAGCAACGGACCATTGGCAAGCATCAGGCTTTCCAGCCAGGTTTGCGCTTTTCAGCGAAGGCGCGCGCGCCTTCCTGGGCGGCTTCGTCCATCATGTTGACGGCCATGGTCTGGCCTGCAATCTGGTAGGCGGCTTCGAGGCCCAGCTCACGCTGGCGGTACACCAACGCCTTGCCCAAAGCAACCGCTGCGCGGGGCTTCTCGACAATGGACTGCACCAGGCGCTCGACCTCAGCGTCCAGCGCTTCAAGGGGCACCACGCGGTTGACCAGGCCCTCGCGCAGCGCCGTCTGCGCGTCAATAAAGTCGCCCGTGAGCAGCATTTCCATGGCGCGCTTGGCCGGCACGTTGCGCACCAGGGGCACGCTGGGCGTGGCGCAGAACAGGCCGTAGTGGATGCCGCTGGTGGCAAACGTAGCGCCCTCGGCTGCCACGGCCAGATCGCACTGAGCCACCAACTGGCACCCGGCCGCCGTGGCCATGCCGTGCACCCGCGCGATGACCGGCACCGGCAATTGCTGGAGGGACAGCATCATCCGGCTGCACTGAGAAAAAAGCTGCTGGTACCACGCCAGCTCGGGGTGCGCCGCCATGTCCTTGAGGTTGTGGCCGGCGCAAAAGGCCTTGCCGGCACCGGCCAGCACCACCACCCGCACCGTGTCATCGCCTGCCAAGCCATTGAGCGCCTCTTGCAGAGCGGCGAGCATCTCAGAGCCCAGTGCATTAAAGCGGGCCGGATCGTTGAGGGTCAGCGTGACGACGCCGCGCGCGTCTTTTGTGATTTGCAGCAAATTGACAGATTCCGACATCGACATGCTCCTATCGTGCCGCGCAAGCCGCGGCGTTCAAAAATAGCGCAGCGCGCCCACCAGCGACCGCCGCGCAAGGGCCGCCCCGCCACACTGGCGGTGTCCCCCTGGGGGGAAGGCGCCGAAGGCGGCTCAGGGGGGATTCAAAGGTCTGCGAGCACGCGCAGATGGGCTTCCACACTCAAGGCCAGCGGGCGCATCACGTAACCGCCTTCCAGGCAGGAAACGATGCGCCCCTGCGCATACTTCTTCGCTACATCCTTGATGCGCCGGGTGATCCAGGCGTAGTCCTGCTCGGTCAGGCCCATCTGGCCCATGTCGTCGTCGCGGTGGGCGTCGAAGCCGGCGCTGATGAAAATCATCTCGGGCTTGAAGGCTTCCAGGCGCGGCATCCACATGATGTCGATGAGCTCGCGCACTTCCATGCCCTTGGTATAGGCCGGCACGGGCACATTGACCATGTTGGCCGCTGGCGACTGGTCTCCGCTGTAGGGGTAGAAGGGGTGCTGGAAGAAGCTCACCATGAGCGCGCGCTCGTCCCCCGCAAGAATGTTCTCGGTGCCGTTGCCATGATGGACGTCGAAATCGACCACGGCCACGCGCTTGAGCTGGTGGCGCTCCAGCGCATATTTGGCCGCTATCGCCACGTTGTTGAAGAAGCAGAACCCCATGGCCTTGTCGCGGCAGGCATGGTGTCCCGGCGGGCGCACGGCGCAAAAGGCGTTTTCGAGTTCGCCCGCCATCACCGCGTCGGTGGCGGCCATGGCCGCACCGGCCGAGCGCAGCGCTGCCTTCCAGGTGTGAGCGTTGATCGACGTGTCGGGGTCCATCTGGGTGTGCGAGGGGCCGCCCGCGTCCATTTCCTCGCGCAGCCAGTCTGTCAGGCCGCGCAGCGAGGCGATGTGCAGGCGCGTGTGCGCCAGCTCGATGTCGGCCAGGGCCGCTTCCGGTGCTTCGAAGTGTTCGAGCGCATCGGACACTCCGGTGATCAATAGCCGGTCTTCAATGGCGTCGAGCCGCTCGGGACATTCGGGATGGCCAGGGCCCATCTCGTGCTTTTTGCAATCACGGTGGGTGAAATAACCCGTCTTGCCCATAGTTTTGTCTCCCCGCTCGAGTCTGAGGCGGTTTTTCGGATAACGTCACGGGATGCAAGCGCAGCCCAAAATTCAGTCGATTCTTGATCAGCTTAACACGGTGATTGTGGGCAAAAAGGCCCGCGTGCAGGACTGTGTGGCCTGCTTGCTCGCCGGCGGCCATTTGCTCATCGAAGACGTGCCCGGCGTCGGCAAGACGACGCTGGCTCACGCCCTGGCGCACACCTTCGGACTGCAGTTTTCGCGCGTACAGTTCACCGCCGACCTGATGCCCAGCGATCTGGTAGGCGTCTCGGTGTACGAGCGCGGCCGCGAAGGATTTGTCTTTCACCCCGGCCCGGTCTTTACCCAGGTGCTGCTGGCCGACGAGATCAACCGCGCCAGCCCCCGCACGCAGAGCGCACTGCTCGAAGCCATGGAGGAAAAGCAGGTCAGCGTGGAAGGCGAAACCCGCGCCCTGCCCCAGCCCTTCTTCGTCATTGCCACGCAGAACCCGCACGACCAGATTGGCACCTATCTGCTGCCCGAATCGCAGCTCGACCGCTTTTTGATGCGCATCTCGCTGGGCTACCCCGACCGCGCGGCCGAACGCCTGCTCCTGGCCGGCGAGGACCGGCGCGAGATGGCGAGCAGCATGCTGCCGCTGCTGTCGGGCGAAGACCTGGCCGCGCTGCAGCGCCAGGTGCAGGCGGTGCATGTGTCCGAACCGCTGCTGGCCTATGTGCAGGATTTGATCGCCGCCACGCGCTCGGGCCGCTGGTTCCTGCAGGGCCTCTCGCCCCGCGCCGGCATTGCCCTGGTGCGCGCCGCCAAGGCGCAGGCCCTGATCAGCGGACGCGACTACGTGGCGCCCGACGACGTGCAGGCCATCCTGCCGCAAACCATTGCGCACCGCCTGGTGCCGGTGGGCGATGCGGGCCGGGGCGCCATTGAGCAGGTGCGCGCCATGGTGGAAGCAGTTCCCCTACCGTAGCACTATGAAGCACCCCCTGCGTCGCCTACGGCGCTTTCGCCCTCTCCTGCGGGAGGGGGACGCCACCAGTGACCTGGCAAAGCCAGTTCCACGGTGGCACTGGTATGCAGGCCCGCCCTCTGCATACGCACTGGCCGACGGATAGCGGCGATGAGCTCCATCGGCACAGCAGATACGCAAACGTCCAGCACCGGCGAACGCTGGCGCACTTTGGCATCAGTACTGAACCCGGCGGCCATGGTGCGGCGGCGCTTTCGCGCCTGGTGGATGGCGCGTCTGACGCGCACCGACACCACACTGCTCACGCAGCGCAACGTCTACATCCTGCCCACGGGGGCGGGCTGGATGCTGGCGCTCACGCTGCTGGTACTGCTGGTGGCCTCCATCAACTTCCAGCTGAATTTGGGCTATCTGCTCACCTTTTTGCTGGCCGGCAGCGCCGTGGCCGGCATGCATGTCTGCCACGCCACGCTGCGCGGCTTGTCCTTGCACCTCAAAACGCCCGCACCCCACTTTGCCGGCGACAGCGCGGCGCTGGAGGTGCAGCTCAGCAGCGAGCGCACCACCGCGCGCATGGCGATCGCACTGGCCGTGCAAGGCAGTGGCCAGTGGGCCTGGACCGACGTGCCTGCCCAGGGCACCGCCGTGGTGCAAGTGGCATTCGCGCCAGCGCGGCGCGGTCTGCACGAGGTGCCGGTGCTCACCGCCGAGACGCGCTTTCCCCTCGGTACCTTTCGCGTCTGGGCGCTGTGGCGGCCGGCGGCGCAGGTGCTGGTCTACCCCGCGCCCGAGCCGCATGCACCCACGCTGCCGCCGGGCGAGAGCGCAGGCGGCGACGCGCCGACCACGCAGAGCGCAGGCAGCGGCGAGTTCGATGGCGTGCGCGCCTACCGCCGGGGCGACCCGCAAAAGCTGGTGGTCTGGAAAAAAGCCGCCCAAGCGATGGCGACGGGCACCGACGCGCTCGTCAGTCGCGACACCCAGCAAAGCCAGCGCAGCGAGTTGTGGCTGGAACACGGGCGCACCGGCCTGACTGACCCAGAAGCACGCATCGCCCGGCTCTGCGCCTGGGTGCTGCAGGCCGACCGACTGGGCCTGCGCTATGGACTGCGCCTTGCCGGCACCGTGGTGCCCCAAGGCAGCGGCGCCGCGCAGCGCCTGCGCTGCCTGGAGGCACTGGCACTGTGTTGAGTTTGAAGCTAAAAATTTCAATCAAATTGGCCTCTAGCGCTTATTGCACAATCGCTGTCAGCTATCTTGTTCATAGCGAATGGTGGCCCGTATGAATCTGCGCGGCACCCTCAGCCACCTGCCACGCGAGGCGCGCGACACCCTGTTTTTGCTGGGTGTCATTGGCTGCGTGCTGTTGCCGCTGGTTCCGCACCTGCCGTTCTGGGCGAGCGCATTGGCCAGCCTGCTCCTGCTTTGGCGCGCGGGTCTGGCCCTTCGCTCGCGGCCACTGCCGCCGCGCTGGCTGCTGTTTGCCCTGCTGGTGCTGGCCGTGGCGGCCACGCTGGGCCAGTTTCGCACCATCCTCGGGCGCGAAGCCGGGGTGACGCTGATTGCCATGCTGCTCGCGCTCAAGACGCTGGAGGCGCGTGCGCGACGCGACGCGCTGGTCATCTTCTTCCTGGGTTTCTTCACGATGCTCAGCAACTTCTTTTTCTCGCAGTCGATGCTCACCGCTGTGGCCATGCTGGTGGCGCTGATGGGGCTGCTGACAGCGCTGGTCAATGCCCACATGCCGGTGGGCCGCCCGCCCCTGACCGTGGCGCTGCGCTCTGCCGCGCGCATGGCGCTCTTTGGCACGCCGGTGATGGTGGCGCTGTTCGTGTTCTTCCCGCGCATGGCACCTCTGTGGGGCTTGCCCGGCGACCAGCTCTCTGGGCGCAGCGGCCTCTCGGGCAGCATGCGGGTGGGGAGCATGGCGCAGATGGCGCTGGACGACACCGTGGCGTTTCGGGTGCGCTTCGACGGCCCCGACAGCGCACTGCCGCCGCAGTCGGCCATGTATTTTCGCGGCCCGGTGCTCTCTGACTTCGACGGCCGAGAGTGGCAGGCCTTGCCGATCCGAGATACCCCGAACACCCCTGCTCTGCTTGAAGTCCAAGGCCCCGGTATCGGCTACGAAACCACCTTGGAGCCGCACCAAAAACCTTGGCTGCTATTGCTTGATGCCTCACCCGAAGGCCCCAAGGCCAGCGGCTTGCAGGCCTATATGGCGCGCGATCTGGAATGGTTGTCGGCCCGGCCGGTGGGCGACGTGCTGCGCTACCGCGCCACGAGCTACCCGCAGTTTCGCCATGGGCCGCTGGCAGAAACACGCACGCTGCGCTTTTTGAGCGCACTGCCGGCAAACTCCAACCCGCGCACCAAAGCGCTGGCAGCGCAAATGCGTGCCGACCCGGCACTCACCGCAGGCGGCACGCAGGCCCTGGTGGACGCTGCGCTCAAGCGCCTGCGCACCGGCGGCTACGAGTACACGCTGGAGCCCGGCGTGTACGGCGAGCAGACGGCCGACGAATTCTGGTTCGACCGCAAGGCAGGTTTTTGCGAGCACATCGCCTCGTCCTTCGTCATCCTGATGCGTGCGGCGAATGTGCCGGCGCGCGTCGTCACTGGCTACCAAGGCGGCGAGCGCAATCCGGTGGACGGCTACTGGACCGTGCGCCAGAGCGATGCCCACGCCTGGGCCGAGGTGTGGATCGAAGGCCGCGGCTGGGTGCGTGTGGACCCCACAGGCGCCGTCGCGCCCGGCCGGATTGGCCAGTTGACCCGGCTGCGCGCGCCGCGTGGGGCGTTTGGCAGCGCGGTGGACAGTGTCATCAGCCCCGGCCTGGCGCAGCAACTGCGCGCCGTGTGGGAGGCGGCCAACAACCGCTGGAACCAGTGGGTGCTGAACTACACGCAGACCCGCCAACTCGACATGCTCAAGGCCCTGGGCTTCGACGCGCCAGATTGGCAGGACCTGGTCAACCTGCTCGCTGGCCTGGTGGCGGCGGCGGCGCTGGGCGGTGCCCTATGGTCCGCGTGGGAGCGCCTGCAGCACGACCCCTGGCTGCGCCTGCTGGCCCTGGCTCGAAAGCGCCTGGCACGGGCGGGGCTTGTGCTCCCAGCGCATTTGCCGCCACGCGCCATGGCCGATGCCGTGCGCGCCCATTCTGGCGCGGCCGGCGAGCCGCTGGCCCAATGGCTGCTGGAGCTCGAAGCCTTGCGCTACGCTGCGCACGATGACAATCCCGCGCCGCGCCTGAAACAGTTGCGCCGCCGCTTTGCTAGCCTGGCCCTGCCAACGCCCTCTGCCTGAACTGCATGCCCCATTTTCTTAGATTTGCTCTTATTTTTGTAGCTTGTTGCGCCGTATCCATAAGCGCTGCAGCCAAAAAACCATCCAAAAAACGGGCCATACCCGCCATCGAAGCCAGCGCCCCGGTCGAGAGCCAGCTGTACGCCAGCCGACCCGATGCCATGCTGTTTGCCGACGATCTGGCCGAGCGGCGCGACCTCGATCCGGCCTGGGTGCGCGCCGTGATCGGCCGTGCGCGCTTTCTGCCTCAGGTACCGCGCCTCATGCTGCCGGCGCCGCGCGGTACAGCCAAAAACTGGCGCGCCTACCGGGGGCGCTTTGTCGAACCGGTGCGTATCCGGGCCGGAGTGCGGTTCTGGAACGAAAACGCCGCCGCGCTGGCGCGGGCCGAGCAGGAGTACGGCGTGCCGCAGGAAATCATTGTCGGCATCGTGGGCGTGGAGACGCTTTACGGCCAGCACATGGGCAACATCCGCGTGCTGGACGCACTGACGACGCTGGCCTTTGACTTCCCCAGCGTCCATCCGCGTGCTGCCGAGCGCCAGGCTTACTTTCGCGGCGAGCTGGAGCAGTTTCTGAGCCTGGCGCACCGCAGCAGCACCGACCCCTTCGAGCCACGCGGCAGCTACGCCGGCGCCATGGGCCTGGGGCAATTCATGCCGTCGAGCTGGGCGCGCTGGGCGGTGGACTTTGACCGCGACGGCCACATTGACCTCTTTGGCAGCGCGGAAGACGCGATCGGCTCCGTGGCCAGCTATTTCATCGGACACGGCTGGCAACCGGGGCTGACCACCCATTTTCCGGTGCGCTTTGACGACACGCGGCTGGACCTCGACGCCCTGCTCGCCCCGGACATCCTGCCCAGCTTCAGCGTCGCATCCATGGCGGCCAAGGGGGCGCTGGTGGAAGGCGCAGGCGCAGCCTATGGCGGCAAGCTGGCCCTGATCGAACTGCAAAACGGCGGCGATGCGCCCACCTTTGTGGCCGGCACCGACAACTTCTATGCCGTCACGCGCTACAACTGGTCGAGCTACTACGCCATGGCCGTCATTGAGCTGGGGCAGGCAGTGGCTGCAGCGCGTGGTGGCGAGAGCCTTCGCGGCCAATAATCCCGCACAGAGAAAGCCACCCAGCCACCAGGAGAACTTCCATGCCGATCAAGCAACTGTCCGGACTGGACGCGAGCTTTCTGTTTCTGGAAACACCCGAAATGCCCATGCACGTGGGCGCCATGCACCTGCTCGAACTGCCCAAGGGCTTTCGTGGCCGCTATGTGAACGCGCTGCGCCGCCTCTACGCGGCGCGCATGCCGGCCACGCCTGCACTGCGCCGGCGGCTGTGGTGGATGCCCCTCAACCTGGCCAACCCCGCCTGGGTCGATGCAGAGCCTGACCTGAGCTATCACATCGTCGAGCACCAACTGCCCAGCCGCAAAAAGGGCGGCACGCCCCCAGACGCCCGCACGCTGCTGGAAGAAGCCGTCTCCCAACTGCACCCGCAACTGCTGGACCGCAGCAAACCCCTGTGGCGCATGCACGTCATCGAAGGCCTGCCACGCAGCGCGAGCGGTTGCAAACAGGTGGGCGTGCTTTCGCAGGTGCACCACGCGGCAGTCGATGGCCAGGCGGCCGTGGCGCTGGGCAACGTGCTCTTCGATACCACGCCAGAACCGCGCGAGATCGAAATACGCCCATCCAGACGCAGCAAAACCTTCCGCATCGGCATGGTCGAGATGCTGCGCGGCGCCCTGGGCAACGAGGCCAGCCAGGTGGTGCGTCTGGTGCGCGAGCTGCCGGCCGCCCTTGGCACGGTGGCTGGAACGGCAAAGGGCGTGCTCAGCCCCAAAAAACTGCTGGGCAAAGGCTCGGGCAATGTCACGCTGGCGCCCGCCACGCCGATGAACCGGTCGGTGACCCCTGCCCGGGCCTTTGCCTCGGCCAGCGTGCCGCTCTCGGAACTCAAAGCCTTGGGCCAGGCCCATGGCGCCACGCTCAATGATCTGGTGCTCATGCTGTGCGCTGGTGCGCTGCGCAGCTACCTGTTGCAACACCAACAGCTACCGCGCAAGAGCCTGGTGGCGGCGGTACCGATCTCGCTGCGCCCGGCGGGCGATACCCGCTCCGACAACCAGGCTTCGATGAGCTTGATCAGCCTGGGCACACACCTGCCCGACCCAGGCAGGCGTCTGGCGCATATCCGCGCGGCGAGCCAGGCGATGAAGACGACCATGGGCCAGATGAAAAGCATTTTGCCCACCGATTTCCCCTCAATCGGCATTCCCTGGCTGATGCAAGCGGCCGCCTCGCTCTACGGCAAGGCCCGGGTAGCCGAGCGCTTGCCACAGGTAGCCAACGTGGTGATCTCCAACGTGCCCGGCCCGCAGGTTCCGATCTACCTGGCCGGCGCGCGCGTACTGGCCAACTGCCCCACCAGCATCGTCGTGCATGGGCTGGCCTTGAACATCACGGTGCAGAGCTTCGACGCGCACATGGATTTCGGTTTGATGGCCGACGCGCAGGCAATGCCCGACGTCAAAGCGCTGGCGCTTGCGCTCGACGCGGCCCTGATAGAGCTGCGGGCACTGCCAGTGCCCGCAAAAGCTGCCGCCGCGGCAAAAATTCAGCACGCGCCCAAAAAACCCAAGTTCAACTCCAATGCGACACCGGCGCGAAAAATGTCGCGTACGCGACGCACCGCTCGGGTCACCGCGGATGCCAGCGGGGCGCGGATTCGCTAGGATGTTTTCATGGTGTCTACGCTCTATGCCCGCATCCGACCTTGCCGCCCTCGCCCGATTCGCCCGGAAGCCGGCGACGACCCCGCCAGTGCGCTGGCCCTGACGGCCCCCAGCCTGTGGCTGTTGATGCTGGAAGCGCGGGCACCTTGGGAAGCCATGGGCCTGGCCGCCGTCTCGCCCTGGCTCTCGAAAATGCCCTCGGGCGACGGCCACCCGGTGCTGGTACTGCCTGGTCTGGGGGCCTCGGACATCAGCACTCTGGCGCTGCGCCGCTTTCTCAAACGCCAAGGCTACAGCGCCCACCCCTGGAAACAGGGCGTGAACCTCGGTCCGCGCGACGGCGTGCTCGACGGCTGCCGCGAGCGCCTGCGAGCCCTGTGCGCAGAGCACGGCGCCCCGGTCAGCATCGTGGGCTGGAGCCTGGGCGGCATCTACGCCCGGGAACTGGCCAAGGAAATGCCAGAGCAGGTGCGCTGCGTCATCACGCTGGGCACCCCCTTTACCGGCCACCCCAAGGCGACGAATGCCTGGCGCTTCTATCGCATGGTCAGTCGCCAGCAAGCGCCCGACGACGAGTTGTTGGCCGAGGTGCGCAAGCCGCCACCGGTGCCCACCACGTCGATCTACAGCAAGACCGATGGCATCGTCGCCTGGCCCTGCAGCATCAACCCGGCACGCCACGCGCACACCGAGAACATCGAGGTGCACGCCAGCCACATTGGCATGGGTATGAACCCGCTGGCCATGTACGCCATCGCCGACCGCCTGCGCCAGGACCCGGCGCATTGGAAGCGCTTCGATGTGCAAGGCGCGCGCCGCTGGTTCTTCAAGGTGGCGCACCAGCCCGAAGTCGTGACGCAGTGGTATTAGGGGCACCCCCCTGCGTCGCTGCGCTCCCTCCCCCCTCTCTCAAATCGCTGCGCGATTTGGGAGGGGGGACGCCCCCAGCGCGGCGGGGCGGCGCGGCCGGCCCAGGCCCTTGCGCGGGGGCCGCTGGTATAGGGCGCGCCGGTCTCACGCGCCACTGATGGTGCACAGCGCGCGAGGCCGCTGACGCCCCCATGCAAATTCAAGCCAACGGCCTGCGTATCGAGGTCGATGACCAGGGACCGACTGACGGGCCGGTGGCGCTGCTGATCATGGGGCTGGGCATGCAGCTCATCGCCTGGCCACAGGCCTTGGTGCAGGCCTTGATCGAGCGCGGGTTTCGCGTCGTGCGGTTTGACAACCGCGACATCGGGTTGAGCCAGGGTTTCGATGCTGCGGGCGTGCCCAATATCGCGGTGGCCGGTCTGCGCCATTGGCTGCACTTGCCGGTGCGCTCTCCATACCGCCTTGCCGATATGGCCCGTGATGCCTTGGGCGTGCTCGATGCCCTGGGTATTGAGCGTGCCCATGTGTGCGGCGCGTCCATGGGCGGGATGATTGCGCAGCACCTTGCCGCCAGCGCACCAGAGCGCGTCGCCAGCCTGACGCTGATGATGACCAGCAGCGGTGCACGCTCGCTGCCCAAGCCGTCTTGGGCCGTGCAGCGCAAGCTCCTGGCGCGCCCACAAGGCCCCGGGCGCGAGGCCGCGGTGGACTGGATCGTCAATGTGCTGCGCACCATTGGCAGCCCCGGCTACCCGGCAGACCCCACTGCGCTGCGGGCGCTGGCGCTGGAATCGGTGCAGCGCGCCTGGCACCCCGCCGGTTCGGCGCGCCAACTGCTGGCCATCGTGGCCGATGGCGACCGCACGCCGCTGCTGCGCCGCATCAGCGCGCCCACGCTCATCGTGCACGGCGCCGACGATCCGCTGCTGCCCCCGGCCTGTGCCCGCCAACTGGCGCAGCACATCGCTGGCTCGCAAATCGAATTCATTCCAGGCATGGGCCACGACCTGCCAGGCGCACTGCTGGAGCGCTTGGCAGCGGGTATTGCACACACCGCGGGGCGCGCGGGCGTGAGCGTCTGATTCCATTTCCAGATCAATACGAGATTAGGCGCGAAGCCGCAGACAGTGGTTTGCCACGGCAAGGCGAAGCAACGACATATTCGGATTGATCTGGAAATGGAATGAGGGAGAACATCCCTAAAACAACTCCTGCTGGGCCCGCAGTGCCGCAGGCCGAAAAAGCGAGACGTCCAGCGCACGGCGTTCTCGCTCGTAGCCCAGGCGCTCGCAGGCTTTGTTGAAGCGCTGGCGCAGCAAATCGGCCCAGACACCCTGCCCCTTCATCCGCGCCCCAAAGTCCGCCTGGTAGTCTTTGCCGCCGTGCAGATCCTGCACCCGCGCCATCACGCGCGCGGCGCGGTCGGGGTAATGCAGTTCAAGCCACTGGCGAAACATCGGCGCCAGCTCCCAGGGCAGGCGCAGCACTTGGTAGAAAGCGCGGCGCGCACCCGCGTCGTAAGCAGCGGCCAACACCTGCTCCATGTCGTCGTTGATGAAGGGAATCTGCGGCGAGACGCTCACGCCCACTGGCACGCCGGCCTCGGCCAGCGTGCGCAGGGTGCGCAGCCGCCGGTGCGGTGCGGCGGCGCGCGGCTCCAGAATGCGCGCCAGCTTGGCGTCCAGCGTGGTGATGGTCACATACACCGCAGCCAGCCCCTGCGCGCCCATGGGGGCGATCAGATCCAGGTCGCGCTCCACGCCACTGCCCTTGGTGACGACGGAAAACGGGTGCCGGGCGCTGCACAGCACCTTCAGCGCCGCGCGGGTCAACCGCAGTTCGCGCTCCACCGGCTGGTAGGCGTCGGTGACGGTGCCCACGGCAATCATCTCGGGCCGGTAGCGCGGGTGCGCGAGTTCGGCGCGCAGCACTTCAGCCAGGTTGCGCTTGGCGATGAGCCGCGTTTCAAAATCGAGCCCTGGCGACAGTCCCAGAAAACTGTGGCTGGGCCGGGCATAGCAATAAATGCAGCCATGCTCGCAGCCGCGGTACGGGTTGAGCCCCTGGCTGAAGCCGATGTCCGGCGAATCGTTGCGCGTGATGGCGCTGCGTGCGTCTTCAAAACGCACTTCGGTGGTTGGCAGCGCTGCTTCGCTACGGTCTGCAGCAGACGCTTCCTGTGTGCCCCAGCCGTCGTCAAACGCGTCACGCGCATCGCGTTCAAAGCGGTGCGGCTGCGGGTAGGCCACGCCTCGGCCTTTGAGCGCATGCAGGGGAACAAGGACGTCGGGCATAGCGATACTGTACATAAAATCAGTACTTTCTGCGCGCCACACCGGTACAGGCAGCAAGCGCTCGTTCACGTCACAATGGCCGGCCCGCCTGTTGCCTTCCTTGCGCGCGCTGCGACGCTGCGCGGTATCTGCCCTCCGATCCATGCCTTCGACTGCTTCCCCCTCTCCCAACGCCTCCGACAGCATCGTCCGTGTGCGCGGCCTCTCCAAAATCTACGCCGGAGGGTTTCAGGCGCTGAAAAACGTGAACCTGGACATCCGGCGCGGTGAAATCTTTGCCCTGCTCGGCCCCAACGGTGCGGGCAAAACCACGCTCATCAGCGTGATTTGCGGCATGAGCAACGCCACCGAGGGCACGGTGACCGCCGACGGCCACGACACCGTGCGCGACTACCGCGCCGCCCGCGCCACCATTGGCCTGGTGCCGCAAGAGCTGCACACCGATTCGTTTGAGACCGTGTGGGCCACGGTGAGCTTTAGCCGGGGCCTGTTTGGCAAGCCGCCCAACCCTGCGCTGATCGAGAGAATCCTCAAAGACCTGTCGCTCTGGGACAAAAAGGACACCAAAATCCTCGCCCTCTCGGGCGGCATGAAGCGCCGCGTGCTGATTGCCAAGGCGCTGTCGCATGAGCCCAGAATTTTGTTCCTCGACGAGCCCAGCGCCGGTGTCGACGTGGAGCTGCGACACGACATGTGGCGCCTGGTGCGCCAGCTGCGGGACGGCGGCACCACCATCATTC
>ERZ724524.2204-NODE-2204-length-12822-cov-8.614866_pt1 | contig 12822 bp, 11 predicted proteins | sample MGYA00376057_ERZ724524 | MGnify/ENA primary metagenome ERZ724524 (study PRJEB28724, sample SAMN07190888) | wastewater metagenome | isolation source: influent of sewage treatment plant in Hong Hong | place: USA: Christiansburg, Virginia | collected 2016-03-01 ...
TGGCTTCGTGCGCGTCGATCATCTGGCGCATCCAGGCCGGCTCGCCGCACAGGTCGACATAGTCCACGCCTTCAGCCGCGCAGGCCGCCACGAGTTCGCTGCCATAGAGCTGGTAGGGCCCTACCGTGGTCAGCACCAGCCGGGTCTGTGCCATCAGCGCCTGCAGGCTGGCGGGGTCGCTGCTGTCGGTCAGCACCAGGGGCGTGTCGGCTGGCGCGCCGATGGCCTCGCGCACCGAGGCTAGTTTCTCTGCACTGCGCCCGCCCATGGCCCAGCGCAGACCGCTGCCCGCCGGGTAGCGCTGGAGCAGATACTCCACCACCAGCCGGCCGGTAAAACCGGTGGCGCCGTGAACGACAAGATCAAAAGCTTTGGCCATGGAAAGTACCCCTGAGTGCGATGGCGGCATTGTGAAAGACGGCGCGCTGCCCGCCTGTCGCGCAGGCGTAGGGGCCGACACGCTGGTGCGGATCAGATGAAAATGCGAGAAAAAATAGAAGAAAATGGCCTCTAGCGCATACAGTGATTGCGCTGACAGCTATTAAAAGCATAGTAACCCCCATCAGGAAAACGAAATGAGCAAATCCCTGCGCCTGTCCGAAAAATGGTTTCGCCGTGGCCTGTGGCTGGTGGCGCTGGTATTTGCCAGCTTCCTGATCGGCCTGGGCGGCACCATCGTTGGCGACCTGCCCAAGGTGGAGGCACCGCTGGAACTCGACAACTTTCTGAACCAGCCCGCGGCCCAGCGGCTGCGCGAGCAGGGGCGCGGCGAGCGCAGTGCGGCCGAGGCCGCCGACACGGCTCTCGCTCAGGCGCAGCTCCAGCGCAGCAAGGCGCGCAGCGAAACGCGCGCCCAGCGCGAGAGCTTCAACAACTGGCTGGCCACGCGCAGCGTGACCCAGCGCTCCGAGCAAGACCCCGAAGTCATCGCACGCACCCGCGCGCTCGACGCGCAGCAGCGTGCCGAGCAGGCCCAGCAGCGCGCCGTCGAGGCGCAGCAGCAAGCGGCATTGGACGCGCGGCAGGCGGCAGCGCAAACGCAAAAGCAGCTCGACAGCATGGAGACCGCGGCCCGCGCCAAGCTCAATGAGGAAATGCGGCGCGTGGAAATGCGTGTGTTCCTCTACCGCCTGGCGCTGACCCTGCCGCTGCTTGCCATCGCCGGCTGGCTGTTCGTCAAAAAGCGCAAGGGCACTTACTGGCCTTTCGTCTGGGGCTTCATCTTCTTCGCGCTGTTCGCCTTCTTTGTCGAGCTCGTGCCCTACCTGCCGAGCTATGGCGGCTATGTGCGCTACGTGGTGGGCATTGCGGTAACCGCGCTGGTGGGACGCTACGCCATCCTGGCCCTCAACCGCTACCTGGAACGGCAAAAACTGGCCGAAGCCCTGCCCGACCAGGAGCGGCGCAAGGAATTGAGCTACGACGTGGCGCTGGCGCGCCTGGCCAAAAGCGTCTGCCCCGGCTGCGAGCGTCCGGTGGATTTGAAGAACGAAAAGATCGACTTCTGCCCGCACTGCGGTATCGGTTTGTTTGATCGTTGCAGCCCCTGCGGAACACGCAAGAGCGCGTTCGCCAAGTTTTGCCATGCGTGCGGCGCCACTGCCGGTCGGTGCGCTGCAGAGCAGTCCGAAGTGGCCCCTTCAGCTTGATCAAAGCGCACAGCCCATTGGGCTGCGGCGCTGGGCTCCCTACTGCTTTCGCATCACCAACACTGCAGTGGCATTGTCGCGTTTGGCGTAAAGTGCCTCGGAGTTGGCCCGCAGTTCGCTGCAGCCGGATGGAAACGTGCCGCGGTATTCGATACATACCCGGCCTTCTTCGGCGCGCCATGTTCCGCTGTCGCGCGCGCCGTTGGCGATGTTAAGAAACACATAACCAGAGTCTTTGTACTCAACGCGCCACTGGATTCCAGCGGCGTTGGTGCCGGTGTACACCTGGCCGCTCAAACGCTCTTCGATAGTCTTGCGGTTGAGTGGCTGTGTGTCGGCAGGAAACTCTGTCAGCACACCAGCGGCTGCAGGGCTCTGGGCGTAAACCATACCTGCAGTTGCGGTTGTCAAAAGAACGATTCCACCGATCGCCTGGCAACTACGAATGAGAAATGATGCTGTCATGACATGACTCCAAAAAAATCCTCGGGGGGCGTATTGCCCAAGATTGAATCAAATGCCAAGCTGGCTTGAAAGGGCTGACCATGCGGTGCTGTTGAGGCGCTTTGAGCTGGACTGACTGAACGTCAGCGAACCCTTGGCTTCGCGGGCGCTAAAAACCCGAGGGCTGTTGATGCTGGTACCCAGAAGCCCGTTCACTTCCGAAAACACGCGGGTGTAGGACATGACGGTTTCCGTGTGCCCCGCAAAGCGCAGCACGCGGGCCCCGTTTACGGTGTCAATGCTCCAGGTGCCGCTCTGCGTCGCGCCGCAGTTGGAGATGGCGGTCTGTGCTTCGTTCAGATCACACTCATAGAAATAGGCAGTGCCGGTGGTGAAGCTGGTCGCATCGCCGAAGGCAACCCGCAGGCTCGTTGTCGCGCTGGTACCCAGTCCAAGGCTCAGGGTGCCGGTGTTCGCAGCCACGTTCACCTTGGACCGGGGGTAGGTGGCCACCACCTGTTCCAGTTTGGTGATGGATGCGCCCCAGATGTCGGTGTTGATGTTGCTGATGGAGATGGGGCGTGTGAGATTGAAGTTGATTCGGGACTTCACCGAGGCATCCGCAGGAAACGCTGCGGATCCCAGTGCGGTCAGGAGCTCGGATGTCGAAACGCCGTTGTTGATCACGTTGCTGGTGGCGTCTGCCTGCATGTCCGTGACCACTGCGGCCATGGTTTGACCCGAAACGTCCGATGCCACCGAGAAACCTACCGACGGCTGTGAGTTGCAATAGTTGCTGCGGCTGGGCTTGCCGATGGTCGTTGGAATGGCCATGTCTGCATTGCAGTAAACCCATCCAGCGCTCGACAGGTACGCCTGCGTGTACAAGCTGGTGGAAGGCGTTCCAAAGCCGCCAGTTCTTCCGCGGCGTGCATCGGTGACCAGCAAAGGGCCTGGCCCGGCGGGCTTGTCCTGGTAGTTCAGGGTTCTCACGTAGTAGTTTGCTGCGTCGAGGTAGCGCAAGGTGGCCAGGTCTCCAGCGGCAGCGCTGAAGGCCGCAGTCTGGTCTCCCACCTCCAGGGTGGCGCCGGCCTCCAGTGCCGCTGCGGTGACCTTGGCCATCATGCGGGCGTTGTCCTGAACGAGGGCCGGGTCAAACGCGGGGTCGTCCTGGTAGTTGTCGATCTTGGCCTCGTTGATGGCCAGTTGAACCGCAACGTTGGCCCGTGCCACGCTTTCGCTCATGCCCTGCGCCATTCCGGCCGCAACCAGCGTGGTCAGCGGATTGATCTGCCCTCCCTTGCCAGCAACTTGCTTGAGCATGTAGCTTTTGGTCGTGTTGGCCACAGAAGTGTCTGAGGCGTCAAGGGTTGTTGTGGCATCGGCGGCGGCACCGGGCACCATGGCCACGATAAGCGAGGCACTTGCCGCCTGTGCCGCTGCCACCTTTGCCGAATCGTAGGTGATGCTGTAGGCCCCATTCGACCCGGTGCCGGCCGAGGCGGGCTCATTGGCATCGCAGGTGCTGCTGGCATTGAGATCCATGCACACCACGGCGTTCCGGATTGCCTGATCCACCACCACCGTGCCGGTCACGACCACTGACGCGGGTGTGGTCGGCGTTTCAGGTGTCGTAGCGATGTCGCCATCGCTTCCGCCGCCGCAGGCAGACAGTACCAACAAGGCCGTGCCCGAAAGGGCAAAAGAAAGGGCTTTGACTTTCAAAAACATGCTGATCTCCTGGTGCAACAAAAGATTTCAGCTTAGGAGGGCTCTCCGTCTTTGTGCATCCCTCATTTATGGGGGTGAGGTCGGGCTGGGTGCGTTGAGAATGGCAAACCGATTTCCAGCTCGATGTCTCGATATGCCGAGGTATCCGGCTGTCACCGCGATACCAGCGTCCAGGGACTGTTGCCCGCAGGCACAAGACGCACCCGGCCGCAGCGATGGCAAACGCAGCGAGGCCCATCACATCGTTCTCCTTTCCGTTGCCAAGGGTGTTCGTGGATCTGGCTGATTGCGCTGCACCCCATGAACATGGGAGTTGCCTTCCTTGTACGGGCGACGATTTGCACATACGCTCAGGCCAAGCTATTGCATCGTTTCAAGGGGCTTGAATGACGAAGATCGTTTTCACTTCCTGCATGGACGCCGAACGCGTTCCGGCCCAATCGGTCTGGGACCAGATTCGAGACGAAGCGCCCGATGTCGTGATGTTGTTGGGCGATCAGATCTACATGGACTGGGGCGACCTGGGAGGCCCCGAATGGCGCAAGCTGATCGCCCGAGAACCGGTTGAGGGTTTGCGGGCCTTTGCCACCGAAATGCACCGCCGCTATGCGCTGCAGTGGGCGGTGCCGGGGTTTCAGGCACTGATCTGTGGTTTTGGCGGGCGCGCCGATCCGTCGCGCCTGCTGGTTACCTGGGATGACCATGACTACGCGTGGAACAACAGCCTGGGGGTGGATGGGGACGATGACCATTGCGTGCCCCAGCCGGTCAAGCAGGTCGCGCGCCGCTTGTTTGGTCAATTTCTAGAGCAGTTGCGGGGTGCCGATCAGGATGCTTCCTACCCCGCATTGCCTGAAACCTGGAACGCTCCGCTGGAGGATGAAAACACCAGCCACCTGTTCTGGCATGGCGCGCTCCACGGCGCTGGCGGGCCGGAGTGTCTGCTGCTGGACACCCGCTGGCACCGGCAGCTGCGGGCAGCAGGCGCCAGCATTCTGGGCACCCAGCAGCGGGCTGCGTTGCGCGCAGCGGTTTCCAGGGCTGGCGCTGGCTTGCTGGTGGTCGTCGCCGGGACGCCCATGAACCACAGCTACCAGTTTTCCCAGCAGGCATGGCACGATCCACACGGATTTACCTATGCCGAGTACGACGAGGCCTTGGTGAGCGCCCAGAGGCCGGTGCTCTTCCTGGGCGGCGACGTGCATCGCAACGTCTGGAGCGGCCGGTTGCGGCAGACGAACGGTACCCTAAGCCGGGTGGTGCAGGTACTTTCTTCCGGGGCTGCGATCGGGCGTATTGGGCCCAAACGTTTCGCGCCGTCCTACGGCGTCGTGACCCTGCCCGCAACCTGGGCCACGGCGGGCGAAGTGATGGTACAACTGCGGGCCATGCGCCGCGTCGATGGCTGGCAGGACGACCCCGCCATGGGTGTGCCGCTGCCTTTCAGCAACAGCAATTGGGCTGAAACCCTGCATGGCGAGGCCGAGAGCAAGGTCGATGCGGCGGCCGATACGGAGGTTCTGACGGTGCTGTGCGCACGGCCCAGAACCAGCGGCCACCGGTTGTACGATGGGCACGCCGTTGTTGAAGTTTCGAACGGTATCGAGGGGCTGGACGCCGTTTATAAGAATGCGCCGTTGGAAGGCAGCAGCTACGCCGAGACGCTGGAACTGCAGGTGGTGCCGGGCACGGTCGGCTCGACAGCGCGGCTCCAGTTCCAGGGCAATGTTCACGACGGCAACAACAGAGAGGCCGAGCTTCACACGCTGATTGGGGGGGCCTTCGAGCGGGCCCGCGTTGGCCAAAAGCGTTCCGTTGTGCTTTTCATCCACGGCTTTGGCAAGTCGTTTGAAGCCAGCCTGGCGCAGGCCTACGGACTGCGCCAAGCCTTTCCCGAATGCGAGCCCATTTTGTACTCCTGGGAGGCGGGGCGCGCAGGCGGGGTGCTCGCAGCGCTTACTGGCGTGGGCGCTGCGAGGCATTCGGCCAAGGTCGGCGTCCACGGGCTCTCGGCGGTGTTAAAGGCTTTTGGTGGGGCCCAAGCGCACGGGATGAGTAAAGTCATTGTGGCGCGCAGTGCGGGCAGCCTGGCCTTGTCCGAGGCGCTGTGGAGCCAAGGGGCCAGCTTCAGCGATGAGATCAACCGTGTCCAGCGGGTCGTCCTGTCTGCGCCCTTGCTCAAATGGAGCGAATACAAGCGCCGCAACAGCTTTGCTGGGTTGAAAACCCAGGTGGTTGTGACGCGCAACCGCAACGACCAGACGCTGAAATTTGCCGACTGGATCGACGGCTTCGGTCCCATGCTCGGTCTGGAAGAGGGCTTTGATGGTGCGTCGACGTGCCAGATCTGTCTGGACTTCACCGACAGTCCTCGCGTCGGGCGATTGCACGACTACCTGTTCCTGAAAATCAACCCGGCACAGAGCGAAATCAATCGCAGGTTGATGACCGAATCGGTTTTTGATCCGCTGCAGGCGGTTGAGGAGCACCTGCTGAGGGCGGAGAACGCCGGGGTTTTCCATGTTCAATGAGCCGCTTGCGCCACAGACACCGTGCGAACCCGCGATCTCCGTGGCGCTGGTCGAGGACGAAATCGGGACGCGCGAGCGTTTGGTGCGTGCTTTGGGGCAAACCTCGCGGCTGTGCCTGGCGCATGCTGCTGGCACGGCGCAGGAGCTGCTGGACTGGCTTGCCAACAACAGTGTGGACGTGCTGCTGGTGGACCTGGGCCTGCCCGACCTGCCCGGGCTGGAGGTGATCCGCCGTGCGCGCGCCATATCGCCGGGGACGGAGATCATGGTCATTACCCTGTTTGGTGATGAGGCCAACATGATGCGTGCGTTTGAGGCCGGTGCACGCGGCTATCTGCTCAAGGACGGCACCGAGGATGATCTGGCCCGCCACGTCCTGAATCTGCATGCCGGCGGCTCCCCGATGACGCCGATCATTGCCCGCCAACTGTTGGCACGCCTCGCCCCCGCGCCGACCGTGCCATCGACCGCACCACTTGGGAGCACGGGGCGTTACGATGGGCTGACCAACCGTGAGCACGACATTCTTGCCAAGCTCTCACGCGGCTACACATACATCGAAGTTGCGCAGCTACTGGAAATCGCGCCGTCCACGGTTCAATCCCATGTCAAGAACATCTACAGCAAGCTGGCGGTGCACTCCAAGGCAGAAGCGATTTTTGAGGCGCGCCAGCTCGGTCTTCTTTGATCGATTTCTGGTCATGGTCATGGCCTTGGTGTTGTTGGCTTGCGTGTCACCGGGGTATGCGGCCACCGTCACGCTGCGCCACGCCCAGGCTGAACTGGTGCCCGACGGAGGGCCTGCGCGCACTGTGGCCGTGGCGTTGTCACACCGCTGGGACAGTGCATTTCCTGGGCGCGCCGGGCGAGCGAGCTACCTGCTGCTGCTGCCGCCCAGCCCGGTTGGCGTGCCGCATGGCCTGTATTTCCCAAGGGTCGGCAATCAGGTGGAAATCCATGTGGGCGGGCAAGTCATTGCCCGGCGAGGCATCTTGGGCGATTCCGGAATCGATGCGGCCAAGTCGCCGCTGTGGGTGCCGGTGCCAGCAAGCCTGCTGTCGGCCGAGCGCAGCACCCCCTTGCTGGTGGTGGTCAGCGCGCAGCCCGGGCGTTGGGGCGGGCTTGCAGCGCCGATGTTCGGTCCGGAGGCGGAGGTCCATCCGGTCTACCAGACACGGTATGTCTGGCGCCAGTGGGGCGCTGTGGCCATTGTTTTCTCGATGGCGCTGGTTGCTGCCATTGCGGGCGGTTTGTGGCGGTTGCAGCGCGATGCGGTCTACGGGTACTTTGCGGCGGGTGCGGCGCTGGGAGTCGTGCGGTTCGCCGATCGACTGTGGGAGCAGCCCCCGCTGCCCTGGCCACTGTGGGGTGGCGTTCAAGCCATGGCGTTCGCGCTCCATGTGGTATTGATGGCCCGTTTCGCCTTGGCCTTGGTGGGAGTGGATGAGCCGCGCGTACGGCATTTTTTTGGTGTTTTGATGGGGGTGGAGGTGGTTGCTGCCATGGCGTCTTTTCTGCTTGGCCTGCCAACACTTTGGACTGCTGCGCTGGCGCTGCTGGCTGTGCCTTCTATGGGCGCGCTGGCCGTTGTGGCGCACCGTGCCTGGAAATTGCGCCAGCGCGAGGCGATTGCCGTCGGTCTGGCTGGTGCCCTCGTGATCGTGGCAGGTTTCCGCGATTTTGTGGTAGTGCGGATTTCCGAGGATGGGGCGGGCGTCTACTCAATCTTGCCGTTGGCGTCGATGGGGTTCGTCTTGATGATGGCCTGGCTCATCATGGAGCGGTATGTTCGTCAGGCACGACAGTACCAGGGCTTGCTTGTTTCCCTGGACCAGAAGGTGCATGAGCGTGAGCAGCAACTGACGGCAAGCTACGCCCTGTTGCAGCAAGGCGAAGCGCAGCGCGCGGCGCTTCAGGAGCGCCAGCGTCTCATGCGCGATATCCACGATGGCGTGGGCGCCCAACTCGTCGGCCTGCTCAGCCTGATCGACAGGGGCAAGGCGGACCGCACGCAGCTTCAAGAGCACGCCCGTGCGGCGCTCGACGAGTTGCGGATGGCTGTGGATTCCATGCAGCCGGTCAACGGGGATCTGGCCACGGTGCTGGCGACCCTGCGCTACCGCCTTCAACCGCGTCTAGTTGCCTCGGGGATCGAAGTGGACTGGCAGGTGGAGGCGTTGCCACCCATGGAACATCTGACGCCTCAGGCCGTGCTTCAGTTGCAGCGTATTTTGCTGGAAGGGTTTACCAACATGCTGCGACATGCCCACGCCAGTCGGGTGCGGGTCAGCGCGCGGCATGAAGCCGACCCGGACAACCGGCTGGTGCTGGAAATTGCAGACAACGGTATTGGAATGCCCGATCCGGGCCAGGTCGCGGCAGGTCATGGGTTGAAGAACATGCAGGTCAGGGCAACGGCCATCGGAGCGACCTTGCGCTTTGGGGCAACGGCCGAAGGTGGGGCAAGCATTGTCATTACTTTGCCGCTGGATCTGCCATGCCCGACCAGGAGCGGCGCAAGGAGTTGAGCTACGACGTGGCGCTGGCGCGCCTGACCAAAAGCGTCTGCCCTGGCTGCGAGCGTCCGGTGGATCTGAAGAACGAAAAGATCGACTTCTGCCCACACTGCGGTATCGGTCTGTTTGACCGCTGCGCCAGCTGCGGCACGCGCAAGAGCGCGTTTGCGAAGTTCTGCCACGCCTGCGGCGCCGTTGCTGGCCGGGCTGCAGCGGCGCCCACTCCAAGCTGAAGCTTTCGGCAGTTCACCCTGGGCGCGTGCGCCGCCACCAGCGTCGCGTGCGCTGCCGCAGCACCCGCGCCGCTCGCCAGGGCCAGGAAGCGCGGGCGTGGGCCAGCAGTGCCGTTTTCAAGCCTATCCAGCGAACGTAAAAGGTGGCAAACCAAGCCAGGCGCATCAGCGCCGGTCGCGTCAAGGTGAAGAGGCGCGCCACCACAGCCGTGCCGATGATTTTTGCCGCTATCACCACGGTCGCGCCCAGCAGCATCTGGCCGCTCCCGATTGCCCACAGCGCCAGCAGCTTGATGGGCAGCAGCAAAAGCGTGGGTACGCCAAACGCCGCCAGCGCCGCCCAGGGTGGCAGTGCACGCACCCGGTATTCCACCCAGCGCAGGCCGGGCCAGCGGCCGATGCGCGCCAGCAGGCGCTGCAAGGGCTCCCAGCCCCATTCCTCGAACAGGACCAGCAGGGCCAGTAGCCAGGTGGTCAAGTGGGCGAGCAGACGCAGGGGCAACAGCAAAAGGCGGCGCAGCATGGTGCATGGTACTGCCGCTGGCAGCCCGGACCTGCAGCGTGGTGCGGCAGGTATGCAGCAAATTAATTTGAATCAGGACTTACGCAAAACTGCCCCAGCGTCGTTGTTCCTCCTTGCCGTACGCCTGTACTGTCTGCGTCGGAAGGCCTAGCTGGGACCATTGTGCGTAAGTCCTATGAATAAAAGGTGGCGCTAGCGCTTATCAGGAAAGCGATAGAAGCTATAAAAACAGGAGTATTTGTCACTGCTATTGCAGCAATGCCAGGTACTCGGGGCGTTTGGTGGCCAGGCTTCATTCGTAGCCAGGTTCAATTCCCATGCTCCCGGAAGCTGGCGATTGGCATAGTTAGCGTCGCTTCTGCATGGAGTTTTGCAATGAACCCCCTTGTGGCTTGGGTGAAAGTGCAATTCAAAGAGCGGCTATAGAAGTTGATCGCCTTGCGCGCAAAGCAACCAGGCCATAAACGCCGCGTCTTGGCGTGTCTCACCGCCGCGCCACATGAAAACGACTCGGTGCTCGCTTGATACCGCAATCAGATTCGTCGCAAGCAGGCGTGGAGAGCCCATTTTGTGAAATGGCTTTGGAAGCTTGCCACGGGTCAGCCGCTTGAAGTCCGGCATACCAACCAACTGCTTGGGTGCAGCTTTATGGAGAGCAAGGTCTCGGGGCGACATGTCAAAGCTTGGTGGGAAGTTTGAAATAGGGCATTGTCATGGACGACAGCTTGTGATGGGAAAGTCTTTGGCGTTGCTTAAACCCCGCGCGCCCGATCTGCCTTGAACTGCGCCCGAAACTGCGCGAACTGCCCCGCGTCGAGCGCATCGCGAATCTCGCGCATCAGGTTCAGGTAGTAGTGCAGGTTGTGCACGGTGGTGAGCATGGGGCCCAGCATTTCGCCGCAGCGGTCGAGGTGGTGCAGGTAGGCGCGACTGAAGCCGCCGCGCCCGCCCGCGTCCCAGGCCACGCCGTCCTTGCCTGCGCAGGCGTGGCAGGTGCAACTGGTGTCCAGGGGCTGGTGGTCGGTTTTGTGGCGGGCGTTGCGGATTTTCAGGTCGCCGTAGCGCGTGAACAGCGTGCCGTTGCGCGCGTTGCGGGTCGGCATCACGCAGTCGAACATGTCCACGCCGTCGGCCACGCCCTGCACCAGGTCTTCGGGCGTGCCCACGCCCATCAGGTAGCGCGGCTTGTGCGGGGGCAGGCGGTGCGGGGTGTGCGCCATGATCTGCAGCATCTGCTCCTTGGGCTCGCCCACGCTGACGCCGCCAATCGCATAGCCGGGGAAGTCCATTTCCACCAGGGCGTCCAGCGATTCCTGGCGCAGGTTCTCGTACATGCCGCCCTGCACGATGCCAAAAAGCGCATTGGGGTTTTGCAGCCGGGCAAATTCGTCCTGGCTGCGACGCGCCCAGCGCAGGCTCATTTCCATGGATTGGCGCGCTTCGCGCTCGGTGGTGAGGTGCCCCTTGGTCTCGTACGGCGTGCACTCGTCGAGCTGCATCACGATGTCGGAGTTGAGCCCGGTCTGGATCTGCATGCTCACCTCGGGCGACATGAAGAGCTTGTCGCCGTTCACCGGGCTGGCAAAGGTCACGCCTTCTTCGGTGATTTTGCGCATGGCGCCCAGGCTCCAGACCTGAAATCCGCCCGAGTCGGTGAGGATGGGCTGGTGCCACTGCTCAAACGCGTGCAGGCCGCCAAAGCTTTGCATCACGCCCTGCCCGGGGCGCATCCACAAATGAAAGGTGTTGCCGAGGATGATTTGCGCGCCCATGTCCAGCAGGCTTTGCGGCATCACGCCCTTGACCGTGCCATAGGTTCCCACGGGCATGAAGACGGGGGTTTGCACGACGCCGTGGTTGAGGGTCATGGCCGCGCGGCGTGCGTGGCTGGTGGGGTCGGTGGTGAGGAGGTCAAACTTCAGCATGCGTGCGATTGTCCCAGAGCGCCCGCCCGCTACACTGGCCGCAATGCTCTTGGAAGAAAGTCTTGTATGCCCCGAATCCTGATTGCTGTCGATGGCTCTGAACTCGCACTTGACGCCGTGCGCCACGCGCTCGAACTGGTGCACGCCGGGTTGCGCGCCGAATTTGTGCTGGCCAATGTGCAGGAGCCGGCTTCTCTGTACGAGCTGGTGGTCTCGCGCGACCCGGACCGCATCGCCGCTGCCAGCCTGGAGGCCGGGGCCCACCTGATGGCCAGCGCGCGCGCGCTGATGGATGCGGCGGGCCTCACCTACGAGACCGAAATTGGCATGGGAGACCCGGCACACACCCTGGTGGACCTGATCGAGAGCACGGGGAGCGACATGGCCATCGCTGGCGCCCGGGGGCAGGGGGCAATCCGGAGTGCGCTACTCGGTTCGGTGTCACAGGCGCTGGTGCACGCAAGCCCGGTGCCGGTAACCATCGTGCGCCATGCGCCGGAATCAACCCAGGCGCAGGATGTGCTGGAAAGCGACAGCGGGGTGGATGTGCTGGAAAATTTCCGCGGCACCTGATCGGTACAGCGCCGCAGAGCGCCGCGCAGCGCGCAGCCGTTCAGGCCGCGCGGCGCGTATCTTCAGATGCGCGCTGCAGCTTGCCGTGGGGCAGGGTGGCCAAGCGCTTGAACATGCGCCGGCAGTAGCCGGAAATCCACAGGCATTTGTTCAGCTCGTCCACCGGCAGCGGGCCAGACACCACCACCAGGTCATTGGCCACCGCCTGATCGCCTGCCGCGCGCAGGCGGCGGCGCGTGTGGTTGGCCCAGGACTGGATGCGCACCGGGCTGCCGTGCTGGTGCACCTCGCCGGTGTGCGCGTCAAAGGCAATCGCCACGGTGTCGGTCTTGAGCTTGAAACGGCGCTCGCCCGTGACAGCGCTGGGCGTGTCGCGCATGTCGTACAGGTAATAACTGCCGGCTTTGAGCTGGTATTGCATGTCCATCGGGGGCTCCTCTTATCGACATTGTCGAGGGCGCAGGGAGCCGGCAATGGCCAAAAAACGCTGAGAAAGTTGCCCTGTTCAGGCGCCCGCTTGGCGAGGCCATGCCGGTGTCGGTGCGCGTGCCATTGTGGCGGCGCGTCGGCGCGATGGCGCAGAACTTGAGGGCAATGTCGTAACGAGTTGTGATCGGACGCTGCTGACCGCCTTGCGCGTTCGTCAGCAGCGCACAACACTGGCGCGGCCCCAGGCGTGGGACGCCGAGCAAGGGCC
>ERZ724524.2209-NODE-2209-length-12806-cov-8.512509_pt1 | contig 12806 bp, 15 predicted proteins | sample MGYA00376057_ERZ724524 | MGnify/ENA primary metagenome ERZ724524 (study PRJEB28724, sample SAMN07190888) | wastewater metagenome | isolation source: influent of sewage treatment plant in Hong Hong | place: USA: Christiansburg, Virginia | collected 2016-03-01 ...
TTGCATAGCCGGTGTGCCGGGACTGAGCAGAATGGAAAGCTGATTGGCGGAAGTACTCAGGCGCTTTAAATGCTGGCTGGCGGCCTGGTAGATTTCCCCGAAGTGAACGGGGGAAGACAGGGAAACGTAATGCGCAGTAATTGGTACATCGACTTGCTCACACAGCCAGGCCAAATAGGGCTCAACGCGCTCGGCGGGGTATGAGCAAAGAAGCTCGACGCTATCAACCGCCACCGTGTTCAGGGTCGCCAGAATCGGGCCTGCCTCAGCACCTGCAACTGCTTTGAGATCATTCCCGCCAACCCAGCTGGCCAATACGCGCTGCTTCTTTACCACTGTCCCTGTACTCCCGGCCTCCCTCTTGCCCATTAGCAGGCAGGAGAAAAAATGTGCTCTGGTTCGCGGCCGGATAGTAAACCAATCCTTCAACCCTGGTCTTTAACTGCCTGACTGGATGTTCAAGTTGCGCTGTAGCAACAGCGCGACTTTTTCTCCAAGCAAAGATTGGTATGTGCTGCTGCCGGGGTAGAACAACGAAGGGGCCTTTCGGCCCCTTGTGAACTTAGTTAGCCAACAAGCTTTCAAGCTTCTCGATCAGGTAATCCAGCGGGCTACGCCCCTCCAGGCGTTTTTTGAAAACTTCGTTGCGGTGGTAGGCGACCCAGGTTTCGAGGGCATGCCGGTTATCCTTCTCGTAGCCAGAGCCAAGGACGCAGATAAGCTCTGTGCCATGGGGGTTCTCAAGGTAGTGACTCATGGCTGAAGCCAGATGCTTGAGGTACTTATGCTCGCGAGCCTCCATCGATGGATGCAGAGGAGTCACGTTGTCACGTTTGATCAGTTTCATGGTGGAACTCCTCAGGCCTTGAGATTAGCTTTAATCAGGTTGTCGAATGCACTGCCGTCACGGCGAGTCAGGTTGGGGACATAGCGCGAATAGACACGGAACAGCATCTCGGTGGTCGTGTGCCCCATCTGCCTGGCAATCCACTCCGGGTTTTCACCGGCAGCCAGCCACAGGGTCGCGGCCGTATGACGGGTTTGGTAGGGGCGCCGCCTGCGCAAACCCAAGTGACGCAGTAGCGGATACCAAACCCGGTCGTTGATGTTGCGGTATGCGTGCGGCGTGCCTTCGCGGGTGCAAAAGACGAACTGCCCCGTGCCGGTTTTCTCCCGCTGGCCGACTAGCGCCTGGTAAACCGGTTCCGACATCTCGATCTCACGCTGTGAGCCATCGTTCTTCGTATAGTCGAGCTTGCCACCCACCCATGTTTCGCGGATCAGGATCTGCCGTCTCTGGAAGTCGATGTACTTCCACTGCAAGCCATCAATTTCGGCAGTTCGCATGCCGGTAAAAAAGCGCACTGTGTAGTAGCTGCTGAAGTCTTCACGCACAGTTCTGAGGATCTGCAACACCTCATCCAAGGTAAAGGGCTCCACATCGGTCTTAGGAACTTTCAACGATTTGATGTTGAGGTATGGCGAAGTAAACTCGAACCGGTCAGCTGCCTCACAAAGGATCATGCGCAATGGCGTCATGATGTGGTTGATTCGCGTCGCTGTCAGACTCTGACCTTTCTGCCCGGGGACTTTGCCGAGTGCCGAGCGGAAGGACAGAAGTTCTGCTTTGGTGATGGCGCTGACCTCTTTTTTGCCGAACTCAGGCAGCAAATGCTTATTGAGGGTGAGACGCACGGTTTTAATGTGAGTGTCTCGCCACTCCACGCTCATCTCTTCAAACCACAGTTCGGCGAAATCCTTGAACAGAGGCGTTTTCAGTGATGTGCAACCAGCTTGCAACCGGCTGAATTCCTGCACTTTGCTGCTTTGTGGAAAGTAGGTTTCATAATCGAAGGTTCCAAGCGTGACCTCGGCCTCGATTCGCTCAAGGATCTTCTCCAGCCTTTTTCGGTTAGCAGGCGTATCAGGCAGCGTTGTCTGCTCCCGGCAGCGCTTGTCCAGAAAGGTGAAGTCGAAAAATAATTTCTGGTTGTCCGAACGTGAGCGAATCTTACCCATGACAGATGCCTCCACCTGCCATGGGAACCAGACCAGAGACACGCGAAAATTTCTGCATGTCCTCTTCTACGGCTTCCCAGATAAAAAGGATTTTGCGGCCGCCGAACGGGCGGAAGTAATGAATACCTTCGAGCAGAACTGAATCTTTCAAGCGGTTGCGGATGGTACGAGCGTCGTACTTCATACGCGTCGCGAGCTCTTCGGTAGTCAGGTAAGTGTGAGACATGGCTATGCCCTCTCTGCTAAATTGAACGACAGCGGATTCTTATGAGCCTCTGAATACTCATAATGATCTCCTGTAGATCAATATAACGCTCATTTTGAGCTTTGCAAGGACAAAATGATCTTCTGAAGATCATTTCTGGAGATTGTGATGGTCAAGTGCCATTTATCTCGCTTACTCGGCGAGCGGAAACTGAAGATAAGTGACGTGGTCAGGGACACTGGGATCAATCGCGGAACCCTCACGCGGCTCTATCACGAGACCGCGCAGCGGGTGGAGCTCAAGGACCTGGAAACGATCTGCCTGTACCTGAATTGCCAGGTGGGTGACTTACTGGAACTGCAGGATGATCCGGAGGGCTGAATGCCCTCCGGACTTATTCAGGCCCGGAAATGCCAGTCGATGGAAGCCATCAGCATCAGGTAGCGCAAGGCGGCGCCGGAGTGATGGTTCTGCTCTTGAGCGGTGAGCTCTCCACCTGGTAAACGCAGTGTCACTCGAATGCCCACGTGGCTGTTCCGGGTGCTTTGATTCTCTGGAACTTGCTCAATGATCTTTAGACGAGGTTTTCCCAGGACCGTCCGCCAACGGCTTTTGGTTTGCCTGGACGTGCGCGTGTCGTAAATGATGAACTCAGTGTCAACTACAGGGATGCCCAGTTCAGATAGCAGCCAGAGGTACTCGCGGGCACTCTGCTTATCTTCGCCAATGTAGAAGCGTAATGTCGTATCGCTCGACCAGCAGCGCTCCACAAAGTCATCCACTACCCGACAAGCTTTGGCCTTATGCCGGCTGTCCAGCAAGCGGTAGAGCCGTTCTGCGTAAACAGCTACTCCGGCTACGCCTCCATGCTTGGGTGGCCGTGGAATAAACTCCACTGGATCATGTTGATCATCCGATACAGGTCCTTGAAGGCGATGCTTACCGAGACGACTGATGTACTTCGCTCGCTCCAGCATGCCTAACTGATCGACCTCGGGAAACTCAATCCACTCCATGTTGACCGCCTGCCCTGACTCCGCATAAGCCTGGTAAGCGAGCATGGATGAGATTTCAGTCATTCTCGTCAGCGCCCACCCCTCATCACATTTCTGGAGACGGCTTAGCGGGCGCTTAACTTTGACTTGTTTGCCTCGCTTGTAGGCACGAATACGACCGATGATTCGCTGCATATGGAGAGTTTCTGCGGGCAATCCAGTGGCATGTTCGTCCTCAGGCTTAGTTGGCAAACTGACTTGAGCGATCTTCGCAACGACATGGCCTGGCGGCCAACGGGCGGGATTCCACTGCCAGCAAAGCGCCGCCAGCCAAGGCATACAGTGAACGTAGTGCAGCAGCGAGGTCTTGGGGCTCGCATGGCCTAACAGCGCACTGGTGATGTGAGTCACTTTGCGAGTTGCAGCACCTTGAGAATGAAAAAAGGCGCGCTCGAGACGACCGTTATCGCGTAACCAGGTCAACGTTTGCGGATGTTCGCCAAACAGCACGTCAGTATGCGTTCTGACACCCCATGCAGACGCCGCTAGTTTGAACGTCAGCCAAGTCGCGAATGAGTGCCGCAGATGGTGATAGTGCAGCTCACCGCATCCGGTTACGCGGCGGAGCGCATCATGAATCGCCGGCAACAAGCTGGACTCAGAAGCCCACCTCGTCTGTAGTTTCGGAACGCAGAGCAAATAATCCGAATACGGAGTTTTCGCCTCTTCGACATCGCGCTGTCGAGCGAAGTCCTCAATCAGCTTCAGCTCGTCAGGCTCTAGTAACACATGGAGCGGCAATGTACGCGTTGAGTTTCGCGTTTTCAGGGCTCTCTGGGAATGCGGTCTGATGTGTAAGTTGACCGGCAACTCGAGCGCCTTTAGCCGGTCTGGCGACAGCTGCTGCGCGTTAGGGTGTCGCTTCCGTACAGCCGCGACCCGCTCTGCAGAGATTGTCGGAAATTGTAAATCGCGGCGCAAAAGTTTCAGTGCCTCATTTCGGCGAAGCCCCAGACGGAAACCGAGGATCACCATTATTTGCGCAACAACGACTAGCCGTGGCGAGCGCTGCACCAAGGGGCCGACAGCTAGATCGCGGAGTACTTGACGATACTGGTCCTCCGTAATGATTTGAGCATCTACAACCTGGGGAGTTTTTCCAATTCCCAAAACGGCATATGGACTAATCGGTGGATAGGCAAACTCTTGCTGCAAAAAACCATGGAACTCAAGCAATCCCTTTGCGAGATTTCTTCTAGTGGCCTGAGTAGGCTGCGCCTCCAGCATTAACTCATAAATATCTTCAAGCGCATCCGGATGTACCTCCAGGATCGACTCTACAGAGAGATGATCAACCAGCCCTCTACCCACATCCCGCACGTAGTTGGCGACTGTTTTAGGCTGCAGCGGGTTTCCGTAAAAAGAACGCCCGTGAAGAAGGCATGCTGCCCAACGGCTGATCAGCCCCTCAATATCCCCTGGAGGTAAAATATGCTCGACCGCCTCAAGCCCCTTGTTACGGGCCTTTCGACATAACGCCTTTAGCCACTCAGGCCCCTCTGCCTCGACCCTATGGTGGCGATGCTTTTTTTTGCTGCCTCGGACTTCCCAATCACTTGGCGCTGAATGGCCGTGCAAAAGCGACCATGAGCCTGACTGGACAGAGTGAGTCACGAAATTTGACCTCGTGGCGTAATTCACTAGCAACTGGGGCATGTGAATCTGCAGTTGGATTCGCAGCAACTCAAACAACGACTCCAAGCTTCTCGGCTGATTCTGAACTGGCATCCCAACCGCGAGCAAAGCATCTCGGATACATCGCAACTTTGAATCCCTTTGGGCAAGTTCAAGCCTAAGATCTGCGAGGTCTGAGGCGCAACGCGATAGTAAGGCAAGGGTCACAGGGTCCGGGAACCACTGCCGCTGCTCTGCATCGGGTTGCCCCCTGATTGAAAGCCTAAGCCGGGCCTCTGGTATCCCGGATATCCACACGACCCTGCTTAGATCAAGTTGAGTAAGCGCATTCAGCTGGGGGATGTCCAGAAGCCCGCCATAATATGCTCCGCTCAGTAGAAGCAGTCCCACCCTGGCATGGGAACTGAGCCCTTCGAGATCACACCTGATAGCAAGTTCTAGTGCATCAACCAGCTCTCGACTAGCCGAGAGGCTTTCAGCTGTGTAGACCTCTGGATTGATGGGATTAGGGGCTCGCTCAACTTCGATTGCGAAGCGTGCAACTGGAAGACTTGGGTTAAAGCGACGAGCCTTGAACGTGACGTCTCGCAGCGCATTGCGTAACGTCGTGCTGTCTAACTGAGCCTCAAGAGCCCTCATCTCTTTGACAGAAAACCTTCGCAGCGATCGCTGCCCGCAAAGCCACTCACCTATACCATTGTCCGAGGATTTACAAATTTCCCGAAGGCGCACGAGATACGCAATCTTCCACTCGGGATCGTGTTTTCCCAGTACCCAGACAACTGATAGTTGTTCATCTGAGAGAGTCTGAGCAGTCATGCGCCAGCCCTCATAACGAGGTGACTGTTGCGCACCATCCAGCCGAGCTCTCGCATCAGTGGCAGCAAATAGGCATGAAGATTTTGGACGTAGGCCCTCGGACAAAAACTCGAAAAAACGTCTTGCGGCTCCTCTCCCTGTAGCCAGTGCCCCATGAAGGCTGAAAGTATTTCAGGCGGGCATCCACGCTCGGTGAGCTCTGTTCGTACGAGCTTGCGAAAACCGTTCACTGGATGCGGTGTAAATCCTGCCTGTTGATGCATTAGCGTGTTGATAGTCCGAGGCCGAACCTCATCGTAGAGCACCCGCCCTTCGTCAGACAGCCGAAGAAAAAACCCGCCTGTCGGAGCCTTTTGCCCGGATAGATGGTTGTCGAGAAGTTTCACTATTGCTCCGCAATGCACCTCGTAGGCCTGCAGTTGCCGCCTCAGCATATCCGGCAATGCCACCAGACGGCTCATGTGCCCATCATCTGCACCCTTGTCGCCCAGAGCGCCACCTCCCCAGTGCGATTCGAATTCGTTAGCCCGTTTCAGCGGGTTGCGGATGGCTCGACAACCAGTCGCCATCAAGAACATCAGGACTGTCCAGAGCGACAAGCAGTTGTGCCAATGAACCAACTGCGGGGGACCTTTCCGCGGGCGTTTACGCAGCACAAGAAGCAATGCCTCGAGGTTGGTCTTGACCGTATCCAGCCGCAGACAATTACGAGCACCAACAGCAGTCCCCGCAACTGCAGGCACTTCCGGAGTCGACACCTCCAACTCCAACCCCGCACAGGCGTAAACGCCTTCCAGCACCTTACGCACAGACCGACAATACAAGTTGCGCAGATAATTCACGTCGTATTGGCAGTAATAGAGTGGCGTGTTAGCTGAAAGGCAGGGCACACCGGACAACATGGTGGCGGCAACAACATCATGGCTGTCGGCAATGATTTGACGGTGCAGGTAGGAGCGAAGCTTGTGGATGGTGTAGCGGGGATCTCCACCGCCCAGCTCGCTAAGGACTACGCGAACCTCTTGCTCTAGGGTTTTTACCTGGCAGCTAAACACTGCTCCCCCAGTCCTCAGGGCACCTTCGTATAGCGACATCACGAGTGCAGATGCCCCCACCAAATCGGGTACGGAAATCGTACTCTCGCTCACTCGAACAGCATCGCGAGGCAGAGGCTCTTCTGCCGAGTAATCAGGGCTCGCCGCAAAAAACCGGAACTCCGCCACATCCGTCTCATCAGCAGGAATCAGCTCCAGTACCGTGGCCGGACGCGCACCACGCTCGGCAAGCCGCAGTTTCTTGCAATCCTCGAGTGTCCGACCGAACCAGAGCATGAGGTGGAGGGCCAGCAAAGCCTCTAGGCGCAGCCGGATCGGTTCTTGTTCATGCTGCGGAGTAATTCGAAATCGTTCTCGACTGCGCAAGAACTCATCGGAGACACCAAAGAGGAGGTTAGCCAGCTCGGACAGTGTCAGCAGACTGTACCCGACCGGCAAAAACTGCCGAGTCCGGGCGATGTGAGCGAGCATGCCCTGGTGACTTAACAGTTCAGCCACATAGGGCTTGACCTCGTTTCCTGTGTCGATCAGACAGATTTCACTCTGCGCCGTTATCTCGCCCCGCGGCAGTGCTTCATCGAGAGCATCGCCTAACGGCTGAGTAGCGATGAAGCTGATATATCCTGGGAGTAGATCAGGGTCATCCGGATCCTCTAGGGGAAACTCACTAACGCCCTGGCTCATTAACACACCTAAGCCTGCACCATGAGCAACACCACGCCGGCGATGTCCACTTCCACCGTGACGCTCAGGCGGTTCTTCACCACCAAGGTAGCGAGCTAGACGAGCGACTGGTGAGAAGTACTCTGCGAGAAGATCGATCGAGGCAGCGGCGTCGAACAGGCGGCAGCTTTGTACAAATGCGGCCGAACTGGACCATATTCTTAGGTCTGCTGGGAAAGTCAGGGCCTGCCGTGCGCAAAGCTTACGCAGCTCAAGATAGGCGCCGTATCTCTGCCCGATAAGATGACGCTCGTTTGGCCTTTTATGGTCGAGAACCAGCAATTGTCCGACCAAACGATAAAAATCCTGCTGGCTCTCTAGGTCCGAGGGTTCGTGCCACAAAAGTGCGTACGGTAATGCGTAATCCCGAACGCCTTGGCCGATAATCGGATTGCGCTTCCGCTCTAGATCCCCCCGATAAAACCACGGACCAAGGGTTTTAACGAACGCAGGGTTTTCCCTGTTTGAAATAAGCCACCGGCACTCATCCCGCCAAACGCTGAAATCACTTTCGCCCAAGCTAAGCACTGGCGGTAAGTCCATGGCATCCAGGGCATTTAAAAGCCCCTGGATGACCCGAGGGAAATCAATCAGCAGCGGGTGAGGCTTTACACACTGCAATATCTCTTCTAAGGAACTCACATCACGTCCAGCTTTTGCGGCCAGCGATAGAAGCATCCCTGTCGCGCTATCAGAGCCGAAGTGTGTTTTATCAACGTTGACTGAACCAAGCTCGTTCGGCGCAAAATTATCCATGTGTCACTCCCATACTCAGTACTAAAAGCTTCGCGCGAACGCTGGCTACTTAACTAAATAGTGGGTGGGGAGTACCTGAATTCGAGCAAAGTGAACAAAATAAATAGCGTGCTCCGCGCCAGCTCCTGGAGGACATTGACTATCGCTGCTCGCGCGACCTACACAGGCCCCTTGTTGTCCCGCAATGGAGTGGCAGTCAATGGCTGCGCGAGAGCCTGAATCTGATCACCAGTCACTCCACCGCCGTGGGCGAGCCTTGGCTAGCTTTGCGCTAGACCACAAGGCGTGCAAAGACAGCTACGCGATGAAGCCCATTGAAAATCCAAGTGGATTTTTAGCGCACAGTTTGGATCGTCAACCCAAAAGGGGCGGCGTACTCTTCAAAGATCGAAGTTTTCACCTTTGAAGGAGTCCATTTTGAACGACCAACTACAGACCGCGACGCAGCGTGATAAATCGCCCCTGCAAGCCCCTGTATGCGTGGATACCGCATCTCACTCTACAAGACGCCCATGGCCATGGCGCGATTGGGAAACTGGATCTGATATCTCGGGTATTACGCATGTCTAATGACTGGAAATTTTGGGCTGGGAAAGTTAGTGACCGAGAGGTATCCAAGCGATTTGGTATTGGGTCGAGCACCGTAGGACGCTACCGACTGCTAAACGACATCCCTGCCTACGATCCCCAAAATATCGATATCCCAGAGGGCCTGCTGATTAAGCTAGGGACAAGTAGCAACTACCAACTGGCTCAAGATTTCAAAATTCCGGTCAACTACCTTGCGGCGCTAAGGATCAAAGTTGGAGTTCCAGAGCCGAAAGTACTCAGAACTCCATTTAAACCGCTGGAAGAGGGTGTCTGGACCGACGAGGCGCTCGCTCTGCTGGGAACGATGCCCGATCCAGCGCTGGCCGACCGCTTGGGCGTCAGCCGCTTTCCCGTGAAGAAAAAACGTCAGGATCTTGGAATCGCTCCGTACCATCCCCCATACCCGGAGATTACAACTGAGCTTGCTGCAGAGTTCGGCATAAGCTCTGACAACGTCCTTGCCAAGCGACTGGGGGTATCGGCAAGTTTCATACGCCGGGCTCGACTAAAATGGTCGAAAACCCATTGAAGTGCCAGCTGCTAAGTCATTTAGGGCACGGGAATTAGCCGCGCGCAGAAGGCAAATCGGAGTCCTTGGCATCATCGTTCCCCATAGAGCCGTCAGGCATGAAGGTGCCTCTATTGCGCTCACCGCTTTCGTGATCTGCGAGCACTCAGGGCTTAACCGTCCGGCAAAGACACCTGGTCAGCGATGCGCCTGGCCACGTAGCAGGCAGCCTCATAGATGCTGCGGATGATCTTCAGATTCGGAGTGTTGGGCAGCAAGCACTTCGTTTTCAACGGACAAGAGGCACCGTCGATTTGGCTGGTACGGTAGATGATGGTGCTGGTCTTAGTTACCCGCGATCTTTGCTGGGTGAAGGCATGCCATTCACTGAGTAGCGATATTCATTGCCTTCCCGATTCGAGTGGAAGTGGTTGCTGGAGAGACCATTGTCCTTGCGCTCGGCCTTGTCCCCCCAACGCGGCATCAAGGAGGCCAATTGCTGACGACAAATAGGTTATCGTGAGTTTTTCGGAGGTGAGTGATCGTAATGAGCACACTGAAGTTAGTGATCGAGGATTGGGACGGTGATGGCGGTATCCGTATCCCGGATGAAGCGCTCCAGGAGCTGGGGGTCGACGTTGGCGATGTGCTGTATCTAGTCGAGGAGTATGTCGGCACCACCCGCTGCTTGGTATTGAGCAAAACCCCGCGGATTCCTGATCGTATCGATGAGCTGGTCGGGGACTGGAACAGTTTTGCAAAACTCGCACGCACTCTGGATGAGTAAGGCAGAGGAAAACACCCAAGGAATACGGGCGTTCAACGCAGCGTTTGGCAATTAGGCAAGGCCCTGGTCAGGGGAATCAGAGATATTCGGCTGATTACACTGGGCTACCGAATGCAATCGCGTACAGCACGCGCCGTACCTGCTGACAGCCGGCCTCGGTAATGCAGCAATCGATAGGCCGCTGATTTCCCAGCGCCTCATTCGGCCGACTTAACCAAGCTGCTGCCGCCTCAGCATCCTCAAAAATCTGCTCTGCAAGAAAGCACACCTCTGAACAACTATTGCCACTATTGGTCATTGATCTCTCCACGCTAGCTATCACGATGCAGTTTTCCGTAAGACTACGCAGTGATTCAGCTGGACGGTCCTATATTGCTACGCAGAAACAGCTGCGCATCACACAGCGGTGACGCGCAGCATCGCCATGCTAGTAACTATTGCTCAGACGAACAAAAGGCAAAAAAGCTGCCGCCCGTGTGCGCCTAAAGCACCACCACAAAAGCCTGCTGTGGCTATTCCCACCAAGTCACCCAAGCGGGCGTAACCTCGCGCACGCAGTCGTCGCATCAGCAAGATCGATGGAAGAACGGAAGCCACCGCCCACCAAAGCCCCGGCATTGGCAGCTTGGAAAGTCCAATTAGCGCGAACAACACGACCTCCGCGCACACAAACATGACGACAGTCGGAGCCAGTGGGCGCCGCATCTCGATATCGAGTAATTTCATGGCGCACACCTCCCGGTGTCATAAACAATGGTGGGTTTCTGCTGTTTGTTGAGGTGCACCCAGAAATAGCGATTGCCGAAAAACGTAACCCTGAGTTCGCTTTCGCCCTTATCGATATACCAGTCCATGGCCTGACGAAAAATGCCACATTCGACCGCTTGTATCGTTGGCATCGAAACAGAGCCAACAGCGACGATGCAAACCCCAGCACGTCCTGATGTAAGCGTCAGGTCAAACGTCAGCGAGGAGTCACTCACGAGCGTATGGCAACCCATTACTCGCTCGACGGTGTCCAGATGTAAGTTAAATGTGCGCCCAGGCTCTAGGTTCGCCGCCATCCTCCGTTCAAACGGGTTAGCAGCAGGTTCCCAATGGGAAAAACCAGGGTTCCAAACGGGATCAATATCCTGGAGATAGCGCATATCCGTTTCGATGTCTTCAATCAGGATCATGCCGACCACCTACTGCAAGCCTTGGCCTGCGAGGCGTGCCAGGTGCTCCGTTCAATGCAATAAGCAGCCCACCAGACCCGGATAACAACCCGCAGAGGAACAAGCTCAAGATCAGGCACAAGCACAGAGAGCTGATCCTGAGTGACCGCATAAGCCCGGCGCAGCTCTGGAACATGATTCAGGAGAGGGGTTGAGCTCAGCAGGCGCAGCTGAGCCTGCTCTAAAACCGTCAACTTGAGGTTCATTTTGCGGCCCTCATGCAGAAGACCATCTGTTGCCGCGTGCCGTCGTTAATGCAGCGCCTCTCGTTCACACGCGTAGCCAGCATCTCAGCCTCTATATAGCTATCGAACGGCGGATGGTCGAGTCGAATCGGATCACTCATACCCCAATTCACCCCGACAATCTCTGGTGCTAGGCCATAGTCAGAGCTGACGTGCGCTGCCATTTCAGGGTGTGTGAGCTGCTCATCAAGCGCCTGTATCTGCTCAAGTGAAATCCGGAAAGGAAGAGTCATGAACATTTTGGATGCCTCCGTGAATGGAGGCTCCACGATTAACCCGATCGATGCGTGCCACTACCGGGTTCTGAAAGTTTTTTGCCGATTGACGATCCTGTTGAAGCTAAGACTTTGCCGCCCAGCAGGTCATCCAAAGATGTCTGATGACCGCACTCACAGAGAAGACGATTTTCCTTTGTCAGGCACACAATAGTCGGCTGATAACTACTTTCGTTACGGTTACCCGTGTGGGTTTCCTAGGCGCTTGTAACGGGCTGGCACCGGTCGACTCTGTTGAAAACGTCGGCTTCAGTTTCTGTATCAGAAAAGTAGGCGCTTGAGATTGAAGCCAGTGTTGAGCGCAAAATGATCAGCGCTCCGTTTGGGATGGCGACCTAGAAAGTCGGTTTTACCGCTTAATCTACAGTGAAGAGTTGAGTCTTCTTGGTGATTTTGATGTGCGTCCCTGGCTTCAGGGTACCGTACGGCTCGAGCGATCGTAGGACGACTCTTTCCGTATTTGAGACCTTAGTCAACTCGCCATTCGCAACAACTAAGACGGTTGCTCCATTGGCTATCGCTAGCTTGTAGGCGTTAGCAAATGCACGGGCAGCAATTTTTGGAATGTGCGATTCCTGCGCAGAAATTTGCTTGTCAGTGAGCTGTCTCTTTTCAGACTTGCGTGACATGTTCAGACCTTAAGTGTGATGCGTAATGCATGCGTTAGACCAGCCGGAGCAAATCTGGCGACGACCATAGCGTCTACTCTAAGACGGTTAGAGCCGCATTTAGAGTACGGGTTTTCAAATATCTTTAAGTGAAGGTTAGGTGCCAACGATTTCGCCCAGCGGTTCGATGCTAATCGATTTCCTTAGTGTGAAACAGCGTGGAAAATTCCCAGCTTCCCAGCTTCCCAGCGGATCTAGGCCATCGACTTCAAGAGCGAGGATCGCTATTTGGATGCTTTTTATGGTCA
>ERZ724524.2221-NODE-2221-length-12765-cov-4.320850_pt1 | contig 12765 bp, 10 predicted proteins | sample MGYA00376057_ERZ724524 | MGnify/ENA primary metagenome ERZ724524 (study PRJEB28724, sample SAMN07190888) | wastewater metagenome | isolation source: influent of sewage treatment plant in Hong Hong | place: USA: Christiansburg, Virginia | collected 2016-03-01 ...
GTAATTTAGATTGTTGTAAAGAAAGTATCCGCTTGCGGTGCCACCTACGCATGGTGAATATGCCGTGCTATAATGACAAAGTCATCAAGGATTGGCGTCCATTCACGGTCGTCATGACCTCATCCGTGTCGTTCAGTATCAATTAAAAGGAGAACAACCATGAAATTGGAACAATTCCCGTTAATTATTCCCAACATCGATGCCATCAAGCAGGAGTTTGAAACGCTCTTGCGGGCGTTTGAGGCCGCCCCGACAGCCGCCGATCAGAAAAATGTTATCTATGATATCGCCAAATTGGTCGACGAGGTGACAAACCAGCTGACGCTCATCAGCGTCCGCTACACTCAAGACACACGCGTTGAGGCCTATGAGAAAGCTCAGGAAGCCAGTGACGAGATAACTCCTCTTTTCCAGGAATTATACAATCGCTATCAGAAGGCCCTCATCGCCTCAAAATTCCGGTCGGAGCTTGAAAAGATGCTCGGGTCATTCTTATTTAAAAAAATCGAACTGAGCCTCCAAGCTTTCGATCCGAAGATTATCGGCGAGCTGCAACAGGAAAATAAACTGACAAGTCAATACGCCAAGGCGCTGGCCTCGGCCCAAATTCCCTTCAAAGGAGGCGTCTACAACCTGTCGCAGATGGGTAAGTTCCTCGATGAAGCCGACCGCTATACTCGCAAAAAGGCGTCTCAGGCTATCGCTGGCTGGTTTGGTGAGCACGAAGAGGAATTGGCCAAAATCTACGACGATTTGGTGCATTTGCGTCATCAGATGGCCCGTAAACTCGGCTTTGATAATTTCATCCCGCTAGGCTATGCCCGCATGGGGCGGACCGATTACAGTCCTCTGGATGTCAAAAGCTACCGCGACCAGGTTTACAAAGCCGTGGTCCCGCTCTCCAAGAAATTAGTGAGACGACAAGCCGAACGAATCGGCATCAAAAAACCTCTTTTCTATGATTTGAGCCTGAACTATGCCACCGGTAACCCGACGCCAAAAGGCGATAAGGATTACCTCGTCGGAGTAGCCGCAGAGATGTATGCGGAGATGAGCCCCGACATCGGCGCCTTCTTCAAGCTGATGGTCGAACGGCACATGCTCGACCTCGAATCCCGTCCCGGCAAGCAAGGCGGCGGCTACATGACCTATTTTCCGAAATACAAGATTCCGTTCGTATTTTCAAACTTCAACGGCACTTCGGGCGACATCGACGTCCTGACCCACGAAATAGGACACGCCTTCCAAGGCTACAGTTCGCGCCACATCAAGTTGCCCGAGTACCGCGACCCGACGATGGAAGAAGCCGAAATCCATTCGATGAGCATGGAATTTTTCGCTTGGCCGTGGATGGAGCGGTTCTTCGACGAAGATAAGGATAAATACCTCTACGCCCACCTCGTCAGCGCCATTAACTTCCTGCCCTATGGCGTTACCGTCGATGAATTTCAGCATTTCGTTTACGAAAATCCGGATTCCGGCCATGCCGCGCGCTGCGCCAAGTGGCGTGAAATTGAAAAGAAGTACACCCCGTATAAGAAATACGCGGGATTTCCGCTTTACGAGAAAGGGGCGCGCTGGATGCGGCAAAGTCACATCTTTGAGGCACCATTCTATTACATCGACTACACCTTGGCCCAGGTCGTCGCCTTTCAGTTCCTGACGCTTATGGAAGAAGACAGAGCAACTGCGTGGAAACGCTATGTCAAGTTGTGCAAGCTCGGCGGCTCTTATCCGTTCACCGAACTTCTGAAGAGAGTCAAAATGAAAAACCCCTTTAAAAAAGGTACGATTTCCCGCACGGTCAAGAAACTCGAACCTATCATTGGGCGTTTCGATGACGCGAAGATGTGATTAAGTCGATGCTCGGCGTCATGTATATATGATCTTTATCATGCTCATCGGTATCCGCATCATATGGATGTCAATGTGATTGCTGAGAACGCCGATGTAGCAAAGTAATCAACAAAAAAAGGCGCGAGCTGGGTGTGTCTTTTTTTCTTTTAAAATTAGAGCGAGTCTGTGCTTTTCTTCCTTTTTAGAAAACACCTCATTTTTATTAAAAATGTTTACTAAAAATACCCTACAATTCACTTTTCCTCTTGTGTATAATGGGTTCATGAAAAAGAATAGTATCATTATGGCATTAATTGGTTTATGTCTATCGTCAACGGCGTGCTCCGCAAACAAGACGCCGGTCGATGTCGTGCTTATGGCCGGCCAGTCAAACATGGTTGGCTGTTCTCGCGTCACTTATTTAAACAATTCAGCCGGCAGCGTCAAATACCAAGAATATCTCAATGGTTATAACGGCATTCGCATCGCTTACGATAATCTTACGAAAGACGCAAATGTCTATCCGGAACAAAATACTTCTCATGGCGCGTTCGTTAAAGTCATGCTCGGCGAAGGCAATGCGGATATCACCTTTGGACCAGAAGTGGGCATGGGCGAAACTCTATCGCAAACCGCGCATAACAATAATATCTTTCTGATTAAATACGCCTGTGGCGCCAGCAACTTGCTGGATGACTGGGCCGCCCCCTCATCCGGTCGTATCAGCGGTTTATACGCTGGTTTTGTCAGCTACGTACGAGCACAAATAAAGGCTCTTCAGGACGATGGCTATGCTCCGAGCATTCGGGCGATGTGCTGGATGCAAGGAGAAGGCGACTCCTATCCAGGCTACTCAACTCAATATTTATCTCAGCTATCATATTTTGTCGGTGATCTACGCGAAGAGTTAATGGAGTTTTGTGATGGCACTGAATTCGCCTTTATCGACGCCGGCATCAGCGATTCGCCTTTATGGGTTGAATATGCGACCATCAATGCCGCCAAGGAACAATTTGCCGCTCAGAACGAACGAAATATTTATATCGATACAATAGAACACGGATTATCTACTTCTTCAGAACCGCCCGAGGAACCAGATGTAGCCCACTACGATTCTGCGTCGATGATTGAACTAGGCCATCTCTTTGCCGAAGCTCTTCTGCCCTTCTTAAGCACCTTCGAAACCGAATAAGAACATTCTTGAAATGAAAATGAAATTGGATACATTTTTGATGCCTAAGCGAAATGAAAACCCGTATTCTGATATGGCACACAAGTGCGGCGAATACGAGTTGCAAACCGTTTCCGGTTTAGGAATTTTTTGGTGGAGATGCGGAGAATCGAACTCCGGTCCAAAGAAGGTCCCACAATAACGTCTACAGCTTAGACGCAATTTGTTTTTAACACCAGATGACAATAACGTCAAAGTATCTGACGCGAGACTAATAGGTTTTCGAATTCTTCAGCTAGTCAACTTGGAATCTTATTCCCTTGTTATGACACTTGCCCGAAGCGTGAGGGACGAAACCTCCGGAAGCGCGCTGCAGGGTCAGAGACCCAGACCAGTATTTAGGTGCTTAATTAAGCGGCAGCGAATGAAAGATTTCTGTTGCCAGTTATCTTTGGTTTGATGATTACGTCATCACTCGGCTGCAGTTACTGCGAACACAACCCTGTCGATGCCATGAACATCCCCGTGTTGGCTTATACTATCTATAAGCGCTGTTATCTTAACACAATCAAAAAACAACGACAACAAAACGACTTGATATGCACTTCTTTCCGTGTGATTAATTCCAGATGCGATCGGCGAAGGATGGATGGTCGATAAACGGGTTGCGATTTCCCTGTTTTTGGAACGCTGTTTCGTTGCGGCTCATCTCTTCGCTGCTGACGGGATCCTCGGCATTCCACTTACGTAGTAATTTAAAGCAATCGGCCTGGCTGTTGGCCCCGATGACGCCGGTAATATATAACTTGCCGGTGATTCCGGACGTTAAAGTTCCGCCAAAATCGGTGCCGTAATGCATGTATACGTACATGATGATGCGGGCGGCATCGCCTTTGCGCGAGTCGGCGGGCTCGGTCACGCCGTAATTGTTACCCGAGCCAAATTTAACGACTCCGCCTCCGGTGTAATTTATTGTCCTTGGCGTGCCGAATATCGGAGCGAACATCGTGCTGCCGCGATAGGAATTATAGGTGTCTATCGAGGCGCGAATATGATGAATATCCGCTCCGGCATATGATTCGCCAAACAGCTGGGTGGTGCCGTCTTTGGACTTCGCCTGCGGCCAAACATGCTCGCGGTTAAAAGAGCTGTAACTTTGTCCGGTGTAAAAGCACTTGCTGTCCGTGGATTTCAAGGTTGTAGTGAGGCTGGAATACGAAACATATTTTTTGTGTGTGGACATCATCAGATTATGAAGTTTTGTACCTAATGATGTGCCGCTATCATTCGCATTTATTGAACTATAATATGAGTCTGAGTATGTTTCGGGGGCGGTATAGGACTTCGCGGTTACAGCGCTTAATCCATTGCTGATAATTTTGGTGGGATAGCCAGATATTTCTGGCACACCGTAACTATTTGAGTAGGAATAAAAAGTGAAAATCCCTTCTAAGGTAATTTCGTCTCCGGCCCGGATACCGGTGCTCGCAAAAGAATCGTCTTGGGTATAAGAATAAGTGGTTCCGGATAGTTTAATACAGGTGTTTTTGCTGCTGACGCCATAGGCGACAATCGTCCAGCCGTTATCGACGAGGTCAAAATATCCTTTTTTGTAATAGCCGGCATATTGAGCGATGCCGGTCACGCGATAGAGATTTTTGGTATCGGTGGCCTTTTTCTGAGCCAAAGCCTGGACGGTCGTTTCAATTGCTTTCGAATTCTCGGGGTTGGGATTGCTTTCGGAAGGCGAGGTGCTGGTCGAAGGAGAAGAGGAAGGATCACTTGAGGTTGATAATGAAGTGTCTGAACTCGTGTCAAGGGAGCTGTCGCTTTCAATATCCGATGATGACGTGTTAGAGGTGTCGCCGGAAATATTAGTGTTTCCGCAACCGGCCACTAAAAAACTGGCGATGGCCAGCAGGAGAAAAACTTTGTTGCTACTTTTCACGAGCCCCATTATGCCTTATTTCGACATTTTGTCGAAGGAGAAGTTAAATCAAAATTAACGGTTGAAGCGGTCGTCGGTCAGAATGTGAAAGAGGGCGATGATCTGAGTTAGGAGCAAGGTGCTCGCGCCGAGGATGGGCCCATAGCTTATCTGAACTCCCGAGACGAGAAATCCCGGCGTGGCCAGGCGCACCAAATAAGGCATGAAAATCATCGCGAGCATGCTGATGAAGGCCATGACGAGAGCGAAGATCAGATTTGTCTTTTTGCGATTGGATAAAAAGAAGGCTAAACAGCTTAAGCCCGCGAGTTGGTATGTAACTAAAAGATAGATGTTAACATGAAAATTAATCGTGTAGTTTTGGGTTGTGTCGCTAAAAGCGAACTCGCCGCCGAAGACGGCAATCCATGTCGGATAGCTCACGACCGTTCCGTCTAAAAGCGTCTCGGTGGCAAAAGGAAAGAAGATTGTCGCAAGCGAAAAGATAGACAGCAAAACCGCAATCCACTTCGTAATTCTGATCAGACGTATTTTTGCGCTCACGTTTCTTCTCCGCATAATATAGTTTATACCAATTCATTTAGCAACATCTTCCATTGTTTAATAGTGTTTGAAAATGAGCCTTATATATAATAAACTATGTAGGCGATTGGAATTATTGATAAATATGAAAAACTTTAAACTTATCATGAAGAGCCTCATCAACAATGATGCTTGTATAGAAGGCGGCCGCACCAAGAGATGGTTTTTTGCCATTATTTTCGCGGTTTTGTCCCTTGTCCTGGCGGTCCTTCCCATCATGGTGACCTCCCTTCAGGCTCAGGGCTCAGACTTCACGGCTGGCAATTACCTTTATAATTACGATAACGCGATTGTCGCTTTTAGCGATTCGCTCGCAGACAATAATCTCTCGATGGTTGTAAGCGAAGACGCAAACGGCCGCTTTTTAGCGGTTGATAAATCGCAGTGGGAAGCCGCCTATACCGCTAACGCCTATAAGCAATATGTCCATCTTAACAACGACAGCAAAGTTGATTTTGAAGTTTATTATACCGAGGCGGTCGGTCAGGAATTCGTCGATTATTACACTCTCGTCTCGCAAAACAAGAGTCCGATTGATGGCTCCTGGCGCGAAGCAGCCGATACCGCCCGCAGCACAAGTTATTTAATCTTCGGACGCGAGAGAATGGTCGGACAGCTCTTTCAGCCCGGCAACACCACCGCCCTCTCCGGCGTCTCCGGCGATTATCTAAAACTTGATTTGGGATTTGATTTTAAATCGCTGGCCACCGTCGAAATCGATGGCGTCACTTACGTGACCAGCCACGACGATAAATTCAGCGAGCCAAACGGTTTTCTTAGCATCGATGCCTACCGCCGCCAAATCCAGAATAAATGGAACGATGTTTATGATGCCGTCTACTATAACACGAAGATGGTGACCGCCCGCGATTCAACTTTGATCATGCTCGGCGTCGACGCCTTGCTGATCTTCTTCATGGGTTTAATGATTTTTATCCTGACCCGTGGCAAGCGCAATCCCTTCCGCATCTATACTTTCTGGGAGACGCAGAAGATCGCCTACTGGGCCTCCTTCACGCCTTCCTTGCTCGCCTTGATCTTCGGTTTTATCTTCACCGAATACGCGGTGATGATCTTCGTCATGCTGATTGGCGTCCGCATCATGTGGATGTCGATGAAATCGCTGAAGCCGGCGATGTAAATTGCTGGGTAATGCAAAAAAATAAGGAGAGTTTGCTCTCCTTTTTTGGTGTCTGAATATCTACTCACTAAAATGACATAATCGTTTGTTTATATTTTAGGAGGTAGAGAATATGAAACTCGCCAAATTCGTGCTTTTCACAACATGCGCATTTGCGATAGCTGCTTGTAATCCGAGCAACAATACTTCCAACATTGATCCCGAGGCCCTCGATTTGGCTGCAATCGATAATCAGTATGCTTTTGCTGCTTATACCGGGGCTCTCGCTCTTCAGGAGGTTGAGGTTCCCATCGTTCAAGGAGCCGTAAGGGTTGCCGATGAAGAATCTGATCCCGATGAGGAGCTGGCGACCATCAACCGCTATTTAAATCTCTATAAACAACTGACTGATGCAGGGGCCCTAAGCGTTGTCAGCGAAACGACTAGCGATCGTCCTGACTATGTTTTCCAAGTCACGATTACGACCACCGACATCGATTTAGCGACCACGACATTCACTTTGTATTTCAATGAAGCGGTGATTGACGTCGGAGACGATATTGATGAAGACATCGATGACAGCGGCGAGACCGACTACGGAAGCACCGATACCACTCCTGTTGAAGATGGTTATGTCTACCGCAATCGCAACGAAGAGCGCAACATCGAAGATTCGACTCTGCTGATCGGCTTACTAATGACCGGTGAAGAAGAAATCGCGATCAACGGCTATCGCCTGGTTGAGGAAGATTCTGTCCGCCTCGGTTTCAGAGCCCGGCTCGATGACGGAAGAGTCGTCCGCATCTCGCATGTCAGCGACGCGACCGGCCAGCGCTTCAATTATTTTATCCGCACCGGCCGCACGTTGCTCGTTCAGAAAAAGATGATCATTAAAGTCGAAGACAACAAGTCGGTCTTGAAGCTTACCGATACGCGCGACGGCATTACCGAAAAGTATTCGTTCACCCGCGTTGAACTCGAAGATGGTCTCTATTATAAAATCCGCTTTGTGACACCGGAACAAAGAGGCATCATTCATATTTATGTCGGCGAAGATGACTTAGGCAATGAGGTTCTCGAATACTATTTCTCAAGCGGCAAGATGTATTATCACGACGGAACGGGAAATCACGCCGGAGAAAAACAAGGTAGCGGCAACGGAGGAACCGGAAACGGAAAGACGCCTGACGGCGGAGAAGATGCTGATTACGAAGAAGATTTTGAAGACTTAGATTTCTAGTTAATCTTTGATTAACAGGGAAGGGAGATCGGTTCTCCCTTTTCTTTTTAAAAAATATAATCATTAAAAACTACTGTCATTCTATTTATATGGTAGAGGACATATTTATGAAAACATTCAAACCCTTGCTCGTTGCTTCCAGCCTTTTTGTGCTCGCCGCCTGTGGCGTCACACCGCAAAACGCGGTTCCCGATAATGAACCGGTCATCGATTTAAGAAATACTGACACACAGTATGCCTTTGCCACCTACACCGGCGTTCGCATGCTTGAAGAAGTCAGTTTGGCAAGCGCTCCGCAAGTTTTGGGAAGAGTGGATGAAGACATCACTCCCGACGAAGAGCTCGCCAACGTCAATAACTACCTCACGCTTTACAAGGAATTGACGGAGGAAGGCGTCTTAAATGTCGCGATGGCCGAAACAAGCGACCGCGAAGAATACGCTTTCCAATTGACGATTACGACGACTGATGTCGATAAGATACAGTCGACATTCACCCTTTATTTCAATGAAGTTGTCATCGAAGACGAAGATGATATCGGCGAAGGCATCGATGATACCGGCGAAGATGTCCTCGAAGATATTCCGGAAGGCGAACAAAATGGTGAAAATTACCGCCACCGCGAAGATCCCCGCAGCGATGATGAATCCACCCTTCTAGTAGGTTTAGCCGTTATCGGGGATGAAGAATTCGAAGTCAATGGTTACCGCCTGGTCGAAGAAGACGAAGTCCGTTTTGGTTTCCGGGCCCGCCTCGACGACGGCCGCGTGCTACGCATCTCCCACCACGCCGAGGAAGATGTGCAAAAATTCCAATATTTCTTAAGGAACGGACGCGATTTAATCGCTCGTAAAAAGGTGATGATCAAAGTCGAAGACAATCAGACGATGCTTAAACTCGAAGATGTAAAAGATAATGTCCGCTCCCGCTATTCGTTCAAACAGGAAGTCGGCGAAGACGGCACCTATTATAAGATTCGTTTTGATACACCCGAAGGCAAGGGCGTGATTCACATCTACGTCACCGTCGATGAGTTGGGCCAGGAAATTATCGAATACTATTTCTCCGGAGGCAATAAATATCACCACGACGGAAACGGCAACCATCACGGCGAACACGATGATGACGATGACCGCGGAAACGGAAACGGCGGTAACGGAAACGGCAATCGCGATTGTCCGGAAGATGATGATGAAGACGAATACGAAGAAGACTTTGAAGACCTAGACGATTTCTAAAGATGACATAATAAAAACCGAGGGTCGAATCCTCGGTTTTTTGTCGCTTATTTGATTGTTCTGCGGCCGATGGAATAGTAGGTCGTCCCCGCCATGTTAGCCGGCTTATAAAGGTTGCGGCCATCAAAGATGACGGGCTTTTTCATATTGTCGATGAAGCAGCTGCGGTCTAATTCTCTGAGTTCTTTGGCGTCGGTCAGAATAACGACTGCATCAGCATCTTTTAAGGTATTGAGAATACTGGTTGAATACTCGATGCGGGAGTGGCGCTGCATCTCTTTCTGGAAGTTTTCGATCGCCATGGCATCGTAGACTTTGACATAGGCGTTTTTCTCGAGCAGATACTTGACGACGGCCGTTGCCGGTGAGTTGCGGATATCTTCGGTGCCCGCCTTAAAGGCCACGCCGAGAACGGCAATCGTTAAATTCGAAAGGCTGCGGAAATGGGAGTTGATTTTATGCATCAGGATGGCGGGTTGTTCGTTATTGACTTTGATTGTGGCCCGCACCAATTCGAGCGGTACTTCGCGGTCCATCGCCAGCCAGCTTAAAGCTTTTGTGTCTTTAGGAAAGCAGGAGCCGCCATAGCCGATGCCGGCTTTTAAATAGTTGCGGCCGATACGGGGATCAAGGCCGATGCCGATGGCGACTTCTTCGATGTCGGCATCCACCATCTCGCATAAGCGCGCGATTTCGTTGATGTAGCTGATTTTCATCGCCAAAAAGTTATTGGAGGCATATTTGATTAGCTCGGCGCTTTCCGGTGTTGTAACCAAAACCGGAATTTTGCGCTTCTGATAATTTGTATACATTTGCAACATTAAATCTTCGCCGGCTTTACTCGTCACGCCGATGACGACGCGAGAAGGGTTGAGCATGTCGTCAATCGCGCTTCCCTGGCTTAAGAATTCGGGATTCGAGATGACTTCAAATTTGTGCTCGCTATTCTCTTCGAGATATTTTTTGGCGCGGGCATTCGTGCCGACCGGTACCGTCGACCGGATGACGACATATGTATCCTGAATGGCGTTTTTGGCAATATCGTCAAGGCAGGCGTTAAAATTCGTCATATCCGGTTTTCCGTCTTTGCCTTCCGGAGTATCGACGGCGACATAGACGATTTTATTGGGGCGAATCGCGTCTTTGGCGTTCGTCGTAAAACGAAGGCGGTCTTTCGCGTCGCTCATGAGCGATTGCAAATTTGGTTCTTTAATCGTCGCGATGCCCTGTTTTAAGGTCGCAACTTTGTTCTTGTCGTTATCCAGGCCGATCACGTTGTGAAAAAAAGAGGCGAGGATCACGCTATTGACAAGTCCAACATATCCTTGGCCGATGACTGTGATGTTCATAGAGGCCTCCTTTCGAATTTATCAGTTAATACAAGTCTAATTTGCGGAGTTTATAGTGTTTTTTGATGTACCGGGCGATAAAAAGCGAGACGTAGACTTTGCTGGCTTCTTCGACGGCTATCGTGCGGGCATTAGAGTTGACTTCGATGACCAGCGGCTCGCCCGCGGCATTGACGAGGATGTCGACGCCGGCGAAGTCGGCGCCCACCGCTTTTGCGGCCTGCACCGCCAGCTTGAGCATACGGCGGTCGGGATGAGGTACTGACGACATAATGCCGCCTTGATGGACGTTGCTGCGGAAATTGCCTTGATTGACGCGCATGACGATTGAGACGGCTTCCCGTCCGACGACATTGACGCGAAAGTCGCGACCGGAGCTCTCTTCGATGAATTCTTGAATTAAAAGTTCCTTATCGCCAATAGTCTGGAGCATCTTTTTAAACATTACTTCGCTGGTGATCAGGTAGACCTGTTCGCCAAAGGAGCCAAATCTCTGCTTCAAGACGAACGGATAGGCAAATCCTTTTTCGGCGATTAACATCTTGATGCGATCATAAAACTTAATGACATTCTGCCCGAAGGTGAAGGGCAGCACCAGCGTTTTGGGAGTGGGCAAGCGATGGTTTTTCAGCTTGATATAGGTCAGGGCTTTATCGTCGCAGACGCGAATTGCCGTGCTCGTATTGAAGACCGGTACGCCGGTCGCTTCGAGCAGCTCGGCCAAGTACAAGTCTTTATCCCAGTACAAGACAAAATTAATATAGCGCTTATAGCGTTTGATGTAGTCATAGGCATCGACGCTAGAGACCGGAAGGAGTTCGAAACCGCACTTTTTAAAAGCGACGACAAAGGCGTCGATTTGCTCGGCCCATTCGCGATTCGTCTCGTGGACGAGATTGTAGACGAGGACTGCTTGTCTCATGGTTATAACCTTAGTGTATATTGTGCCTTATTTGTGCCACAATTGCAAATTGTATCGCTGCCTCACAACAGGGGTTGAAGACAAAAATATGCCGATGGGAACGAAATAAATAGCGCTTCACTTCCATCGGCAAGTATCATAGGTATTGCCAGATGGTGATTGATTTTGACTAATAGCCGTGTTTCTTTTATAATAATGCGGAGCTTCTTAAGAAGGTTTCTAGGCACCTGGTGACTAAGGAGCGTAATCCGCCTGAAGAGTAACGAGCTAACTCGAAATAAAAAAGAAAGGAGCAGCAATGGAAAAACCAGATATCAAAATTGTTTTTACGGATATCGATATGACACTTTATTCGCATCGGAGCAAAAAAGTGCCGGAGAGCGCGATTGAGGCCATTAAAAAACTTCAAGCAAAGGGTGTTCTCGTCTTTTTGTGTTCGGGTCGCAACTACTATCTGATTCGCAAGACCGGAATTCTCGACATAGTCGAACCTGACGGCCTCATCACCATGAACGGCGCGAACGCCATCATCGGCGATCAGATCATCTACAAGTACCCGATTCCCGAAAATGTCGTCGATTCAATTATCAAGTTCGCCAAGCGCTTAAAGTTCGGCTTGACTCTCATTGAAGAAAAAGAAGGTCACATCAATTTTATTGATGACCGCGTCATCAGCGCTCACGAAAAATTCGGAACCCGCTTTCCGCAGCCGCGTTCGTTTCCCGATCACTACGACCGCGTCGTCTATCAGATGATTGCTTTTTGCGATGAACTCGATGAATCACTCTTCCTGCCGCATCTTGATAATTGCAAGAGCGCGCGCTGGGATGAATTCGCCGTCGATATCATGCCAAAAGATTCGGACAAGGCCAAAGGAATTATGGCTGTCTTGGAACATTACGGCTGGAAACCGGAAAATGCTTTATCGCTTGGTGATAATCCCAATGATGTCGACATGCTTCTGTTTACCGGCACGTCCATCGCGATGGGTAACGCCGTGCCCCAAGTTAAAGCCGTCGCCGACTATGTCACCGATGACATCGACGAAGACGGATGGGCAAACGCCATGAAACATTACGGTCTCATCGAATAAGTAAAAGCAAGTGCAGTTATGCACTTTTTTTATATCTGATTTTTACAAAAAAATACGCAAGAACAGGGGGTCGCTCATAAAACAAGGACTAAGGATTTTTATGTTGCTATTATCACGAGAGGCCGGAGATGGCAATTTATCGCTTTACATATGTTAAAAGTGGTAAAATAATAAAAATTGATAATTTTTTTCACGAGGACTAATTGAATTGCAAGAAAAACCAAAACTAGACAAAGATATCGGTTTCAGTGAATACGCCAAAATTA
>ERZ724524.2225-NODE-2225-length-12755-cov-22.104094_pt1 | contig 12755 bp, 14 predicted proteins | sample MGYA00376057_ERZ724524 | MGnify/ENA primary metagenome ERZ724524 (study PRJEB28724, sample SAMN07190888) | wastewater metagenome | isolation source: influent of sewage treatment plant in Hong Hong | place: USA: Christiansburg, Virginia | collected 2016-03-01 ...
CCTATGCCGTCCTGATCTATTGGGCGCTTGGCGTCTTCAGCAGGGTCGGCGATGAATAGACAACCCCGCTCCCCCCGACTGAAGAAGGCAGGCAGTGTTCATCATGAACAAAGAAAGACAAGCCAGGTGCGCGGGTCCTCCCTGGCACTCTCTGTCGCGGGTAATTCGCACCTCGTCATAGCTCCAGGGTGTGAGTTTTCAGCATAGTGAAATCGGGCGGGCTACGTGAGGCGATGCCGCAGACGGCGGCATGGATTGACGAACTAAGAAAAACATTCGGGGTGGAAATGATTAACAAGGCAATCAAGGGCGGGCTGGCAGGCGAGGGGAGTTTTTACGCTGCCGAGGCGGGGCTGGAAGTTGGCAGCCGGCCGCGTGACATTGCGGGGCACGGTGTGCGTGGCGACGAGCTGGCGCGGGCGGCGAACTGCGACGGCTGCCGCCACCTGTTCCTCAAGCTGATTTCGCCGGACGGAACGCACAAGCAGCGGGCCTGCCACAAGTACCGCGTCGCCGCGCAACGCTGCGCAGATTTGGCGACGAAATGAAGATCAGCGTGGACGTCAAGGGCATGGAGGCCATCAAGGCCAAACTGTCCGGCATGGGCCGGCAGGTTGCGTTTGCTGCCAGCATGGCGCTGAACGCCACTGGCAAAATGGTCGCCGATGCGATGCCGCCCGAGATCGAGAGGGCCATCGACAAGCCGACGCCATTCACCAAGAATGGCGTGCGCGTCCTGAAGTACGCAAACAAGTCCAACTTGAACACCACGGTCGGCTTCATGTCAGCCCAGGCGAAATACATGCGGCTGCAGATCGAAGGCGGCTCGCGCAATCCTGGGGCGGCCGGACTAAGGTTACCGGCCGCGATCAAGGTTAACGAGTTCGGAAACATTCCGAAGGGCGTGATCGGGCAGTTGATCGCCGTTGCTCGCAAGGAACGCGGGCTCAAGAAAGCCACGGCAAAGCGCGTGCGCGTCAGTGCCAAGGTGGAACTGTTTTATGGCGACCCGACCGACCAGAAAGGCAAGGCGTGGCCGCGCGGCATATACAAGTCGGCGAATGGTCAGCTTATCCCGCTGATCATCTTCCCGGTGAAGACGGCAACCTATCGCCCGCGCTTTGATTTCCAGCGCATCGCCGCCGCCATCGTGGCGAAGGAATGGCCGCGCCAGTTTGACCAGGCGCTGGCCGCGGCACTGAGGACCGCACGATGACCTGGGCCAACTACGACGACGTTATCGACCAGCTCACATCCGGCGGGCTGATCCTGCGCGACGGGCTGCAGATCGACACGCCGCGCCCGGTGCGTTGCTTCGTTGATGGTGGCGACCGCGAGCGGCGCGGCTGGTTCTGGCTCAACGACATCGAGCTGGACGACGCCAACGGCCAGCGCCAGCGCTACATCACCGGCGCCTGGGGCATCTATCACGGCAACGACAACGGCAAGGTCGCCGTCAAGCTCAACCGCAGCGGCGCGCCGGCCCTGACGCCGGCCGAGAAGGAAGCCATCCGCACCCGGCACGATGCGCAAATGAAGCGCGTCAAGGCCATCCGCGCCGCCGAATCCAAGAAAGCCGCCGACCAGGCCGACGCCGCCTGGCGCAAATACGTGCCGACCGGCGAATCCGATTACCTGAAGAAGAAGGGCGTGCAGGGCTACGGACTGCGCTACTCGCCATCCGGAAACGGCACGCTGGCGGTGCCCATGCAACGCGACGGCCGCATCGTCGGCCTGCAGATCATCCGCGGCAAGGATCGCGGCAGCAAGCTCGAGAAGCAATACTGGCCGGCCGGCATGGACAAGGTTGGCGCCTACCACCTGATTGGCGGCATCCCGCGCGGCCTGGTGCTGGTCGCCGAGGGCTACGCCACCGCCGCCACGCTGCACGAAGCCAGCGGCCTGCCGGTCGCCGTCGCCTTCGATGCCGGATCGCTGATGCCGGTCGTCGCCGCGCTGGCCAAGACATACCGATCGAGCAAAATTCTGATCTGCGCCGACGACGACTACCTGACGCCCGGCAATCCCGGCGTCGAAGCCGCGCGCCTGGCCGCCACCGCGCACGGCGCCGCCTACTTCAAGCCCGAATTCGCGGAAGAAAGAAGCACCACGAAGAAGGGCCCGACCGATTTCAACGACCTGCACGCCCTCGAAGGCATCCACGTCGTCCGCAATCAACTGACCGCCGCCCTGGACCGCCTTGGTTTTAGCGTTCCCGCCGCGCGGGAAATCCACGACGGGGGGCAGGGGGAGCCGCCACAGAAGAAAACCCTCGTCTCGCTGCTCAGTGTGGGCGAGGCGACCGAGCGCTTTGCGCTGATCTACGGCGGCAAGGGCACACTGTTCGATCATCAAGAGCATTTGCTGGTCCCGAAGACCGACGTGCTCGACATCATCCCCGACCACGGCTGGCGCGAATGGAAGCTGCGCGAAGATCGCCAGGTCGTGCGTCTGTCCGAGGTGGGCTTCGACCCGGCTGGAACTGACAAGGCCATCCGCTGCAACTTGTGGGGCGGCTGGCCGACCGAGCCGAAGGCCGGCAAGTGCGACCGCCTGCTGGAATTGCTGCAATACCTGTGCAGCGGCGAGCAGAACGCCGGCGACCTCTATACCTGGGTGCTGCGCTGGCTTGCCTACCCGATGCAGCACCCCGGCGCCAAGATGCGCACCGCGCTCATCTTCCACGGCCCGCAAGGCACCGGCAAAAACTTGTTCTTCGAATCAATCATGGCCATCTATGGCGAATACGGCCGCATCGTCGGCCAGGCCGAGATCGAAGACAAGTTCAACGACTGGGCCAGCCGCAAGCTGTTCCTGATCGCCGACGAAGTCGTTGCGCGCCAGGAGCTGTACCACGTCAAGAACAAGCTCAAGTCATTCGTCACCGGCGAATGGATACGCATCAACCCCAAGAACGTCGCCGCGCACGACGAGCGCAACCACTGCAACGTCGTCTATCTGTCCAACGAAATCCAGCCGCTGCCCATCGAACAGGACGACCGCCGCCACTTCGTCATCTGGACCCCGGCCAAACTCTCCGGCGACTTCTACCAGGACATCCGCGACGAAATCAACGCCGGCGGCATCCCGGCCCTGCACCAGCACCTGATCGACCTCGACCTCGGCGACTTCGACGAACACACCAAGCCGCCGGAAACCCAAGCCAAGCGCGACCTGATGGCCGTCGGCGCCGGAAACGTCATGCGCTTCGTCGAAGAATGGCTAGGCGGCGACATTTACTTCGACAAACGGCGGCTTCCAGTTTGCCCATGCGGATCGTCCGACCTTTACACCGCCTACATGCGCTGGTGCCGTGATGCCGGCGTGCGCAACCCGCGCGAGTCAAACCAGTTCGGCGGCGAGATTGCCAAGCTGCAAGGATGGTGGAAGGGATTGAAAGACCGCTACGACGACATGAACTGCATCGGCAAACCATTCCGCTGGCGCTTCATCCTTCCTAGTGCAGCCGTCATGGAGTCCGCAGCGCGCATCCCTGGCGAGCCGGACAGGCGCAAAAAGGACGACGAAACCGACGCTCAATGGCTGACCACCTGTTTTTTCGAGTTCCACCATGCGCTCGGGGGTCATCAATGAGCGAACGCCGAACACCACGCGAACGCCACGCCGAACGGGCGAAAACCCGCATGAATAGGGCAACCGAACGGGCGAACGGGCTTTCCCGCGCATACGTGCACGTGAACGCAAATACAGGCCGCGCACCATCGCGTGCGCAAATTCCTCACGTGTACACGAGTACACCCGTTCGCCCGTTCGCTACCTGTACTGGTGCGGGTTTGCGGGTGTTCGCCCACCCGTTCGGATGGCGTTCGTTGTTCGCATCGCGTGCGCTCTCTCTTTCATTCACTGCCAAAGGATAAAAAAGCGATGTCAGAAGAGCTCAAGATTTGTCGCGCCTGCATCCATGCCCATTGCCCAGGCCGCGAATGGGTGTGCAAGAACCCGCAGGCTCGCGACCTGGTGCATGGTCATCAACTGACCTGCGCCACTGCCCGCAAACCATCCGGCCCATGCAAGCCGGCCGGCAAGCTGTTCGAGTCCAAAGCGTGAACGAAACCACCCCGCCGGCCACCATGAAGAAAGGCGACTTCGCCCGCTTCCTTGGCCTGGCCCCGTCCTACATCACCGCCCTGGTCAAGGCCGGGCGCGTCGTCACCGAAGGCGAAGGGCGCGGCGCGCTGGTCAAGGTCGCTGAATCGGTGGCGCTGATCGAAGCCACGCAAGCCGGACGCTTCGACGTGGCCCGCCGCCATGCTGCCGCGCGCCGCCGTTGCCCGAACGAGGCGCAGGGCGATGCACTGGTACGGTCAACGCCGGAAAACGCGCCAAAACGCGATTCTGAAAGCCACGACCCAGAACGTCTGGTCGATGCCAAGACGCGCAAGGAATCGGCGCAGGCCGACCAGGAAGAAATGAAAGCCGCGCAGATGGCCGGCAACCTGATCGCCCGCGAGGACGTCGACGCCGCCATGAAGTTTCTCGGCGCCAGCGTGCGCGCCGCGATGGATGTATTCCCCGACCAGACGGCCCCGGTGCTGTGCGCCGTGGCCGACCTCAACGAAACCCATGCCCTGCTCACCGAAGCCTGCCGCAATGTCCTGCACGACATCGGGGTTGCCATCGAGCGGCAGCAGGGTCAACTGCAGCAAAAAGGAGCTTGAAATGAAAAACGTAACAAAACCATCCCGGCGTTTCGATGATGAATTTATCAAGGAAGTCCCGTGGAAGGAAAGCAAGCAAACGACTCGCGTTACTGATGCACAAGCAGCGCGCCATCTAAGCGAACGCAATCTAGAGCATTCGGTTTTCATCGCCAATGCAATCGGCGCGCTGGCTAACCACCTGGGGCTGCAATTGTGCGGTTGTGGTTGCAAGTTGCCTCCCGAGGGGCATGAATGCGAACACTGCGGCGGATGGTGGGAAAACTAGCCTAAATGCGCCCGCTCCAACTCTCGCTCCTTTACTGCCTGACCACGCTCGCCGCCGCACTGGCGCCGCGCCGCGCGCTGACGGTGTCGCAGTGGGCGGACGACCATCGCGTCCTGTCCGGCAAGCAGGCCGGCGAGCGCGGGCGCTGGCGGACTGCGCGCAATCCGATCCTGCGCGAGATCATGGACTGCCTTTCGGCCAGTTCGCGCGTCACCGACATCTGGGTCATGAAGTCATCGCAGGTCGGCGTCACAGAAGCCACCGTCAATTTCCTCGGCTACACCTTCGACCACGCCCCGGCGCCGGTCATGGTGCTGATGCCGACGCTCGATTCGCGCGACGCCTGGAAGGCGCAGAAGCTCAACCCGCTGCTGCTCGAAACGCCGGTCATCCGCGATCTGCTAGGCGGCCAGCGCTCGCGCGATTCCGCCAACAGCAAGGACATGATCGACTTCCCCGGTGGCGTGCTGTTCCTGGCCGGCGGCAACTCGCCAAACTCCTACGCCCAGCGCAGCGTCCGCTACCTGATCATGGACGACCTCGACCGCTTCCCCGGCGAAGTCGGCGAGGAAGGCGATCCGGTATCGCTCGCCAAGGGCCGCACCAAAGCCTTCGCCCGCGCCAAGCGGCTGTTCATCTCGACGCCCACCGTCAAGGGCGAATCGCTGATCGAGCGCGGCCACGCCGAATCCGACCAGCGCCGCTACTTCGTCCCGTGCCACCATTGCGGCGAGTTCCAGCCGCTCGAATGGGGCGGCAGTGAGGCTGCGCACGGCATCAAGTGGCGTGGCGAAGGTGAACGCCTCGAAGCCTTCTACGTCTGCAGCCATTGCCACGGCGAAATTTACGAACACCATAAGCCGGCCATGCTCACCGCCGGCCGCTGGATCGCTGCCTATCCCGAGCGCAGCACGCGTGGCTACCACATCAGCGCCCTCTACGCGCCCATCGGCCTCGGTCCGTCGTGGTCCGATCTGGTCAGGGAATGGGGCAGCGCCGTCAAGTCGCCTGGCACCCTGCGCACATTCGTCAATACCCACCTCGGCGAATGCTGGGAGGAGCAGGGCGACCACGTCGAACCCACCGGCCTCCTCGCCCGCCTCGAAGAATACGAAGAAAAGCCGAAAGCCCTGGCGCGCACCGCCGGCGTCGACGTGCAGAAAGACCGCCTCGAAGTCACGATCATCGACTGGGGCCACGGCGAGGAAGCCTGGACGATGGACCATCTGATCGTCCCCGGCGACACCGCCCAGCCGGAAGTCTGGCTGCGCCTCGACGAAGAACTCGGCCACTGGGCGCCGGAAGTGGTAGCGGTCGACTCCGGCTACAACACAAGCATGGTCTATGCCTTCGTCGAAAAACGGCGCTGGGCGCTCGCCGTCAAGGGCCGCGCCGGCCCCGGCGTGCCGATTGTCGAAGACGAGAAATCTCGTCGCCTCCGCCTGCGCCGCCAGCGCAAGAAGGGCATCACCGTCCATCTGGTCGGCGACGACCAGGCCAAGGCGCTGATCTATTCGCGCCTGAAGATCACGCAGGCCGGCCCGGCATACATCCATTTCCCGAACGCCGCCGGCTTCGACGACGAATACTTCGCCCAGCTCACCGCCGAAAAACTTGTGACCAAGATGCGCGGCACCCGCCCCTACGCCGAATGGGTGCAGACCAGGCCACGGAACGAGGCGCTGGACTGCTGGAAATACGCGCTCGCCGCGCTGCGCCTGTCGGGAATCAGCCTGACCGAGCGCGCGCAACGCCTGGCCGCCCCGCAAGACCAACCAACCTGCCCCGCCATCCGCCGCCTTGGCCGCGTCGGTGGCTTCAACTAGGAGACGCCATGATCTACCTCGACATCGTCCAGTGCTTCGAAACCGCGCTCGGCACCTCGCTGGACAGCAACCAGCGCGCGCGGGTGGTCGATACGCTCGCCTTCCGCATCGGCGGCGGGCCTGCCTACCTGCCCAGCTTTCCCAAGCTGCGCCGGCAGCGCCAGCTTGAGTCGGTCGATATGGCCGGCCTGTCGCTCGACCAGATTTCACAGCGCACCGGCATTCCGGTCCGCACCATCAAACGCCTGAGAAACGGAAAATAAACATGGGTTCCCTGCTGCGCTTCAAGCTCGACGACTTCCTGGCCAAGTTCAACCTGCAAACCTTCATCGAAACCGGCACCGCGCGCGGCGATTCGCTCGCCTACGCCGCCGAGCGTCAGGAATTCTCGCAACTGCTCTCGTGCGAAATCGAGCCGCTGCTGGCCGCCGGCGCCTGCTGCCGCTTCAACGATGATGCGCGCATCCAGATCATGCGCATGGAGTCCGGGCTATTCCTGCAGATGGTCGCCCGCGCCGACCTGGCGCCCGCCTTCTTCTGGCTCGACGCCCACTATCCGGGCGCCGGATTCGGCCTCAAAGGCTACGAAGACGCCATGCCGGAAACCGTCCGCCTGCCGCTCGGTCGCGAGCTTGAGCAAATCCGCCGCCACCGCCACGGCCAGGATGTCATCCTGATCGACGACCTGCGGATTTACGAGCTGGGCGACTACGAAGCCGGCCCGCTGCCGCCCGATGCGCCCGGCCAGCCGACCGCCGGCGGTGCCGACTGGATTCGCGCCATGTTCGCCAAAACCCACATCCCGATTACCATCCTGCGCGACCAGGGCTATCTGCTGCTACAGCCAAAACCCCCGGCGTGATCGGGCCACTTTTCGCATTAACTTGGCGGGCGCTTTCGGGCATCCTCGCGCCCATCAAACGCGAGGAATCCCGTGGCTGCTGACATTCCCGACAACGAGCCGGATACCCTCCGCGCCGGCGACACCTGGAAGTGGACAAAAACGGTCGCCGACTACCCGGCGTCCGCCTGGACACTGAAATACCGCTACAAATCACCGACCGCCGGTTTCGAGATCACCGCCACCGCGTCCGGTGACGATTACGCCGTCAACGTCCCAGCCGCCACCAGCGCCGCCTATGCTGCCGGCACCTATTCGTGGATCGCCTGGGTCGAAGGCGGCACCTCGGAAAAATACACCGTCGACACCGGCGTCGTCGAAATCGACCCAGACTACCGCAGCGGAACCGCTACCGCCGCGCTCGACGACCGCAGCCACGCCCGCAAGACGCTGGCCGCCATCGAAACGTGGATCGAAACCCGCAACCCCGGCGTCGCCGAGTACGAGATTGCGGGCCGGAGAATGAAGTACATCCCGATCACCGACCTGCTCAAGATGCGCGCCATGTACAAGGCCGAGGTCGCCGCCGAGGATGCCGCCGAAGCCATCCGCAACGGCACCGGCAGTGGTCGCCGCATCCAGTTCAGGCTATAAAATGAAATTTACCGAACGCATGAGCGCCGCCTGGCGCGCCCTCAAAGGCCAGCGCAGCGACAACTATGCGGCAACCTACGGCAGCGGCGGCATGCAGGGCTTCGCCGGCGGCGCCATCAACCGCCTGACCGCCAGCCTCGCCACCTTTTCCGGCTCGGTTAATGCCGACCTCGACGGCTCGCTCCCCGTGCTGCGCGCCCGCGCCCGCGCGCTCGCCGCCAACAACGAACACGGCCGCCGCTTCCTGACGCTGGTCGCCAACAACGTCGTCGGCCGCCAGAACCCGAAACTGCAAGTCCGCGCCATGCGCGACCTGCGCAACCCGGCCGTCGCCACCACCCTCGACAAGGCCGCCAACGACACCATCGAGATTCATTGGGAACGCTGGGGCCGGACCTGCGACCTATCCGGCCGCCACAAAACCCTGTACTCGCTGTTGCGCACCACCGTCAAGGGCGTCGCGCGCGACGGCGAAGCCCTGATCCGCGTCGTCCGCAACCGCAACCTGCCGTACGGCATGGCACTGCAAACCCTCGAAGCCGACCGTCTGGTCGATACCCTCAACGCCCGGCTCGACAACGGCAACATCATCCGCCAGGGCGTCGAAGTCGATAGCGCCCTGCGCCCCGTCGCCTACTATATCCGCACCAGCCACCCCGGCGAAAACTACGCCGCGCTGCAGTCGAACGAAACCGAGCGCGTGCCGGCCGGCGACATCTACCACCTGTTCACGCCCGAACGCGCCGAACAAGTGCGCGGCATCACCTGGTTCCACGCCGTCATCCTGCGCGGCTCGGTCATCCACGCCTTCGAGGAAGCCGCCGTCATCGCCGCCCAGATCGGCGCCAGCAAGATCGCCGCCCTGGAACGCGCCGACGACTCGCCCGACATCATCGGCGGCATGGCCGACGGAATCGTCGGCGGCCTGCCGCAGATCAAGGTCGAAGCCGGCGAAATGTTCGAATTGCCGCCCGGATACAAGCTGAATTCGTGGAATCCCGATTATCCGCATGCAAATTTTGAATCATTCCTCAAAGCCTGCCTGCGCGGCCTCGCCGCCGGCCTCGATGTCTCGGCTCACAACCTGACAGGCGACATGAACGAGGTCAACTACAGCAGCGCGCGCATCGCCGAGCTGAGCGAGCGCGACACCTGGAAGACCCTGCAGGACTGGCTGATTACCTCCTTCGTCCAGCCCGTTTATGAAGAGTGGCTGGCCGTCAATCTGCTCTCCGGCAACATCACCTTCGAGATCAGCGGCAAGGCCATCCCCGCCGACCGCTACGAAAAATTCCGCAACGCCAGCCGCTTCCAGGGCAAGCGCTGGCAGTGGGTCGATCCGGCCAAGGAAGCAGACGCCAACGAAAAGCTGCTCGCCAATGGCCTGACCAGCCGCACCCGCCTGTGCGCCGAGCAAGGCGAAGAGTTCGACGACATCATCGACGAGCTGGCCGCCGAGCAGGCAATGATGATCGCCGCCGGCCTGTCGACATCGAACGAAACCCCGCCCGCCGCCGACCCCGAAGAAGCGCCCGAAGTCCTCGCCGCCAAAGCCCACGCCGCCGCCACCGTGCGCGCCGCCGAGCTGCAGCGCGATGCCGTGGCCGCCGCCCGGCCGGCCGACATCCACGTCCATGCTGGCGCGGTCAACGTCGCCACGCCGGAAGTGCGCAACCAAATCACCGTGCAGCCATCGGCGCCTGCCGCCGTCGCCATCACCAACGAAATCCACGAGCGCGAGCAGCCGGCGCCCATCGTCAATTTCGCGCCGACCACAAATGTCGCCGCCCCGGAAGTCACCGTCGAAGTCGACGCCATCATGCCGGCGCAGTCCGAAGTCATCGTCACCGGCATGCCGATTCGCAAGACCACCACCGAAATCCTGCGCGACAAGGCCGGCGACATCGCCACCAGCGTGCAAATCGAAGCCGACGCTTAAGGAGTCCCCATGTCCAAATCAAACACCTTCGAAAACGACCTGCTAAAGCACGTTTTCAACAACGACAACATCGCCTTGATTGGCGATGCCACCGGCCTGCGCGGCAGCACGGCGGCGGGCAACCTCTACGTCAGCCTGCACACCGCAGACCCGGACGAAGCGGGCGACCAGACGACCAATGAAACCGCCTATACCAATTACGCGCGCGTTGCCGTCGCCCGCACCGCCGGCGGCTGGACGGTCGCCAGCAACACCGTCAGCAATGCCGCCCTGGTGCAGTTCCCGCAATGCGGCGTCACCGGCGCCACGCTCACCCACTTCGGGGTCGGCACCGACGCTTCCGCCGCCGGCAAGCTGCTCTACAGCGGCGCGCTCACCGCCTCGCTGGCCGTGTCGTCTGGCATCCAGCCGCAGTTCGCGGCGGGCGATCTGGACGTGACCGAAGACTAAGATGGCCGGATTCCGCAACGTCGCCGCCTGGGCCGCCGCGCCCGACGCCGGCCGCTACCACGTCACCACCTTCCGCAAGGCCGTCGCCAGCGCGGCCACGGTGGCGAACGACTTTGTGGACTACACCTATTTCGCCGGCAATCCGCCCGCCAACTTCTACGCCAGCGCCCCGCTCGAAGCCGCGCACGTCGAATCCATTCGCGGTTTGCATGTGCCGAGCATCGCCGGGCAAAGCCTCAAAAGTATCACCGTCATGAGTGCCGCCGCCTCGGCCACCGGTACAAGCAACCAGAACCAGCGCCTGCTGCTCGCCGATTACCTGCTTTACTACCCGTTCGTCGATACCGATGCGGTGGGCGAACAGCAGGACATGACCCAGACCGTCGCCCTGCCGCGCTATGCCACCGGCGATGGCGTCATGATGATGGCCGTCGGCCAGTCCGCAGCCTCGGCAATCGGCACCTTTTCCGTCAGCTACACCAACTCAGATGGCGTCGCTGGCCGCACCAGCGCCGCCACCTACACCAAAGTCATCGCCGGCGGCGGTACGCTGGTTTCCTCGACGACCAACGCCGCCACCGGGTCGCAGCCGTTTATCGAGCTACAGGCCGGTGATAAAGGCGTGCGCTCGGTCGAGTCCGTCACCTTCAGCGCCGCCGGTGGCGGCCTGCTCGCCATCGTCCTGGTCAAACCGCTGTGGCACTTCTACAGCACGCAGGGATGCCGCCGGACCACCACCGGCAACCTTGAAAGCTATGGCGCCGCCTCGCAGTTCGAGTCGCTGATTCACCGGCCGCCGGTCGCCATCCTGCCCGGCGCCGTCCTCGGCATCATCGGCCTCGGCAACGCCGGGAGCCTCGCCTCGTCCATCCTGGCAGGCACCATCGAAACCATTTGGAGCAACTGACATGGGCTGGACTTCCCAAGACGACCTGATCAACCAGATCACCACCAACGGCAAGGTCGAAAGCCTCGTCTATCAGAAAACCGCCGTCGCCGCTGGCCTCGCCGGTAGCTGGCAACACTTCATGACCAGCGCTGGCAGCGTGCCGGCCAATACCTTCGGCGCTTCCGACCTCACATTCACCGCCACTGACAACACCTGGAGCGAGGGCGCGTTGCCGATTGGCGACCAGACGGCCCCGGCCACCAAGCATATCCTGAACATGGGCGCTTCGCTTGTGGCCGCCGCCGGCGCGCCGTGGTTCATCCTGCCCATCGACATGGTCGGCTATGCCAAGCTGTCGACCACCAACGTCAGCACAACCGGAACCAAGACGGTGACGATGACGGCCATCGGCAGCAGCGGCGCCAACGTCGACCGCTACGCCAACGGGGAAGGCCTGCGCCTGTTCGTCGCGTCGATTGCCACGATGGGCGCCAACGCGCCGACCATGCAAGTCACCTACACCAACAGCGCCGGCACTACTGGCCGCACGACCACATCCGGGTGCGTGTCCACGGCCACCGCGCCAAACGGCATCATCCTCAATTCAGGCAACGCGGCGAACAAATACGGCCCGTTCCTGCCGCTTGCCGCCGGCGACACCGGCGTAAAGGCCATCGAAAGCGTCATCTGGGGCGGCACCGCGCACGCCTCCGGCACTGTCATCGTCGGCTTGTGCAAGCCGTTGTGCATGCCGATCCCGGTGCCTGCCACCGGCCTCTACAGCATGGTCGATTTCGTCAATACCCTGCCCAGCCTGCCGCGCTTGAAAAACGGCGCCAACGTGCAGTTTCTCGCCTTTGCCACCGGCGCGACGACCTCGGGCGGAACCTTCTACGCCAACTTCGACTACGGTTGGGGTGGCTAAGTGGGCCTGCTGAACAATGGCTACCGGCACAACCTGACCGGCAAGCTGTTCGGCGCCACCGCGCTCGACGGGGCCTACCCGTCCGGGCAAGTCTATATGGGCCACCGGGCTGCCGCCAACCGCAACCAGCTCGCCGGCGAAGGCATCGCCAGCGACTTCGCGGCGATGCCGGCCGGCGCCCGCCATCCGGTCGCCTGGATCATGCCGCGCAAGGCCGGCGCCCTGTCGTCGCACAACGAAGCGCGCGGCGCCGCAGCCGGCAGCCTGGCGCTGGCCTCGGGCCG
>ERZ724524.2228-NODE-2228-length-12753-cov-9.298000_pt1 | contig 12753 bp, 10 predicted proteins | sample MGYA00376057_ERZ724524 | MGnify/ENA primary metagenome ERZ724524 (study PRJEB28724, sample SAMN07190888) | wastewater metagenome | isolation source: influent of sewage treatment plant in Hong Hong | place: USA: Christiansburg, Virginia | collected 2016-03-01 ...
ATGAGGCCCCCACCCTCCCCAGCACGCCACGTCAGCACGGCATGGCTCGCCACCGCACACGTCAGCAGAGAAGCAGCACGCCACCACCAAAACCAGTCAAGAAACGGCACGCCACCACACACGCCAGGCGAGAAACAGCAGCCCCCAACGACAGCCGCAAAACACTTGCCTGGTCAAAAAGCGAATGGCTGACAATCCACGCCCATGAAAACCGGTGTTGCCCACGCAGAAAACTTCCCCGTCGCCTCCTGGCTGTGCCCCGCCCACCTGCGGCCAGTGATTGCCGCGATCTACTGGTTTGCACGCACAGCCGACGACATTGCCGATGAAGGCGATGCACACCATAGCCAACGCCTGGCCGATCTGGCCGCCTACCGCGATCAATTGCACCTGGCCACCCAGGCCGCCAGCGCAGCAACAGATACAGCGGTCACCGCAGCCTGCGCCAGACTGCACCCGCGCTGGCAAGCCGTGTTTGCACCTCTGGCCCTGCACATCCACGCCCACCACTTGCCCGTTCAGCTTCTGCACGACCTGCTGAGTGCGTTTGAACAGGATGTGCGGCGCACCGCCAGCGGCCAGCACTACGCGCACCACAGCGAACTGCTGGACTACTGCCGCCTGTCTGCCAACCCGGTGGGCCGTCTGCTGCTGCACCTGTACGGCGTGACCGATGCGCAGCGCCTCATCGAAAGCGACCACATCTGCTCGGCCCTGCAACTCATCAATTTCTGGCAAGACCTGAGTGTGGACTTGCCCCGCCAGCGCCACTACCTGCCGCTGGATGTGCTGACTTCGCACGGCCTGACGCACGCCGACTTCGCCCCATCTGCCCTGCCTGGCAGTCAACAGACGCACCACACAGAAATGAGCGATCCACTGGCCCGAAAAAAATCAGCCTGTGTGTCACAACTGATTGACACAGCCAGCGCCATGATGCGCCAAGGCTCCAAGCTACCGCTGTTCATTCCAGGGCGGGCAGGTTGGGAGTTGCGACTGGTGGTGCAAGGTGGACTGCGCATCGCCAACAAAATCCAACGCATGCACGGTAGGACGTGGGCACAGCGCCCCACCCTCGGCGCGGCCGATGTGCCGGTGCTGCTGTGGCGGGCCTGGCGCATGGGTTGACGGGAACCACACCGCCCTCCGCCGCATCTGAAACCACTCCACCCATCCCCGCTGGCTACACTCTCGCTCCATTTCAGCGCCGATTTTGCTGGCTCTGCTTTCACTGCCTGCGCCACCTTGCCCGCCGCTGTCTGACCCGCACTGCCTGCCCCTCATGACCCCTCAAGATTACGTTCAGCAAAAAGCCGCCGCCTCGGGCAGCAGTTTTTATTACGCTTTTTTGTTTTTGCCGCCGCAACGTCGGGCGGCCATCACCGCGTTCTATGCCTTTTGCCGCGAAGTGGACGATGTGGTCGATGAAGTGCATGACCCCGCCGTGGCCTCGCAAAAACTGGCGTGGTGGCACGGCGAAGTGGCCAATGCCTACGCGGGCCACCCCACCCACCCGGTCATGCAGGCACTGATGCCGCACGCACAGCCGTTCAACATCCAGGCCAAACAGTTGCAAGCCGTCATTCAGGGCTGCCAGATGGATCTGGAACAAACCCGCTACCTCGACTACGCCGGACTGCAACGCTACTGCCACCTGGTGGCCGGCGTGGTGGGCGAAGTGTCGGCCAGCATCTTCGGCCAGACCGACCCGGCCACCACCGCCTATGCACACACACTGGGCCAGGCATTCCAGCTCACCAACATCATCCGCGACGTGGGCGAAGACGCGCTGCGTGGCCGCATTTACCTGCCCGTGAATGAGCTGCAACAGTTTGACGTGAAGGCCCATGAAATCCTCAAGCGCACCCACTCCGACCGGTTTGTGGCACTGATGCGTTTTCAGGCTGCGCGGGCCCATGCCCTGTACGACCAGGCCCTGGCCCTGCTGCCCGCCGCCGACCGCCGCGCCCAGAAGCCCGGACTGATGATGGCCAGCATCTACCGCACCCTGCTGCGCGAAATCGAGGCCGACCAGTTCCCGGTGCTGGATCACCGCGTCTCCCTGACCCCGCTGCGCAAACTCTGGCTTGCCTGGAAAGTGCAGGCACTGGGCAGGCTGTGAATGCCCGCCACCACTGAGCCATCCATTCGGGGCGAACGACCCGCGCAAGCCACGGCGTTGCGCCGGGTGGCCGTGGTCGGCGGTGGCTGGGCCGGGCTGGCCGCCGCAGTGCGGGCTGCGCACGATGGCCACCATGTCACGGTGTTTGAAGCCAGCCGCACCTGGGGAGGCCGTGCCCGCACCGTCACGCTGCGCCACCCCACCGAACTGACACTGGACAACGGCCAGCACATCCTCATCGGGGCCTACACCGAAACCCTGCGACTGATGCAACTGGTGGGCGTGGACACCGAGGCGGTTTTCGTGCGCAGACCATTGCGCATGACCTACCCCGATGGCACCGGGTTGGCGCTCCCCGATTGGCCCGCCCCGCTGGACGTGCTGGCAGGCGTGCTGGGTACACGTGGCTGGCGCTGGACGGACAAACTGGCCCTGCTGGCCACCGCCGCCCGCTGGCAAGCCACCGGATTCACCTGCCCGCCCCACACCACCGTGGCCGGGCTGTGCGCACGCCTGCCGCAGCGCCTGCAACAGGAATTCATCGCCCCCCTGTGCATTTCTGCACTCAACACACCGGCAGACCGCGCCAGCGGCCAGGTGTTTTTACGGGTGCTGAAAGATGCCATGTTTGGCGTAGCCAAAGGCTCCAACCTGCTGCTGCCACGCGTTCCACTGGGCGCACTCTGGCCGGATGCGGCAGTGAGCTGGCTGCAACAGCGCCCCCAGCCAGCAGACCTGAGGTTGGGTGTGCGCGTCACATCCTTGCAGCCTGCCGCAGCGGAGATGCCGGAACATCAAAACCATTCGGGCAGCGGACTGCCGTCGATAACACCCCATCCATCAGCAGCCCACTCTGTGGGCCCACAATGGGCTGTGAATGGCGAGGTGTTTGATCATGTCGTGTTGGCAAACTCAGCCTCAAAACAGACTTCTGAGTTGATTCAACAGGCGCTGGCTGCCAGCCATGAATCAGGCGGCCATCAAAACGGCCTGACGAACACCGATGCAATGGCATTTGAAGCGATTGCCACTGTGTACGCCTGGGCTGGGCAACGAAGTGAGGCCAGCACCCAAACGAGTACGGACACGCACAGTCGCCACCTTGATCGGATTGAGCAGATGCTGGGGGTCACGCACACCCTGCCCCACCCCATGCTGGCGCTGCGCCACAGCGCACGGCACCCAGCCCAGTTTGTGTTTGACCGTGGGCAGTTGGGTGGCCCGGCAGGCCTGCTGGCTTTCGTCATCAGCGCCAGCGGCACAGAAACGGGCCCCATCGCAGATGCAGTGCAACAACAAGCCCTGACCCAACTCGGTTTGCACATCGAAGTCATTCAGACCATTGTGGAAAAACGGGCCACCTTTGCCTGCACACCGGGTCTGGTGCGCCCGCCCATGCAACTGGCACCCGGCCTCACCGCAGCAGGTGACCACATTCAAGGCCCCTACCCCGCGACCCTGGAGGGAGCCATGCGCAGCGGCTGGTCTGCCGGTGAGGTGAAGTAAGCAACGTAACCACTTTCCACGAGACGCAGAAAGATGGCTGCGGAAAATAAAAAAGCGCCTCGAAAGGCGCTTTTTTATTGGCTTATTGGCGGAGTGAGAGGGATTCGAACCCTCGATGAGGCTCTACACCCCATACTCCCTTAGCAGGGGAGCACCTTCGGCCACTCGGTCATCACTCCGTAAACCATTATTATGCCTCAAACTTGAGCCATTCTCTGAAGTAGAAGCGATCAAAAATACAGGGAAGAGAGCTGAAGTGCGTTCCCGGCACAGTTCACGGCAGCTTGATGCAGCGTCCACGCCGCCCATCAACCCTGCATGAACACCAGGACATTGCCCTGGCGTTGCACCCAACCGCTGCCTACACGCAAGTGGATGCGGTGACCTCGGGTGGTGGCCGCTGCAATTTGTTTGCGCAATTCGTCCAACTGGGCGGTGCTGGGTGCCCTGCCCGCTTCCTCTACCAGCCATTGACGCAGCAGATTGGCCTGCCTGGCCGCTGGCAAACTTTGCACTTGAGCCAGTTTGGGCGGCTGCCCCGCTGTCAACAAATCTTGCTGCGCCAAGGCTTGAAGCAACTGGTTGGCTTCTGCACAATGCCGGGCCGTGCGCCCCAACGCCTCCACCATCGACGGAAACGCGCGTGTCATCACGGGCATGAGATCGTGACGCAAACGGTTGCGGGTAAACCGGGTATCGGCATTGGTCGGGTCGTCAATGAATGCCAGCCCCTGCTCCGATACATACGCTCTGAGCAGAGATTGGCGAACACCCAGCCAGGGGCGGCCAAACACGATGTCGGCATGCTGACTCCTGTCGCCCATTGCAGCCAAACCGGCCACACCGGAGCCGCGTGACAAGGCCAGCAGCACCGTTTCGGCCTGGTCATCGGCATGCTGGGCCAGCCAAACCACTTGGGCTCCCAGCGCACGGGCACTGGCATCCAGGGCTGCATAGCGAGAGAGCCGAGCCTGCTCCTCCACGCTGTCGCCAGGCAGGCACCTCACCGCCACCCCTTGCACGGCAAGGGGGATGCCCCACGCACCACACACGCGGCGGCAGTGGGCTTCGAACTCACCCGCCAGTGCCTGCAATCCGTGGTTGACATGGATGGCGCACACAGCACCCGGCCACAGCGACGCAGCCTCATGCAGCAATGCAGTGGAATCCAGCCCGCCACTGAATGCGACAGCCAGCGGTTGGTCTGGTGTAGGCGGTTGCAATCCGTGCCTGCCGACCCAGGCCACCAATGCCGTGCGCAAAACGGTGGCGAAATCAGCGGGAGCGGCTGGCCTTGGGCTCGTTGCGTGAGTCGGCCTTGGTATCGGTGAAGCGGCCATAGCTGTTGAGGCGTGCGTAACGCCTGTCTTGCAGCTCATCGGGCTTGAGGTCAGCCAGCTGTCGCCAGGCATCGGTCAAGGCGCGCTTGAGGAAAGCGGCCATCTGCTTGTGATCGCGGTGTGCGCCGCCCACAGGCTCGTTCACAATTTTGTCCACCAGACCCAAGGCTTTCAGGCGGTGGGCGGTGATGCCGAGGGCATCGGCGGCATCCGACGCGCGTTCGCTGGTTTTCCAGAGAATGGAAGCACAGCCCTCGGGGCTGATGACGGAATACACCGAGTATTGCAGCATCAGCACCTGGTCGGCCACAGAAATGGCCAATGCACCGCCGGAGCCACCCTCGCCAATGATGGTGCTGATGATGGGCACTTCGAGCTGTGCCATTTCAAAAATGTTGCGCCCGATGGCCTCTGATTGGCCCCGCTCCTCCGCGTCAATGCCGGGATAGGCACCCGGAGTGTCCACAAAGGTGAACACTGGCAATTTGAATTTCTCTGCCAGCTTCATCAGCCGCAAGGCTTTGCGGTAGCCCTCGGGCTTGGTCATGCCAAAGTTGCGCACGGAGCGCTCTTTGGTATCGCGCCCTTTTTGCTGGCCAATCACCATGCAAGGCTGGCCATTGAATCGGGCCAAGCCACCCACAATGCTCATGTCATCAGAGAAATGCCGGTCGCCGTGCAGCTCGACAAAATGGGTGAAAATTTCCCGCACGTAGTCCAGCGTATAGGGCCGGTCGGCGTGGCGGGCGATTTTGGTGATTTGCCACGGCGTGAGGTCGCTGTAGACATCTTTGGTCAGTTGCAAGCTTTTTTTGGCCAACTGCTCGATTTCAGCGGAGATATCCACCGCAGACTCGGTTTGCACATACCGCAACTCCTCTATTTTGGATTCCAGCTCTGCAATGGGCTGTTCAAAATCCAGGTAGGTTTTTTTGGCCAAAATGAAAACTCCTGACAAGATAAAGGGCAAAGCAGGCTGCTTTGCAGCACCCCAACACAGGGGGCAAACTTGGAATCCGACTCAATGGTTCACGGGCAGCGGCTCCAGTGAGCGCCAAATATACCAAGTGCCCACCGTGGCAAAAGGCGACCAGGCTGAAGCCAGTTCACGCGCCTCACTGCGGCTGACCGGCTCGCCTGAGTAATAAGTGCGACTGATACCGTTGATCAGCCCCACATCATCGAGCGGCAACACATTGGGACGCATCAGGTGAAAAATGAGAAACATTTCGGCTGTCCAGCGCCCCACTCCCCGGATGGTCATCAACTCTTGGATGATGTCCTCGTCTGGCATGCCATGCCAGGCATCCACACTGAGTTGCCCGGCAGCAAACCGCTGTGACAAATCGGTCAGATACTCCACTTTGCGTGTACTCAACCCCGCTTGCCGCATGTCCTCCGACTTGAGCAGCAACACAGCCTGCGGTGACACCGTGCCAGTGAGCGCCTGAAACCGAGACCAAACCGACTCGGCTGCCTTGACTGAGATCTGCTGCCCCACCACGCTGCGTGCCAACGTGGTGAACGGATCGCCCCTGGACTGCAACACAGCCGCGCTGTGGGTCGCTATGAGTTTTTTCATCACCCTGTCTTTGCGCGACAGGTAACGACATGCCTCCGACCAATACGCAGGCTTGACGCTCAATGTTTGGGCAGTGGAGTCACTCACACACGTTCCCACTGTGTGCCTTGTGGCGAGTCTTTCAACAGCACGCCTTGCGCCAGCAACTGCTGTCGAATGGCATCGGCACGCGCAAAGTCACGCCCAAGCTTGGCTTCAACGCGCTCGGCGATCAGTTGGGCAATCTCTTCTTCTGCAATGCCTTTGCCTGCCTTCAGAAAATCAGAAGGGCTCTGCTGCAACAATCCCAGCACCCCGCCCAATGCCTTGAGTTCGGCGGCATGCGAGGCGCTTTTGGTTCGGTTGAGTTCGGCAGCCAGATCGAACAACACGGCAATGGCTTCCGGGGTGCCAAAGTCCTCATCCATTGCAGCCTTAAACCGCTGTGAATGCGGTTGCGACCAATCAAGAGGCGCATCGGGCACCTGGGGAAGCAGCGACAGCGCGGTGTACAGGCGCTTCAATGCTTGCCTTGCGTCATCCAGATGGGCATCGCTGTAATTCAATGCACTGCGATAGTGGGCACGGATGATAAAAAACCGCACCGTTTCGGCATCGTAACTGGCCAACACCTCGCGAATGGTGAAAAAGTTGTGCAGGCTTTTTGACATTTTTTCGTTGTCAACCCGAACAAAACCGTTGTGCATCCAGTAGTTGGCCAACGGCACACCGTGTGCGCCCTCGGACTGGGCGATTTCGTTTTCATGGTGCGGGAATTGGAGGTCGGCACCCCCGCCGTGAATATCAAAATGCTGCCCAAGCAGCTCGCAAGACATGGCCGAGCATTCAATGTGCCATCCAGGACGACCGGGGCCATACGTGCTGCCCCATTTGGCTTCGGCAGGCTCACTGTCTTTGGCGGCCTTCCAGAGCACAAAGTCCAGGGGATCCTGCTTGCTGTCAGCCACTGCCACGCGCTCCCCGGCACGCAATTCGTCCACACTTTTGCCACTGAGCTTTCCATAACCGGCAAAACCCCGCACGGCATAGTTCACATCGCCATCTGCGGTGCGGTAGGCCAATCCTTTGCCTTCAAGCTGGCCGATGATGGACAGCATCTGGGGAACATAGTCCATTGCACGGGGTTCGTGGGTAGGCCTGTCCACCCCCAGCGCATCGGCATCCACATGCAAAGCATCAATCATCCGGTCAGTCAACGAGCGGATGGTTTCTCCGTTTTCACTGGCACGGCGAATGATTTTGTCGTCAATGTCCGTGATGTTTCGCACATAAGTCACGGCATAGCCTGAAGCCTTGAACCAGCGTTGAACCACGTCAAACGCCAGCATCGAACGCGCATGTCCCAGATGACACAAATCATAGACCGTCATTCCGCACACATACATGCGCACATGTCCTGGTTGCAGGGGAACAAACGCCTCAATACGGCGTGACAGTGTGTTGTGGATGCGCAAACTCATGGAAGTGGCTGAAAAAGAGAAAGGGAAGCAAAGAAAGCTTGTGCAACAAGCCAGGCAGGCGATTTACACCCGCAATAAATGCACCTCACCCAATGCATGGGTACAGGACTTTCGGGCACCCAAGGGCCTGAAGTGCCTCAGCTACAATGAAGCAGTATATCTATCCGCAGCGGGCTTGTAGCCCATTCAGGCTGCCTCCAGCACCCGCTTAGGTGCTCCCACCATCCCTCGTTCTCCCCGCTCTGACATGTTTCAAATGATTCGCTTTTTTCGCGCACTTCCAAAGAAAAAGCACATGACATGGGGGGTGCTGGCTTGCGCCCTCTGGACATCAGCAGTGCATGCCGACGACTACAGCGAGGTCAACCGGCTGTTGAAAGCGGGCCAACCCGCTGAAGCGTTGAGCAAGGCGGATCAATATCTGAACAGCAAGCCTCGCGATCCACAGATGCGTTTTCTCAAAGGTGTGATCCTGGCTGAGACGGGTAAAACCAGCGAAGCCATTCAGACATTCGTCAAACTGACAGAAGACTACCCTGAACTGCCTGAGCCTTACAACAACTTGGCCGTGCTGTACGCCAGCCAAAGCCAGTTCGAGAAAGCGCGGGTGGCGCTGGAAATGGCCATTCGCACCAACCCCAGTTACGCCACCGCCCATGAAAACCTGGGCGATGTGTACGCCAAATTGGCCAGTCAGTCTTACAGCAAGGCCCTCCAACTCGATGGCTCCAACACTGGCGTGCCAACCAAGCTCGCCCTGATCCGGAATCTGTTTGCGCCCGATAGCCGCGCAATCAAAACCGCCACACAACCCACAGCAGCGGCACCGGCCCGCACCACACCAGCCAACCCCACAACTTCTGCCGCCCCAACGGTGCCCACAGTTGCCATCTCGGCAAGCGCACCGCCAGAGAAGTCGGCGCCCGCCACATCGGCAGAAGCACCTGAAATCACAGCAGCCATTCAGGCGTGGGCCAAGGCTTGGGCAGGCAAAGACATGAACGCGTACTTTGCGGCCTACAGCAGCCAATTCAAGCCCGCAGATGGCAAAACACGCAAGGCCTGGGAAACGGATCGGCAAGCACGCATTCTCAGCAAGAACAGTATTTCCGTTCAAGTTTCCGATGTCGAAGCACAAGTCAGCGGAAACAACGCCACAGCCTCATTCCGCCAAATCTACCGCGCCGGTAGCCTGGCCTCCAACAGCCGGAAAACACTGGAAATGGCACGGGAAAATGGGAAATGGCTCATCACGCGCGAATCAACAGGTGGCTGATGCCCTGTTCAGCCGTTATTTGAACTCCCCATTCCCCCTTGTGGCACACAAACATGGCTGGGCCATGTGCTGTCGGCCGCCGCTTCGTGATTGATACAAGTTGAAACGCAAGTATTTGTTGGGCACAGTCTCCGCACTGTTAACGGCAGTGATTCTGATTGCCGCCATACTGGGTAATCAGAGTCGGCACCAAGCGCGCATCATGGAGTCGGCAACAGCACCGAATGCCGCCAGCCAAGCGTCCGCCCCCTCCACCTCGGCAACTGGCCCTGCCATCAACCAACGTGAGCGCCACCTTTCCGATACAGCGGCACTGACCATGCCCACAGAAAAAGCAACGGCTTCGCAATTGCTTCAACTGCCCCATATGCAACCGGGAAATGCCGAAACCCGGTTGATAGAAATTTTTGCCCTGGTCGAGCGGGCACAAATTTCCGAAGCGCTCGAAAAATCCAACACCCTTATCCGCGATCACCCCAACTTCCACTTGGCACAATTGGTACATGGCGATCTGATGCGGCTGCGCTACCAACCCCATGCAGCCACCACACTTGGCAACGTCAGCCAAGAGCAGGAACAAGCCGCAGCCGCTCAACTGGCTGCTTTGCGCAAAGAAACCGCTCAACGGCTTGGTGCATTGCAAAACAGACCCCCTGAGGGCAGCATTCCAAGCCAATTTGTTGCACTGTCCGACTGGACGCGTCATGCAATTGCAATTGATGCCAGCCAGTCTCGGTTGTACTTGTTCGAGAACAAGCCCGTTCATGGGCATCCATCAGGTCAGGCCACACAACTGACGTTGATAGCGGATTTTTTCATTTCTGTTGGCAAGGCCGGAATCGGCAAGCTGCTTGAAGGTGACAACCGCACACCACTGGGTGTGTACTACATCACATCGGTGAAAGAACGCAAGACACTGCCCCCCTTCTATGGCGCAGGTGCCCTGCCCATCAACTATCCGAATGCCTTTGATGTGCGTTTTGGGCGAACGGGCAGCGGCATTTGGCTGCATGGCACCCCACCAGATCAATTTGTGCGTGCGACTTTGGCCTCCGAAGGCTGCGTGGTGCTTTCCAATCCGGACTTGCAAACCCTGCTCGATACGGTTGCGCCCCGCACCACACCCGTTGTCATCAGCGAACGGCTGCACTGGGTCAAACCAGATGTGCTGAGCAAAGACCACTTGGCCTTTGAAAACATGTTGAGCAATTGGCTGCGTCAACAACGCCCACACGCCAATACCAAAGCCAACCCGCCCAATGGATCAATGGGGTCTGCCGAGATGGGCTTCACCCGCCTTTCTTTGATACAGACACACGCCCCCGAAGCAGGCATGGTTGTCACCTTTGAAGAAACCCGCAATGGCACACGCACAGGCCAGACTCGGCGGCAATATTGGCTTGAAAACAACGGACGATGGGATTTGCTGCAAGACACCGTGCTGCCTGGACAGGCTACTTTGGCACAGTCCACATTGCCGGAAGGCGTGCGCATCGGAAAAACGCAGCCAACTTCACAAGTGGCCACACTGACCACACCAGCCTCTGGCGCACCTGAGCGGGCAAGAAAAGCAGAAAAAGCGGAAGCACCCGACAAAACCAGCAGCCCCCGCGCTGCTGATGAGGCCATCCGTGCTGCCCTGCAAGCGTGGGCACAGGCATGGAGCCAGAAAAACATGCCGACCTACCTCAAGGCATACGACACCACCTTTGCTGCACCAGATGGACTGACACGCAAAAACTGGGAAGCCGAGAGAAAAAGCCGCATCGTGTCCAAGGGCAAAATTCAGGTTTCACTGTCCAATATCAAAATTCAGACACAGGGCAATACAGCCACAGTCCGCTTTGTCCAAAACTACCGGGCAGACACTCTGAATGTCTCCAGCCGCAAAACACTCAAAATGATCCAACGCGGAAACCAGTGGCTGATCACCCATGAACAGGTTGGCGCAAACTGAAGCCCTGCCCCCGCATTCACACCATTTTCACAACCATGCACACAACAACATCCCCCCATTCACACCCGCGTTTGCACCGTCGTGGCTGGCTGCTTGCCTTGGTGGCAAGCCTGATGGGCCTGACCGCCCATGCACAGACAACCGCCCCAGCTGCCAGCCCATCCTCCCTTTCCACCCCAACCAAGAGAAGCACCATGAGCCAACCTCAAGTCGAACTCCATATTGCCGGTCACGGCATCATCACCATTGAGCTGGATGCTGAGAAAGCACCCAAATCAGCCGCCAACTTCCTGGCCTATGTGAACAAAGGCCACTACAACAACACCATTTTTCACCGTGTGATCGATGGTTTCATGATTCAGGGCGGCGGCTTTGAACCAGGCATGAAGCAAAAAGGTACCGATGCCCCCATCGCCAACGAAGCCAACAATGGCCTGAAAAACGCCACCTACACGCTGGCAATGGCCCGCACTGGCGACCCCCACTCCGCCACCGCTCAGTTCTTCATCAACGTGGCCGACAACGGTTTTCTCAACCACACCTCCCCCACCCCCAGCGGCTGGGGTTATGCCGTGTTTGGCAAAGTCGTCAAGGGCACCGAAGTGGTCGATGCCATCCGCAAAGTGCCCACAGGCCGCAGCGGTTTCCATGAAAACGTGCCCAAGACCGATGTGGTCATCACCAAGGCTGTGGCACTCTGATTGCTGACCGGCCACACGGCAGCCACCCAGGTGGCACACCTTGACACATCCAACTGCTTCTGAAATCACCGCCCCTGCCCACTGGCAGCGGGTGGATTTTTTGTCAGATGTGCATCTGCACGCCGCAGAGAACCACACCTTTGCAGCATGGTGTGACTACCTGGCACACACGCCTTGCGATGCCCTGTTTATTTTGGGCGACCTGTTTGAAGTGTGGGTGGGCGACGATGTGCTGCTGGATGCCACACACGGCCCGTTCTGGCGCGCCTGCGCACAGGCATTGCACACGGCCAGCGCCCGGCTGCCCATTTTTTACATGGTTGGCAACCGTGACTTTCTGGCTGGCGAGACCTTGCTGGAAACTGCCGGTCTCATCTCAATCGGTGACCCAACCGTGCTGAACTGGGGGAATGACCGCTGGCTGCTGAGTCACGGCGATGCCCTGTGTGTGGCGGATGTGGATTACCAGCGCTTCAGAAATGAAGTTCGCCAAACAAGCTGGCAACAAGCCTTTTTGGCACAACCACTGGCAGAACGACTGGGCATTGCACACGGCATGCGCCAGCGCAGTGAACAACTCAAATCCACCCAAACTGATTGGGTGGATGTGGACAACGCAACGGCACTGAAATGGCTGACAGCCCAAAACTGCAGCACGCTGATCCACGGCCACACCCACCAACCCGCACACCACGCGCTGGATGGCACCCACAGCCGAGTCGTCCTGAGCGACTGGGAGGCCAATGCCAGCCCGCCCAGATTACAGGTTTTGCGTGCCCAGCGAGGCAACGAAAAAAACGGGCACAGTG
>ERZ724524.2236-NODE-2236-length-12739-cov-10.521760_pt1 | contig 12739 bp, 12 predicted proteins | sample MGYA00376057_ERZ724524 | MGnify/ENA primary metagenome ERZ724524 (study PRJEB28724, sample SAMN07190888) | wastewater metagenome | isolation source: influent of sewage treatment plant in Hong Hong | place: USA: Christiansburg, Virginia | collected 2016-03-01 ...
CATCCCCTGGCTGAACGTGCGCTGTCGGACTGAAGTCCGACCCACGGGGACGGGGGGGGGATGATGTAAGCTGTGTCCACCATGTCCGTCTTTACTCCCGTCACCGACGCCGATCTCGCTGATTGGCTGAAGAATTACGCCATCGGCCGCCTGGATGCCCTGCAGGGTATTTCCGCGGGTGTGCAGAACAGTAACTTCTTCGTTACCACCAGCCTTGGCCGCTATGTGCTCACGCTGTTCGAGACCATGCCGCGGGCCGAGCTGCCTTTTTACCTGCACCTGATGGCCCATCTGGCCCGCCACGGTTTGCCCGTGCCGGCGCCCATCGCCAATCGGGACAACGAATACCTGGGCAGCCTGTCGGGCAAGCCGGCGGTGCTGGTCAGCCGCCTGGCGGGCAAGTCCGACATGGCGCCCGACGTGGCACGCTGCACGCGCATCGGGGCAATGCTGGCCGGGCTGCATCTGGCCGGCCAGTCCTTCGGGCGCAAGCAGGCCAACCCGCGTGGCGCCAGTTGGCGGCAGCATTGTGCAGCCCGGGTGCGTGCCCATCTGCCCGCAGACGAACAAGCCGAACTCGATGCGGAACTCGTCTTTCAGTCCGGCTTCAATCTGGAGACCCTGCCGCAGGGCGTGATTCACGCCGATCTGTTTCGCGACAACGTGTTGTGGGACGGCGACTACGTGGGCGGGGTGATCGACTTCTATTTTGCCGGGCAGGATGCGCTGCTCTTTGACGTGGCGGTGACGGTGAATGACTGGTGTGCCGATGCCGACGGTCAGCTCGACGCGGCGCGCACGGCGGCCTTGCTGGCGAGCTATGCCGAGTCGCGGCCCTTCACAACCGCCGAGCAGGCAGCCTGGCCGGCCATGCTGCGCGCCGCGGCGCTGCGCTTCTGGCTGTCACGTCTGGAAGATTTTCATCTGCCGCGCGCCGGTGAAATGGTGCTGGTGAAGGATCCGGGCGAGTATCGGCGCATCCTCCGCCTGCGTGCGGCCAGCAACACGACACCGGTGTTGCCGGCATGATTTTGTATCCATCCCGCACACGCGGTTTGAACTTGGCAGCGGATTTGGGCTAGCATCGCGTCGCAGTGCAACATCCTGATTTTTCATTCCGTTTTCCATTCGTACAGCCATGACCGAACCGGCCTCCCCGGCAGCCCATTCCCACAACGCCGCACGCCATCCGCGGCCGCGCCATGTCTCGCCTGCCGAGAGCCTGGCGTGGCTGAAGGCCGGCTGGACTTATTTCGTGCGCGATCCGGGCGTGTGGGTCGCCATCAGCGTGATCTTCATCGTCATGCTGTTCGTCCTCGGGCTGGTGCCGCTGCTCGGCTGGGCCGTGGTGCTGATCGGTTTTCCGGTGATGGTGGCGGGCATGGTGCTGGGTTGCCACGCACTGGCCGAGGGCAAGCCGCTGCGCATCGAGCACCTGTTCGCGGGGCTCAAGGTGCATGCCGGCAACCTGTCGCTGGTTGGTGTGTTCTATCTGCTGGGCGGGCTGATTGCCGGTTTCGTGTCGGTGGTGGTGGGTGGCGGTGCGCTGCTCACCGGCTACATCCTCGGCGCGCTGGCCGGGCTCGGCATGGGTCTGGTGAGTGGCGTGGTGCTGGGCAGCGTGGTGTTCTCGGTGCTGTGGGTGCTGCTCATCACCGCGCTGTGGTTTGCCGCGCCGCTGGTGGTGCTGCGCAACACGCCGCCGCTGGACGCGATGAAGCTGTCGCTGTCGGCCTGCTTCAGCAACATCGGCGCCTTCATCGTGCTGGGCGTGCTGATCTACGTGCTCATCTGGGTGGCGATGATTCCCGCCGGGCTTGGCGTGCTGGTGCTCATCCCGGTGCTGGCCGGTACCCTTTACGCGTCCTATCAGGACGTCTTTGGCGACGCACCGGTGCTGCCACCGGCCGTCACCGACACCCCGGAATAATCGGATGCAGGCTCGTACTTTGCCGGCCCCGCGTGGCTGGATGTGGATTCTCGACGGTTTTGCGCTGTGGAAGCGCAATCCGGCCCTCATCACCTTTCTGGTCTTCGGCTACTGGTTCTGCCTGCTGGTCGTGGCGGCGGTGCCCTTCATCGGCCAGGTGCTCATGTCGCTGGCCATGCCGGCCCTGTCGCTGGGCATCTTCAACGGCTGCAAGGCAGTGGCCGAGAAGCGCAAGGCCGGGCCGGAAATCCTCATCTCGGGCTTCAAGCAGAACCTGCCCGAGCAGGTAAAGATCGGCGGCATCTACCTGATCGGCACCCTGGTGGTGCTGGGCCTCACGGCGCTGGCCGATGGCGGCATCCTGGCCGAACTGATGCTCGGCAAGCGCAAGCTCGACGACGCCACCGCCGAAGACCCGGCACTGATGTTCTCGCTGCTCATCGGCACGCTCGGCTCGACGCCGCTGATGATGGCCTACTGGTTTGCCCCGCTGCTGTGCGGCTGGGGCCGCATGTCGGCAGTCAAGGCCATGTTCTTCAGCTTCGTGGCGTGCTGGCGCAACTGGCGCGCCTTTATGGCCTACGGCCTGGGCCTGATGATTGCGGTGCTGATCCCCGGCCTGCTGATCAGCCTGCTCGGCCTGCTCTCGCCGATCCTCAGCACGCTGCCGGCCATCGCCCTGCCGCTGATCTTCATTCCGGTGGTGTTCGCCAGCTTTTACGCCAACGCCTGCGACGTGTTCGACCACATCGGGCCCGATGACGCAGCCTGAGCACGCGCTGGGGCTGTTTGGCGGCACCTTCGATCCCATCCACTACGGCCATCTGCGCCTCGCCGAAACTGCGCGGGAAGCCCTCGGCCTCGAACGGGTGCGTTTCATCCCCGCCGGTCGTCCGCCACACCGCGGCACGCCGGGCGCCAGCGGCACCGATCGTCTCGCCATGGCGCGCCTGGCCACCGCCGACAATCCAGCCTTCGAAGTGGACACCGCCGAGGTGGACGCCGCACAAGCCAGCTTCACCATCCTGACCCTCGAACGCCTGCGCCTGGCCCTCGGCCCCCATCGGCCGCTGGTGCTGCTGCTCGGCGTCGATGCCTTTCTCGGCCTGCCCGGCTGGAAGCGCTGGACCGAGCTGTTCGACTTCGCCCACATCGCCGTGGCCAACCGGCCGGGCTACAGCCTCGATGCAGCGCAGATGCCCACTGAGCTGGCGGCCCTCACCGAACAGCGCCAGGCCACCCCGAACGCCCTCGAAACCCGCTCCCACGGGGCCCTGGTGCAGTTCGCCATGACCCCGCTGGCCATCTCGGCCACCGATATCCGTACCCGACACAGCGCTGGCCACAGCCTGCGATATTTGCTCCCCCCGCCGGTTCTTGACTATATTTCCCGGCATCAACTCTATATTTGAATCAATGAACATCACCGAATACGAAACCCTCGTCGTGACCGCCCTTGAAGACATCAAGGCCAAGGACATCCTGGTCATCGACACCTCGCGCCTCACCTCGCTCTTCGAACGGGCCATCATCGCCACCGGCGACTCCAACCGCCAAACCCGCGCGCTGGCCCGCCACGTGGCCGACAAGGCCCGCGAAGCCGGTCAGGAAGTGCTCAGCATCGAAGGCGAAGGCACCGGCGAATGGGTGCTGCTGGATCTGGGCGACATCGTCGTGCACCTGATGCAGCCGGCCGTGCGCAGCTACTACAACCTCGAAGAGCTGTGGGCCGCCTCGTCGGCCCGTCCGCTGCGCCCGGGCAACGCCGCCGCCCACGCCGCCTGACCCTCTCCCCCTGCGGCGGGCATTCGTCCGCCGCCCCTTCACCATGAAACTCCTTCTCGTTGCCGTCGGCACGCGCATGCCCGCGTGGGTCGACACCGGTTTCGACGACTTCGCCAAGCGCATGCCCCGCGAGCTGCCGCTGCAGCTCATCGAGGTGAAGGCCGAGCCACGCACCACCGGCAAGACCGTCGAAGCCATGATGGCGCTGGAAGCCGCGCGCATCGAAGCGGCCCTGCCGCCCCGCTGCCGCCGCCTGATCCTCGACGAACGGGGTGAAGACCTGACCACCAAGGCCCTCGCCAAGCGCATGGAGCGCTGGCAGGACACCGGTGACGATGTGGCGCTGATCGTCGGCGGCCCGGACGGGCTCGATCCGGCCCTCAAGGCCACCGCCCACGAGACGATGCGGCTGTCCAGCCTGACCCTGCCCCATGCCATGGTTCGCGTGATGCTCGCCGAAGCCATCTACCGGGCCTGGAGCCTGTCGAAGAATCACCCCTATCACCGGGAATGACATGAGCCACACCGCCATCTACCTCGCCTCCAACAGCCCGCGCCGGCGCGAGTTGCTCAAGCAGATCCACGTCAGCTTCGAACCGCTGCTGTTCCGCGGCCCGGGACGCGAGGATCACGACATCGCCGAACATGTCCTGCCCGGCGAAGATGCCGTCGCCTACGTGCGCCGGGTGGCCCTGGCCAAGGCCGAGGGCGGCATCAAGCGGGTACTCTGGCGCAGCCTGCCGCAGCGCCTGCTGCTGGCCGCCGACACCACGCTGGAAGTGGATGGCGAGATCATCGGCAAGCCCGACAACGACGAGCACGCCCAGGCCATCCTGCGCGACCTGTCGGGCCGCACGCACCAGGTTCTGACCGCCGTGGTGGTGACCGACGGAACCCGCTACGCGCAGCGCCTGTCCACCAGCCAGGTGCGCTTCCGGCGCATCACGGAAGAGGAAATCCGCCACTACGTGGCCACCGGCGAAGCGGCCGACAAGGCCGGCGCCTACGGCATCCAGGGCCGGGCGGCGATCTTCATCGAGGAGATCCGCGGCAGCTACACCGGCATCATGGGTCTGCCCCTGTTCGAGACGGCGGCCCTGCTGCGTGAATTCGGATATCCTCTGTGACAATCAGAAGAGATCGCTGATGGACTGACTGCGGAGGCGGACGGGTCATCACCCATCTCCGTTTGCCGCCCGCGCCATGTCCGAAGAATATCTGATCAATTTCACCCCGCAGGAAACCCGCGTCGCCCTCATGCAGCAGGGTGTCGTTCAAGAAGTGCATGTCGAACGTACCGCCAGTCGCGGCATCGTCGGCAACATCTACCTGGGCAAGGTCGTGCGCGTGCTGCCCGGCATGCAGTCCGCCTTCATGGACGTGGGCCTTGAGCGCACCGCCTTTCTGCACGTCGCCGACATCTGGTCCGATCGCCACGCCGGCGACCCCGTGCGGCCCATCGAGCGCATCCTGTCCGAGGGTCAGAACCTCATGGTGCAGGTCCTCAAGGACCCTCTCGGCACCAAGGGCGCGCGCCTGTCCACGCAGATTTCCATCGCCGGCCGGATGCTCGTCTATCTGCCCCAGGACAAGCACATCGGCATCTCCCAGCGCATCGGCGACGAAGCCGGCCGCGAAGCCCTGCGCGAACGGGTCAGCCGCCTGCTGCCCAAGGATGAAACCGGTGGCTACATTGTTCGCACGATGGCCGAAAACGCCACCGACGAAGAACTCGCCGCCGACATCGCCTACCTGAAAAAGCTGTGGACCGAGATCAAGAACCGCACCGTCGGCGCCCGCCCGCCGATGGTGCTGTACCAGGATCTCAACCTCGCCCAGCGGGTCTTGCGCGACCTCGTCACCGACGGCACCACGCGCATCGTGGCCGACTCGCGGGAGAACTTTCAGAAGCTGTCGTCCTTCGCCGCCGAATACATGCCGCAGGTCACGCCGCTGCTCGACCACTACACCGGCGAGCGCCCGCTGTTCGACCTGCACGGTGTCGAGCCGGAAATCGAGAAGGCCCTGGCCCGGCGGGTAGACCTCAAGTCCGGTGGCTACCTGATCATCGACCAGACCGAGGCGATGACCACCGTCGACGTGAACACCGGCGGCTTCGTCGGTGCGCGCAACTTCGACGACACCATCTTCAAGACCAACCTCGAAGCGGCCCAGTCCATCGCCCGCCAGCTGCGCCTGCGCAACCTCGGCGGCATCATCATCGTGGACTTCATCGACATGGAAAGCACCGAGCACCGCAGCGCCGTGCTCGACGAGTTCCGCAAGGCCCTGGCCAAGGACCACACCAAGATGACGGTGAACGGCTTCACCACCCTCGGGCTGGTGGAGATGACCCGCAAGCGCACCCGCGAATCCCTGGCCCACCTGCTGTGCGAGCCCTGTGCCACCTGTGGCGGGCGCGGTGAAGTGAAGACCGCGCGCACCGTGGCCTACGAAATTCTCCGCGAGCTGCTGCGCGAAGCACGCCAGTTCAACGCCCGCGAGTTTCGCGTGCTGGCCGCCCCCAACGTCATCGACCTGTTCCTCGAAGAGGAATCCCAGGCCCTTGGCATGCTCTCCGACTTCATCGACAAGACTATTTCCCTGCATCCGGAAGCCAGTTACGGACAGGAACAATTCGACATCGTGCTGCTCTGATGCGCGCCTTTTACCCCGCTTGCAACGGGGTAAAAATGCCATCGCAATTAACGCACCAATGTAGTGCAAACCGGCTATTGACGCGGTTTTGGGCGATTTTCTGCACCTCGTCAGTGCATTCAAATATTCAATCGCCACATGATTGACGCTGCCCTTGGGACGCCCGCAGAATCCGCCGCCTAGACCAATGGCAGGTACCAAAAGATGCACACCCAGAACACCCTCCAGGCCGCCTCCGGCCTTAGCGCCAGCGCCGTCCGGATTGGCTCCAACCATGGCTACGCCTTCGACGGCGACAACGTGCGCCTCGATGCCGAACTGCTGATCGGCAATCCTGAAGCCGCCGCCGCCCAGGACTGGGCACTGCAACTGTGGGCCTGCGACGCGCCCTTCGACGGTGTCGCCATTCGCGGCACCAAGGTCGCCGAATTGCCGGTTGCCAACCAGGCCTGGATCAGTGCCCTGACCCCCGCCTTCCCGCCCGCCGGGCGTGCCGAACATTCGATGGTGCTGGTCCTCGCCTCCGGTCAGGATGGCAGCTTCGACCAGGTGAACGACTACGCCAACTTTCCGCAGACCGAAATCTTCGTGCAGCCGCGTCTCACCGGCACCACCGGCTTCAGCCTCGCAGAAGACAGCGTCACCCTCAACGTGGATGCCATCGACAACCCGCGGAGCGCTGACAACCTGAGCGGCTCCCTGTCCCTCGAACTGTGGGCCTATGCCGACAGCAAGCCGGAAGGCATCCAGCTGGCTGCCGCCAATCTGGGCAGCCTGGCCGGCCAGAACAGCTGGTACGAGCTGGCCATCGACGCGCCCCTCATCGCCAAGCCCGCCGGCACCTGGAACATCGCCCTGCTGCTGCGCGAATGGACCAACGCCGGCTACGTGACCCGCGACTTCGCCAACTTCGCCCTGCCGGTAAGCTGGGCTGCCGAAGCCACCCCCGAAGCCAAACCTGCCGCTGTGGCCAAGCCTGCTGCCAAGCCGGCCGCTGCCCCCAAGGCGGCTGCCGCAAAGGCTGTCGCGCCGAAAGCCGCGGAGCCGAAGGCCGCTGCCGCCAAGGCCGCTCCGAAGGTCGCCGCCGCTCCCGCCAGCGTGTCGGTCAACAAGGCCAGCGAAGCCGAACTCGCCGCCGTGAAGAGCCTGCCCAAGGCCGTTGCCGCCGCCATCGTCGCCGCCCGCCCCTTCAAGACCCTCGACGAACTGGTCAAGGTCAAGGGCATGGGCGTGAAGATGCTCGACAAGCTGAAAGGCAGCCTGAGCCTGTAAGACAAGCCACGTGGGTCGGACTTCAGTCCGACTCGACTGGCTGAACCCGTGCTGTCGGACTGAAGTCCGACCCACAAAGGCCCTGACCGGGGATTACCGGCTCAGGGCTTTTTCTCGTTCACGGCCGGCAGCCACAAGCCTTCGCCGGTCGCCTCCAGCAGCGTCAACCAGGCCCGCACGTCGAACTCGAACTGGTGGTAATCGGGCTCCATCCGGCAGCACAACTGGTAGAAAGCCTTGTCGTGCTGGCGCTCCTTCAGGTGGGCCAGCTCATGCACGACGATCATGCGCAGAAATTCCGGCGGCGCCTCGCGGAACAGTGTGGCGACGCGAATTTCGCGCTTGCTCTTGAGCTTGCCACCCTGCACCCGCGACACCGTGGTGTGGGTGCCCAGCGCGTTGTGAATGGTCTGCAGCTTGCCGTCGTAGGCCACCTTGCTCAGCGGCTCGGCATTGCGCAGGTGGCGGGCCTTCAGCTCGCCGACATAGTCGTAAAGAGCTGTGTCGTTGCGCACGGCATGAGGTGCCGGATACTTCTTGAGCAGCAGCGGGCCGAGGCGGTCGTCTTCGAGCAGCGCGCGCACCTGGGCCACTAAGTGCTCCGGGTAACCGAACAGATAGCGGAGAGGAAGTAAGCTGGACATATGGCGCGGATTCTAACCGTTCCGCCGCGTCACTTTGATCTTCCGCAATGCAGCCTCCGGTGGGTGCGCGTAGCTTACTGACCATCAAGTCATTAACTCCACCTGGAGGGTGTAATGCGCGACTCCCCGGCCCCATCCAACGGCCATCCCGCCCGGCGAGATACCCATCCCGTGCGCTGGGCCTTCGTCGCCCTGTGTCTGTTCAACGCACTCCCCGCCCCCGCCGCCGAAACCCTGGCCGATGCCTGGCGTCTGGCCCTGTCTGCCGACGCCCGCCTGCGGGCCGCCGACGCCGACAGTGACGCCGCCCGCGCCACCCGGGAAGCCGCCCGCGGGCTGGCCCTGCCCAAAGCCAGCATCGGCTCCAGCTACACCGTGCTCAGCAAGGAGCCCGCTGCCCGCATCGACCTGCCCTCGGTCCCCGGCCTCAGCCTGCCCAACCAGTTGCCGCTGTCCGAACGCAACTACGCGACCCACGCGCTGCAAGCCAGCCTGCCCGTCTATACCGGCGGACGCATCGCCGCGGCCGTGGCCGCCGCCGACACCGGCGTACGCGCCAGCGCCTTCGAACGCACCCGCACCGAACAGGCCGTCAAGCTCGACGTGGCCGAAGCCTGGCTCAATGTGCTGCGCGCGCGCCGCGCCCTGGCCGCTGCCGAACGTCACCTCGCCGCCCTCGACGCCCATGCGCTGGATGTCGGCAATCTGAGCAAAGAGGGCCTGGTCGCCCGCAACGATGTGCTGTCGGTGGCCGTCGCCCAGGCCGACGCCCGCCAGCGCCTCACCCAGGCAAGGCACGCCGTGGATTTATCCGGTGCCGCCTACAACCGCCTCCTCGGCCGTCCGCTCGATGACACCGTTAATCTGGCCGAGCCGCCGCCTCCCGAAGCCGGCCGCGAAGACATCGCCGCCCTCGGCGCCCGCGCCCGCACGCTGCGCCCCGAGATGGCCCTGCTCGGCGCCCGCGCCGAAGCCACCGACCAGGAAGCCGAGATGGAACGCGCCGGCCGCCGCCCGCAGGTCGGCATCACCGGCGCCGTACTCCACGAGGACAACCGTTACCGGGTGAACCAGGACATCGCCCAGATCGCCGTCGGCGTGCAGTGGGAAATCTTCGACGGCGGTGTGCGGCGCCAGCGTGCCGATGCCGCCGTCGCCCGCGCCCGCGCCGAACGGGAACGCCAGAGCGACGCAGCCAGCCTGATCGAACTGGAAGTGCGCCGGGAGTGGCTGGCCGTCGATGAAGCCGCCCAGCGCTTCGCCACCACCCGGGCCGCCACCGGGCAGGCCGACGAGAACCTGCGCGTGGCACGCGACCGCTATCGCAACGGCGTCGGCACCCACACCGAAGTGCTCGACGCCGAAGCTCTGCGCAGCCTCACCGACTACAACCACCTGAACGCCCTGTACGATCACCACCTCGCCCGACTGCGGCTGCGCAAAGCCGTCGGCGAGCTGTAAGCGGAGCCCCGCATGAGCCTCAATCGCAACTACCTGTACGCCGGCCTCGCCACCCTTGCCGTGATCCTTGGCGGCGCGTGGGCCTGGCAACACCTGGCCGGCAGCCATGCCATGCCCGAAGGCCTGATCCAGGCCAACGGGCGCATCGAGGGCGACCACAGCACCGTCGCCAGCAAGCTGCCCGGCCGCATCGCCGTGCTGAAGGTGCGCGAGGGCGACACCGTCACCGCTGGACAGATCCTCGCCCAACTGGAAGACACCCAGCTCGCGGCAAAAAAACGTCAGGCCGATGCCGCCGTTGCCACCCTTCAGGCCCAGCTGCAGGCGGCCCGCGCCCAGCTGGCCATCGCCCGCCGCGAAGTGCCGCTGGCCGAGGCCAGCGCCGACGCCGTGCTCGGCAAGGCCCGCGCCGCCGAACTGCAAGCCGCCAAGGACGCAAGGCGCTTCGACGAACTGGCCGAGCGCGGCACCGTCGAGCCGCGCCGCGCCGAGCAGATGCGCCTTGCCCACACCGCCGCCGCCGCCGACCTGCGTCAGGCCGAACAGGCAGTGCGCTCGTCGCGTCTCGGCGGTTACAAGGTGAAAGCCCGCGATAACGACATCGCTGCGCTGGAGGCAGGCCTGCGCCAGGCCGAAGCCGCCGCGCAGGAAGTGGCCAGCCTGGTGGACGATCTGACCCTGCGCGCGCCCATCGGCGGGGTGGTCATGAACCGCCTGCGTGAAGCTGGCGAGATGGTTGCCGCCGGCACCCCGGTATTCGATCTGGTCGACCTCGACAAGCTCTTCCTCAAGGTCTACGTGCCCGAGAAGCAGATCGGCCAGTTGCGCCTCGGCCTCCCGGCCAAGGTGTATACCGACGCCTTCCCCGGCCAGGAATTTACCGCCACGGCGCGCTACATCTCGTCGCAGGCCGAATTCACGCCAAAGGAAGTGCAGACCCCCGACGAGCGGGTCAAGCTCACCTACGCGGTGAAACTCTACTTCGACGCCAACCCGCAACGCCGCCTGTCCCCCGGTGTGCCTGCCGACGCGGTGATCCGCTGGAAGGACAGCGTGCCCTGGCAGGTGCCGAAATGGTGATCGGCGGATGGTGTCGGACTGAAGTCCGACCCACAGGAAGCGTGGCATCGATCTTTTGTGGGTCGGACTTTAGTCCGACAACCCCCGCGTGAAAAACACCCCCGCCATCCAGGTTGCCGGCTTCACCAAGCGCTACGGCAAGCGCCTCGCCGCCGACGGCCTGGCGCTCACCGTGCAGCGCGGGGAAATCTATGGTCTGGTCGGTGCCGACGGGGCCGGCAAGTCCAGCCTGATGAAGGCCATCGCCGGCGTGCTGTCCTTTGACGGCGGCACGGTGGATGTCTTCGACACCCGCATCGACTCGGCCCGCGCCGCCGAAAAGGTGAAGGACCGCATCGGCTTCCTGCCCCAGGGCCTCGGCCTCAATCTCTACCCCGACCTGTCCATCGACGAGAACGTGGACTTCTTCGGCCGCCTGCGCCTGGTGCCGGGCCGTGAGCTCGCCGAGCGCAAGCGCCTGCTGCTCGAGATGACCCGCCTCGACGCCTTCCGCGACCGCCCCATGCGCCAGCTCTCCGGCGGCATGAAGCAGAAGCTCGGCCTGGTGTGCACGCTGATCCACGAGCCGGATCTGGTGATCCTCGACGAACCGACCACCGGCGTCGACCCGGTGTCGCGCCGCGACTTCTGGACCATCCTCGGCAAGCTGCTCGAAGAAAAAGGCATCACCGCACTGGTGTCCACCGCCTACCTCGACGAGGCCGACCGCTTCCATCGCGTATCGCTCTTCCACGAAGGCAAGGTCATGGGCGAAGGCACGCCGGCCGAGTTGGTCGCCCGCGTGCCCGGCACCCTCGCCCTGTTTCGCGCCGCGCCCCAGGCCACGGCCCTGCCGCGCCTCAAGGCCGCCTTCCCGCAGACCGAGGCAATGGGCACCTGGCTGCGGGTCTTCGCCGACGGGCTCGATGCGGCGGGTGCACGCGCCGGCATCGATGCGGCGCTGGCCGGCATTCCCGCCACCGACTGGTTCGCCCGCGAGCCGGAACTGGAGGATGTCTTCGTCGCCATGCTGCGCCAACGCGGCGCCCGGCTGGATACCCAATTGCAGGACGACGAAGCCCCCAAAACAGCGGCGACAAACCAGGCCCCCGCCCTCGCCATCGAAGCCCGCGACCTGACCCGCGTCTTCGGCGACTTCCGCGCCGCCGACGCAGTCAACTTCAGCGTGCCCCAGGGCGAGATCTTCGGCCTGCTGGGGGCCAACGGCGCCGGCAAGACCACGGTCATCAAGATGCTCACCGGCATCCTCAAGCCGTCCTCCGGCAGCGGCCGCGTGGCGGGCGCCGACATGCGCAGCGCCGGGCTGGCCATCAAGGAACGCATCGGCTACATGAGCCAGGCTTTCTCGCTCTACCACGACCTGTCGGTGGTAGAGAACATCCGCCTCTACGCCGGCATTTACGGGCTCGACGACCGGCAGGCGAAGCGCCGCGCCGACTGGGTGATCGGCATGGCCGGCCTCGCCGGTTTCGAGAACGACGCAGCCGGCCGCCTGCCCATGGGCCTGCGCCAGCGCCTGGCCCTCGGCTGCGCGCTGGTGCATCGGCCGCAGGTGCTGTTTCTCGACGAGCCGACTTCCGGCGTCGATCCGATTGGCCGGCGGGTTTTCTGGGACATCCTCTTCCACCTGTCGCGCAACGAGGGCGTGGCGATCCTCGTCACCACCCACTACATGAGCGAGGCCGAGCACTGCGACCATCTGGCCCTGATGTTCGCCGGCAAGGTGGTGGCCGACGCCTCGCCCGAAGCCATGAAAGAGGCCGTCGTGCGGGAAGCCGGCCAGTTGCTTGAGCTGCGCGTCGACCGCCCCGCCCCCGCCCAGGCCGCCCTGCGCGCCGCCGGCTACGCCAGCGCAGCCCTCCACGGCCGCGCAGTGCACCTGCTGTCGCAGGACGTGGACGGCGACCGG
>ERZ724524.2237-NODE-2237-length-12739-cov-5.084989_pt1 | contig 12739 bp, 15 predicted proteins | sample MGYA00376057_ERZ724524 | MGnify/ENA primary metagenome ERZ724524 (study PRJEB28724, sample SAMN07190888) | wastewater metagenome | isolation source: influent of sewage treatment plant in Hong Hong | place: USA: Christiansburg, Virginia | collected 2016-03-01 ...
CTCATACAATCCAACCACATCCGGCAAATCTGTGGGGGGAAATGTGGGGGGAATTCTACCCCACTGACCGCTCCCCGACAAGGAGGCAAGCATGGGTAAGCTGACCGTCAAGGAACTTGAGGCACTCGGCAACAAGGACCAGGGCAAGAAACTTCGCGAAGATGGTGGCCTGATTGGGTCGGTACGCTGCGGTGCCAGCGGGGCGTCGGTCTACTTCGACTGGCGCTACCGCTTCGACGGCAAGGTGAAGCAAATCGCTGTCGGTGCGTGGCCAAAACTGTCTCTCGCATCGATCCGCTCCGAACGAGACCGGCTGAAAGTAGAGGTTGACGGTGGATCCGATCCAACGGAGCGCCGCAAAGCGGAACGACTCAAGGTCAAAGTCGACCAGTTGGAAGAAATAGAAAAGCAACAGAAGCGGCTTGACGAAATTGTCGCCCAGCAGACGAGGCTCACCGTCCGAGGGCTATTTGAGCACTGGGCCGAGGTCGATCTGATACGCCGTAAAGACGGAGGGAAAGAAGTCCGGCGCATGTTCGAGAAAGATGTGCTACCGAAGTTGGGCGCCCTCCCCGTCACGGATGTCAAGAAAGGGCACATTACACTGGTCACTGATCCTCTGTTAGCAAGAGGCGTGAACCGGATGGCCAAACTTGTATTTTCTTTGGTACGGCAGATGTTCCGGTTTGCCGTCGATCGAGACTACATCGAAGCCGACCCAACCGCCAGCATCCGAAAGGTCAAGATCGGCGGTCCGGACACTGAACGTGAGCGCGTTCTGAGTCGAGTTGAAATTCAAACACTGCGCCACCAATTGCCCAACGCAAGACTGATGCCGCAAACAGAGGCAGCGGTCTGGATCGTCCTTGCAACACTCTGCCGCATCGGGGAGTTATCGAGCGCGAAATGGTCTGATATTGATCTTGATAACAGACGCTGGCGCATCCCCGAAACCAAGAATGGCAAACCTCACGAAATCTACTTGTCGGACTTCGCTGTGGAACACTTCCGTAAAGTGAAAGCACTTAGTAATCCTGATATCGCGTGGGTTTACCCGGGCCGAGATCGCAAGAAGGCACTCTCCAGCAAGTCGATTACCAAACAACTCGGTGATAGGCAACGTAGTAGCGAGCCGATGAAGCGGCGCAGCAAATCCACCTCTGCCTTGGCGCTACCAGGTGGTAAGTGGGGCCCCCATGACTTGAGGAGAACTGGTGCCACAATGATGACGCAACTACATGTGCTACCCGATGTCGTTGAGCATTGTCTGAACCATATCGAAGAGAATCGGACGAAGCGCGTTTACCAACGGCATACCTACGAGCACGAAATGCAGGCAGCCTGGAAAATCCTTGGTAAGCATTTGACACGCTTGGCTGCACCCCATGTGAACAACACTGCAGACTCCGCCGCCAAGAACACTCCGCCCCTCAAGAAATCACAGGAGGCTCGCAGGAATACCGCTTCAAGGACAAGCACACTACGGCAGATTCCTACACCGTCGCTGGAAACAGCACCCACGGCATAGATGAACAGAGCGCGAACATCGGGGGGCTGTGCCTCTGATCAGAATTGCTTCCCTGCGCAGAATCAAGCCTTCCACTTCGACAACATCGAGCAAACCAGTTCGGTGAGCAACGCGACGACCCGATGGTCCTTGCACGACCACATAGGCGTACAAGGCGACCTGCTCCCCAGTCTGAGCCATGACAGCCACCCGCTGCGCGGAAAGTTCGATAACGTCCGAACGGTATACGCGATCACACTGCCGAGTCTTCAGTTCGACAAGGACGATGATCCCGGCCGGATTACGGTATCCACGGTCGACCCGAGCCGTCAGGGCGACCGGAGCAGGTACCTTGAACAGTTGCTCCGCGTAGACGAGTTGCGCCCGCCGCAACTCCCACGGTAGCCAAACTTGATCCCCTTGGTGCCCCAGGCGACGAAGTACCCAGATAAACAGGATGATCAAGACGATGCCCGCAATCACACCTTGAATCATCGCCCTGCTCTCCACCTCTCCAACCTTATCGCTACCCAGACCGCTGGACGAAAAAGAGCACGCACCACCCGAATCAGCCACGGATGCCCCGTGAGCATCCGGCACACGACCGGTGCCGCACGGTAGTAGGCAAGGATCACACCTCGGCCAAGCATTGAGCGACACAGCACCTGGTCGCGAAACGCTCGCAGCACCGAAACCTCATACCCCTCGCCATACACCAAGGTGGCGATGAAGCACGGCCCCTTGCGTACCGGCTGCTGTACCCGCCCTTCCCGGAAGAATCGCCGGTGCTCTTGCCCCCCTTGAGCCATGTCCTTTCGCTGTTGAGCTGAGCGCCGCTGACCATAACGATGCTCGAATAGCACCAAGCGCTCGCAGACACCCATCTGGGCAAGCTCCGATGCACTGACACTCTCGCGCAGGCCGGAGCGTGGCCGGCAATTGGCGCTCACGGCACGCTCCCCTTACGGGTCCGCATCGCGTGCCAGCGGCAATACTCCCGGTCAATCAGGTAATCGATCCGTGCCGCGGCGCGCCGTCGGTTCGCCTTGGGGATTCGGTACGTCACCAGCCAGTAAAGCACCACGAAGCACAGCGAGGCTGACAGGGCCACCCATCCCAAGGCGACCGCCAAGATTAGCAGCAGTTCACCTTCGCCAGGCCGCCGGTGTCTCCCTTCGCGAAGGAAGTTCGCCCCATCGCCCGTCGTGTGATCGATAAGAACCAACACCCGGCCCGGTCGCGAGTTTGCGACCACGACGCTCACCTCGTCCTCAATCTTCACCGAACCAACCGGCTGATCCAAAACGAGATCGGCCACTTGCCCGCCGTCCTGTCTAACTCGCAGCCGATAGCCGCTGGGCGCATGATCCATCAGGATGTCGCCCACCCAACCATGGATGACCCGAAAGTTTTTCTGATTCATGAATATCCTCCTGATCCGCAAAGTTCGATCAACGATCAATGATCGGTTCGCCGAACACCTCCGAGGCGAGCGGCATGGCAAACGCCGGTGCCGCCGGCAACTCTGCGGCGGCACCGTTCGCACCGGCCACCTGAACCAGGCGCGGCACCATGCCGCCCCCGGAGAGACTCAACTGACCGATCACCCCTTCACGCGCCAGCAACCGCAACCGGTTGATCCGCTTCGTTCCCTTCTTGAAGCGGATCAGGTCGTCGTACAGTTGCGTGTCGTCAGCCCGGTCCAACTCGAACAACAAGCGGATCGTCTCGTGCTCCAGCGGTTTCTTCTCGTTCATCACGCACCTCCATGGGCTGCAGTGGCTGTACCGCTGAAGAGTTTGTCCACGTGGTTAATGCCGGCAATCTGGAAGCCCCGGACGTTGGCGTGTAGCGGGTCCTTCACTTCGAGGATGCGATGCTTGGGAAACGCCTCTTTCACCGCCTTCTTGAAGAGATAGGCGCCACCGCCCACCAGAATGATGTTCTGGAAGCTGTAACTCGCATCGATCCAGCGCATCATCGAGGCCACGGCCTGCTGGGCGATCGAATGCGCCATGGGCATGGCCCGCGAGATGTCGTAGGGCTTCTGGTAAATCACCGGGTTCTTGCCGGTACGCAAGGCCAGATCGATGGCCTCGATATCGTTGTAAGGCGTACCGATGTCGTGCCCGATCTCTGCCGCAATGGCCTGCAGGATGTCGAAGACACCCCGGTTCACCGAGTGGCTCTTGTTCTGCACCAAGCGCATACCTCTAGCCACCAACCAGTCGAAAGTGCGCGAACCCGGATCGAGAATCAGGCTTTGTTCCCGCTCGATGGTGGCCGTCTTCCCGTGCTGCTCGACAAAATCGACCAATGCCCCTTGGGGCTGGGCGATCGCCAGCGCCTTGCGAACCACCACGTTTTTGCCATTGCCAATGTCGTGCGTCCCGGTCACGGCTTTCTCGAGGGCCGTCTTTTTGGTCGTTAGCGCTGCCACCGGCAGCCCCACGACCAGCAGGTCGATCTCAGGCTGCTTCATCAAGGCCAACGCCCCCCTCAGTAGCGCCATGTACTCCGGCGTCTCGGTGTAGCGATCATGCATCTGGGTTGCACGGAATGTGTCCGCAGCCAGTTCTACCTCAGGGCCGACCTCGTAGAAGAGACCATTGACCGGGATCGCGACCGTCTTGCGCCGCTCGTAGCCGGGCTGACCCGAGGGCTCACGCATGCTTGGGTAAGCGACTGAGGGGAAGTTGGTGCAGCGAATGTCGCTGCCGACCACGTTGCTAACGTATTTGGTGTTGCCGAAACCGACATCCACCGCTCTGACGATATAGTCCATGTGAGGCTCCTCTATTGATTTGCGAGCGGCCAGCATCGGCATCCCGATACGGCCCGTCCACGCGAAATCCGCTCTGGTTGCCCCGGCTATCGCAATCAACCTCGAGCATATTCGAAGTCCAGTCGACCTGAACTGCGATGAAAGTCGAGTTCCTGCGCCGGGTGCCCAAGCGCCTTCCGCGTCGTACTACGCTCTCACTGGATCGGGGTGCGTCAAGGCCACATTTCCAGCGGCTGTCCCAGGGATGACTGCGGCAAGAAGTCGAAACGCTCACGGTGGTAACCAGAGGCCGAGTTGGCGCCCGTCAAGCCCTTATTTGGCCTCTATCCGGTCTTCGCCTGAAAAATAAACGCACCCTGTGTTTCGGTTTCAAGTGCCACCCGCAAGCCCCTGCGTTTTGCGGTCATCGGTGGGTTCCCCCGTTGACCCAACCTCGCTCCGGGTGTGAACTACAGGCTCCCGAGGCCTCCTGGCCTGCTCCATCGCGGAGCAAAAGGCGTTGCGGTCGTTACCCGCCTCTTCAGCCCCGACCTTGAGTCGGGTTGGCACGGTCCCCGAGACCCTGCCCGAAGCTGTTCCAAACGTAGTGCAACGCTAGACCTTGCCGGCAGTTCCCTGTCGAATGCTCCTTGAGGGCGTGTCTTGCGTTCGGTTCAAACGGCCGGCACCCGATGCCACGCCCCTGTTCCCCGTCATCGTTCGAGCACGCGCATTGCGCAGCACACGTCGTGTTGGCCCTCATGGGCTCCGCGTGTGAAGCCGCTCGTACGCTTGTACTGCCCTGGACTTTCGGTCAGGGGCGGACCCATGCAGGCGGATGACGCTACGAATCGAGGACTGATCCCCCTGTAGCGCAAGGCGAGACCTTCGCGCCGATGTTGCCCACGCCTTCAAGGCGAGGTTGCATCACCAAGCCCGACGAACGCAGAAATGCGGAAGCGGACAGATCACCGTTTCATTTTTAAGACCGACCGAGCCGGAGACCGCGCATGAGTCGCGACACCGGCAAACACTGGGTAGGCGTGGCGTGCTCGTGGTCGTACGCCATGCCGAAGCACTCGACCATGCCTTATGGACGCGACGGAATCTGCGTCCGCATTGAACCGACAGATTCCACCCAATACATCTGCTGTGGGCTGACGGGACAGCGCACAGCAAGCTTTCGGAGATTTGCCATGTCTACTTTCAATGATCGCCATACCCGTCGGCGGGTCCAAGGCGCCATCAGCGCCATCAGCGCCGGCCGCGCAGCCAACCACCAAACGCCACGTCGTCAGGAGTGGGCGTCGATGACGCCTGCCGAAATTCTTGAACGCTACCGTCCGGGCAAGGCCGACCCACTACGGGTGCTCGACGTCCTGCTGGAACTGTTCAACTCACTGCACACCGCGCTGGAGAAAACGGTCTCGCACAAAACGCGGCAGGAACGGGCCGACTTCCTGCGGCGCTTCTTCCGTGATCTCAAACTGAAAGCCAAGTTCGCCACCGTACCAGATCCCCGAAACTTAGGTGACCGCCACATCCGAGCCATGATCGGAGTCTGGCAGCGGGAGCAACTCGCACCCGCCACCATCCAGACCTACCTCAGTTTCCTGCGCGGACTCGCGCTGTGGCTGGGCAAGCCGGGCTTCATTCGCAGGCCGGCTCATTACGGGCTGACGCCAGCCGAATACCAGCGCCACGAATATGCCCAGCGCGACAAGAGCTGGACTGCGGCAGGCATCGACATCGATGCGCTGATCGAGCGGATCAGCGCCTATGACCGCTACGTCGGCGCTTCGCTACGGCTCATCCGCGGGATGGGACTGCGACGCAAAGAGTCGGTGATGTTCCGGCCCAACCAAAGCGTGTTCCCCTTCGAGGCAACGGGACTACCGCTCGAACAGCGCCAAGCGGATCGCTACGTGCGAATCAAGGATGGCGCAAAGGGAGGGCGGCTGCGCTTCGTGCCGCTGGATTCAGAGCAACGCATCGCGGCATTGGCGTTCGCCCAGGCAGTCGTTCAGGATGATGATGCACACTTGGGCGATCCTCGCCACAGCCTGAAACACAATCTGCGACGTTTCGACTACGTGATGGCCCGCTTTGGCATCACGACGGAGGGATTGGGGGCCACGGCGCACGGACTGCGCCATGAAGCGATGATCGACCACTACACCGACAAGGCCGGGGTCGCGCCGCCAGTGCGAGGCGGCAGCGATGTGCCTCCGGACGTGGACGCAGCAGCGCGACTCTCGGCGGCGCATCTGGCCGGGCACAACAGGGTCAGGGCATCGGGCGCTTATTTAGGTGGACTACTCGCCCGGCAAGGCGCGCCAAGGGCACAGCAGCAAGGCACTGCGCCGGGTGCATCTGGTGATGAGGGCTTGCCCGAGGGACGTTGAGCTTGAGGCAGGCGGCCCGCTCAAAGCAAAAACAGGGGCTTCGCGGCCCCCGTTTCCTAATCTATAGATCACGGTCGTATTCCCACGCGGCGCCGCAGTCCCTCGCGGTAAAGCACCGCCCCGATGTGGCAGAGTAGTGCTTCATCATCTTCGGAAAGTTCGAGACCATCCATCCAAGCCGCCAACTGCACGATGGCATCGTCAATAGCTTCGACGCTGCCGCCGATGTCCAGCAATTCGGCATGTACTTCGAACTGCTTGATGATGGGGTGGTCGATCATGATGCACCTGCCGCTCTCGGAAAATGCGATGGGGATCATGGTAGTACGAAGGCACAGAAAGCGGCAATCCCGACTCGCTTTGTGCTCGCCTCCTTCTTCATGCCGTCAGTCTGCCGGCGTCACATCGAATCTTCGCCCTGGTGACCTGCCGCCCAAAGAGCGTTAACGACTACACCGATGGCGGCTATGAATGGTGGGCCGGCGTTCCGCCTTCAACTTGGCAACCCAACTTTTCTGAACCGGTACAGCCTCGGGCAAGGTCTGCCGCATTGCCCAAGTCAGTCCCCACATTAAAATATCGATATGACCCGCTCCGAACTCATCATCCTGCTTGCCGAACGTTTTCCGAAACTCGTTCAAAAGGATGCCGAGATAGCCGTTGCAGAAATTCTCCAAGCGATTCATGCAGCACTGGCCGACGGAAATCGCGTGGGAATTCGCGGATTCGGCACCTTCGGTCTGAACTACCGCCCGCCCCGCCAGGCCCGCAACCCAAAAACCGGCGCCGCAGTGGCGGTCCAGGGAAAATGGGTTCCCGCCTTCAAGGCCGGCAAGGAACTGCGGGAACGCGTAGACGTTACGGCGATCCCGGCTCCATAAAGCGCTCGGGAAGCAAGCTCAGGCCACGCTTCTGCAGCCGAAACGCTCCCAGGTTCGCGGATCGACATCGATGGGGCCGGTCCGTTTCGACTCCAGATTGACGACGACGCCATGCTGGCAAAGCCGCCCTTTGGAAAAAAGTTCGTACAACAACTGTGCCGCGAACCGCACGGCCACGTCGTTGATGAACAAGCCTTGGGAAGCGAGTGACACCCTAACCGAGCACGATGGCCGGTTGTCATCCGGGACGTTGGCGTCCAACAGTTCGGGGAACAGTTCGGTCACACAGGGTAGGCGCCAGATTCCCTCTCCCTTCGCCCTGCCCGGCCCCTGCCCGAGCACCACCTGGGCGTTGACCTCGGTGTTGCCGAGGTCCAGCCAGTAGCGATAGCGCCCACCCCCATCGAATACAGCCTCATGCAATGTCCGCCGAGCCGCCCGGCTATCCACGCAACTGATCAGAATGTCGGCACTTGGGGGCGAGTAGCGGTTGGTCTCGAAGGCCTCGTAACGCACGGGATGGGCGATCCAGTCGAGCCCGTAGAACTGATTGAGGCGGTGGATGGTGACGATGGCCTTGTGTCGACCGATATCGGCGGGGCTGTAGAGTTGTCGGCCCACATTGGCCTCGCTCACCCGGTCGGCATCGAAGGCGGTGACGTGCAGGCCGTAGGGGTGGCCGAGCGCCTTCATGGCAATGTCGAGCCGCGCAAGGCAGGCCGCCATCTGGGCGCCATTGCCGCCGACGCCGACCAGATGAATGCTGACGCGACGGTCGAGCAATGCGGGATCGATCAGGTGTTCCACGGTCCGAACCTCCTTTCTTGGTAGAGGTTTAGTATCCGGCGCAACAGGCCGACCTCAAGGTCAGGCGCCGCTTCATATACCGTGTTGACCTGCCACGGATGGGGCAAGGGACGAAACCGGCCATTGACCACCAGCCGGAACAGGGCTTGCGGCCTGGGCTGATGCAGGCAGCCGAAGACCCCGGCCACCTTGATGCCCTGATCGTCGCCATCGTCCTTGGACGACCAGAACGGTCTGCCATAGCCGTGGGTATGCAGGTCCACCGCCAGTGTCTCGTCGGCATCCATCGCCGGCACCCGATAGTCGATCTGGTGCGGCGACACGGCGATGGCTTCGCACAGTACAAACCGCAGGCTTCGGCTGCGCCGGGAGTAAATCAGGGCACCGCCCACTTCGTTGGGCAGTCCTCGCCGTCCCGCCGCGATGAAGTCTTCGATCAACGGGATGGGCAGCACACCGAAGGTGAAGGCCAGCCGCTCCTCGATGCCACCGTAGGGCAACGGGATCGGCAGCGCGGGCGAGAGCCGCTGGATACAATCGAGCCAGTCGAGCTTGATCTGCACGAATACGCCGTTGGCCGCGAGGATGATCCTCTGGCCGTTCTCCATGTCGGGCAAGGGGCCGAAGCGCGGTGCCGCGATGACGGGGCAGGCCGCTTGTAGCGCCAAATCGCGCACGTCCATCACGCCCCCTCCGTCAGGCCCAGCAGCCCGCCCAGCGTCGTCTTGACATCGACCAGCACCCGCTCGGGAAAGCGTTGGAATCTCCCGTCGAGCATGTCGCGCCAGAAGACGTAAGCACCGCCGCGATAGCGCACCAGTTTGCCGGGGCCGTTCGGGTGGGTGAAATAGCTGCGCAGGAAGGCATCGTTCCATGCGGCGATCTTCTCGACCGTGGTGCCCTCGGGCACCGGCGCGTTGCCCTGGCAAATATTGCCTCGCACGTCGACATTGAAGTAGGGCACTTGGAACAGGGGCGTGGCCGGGTTCGGACGCCCCGCCCCCTTCACCGCCCATACTCGCCAGACTTGGCTGGATGCCGCAAAGACCAGTCCCGGATGGGGCACTATCTCCCCACGTTCGCGCCCGCCGAAGGCTTCGGCTTGTTCCGCATCGACGCGAAAGGCGATGTGGCGGCGGGCCGGCGGCACCCACCAGACGATTAGGTCGCCATCCATGTAAAGTACCGTCTCCGGCAGGAAGCCACCGTGGGTGGCGCGCTTGAGCAGCGCCTTGGCGAGGTCCATCGCCGCACGGGGCGTCATCGCCTGCCCGGCCCCGATGACGGCTTCGCCGTCGACGTCTTCGATGTCATGCACGGTGGCCAGCGCACTGCCCTGCTGGCCGTCGTAGATCAGGACCGCCCGGCGCAGATGCACGGTGCCGGTGCTCGGGGCCTGTATGAAAAACTCGGCTTGGTTCATGGTCGTTACCTCCACGATCAGTTTCCTGCCGAGAGGCGATGAATCAAGCGGTCGATCAGATGGATGGCCGCGAAGCGGCTAGCCATCGCCCGCTGCCAAGCAGCAAAGGCACTGGGATCGTCTAGTGGCACCCGGACCTCGCCCATGTGCTCGCAGTATTCGCCTTGATGGGCGAGGTTGAGCAAGTCGTCGTAGATACGCGTCGTCACGTCCCCTTCCCTCCACGACAGCACGGCACCGAAGCCGAGGAATTCGCCATCGATGTCGGGGCGGAAGCTGTCGTCGACCTCCAGGCCAGTCAGCGCCAGCGCATCCTCGGCCACCGCCTTGGCGTTCGGATCGGACAGCCGCTTGATCGTCCGGCGCAGGAAGCGGGCGCATTGCGCCAGTTCCAGCCCTCGGGGCCAACGCCGCGCCCATGCCGGGTAGGCCGCTTCCAACGTTGCCTTGCTGACCATTTCCGCCCGCATCGCCTCGCGTTCTTCTTCGTCCTCGCCACAGTTCATGTCGAGTGCAGTTTCCTCGTCATCCTCGCCGCACCAGTAGAGATAGGTCGCCACGTCGCAGGCGATGTCGGGTGTGAACAGCGGATAGACGAAGGCACTCTGGCGGCACAACACATGGAGAATGACGCTCCCCAAGCCGGGCACGCGGGCGCTCAGGGCCTCCAGCCCCGCCCCTACCGGCCATTCCTGCTCATGGTATTCACCCCACGATGCTTCCAGCGCGCCGAAGTCGAAGTCCTTGGGCGGCTGGCTGCCGTAGTAGCGGTAATGGTCGCCATCGCGGGAGACCATGTGCAGGGCAAAGCGCGGCGTGAGGCAATGCAGCGCACCGATCTGGCGCTTGAGCCAGCCATCCAGCGCTTGCCGGCACGCATCGAGGGAGTCGCTCCAGGTTGCCGGAATGTCGCCCTCGTCGAAGGCCTCGGCCTCGATCAGAAAGCGCGATACCGTGGCATTTGCCGCCAGCAGCGGCCCCGGCGCGATGGTGCGCGGCACCTGTTGTCCGATGTGGGGCAGCGCCAAGGCCATCATGGCAGCGGCGCCAGCATGTCGCTGGGCGGCAGGATGCGGGCCGTATGGCGTTCGTTCCCATCGCGCCGGGTGCGCAACACGAAGGCGCCCCAGGCGCTGCCGCGCTCCTGCGTACCGCGCCGGGTCAGTGCCTGGACGAGTTTGCCGGTACTGTCCGTCCGCCCCTCAGATTCCATGGCCACGGCAGCCTTGAGGGCGGCCAGCCGCTCGCCTTCGGCACCCGTCTGGCCCTTGGTTCCCACTGCCTTGCGGAAGGTGTACTCCTGCACTGCGTCCCGGACCTCGCCGGCCTCGATCTCGGCGCTGATGAGTTCGGGATATTGCGCACTGTAGAGGTCGCGAACCTCCTTCGGCTCCATGCCCGGCACATCGGGAAGCGCGACACCGTTATAGCGGAAGACCCGCCGGATTTCGTTGATCGCAATGCTCATCGTTGGACTCCTGTCGTCTGGACGGCCCCCCGAAGGGGAGGCTCTTGCGATCAGTCTCTCGCTGCCCGGCCCGCTTTCAAGGCCGGGCCTCAACCGAACAGGTCGTAGGCGTCGCCACTGGCGGCGGTCGCAGCGGTCTGTGGCGGCGCGTTGCCACCCTCTTCGGTGTCGTCGTCGCCCAAGTCACCTGCTGTGTCGGTCTGCGCCATGACCGGGGCTTTCGTCGTGGCCGACACAGGGGCGGGCTTGACCGCCTTGGTCATCGCCTCGCCCGCCTTATTCGCCGATGCTGCCTTAGCTGCTTGCAGCACTTCCTGCGTGGCTTCAGCCTGCTCGGCGAGGCTCTGCCGAACTTCCCGGTAGCTCGTCAACACATCCACAAAACCGGCGTCGAACTCGGCGGGCGTTGCCGTCAGGCTCAAGGCCTTGGTCAGCGCCGGTTCGTCTACATCCTTCTTCGGCTTGGGGATCACGTTGATCGTCATCCGCCCGGTCTTCGCGTCGGCACTGAGCACCATCGTCAGTGTGGTGCTGGTCGCCAAGGCAAACAGTTCTTCGAACATCGTCATGTCACACTCCTTCCAAAAAATGCCTTCGAGACCATGCTACGAAGGCATTCGGAGATTTCTAGGGGGCCTCGCCGCTCACGCGGCGAGAGCATCTTCTTCGGCGGTTTCGGCCTCGGACGGTGCACTGGGGAACAACGATTCGTCGCTTGCCTGCACGCCCGGCTCGCCGTGGATCGCACAGCGTGGGTACAGCATGACAGCGGGCACCGTACCCTCGTAAGCAAAGCCCGGAACGGAGAGCATCGCTTTGATGAAGTCAGCCTTCTTTTTCGCCCTGGCGAGTTTGAAGGCCAGCCCCATCACCCTACGCAATCCGACCTCGCCGGCCAACGCCTCCAATTCGCTCATCGTGAAGAGTTCGAGGAATGCGCTGTCCCATTTGAAGTGACGGGTTTCGTCGACGCCGAGGTAGTTGAGCAGAGCCTCAAGATCGCGGAGTCCGACGCCGAAAGCCGCCGAGGCAGTCACCGCCAAGACCAGCCGGTCCAGATGCTGCGTTTCGATGGCATCGGCCTCGGGCAGGATAGCCGCGAAGTCGAGGCGATCGACCACCCATGGCCCCGCAATCCGTTTGGCGACCTGCCCGAATTCGGCGGTGCGGACATCGCCGGTATGGCCGGAGCGTGCGAGGGCGATCATCACCCGCCGATTGTGCTCGGGCTGGCCCATCAACTCTTTCGCCGCCCATTTCCGCCACTGCGCGATACGGTAGTCCTTCACCCGCTGCGGGGTCTGGTTCGAGGGCTGCGCTATGGTCGCACCGGGCAGGTTGCGCTTGGCCGGCGTATTCGCGGCTTTCGCGGGAAGCGGCGGCTCGTTCTCGCGCTGTGTCTTGCGCCAAGCCGCCACCTTCAGCGTATTGCAACCCGCATCGAAACATTGCGAATGGGTCACGTCGCCGTAGCTACCGGGCAG
>ERZ724524.2239-NODE-2239-length-12728-cov-7.996844_pt1 | contig 12728 bp, 14 predicted proteins | sample MGYA00376057_ERZ724524 | MGnify/ENA primary metagenome ERZ724524 (study PRJEB28724, sample SAMN07190888) | wastewater metagenome | isolation source: influent of sewage treatment plant in Hong Hong | place: USA: Christiansburg, Virginia | collected 2016-03-01 ...
ACTTCTCCTTGATATTTTGCAACCAAAGTTCTTGAATCTTCAGCAGAAATTGGATTGCCAGAACTATCAAGTTTTTTTAATGCATTTACAGTAGCATCAATTAAATCAAAAATATTTGTTTTTGCCTCAAATTTTGTGCCATTAACATTTGGTAAAGTTGCATTATATGTAGGAGGAGTTAAGGCATCATTTGCAACAGGTGTTATTGTTTCAGTTGTTGCATTTCCATTTAAATCATATTTTATTAAAGTATCATTTGTTGGAGAATTTAATTTCCATTCATTACCATTCTGATCAATAATTCTATCTGTTTCTTTAAAACTGAAAGACCCACCTTTATACGCAGTTGAAGATGGATATGTCATCATATCAAATCCAGTAATTCCTCTTTCTCTGTATGATCCCTCTTCTATGGCAACTTTTCTTAATTGGCTATTACCAAGATAAGTTACCTTACCACTGGCATCCTTTTCAAATGGTTTTACTGATGAATTTGAACCAGCAAATACATATTCATTCTCAACTTGTGTATTTGCTAATTGAAAAAGATTTTCTTTTAGCCCCGCAATACTAGAAGCAATTGCCGTAAGTCCATCATCAGTGGTTGTTGATGTATTTGCTTTCACTAATTGTTCTTTTATATTCTCTAAAATTTTTTTAACTTCTGACATACTTGAATCAGCCATATTATTTTGAACTTTAGTTTTTTGAATTTGGCTTTTTAAGCCTTCATAAGTTCTAACTTTTTCATCCACAAGAATCAGTCTTGAATACAACATAGAATCATCACTTCCTTCTTGAAGCTTTTCTTGTGTACTTGTTTGATAAGTAAGCTTTTGTTGTTGAGTATTTAAAATACTTAATCTATAAGACATTTGTTCTGTTTGAGTAATCATTGTAAAACCTTTCTAAACATTGTTACTATCTCATTAAATCCAAAGACTTTTTGAGTATCTTGAGTTAGAAATTCTCTTATTTGTTCTTTCTTTGACATTGCATTGTCAAGTTCTGGATCCATTCCAGCTTTATAAGCTCCAACTCTAACCAACACTTCATTCTCTTTTATCAATGATAATACTCTTTTTAACTTTAAAAAATCATTATAATGCTCTTTATCAACGACCTTATCCATAACTCTTGAAGCTGATTTTAGTAAATTTATGGGAGGATAAAATCCTTGTTCTGTTAACTCTCGCGTTAAAACAATATGTCCATCAAGAATAGATCTACTTTGATCTGCAATTGGATCATTCATATCATCTCCATCAACTAAAACTGTAAAAAATGCAGTAATTGAACCTTTTTTATTATTTCCAGCTCGCTCCATTAATTGAGGAAGAAGCGCAAACACTGAAGGTGGATAACCACGACTCACAGGAGGTTCACCTGTACTTAATCCAATTTCTCTTTGAGCCATAGCAAATCTTGTTACTGAATCCATCATTAATAAAACATCATGTCCTTTATCCCTAAAAAACTCAGCAATTGCCATTGCTGTAAAAGCTCCATATTTTCTCATTAATGCAGATTCATCAGAAGTTGCTGCAACTATTACCGTATTTTCAAGATTATTATCTAAATTATAATGGATGAATTCAGGGATTTCCCGACCCCTTTCACCAATTAATGCAACTACTTTTATTTGAGCTTCACAACCTTTTACAATCATTCCCATAAGTGTTGACTTTCCAACTCCTGAACCTGCAAAAATACCAACTTTTTGACCTTTTCCACTTGTTAACATAGAATCAATTGCTTTTACACCTGTTGCAAATTTTTGATCAATTATTCCTCTTTCCAATGGTGGCATAGAGAGTTTATTTATAGCTGCATTCTCTTCTAAATCTGTAATTTTCCCCTTATTATCAATTGGTTCACCCAAAGCATTTATAACTCTTCCTAATAAACCATATCCACATTTTACAGTTAGTCCATCTTTTTGAATATAAACCTTATCTTGTATTCTAAAACCATCAATAAATGAAAAAGGAACTATAGTAAAAGATTTATCATCAATTGAAGCAACCATTCCTAAAACTGTATATAAATGCAAAACTGATTCTATTTTTACAATGTCACCAACTGCAACTTCTAAGCCAATTGCCGTAAGTGTAGTAGAAGAAATATTTTTTATTCTTCCAAAGGGAATAGAAAGATTTGTAGGATCAATCTTATTTAATATATCATCAATATTCATCGCATCTCATCACACATCTTTTTATATAAATTATCAACACTATCTTTTACTTCTTTACATTTTAAAATATATTCATCTTTTTTAGCTTTATTTCCCATGTTATCATATAAATTTAAAATATCATAATAAACTTTTACTTCATCATCTGGTTTAATTTTTCTTGTATTTTGTAAAGATTCAAGTAATAAATCTATTGATTTCTGATTATTATTTGATTCTTTTGCAACTCTTGCTAATTCCGTTTCAACAAAAGGTGAATAGACAAAAGCTTTTAAAGCTTTTTGTTTATTATACAAACTATTTAATATCTCATTCGCTAAAACTTTATTCTTTCCTTTTAGCAAATCTAAATAATAATCATAATAAAAATCTATAATTATCGGATTATTTTCATTTGCTTTAATATAGCTAGGATTTTGATTTGTATAAGTAAAAAATCTTTCCATTGCTATTGGCTCAGATTTTTGCTTTATTATTTGGTATCTATATAAAAATTCATTTGCTAAAACCATTTGGTCATCAACCATTTCAACTTTTGTTGAAAAATCTGAAGCTTCATTCATTAAACCTAGATTATAAGCCATTTTTTCTAAATATAAATAAATATTTGCATCTCGAGTTTTATTAAAAGTATCTTTAATTTGTAAATAAGCTTTTTCATATGGAGATTCAACTAAGCACTCAAAAAATGCATATTTAATGCTTTCATCTTCTATTAATTTTACTAAAGTTTCATTTCTTGAAGTTTTTAAAACCTCATTTAATTCCGTACATTTCCCTTGTGCTAAATAATCTTTTATTATATCAATATTTATTTCATCGTAAATTTCGCTAACACTTTGATAACCAAATCTTTTTACTATTTCATTTGATACTTTACTATAAACTTTTTCAGCCCTTAAAATAAGATCATATTTTTTATCATTTTTATCATTCATTAATTCTTGTAAAAGAGCTTTTTGTTGCATTGCTTCATCATCTGAGTACTTAGAAGCAATAGAAGCAGGGCTTAAAAATCCTTGTCGCATTAGAATCTCATCCATGTAAGCTTTCGAATCTTTTGCATAAATACTTTGAGGATAATCATTAATAATATCTTTATACAATTCTTTTGCTTTTTCTAAATAATAATTTGTTCTATCATACATAATCATATAAGTATTTGCAAGTTTGAATTTGAAATCTTCTATTACATCTTCTTTTGTAGTTCTTTTTAATAACTCTTTTAAAATTTCAGAAGCATGTTCTGGCATACCAGCTTTTATCAATCTATTAACTTTTTTATTTGCTAAATATGAATCATTTGCATAAAAATCTATATTTGTTTTTAAAACTTGAGTTATTAATTCATTTGCCTTATCAAATTTTTCATCCAAAATATATACATCAAATAATTCATCTGCAACAACTGTAGCAACTTTTTTATCATTTGTAACTGTTAATATTTCATACAAATACTTAGTTGCTTTTGCATAATCTTTTTGATATTTGTATACTTTTGCAAGGGAAATTTTTCCATAAGTTTTAGTTAATTCATCATCAAAATTATCTATTATTATTTGAGCAAAATATTTTGCATCTTCAATTTTATTTATTTCAAGTTTTAATTCAACCAAAATCATATATGCTTTTGCTAAATCATATTGATTGATTTTAGAAGAATTTATCGCCATTTCTAAGTCTGTTGAAGCATCTAAAATCAATCTTTTTGATTGTTTTTTTAAAGCTAATTCTGAATATAAAATTATGCTATCAGAAGTTAAAATATTAAGTTTATTTTTTTCTTTAAAATCTTTTACTTGAGTATATGCCTCATCAATTTTTCCATCTTTTGCAAGAAGTCTTGCATTTTGCAAAATATCAAATCCATCATTTATTGATTGTTTTTTTTGTTCAGAGATTTGTACACCTGAAGAATCAATAAAACCATAATAAAAATCTTTTTTAGCATTTAAAATGTTTAACATCAAAAATATAATTATTAATACTTTCAATTTTTACCTTTTTCTTTTTAATTCATAAATATATGAAAATATTTCAGCCATTGCTTTATAAAATTCACCTGGTATTTCTCTATCTATTTCTATTTGGTCATACAAGGACCTTGCAAGAGATGGATTTTCAATAATTGGTATATTATGATCTTTTGCAATCTCTCTTATTTTAATTGCCAAAAAATCTATTCCCTTAGCTACAATTTTAGGTGCAGTATTCACTTTATTGTCATATTTTAAAGCTACAGCATAATGTGTTGGATTTGTGATAACTACATCGGCTTCTGGAACTGAACTCATCATCCGTTGTTGAGCCATACGCATCTGAATTCTTCTAATACGACCTTTTACTTGGGGGTCTCCCTCCATATTTTTAAATTCATCTTTAATTTCTTGTTTACTCATTTTTAAAGATTCAATATAATAATGTTTTGTAAAATAAAAATCTATTATAGCAAAAATAAAAATAATAAAAAGAATAGCTGAAATAAAGTAAAGTGTTAATTTAAGCATTGTAGCAATTGTATCTGCCGTTTCTTGATTCATCATTGCCAAAAATTTCTGATAAGTTAGTGAAAAAAGTAAAAACATTACAAGCATAATTAACATTAATTTTGCCATTAATTTTAAAGCTTCAATAAGCTTTTTAAATGCAAAAATATTTTTCATTCCTTTTATTGGATCCAATTTTTGAAGATCAAATTTTAAAGGAATAGTTAAAAAACCAAATTGTGCTAAATTACTTGCAAATACTAGTAATAATACTAAGGTAAATAATGGTGCTAAGGCCTTTAAAAGGGTAATAACAACATGATAAGTAATTGCAAAATATAATGGTCCATCTAATTCTTGACCAATAAAACTATAGGAAAACAACATTAATTTCTTAATTTCAAGTAAAGAATAAGATGAGAAAAAAAGTAAATATACTGTTCCAAATATTAAAATTACTACTCCTGAAATCTCTGCTGATTTTGCAACATTTCCTTCTTCTCTAGCATCACTAATCTTCTTATCGGTGGGTTCTTCTGTTTTATCATCATCAGCCATATTAAACCCTTAAATTATTGAAATTTTGCAATGAAATATTCCGTAAATGCTTCTGTAAACATTTCCATTCCAAGTATCAAAAAAATAAATATTAAAGCAAATTTTAATTGAAAAGTAACTACAAATGGAGAAAAAGAAGGCATAGATTTTGTTCCATAACCATAATAAATATCAAGTATAAATCCTATAAAAAATAAAGGTAATGCAAAGGCAAAGGCAAAAGCAAACATTCTTTTTATTTCATCAATTGCCATTTGTACTCCATTATATGAAAAAATATCAAAAGTACCTAAATGTATCATAGAAAAACTTTTTACTAAAATAACCAAAGTCATTTCATACATTCCTGTTTGGAAAAATAACATTAAAGCAATCCAAAAAAGTAATTTCGCAATTATTCCTTCTTGACTTCCTGTTGAGGGATCAAACATAGCCGCCATTGATAAAGCAGTTGAATATTCAACAAACTCTCCAATTATTTTTACAGATGAAAATATAATATTAATTAACATTGAAGCTACAAGTCCTAATGTTAACTCTGATATTAAACACATAAAAAAATTATCTTGAGTAATATTTGATGTTATATCAACTAAAGGAAAAATAAAAATTGTTATATAAAAAGCAAAAGCAATCCTAATAGTTGGACTAATTGCAGCATGTCCAAAAACAGGCATAAATGCAACAAAAGCTAATATTCTTGCAAGTAGTAAAAGAAATTGATATAAAGTTTCTTCATTAAGTAAAGATAAAAGTGCCTCCATTACATATAGTCTATACTTTTTTCTTCTATATCTCTATTTTCTTCTTTTAATTGTAAAACCGATTGAGTATCCATTTGTTGTTCAAATCTTCGATTACTTCCTTGACCTTGATTACTATTTGATGATTGGTTATCACTATTTTGATTTGAAGAACTAAAATCTAAATTAAACCTAGTACTTTCATCAAATGTTTTATTTAATGAATTTCTTAACATATTTTGATTTTCCATTAAAGTATCTAATGTTACATTATTTGTAACATTCATACTAATTGTTAATCCATTATTTCTATCATTTTTCATTAAAATTGCAATAGAACCTAACTCTATAGGATTTAAGTTTATTCTAAATGCAGTAACAGGTGGCTTATAATTTTCATACATTTGCTTAGCAATATCAGACATCACTGCTGCCATTTGTTGCTTTGCACCAATTATTTTTGATTGAATATTAAAAGATAATGGAGAATTTACACTAACTGTTGCATCGTCCGCTAAATTTAAACTATTATCCAATAAAGCACTACTTGCTTCAATAGATTGTGTGATTAAATTTTTCACCTCTTCACTTTTTACATTTTTATCTAAAAGTAAATTGTCAATAAGATTTTTTCTAGTTACTGATTGGATATCAGGTTTTTTTACTTCCACTTTATTAATATCAATATTTTGGTCAATGTCTATATTTTCTAAACCTAATTCCAACATTTCAGCACTTGTTTTAACTGCTTGAATTGAATTACCATCTTTTAAAAGATTCACCGCTTCATTTTTATTAAATAGCGATTGGCTATTTATTTTATTTTTTTGAGAACCTAAATATATACTTGAGATTAAATCTTTTGTAACAATATCTTTTAATGGTGTATTAATATCGCCATTTATTGTATCTAAAGTTAATTTCTCATTATTTTTTAAAATCAATTGATCCATCAATGATAATTTTTCTTCTTTTTTTACAACTAAACTCTCTTGTTCTACACCATTTTCTTCAACAACTTCATTTATTTCAACAGGCACTGTTAAAATTGGACTTTCTTTAATATTAGAAATATTATCAGTATTTAAAGATATCCCATTATTTAAAATCGTATTAGGAGTTTCATTTTCTGCAAGAATCTTAATATCACTACTTACAACTTCTTGCGTAGTTATACCATTTTGAGTTTTTATTTCTGTTTGCTCTAATAAAACATCAGTTAAATTTACTTTTTGTTCTTTTGTTTTTATGCTTAAATCAATTGTAACGCTATTCTCTTTTGGTATTATTGGAGTATCTAAATTTTGTTTTTTTTCTTCTGAAATTACTATTGGTGGGATATCTTTTATTTCTAAATTATTTGTAGTAATATTTTCTTTTGAAATTACAGAAGGATCTAAATCTTGTTTTATTTCAGTTGGAATTACTACATTTTCAATATTATTTGTTGTAACTATATTTTCTTTTAGTATGATAGGAGTATCTTTAGTATTCGTACTCTCAACTTCAATTTCTAAACTATTTTCAGTATTGCTTTCTTTTGTTATTATAGGAATATCAGAATTTTGCTTTATTTCTTTTGGAATTATTGTTTCTTTTACATTTTTTTTAGCTTCAATAACTAATCTATCTAATAAAGAAGTTGTTGAAGTTATTTTTTGTTCTTCAGGTTTATCAGTTTCAGCTTTTTCAGGTTCAATTTTTATATTTTCTAATTGAGTATTATCCAATTTTATTTCTGGATTTATTTCTAGATTTTCAACACTAGGTTTTTCTTCTGTCTTTACTTCTTTTGTAGGAGTTGTAACTGCAGGAGTTTTACTAGTTGCTTTTTCTTCTTTTGTTGCTGTATTATTTGATAATAAAGAATCAAATAAAGAAGGTTTGTCTTTTACTGTTTGTTCAGAAGTTGAACTAACAGCATTAGTATTTGCTGTTGTTTCAGTTGAAAGTAAATTATTAATTATATTTGGCATTTTGATTACACATTTAATATTTCTAAAGTTTTAGAATCAATATTTTTGTGAGTATTAAATGAAGCCACATTTGATTCATAAGATCTCATTGCTTCTATTAAATCAACCATTTCAACAACAGGATTAATATCAGGATATGCTACATATCCCTTCTCATCGGCATCTGGATGTGCAGGTTCATATCTCATAATGGGTTTAGCATCAGATTGAACTATTGATTTAACACCAACACCTCTTAGTGAAATATCTGAATTTTTATTATTTGTAGTTTCAACTTCATTTGAATTTGTTTTTTTACTATTTGCTAAAAGAACATCTTGGAATACTACTTGTTGTTTTTTGTAAGGACCACCCTCTAAAGTATGAGTAGTTTTAGCATTTGCAATATTAGCACTCACAACATTAATTCTTGTTCTTTGAGCACTCATACCAGAAGTTGATACATTATATCCATCAAAAAAACCCATTTAAAATCCTTTTACTAAATTTGCATTCTCATAATTTCTTTATACGCAGTTAAAGCTTTATTTTTAACTTCTAACGCTAATTTCATAGACAATTCAGCTTCTTCAATTTTTTGTACTGCTTCTTGTAGGTTTGTAACTTTTCCTGTTGCAATTCCTTCCATAGAATTATAACCTTTAACCTGTTCATCATTTACTTCAGAAATAGCATCATTTAACATGTTTTGAAAAGATTTATCTTGGCTTGGAAGTACCTTGTTATTTGTATTTAATCCTAAAGAACCTATTGAATTTGATATTGAAGATATATTCATAACTTACCTTTTACTTTGTTTTTTTCTGATCTTTATTATTTGCATCGGAAATGTCTTTTACTGTTAATTCATTTAACATAAGTTGAATTTTTTCTTCATTATATTTGAAATTAAACTCATTTCTTTTATTCTCAAGACTGAAAAGACTTATGATTAATGAAAGCATCATATTACTGACACCTTTTAAAACTATTGTTATTAGAATAATACCCAAAATCATCTCCATGGGAGTAAATAAATCAGCATTTATTATAAAAAATATTAGTGTTGCAAAAAATCCAGTAGCAATATAAAATCTAAATACGCCACTATTTATTACAGTTTGTGAGAATCTTTCAATTACCATGATTCTGTACTTTTTGTAACAATATTAATAGAATTTATTGAACTTAGTTTTTGCACTTAGAACAAACCTTAATGAATATTTTTTAATAACTTATCGATAATCACTTGTAACTGTTTTGTTGTTTCATCAGATGAAAACTCATTAGCAAATAATTTTCTAAGTCTTCCTGTTGTAGAAATATTTGCAGAAGTTGAAACGTTTCCTATATATTCTACCATAAAATCTGTATTTAAACTATTTTTCTTTCCCAAAGTTATTAAAGAATTAGCTATTGTTTCACCTATTTGATAATTTCTTGTATGATTAAAACTCAACATTAATTTACTTTTTTCAAGAGAAAGCATTTTCATTAAAGAATAAACATCAGTTAATGCACTAGGGTCTGTAGTTGTAATTGCTAAAATATTATCAGAAATTGACAAGAATTCTTTAACATATTCATTTAATCCAGCTCCTGTGTCAACCAATAAAATATCAAAATTATTTAAAGAAATTATATCTTTTACAATTCTAGAAAAAACAAAAGTATTTTTATTTGAGCTATATTGATAGCCACTTCTTCCAGCAATTAAATAAACATTTGAATAAATTGTTGGTGTAATTACCTCATCTAGTGTTTTTGTTCCATCTATATATTCAAAAAGTGTATTTTGAGGCTTAATATCAAATAAAACCTGCATATTCGCCAAACCAATATCTGCATCTAAAACAGCAACTTTAAAACCTCTACGTGAAAGTAAAAAAGCCATATTAGCAGTAAAAGTAGATTTCCCGACTCCACCTTTTCCCGATGTTATTGTTATTAATTTAGTTTTAGAGTAGTTTTTTTTTACTCTATTAGTAAGTTTTACTAACTTACTAGCTTGAGAAGAAATTGCATCAAACAATTCTTATCTCCTAATACATTGTTTATTCATAAAACAATCTATTAAAAAAGTTGAATCTGATACAATTAAATCATCTGGCACATTTTGTCCAATAGAAAAATATGTGATAGATTTTTTTGTTTTATGAGCAAAAGATATGAGATTTCCAAAACTTCGTGTTTCATCTAATTTAGTAAAAGTTAAATAATCAATAGAAAGTCTTGAATAATTTTTATAAATTTCAAGTAAATCACTATGTTTAACATTTGCAGGAAGAACTAAAATCTTTTCAATTGGTAATTCTTCAACTCTTTTTTGATACTCATTTATAAGCTCAATTTTATCAATATCATATTGACTTGAACCTGCTGTATCAATAAAAATATAATTACAATCTTTTAATCTTAAAAGTGCTTCTGACAATCCTTCAGGTTTTTTTACGATTTCTAAAGGCAATCTCATAATATTTGTATAAGCTTGTAATTGCTCTATTGCTCCAACTCTAAATGAATCGAGAGTTACAATACCCACTTTATAATTTTGCCCCAATTTATAAGCATATCTTGCAGCTAATTTTGAAATAGTTGTAGTTTTTCCAACACCTGTGGGTCCGACCATCATAATTATTTTTCTTTGATGTTTTCTTAATGGAACCTCATGTTTTATTGGAATTACCCTTCTTAAAATTAATTTAAAAAAATCATTAACTTTTTTTGGATTTGATTTTAAAGCAATTGGCAATTGTTTTATAGTTTTTTTCATAATCGTATAAGTCATTTCTTGATCAAACTCATTTTGTTCAAAAATATTATACATTGATGCAAATTCAGGAGGAATAGTTAAATCATATAATTGACTTTTAGGATTCCAAATAGATTTTTGAACTTGTTCTAAAACACTTTGCATTTTAAGAATCTCTTCTTTAAAATCATATACTTGTGTTTTCATTGCTTCTGAATTAGCTGTTGCTTTGCTAATTGCTGTTTTAGTATATTGTAAATTTTTCTTTTTATGTTGATCTTCGATTGCCACAACAACTTCATACATATCTTTGCCATTTTGTTGTGTAGATATTTTCTTCGTAGATATTACAATAGCTTCTTCACCACACTCTTCTTGAGCTTGTCTCAATGCGATAGTTGGTGTTTCTCCTAAAAAAGATAACATATTCATTTTGTTCTTCCATCTTTATATATTTGTTCAATTGTACCATCGAGATTTTTTATACGAATAAACTCACTATTTTCATAGATTACTTTACCTTTTTTTTCTATTTTTACACCACCAAAATTAAATATAACAGATTCATTTTCATATTTTTTAACATCTTTTATACAAATTATTGTATTTCTATTTATATAGTGCGTGGTAAGATACTCTTTATTTTGCAACTGACTTAGTGTTAAAGGAATACAAGACTTACTTATTTCATCTACATTTTGTACTACAACTTTTGAACTATCAAGTTTTTCTTCAAAATTTATTGCAACCTTTGAAACTAAAACACTAATTGCAAAAAGATTAACATTTAATAAAAAAACTAAAAAACTAAGCTTTAATATCAAAAATCTTTCCTCCATTAACTGCAGTAATCTCTGAAACTAAATCTTTATACATTTGTTGAACTGGTAATACAATTGATGCTAATCTTTTATTTAATTCATAAAGATCTTTTAATTCTATTTCTAATAAATCAACACTTGCTCTATAAATATTAACATCAATGCCTTCTTGAATTTTAGACATAAGTTCTTCATTTAATTTAGTTTTTAATGAAGTAATTTTATCTATCATAATATGCTTCTCATCATTTCTTTTCAGAAGTTCTTCATGTTTTGCTGCTTTTATATCTTCAATATCTTGTTCAATAGAGCTTTTCAATTTTATTATTAAATCTGACATATTTTGTATAGTGTTTTCAATCATAAGAATCCTTATTTATTATTTTGTGTTAAAAATTCATATAGCATATTACTAATTCCTAAACCGCCTGTAGCACTATCAGCAATAGATTGTGTATACATTCCTTTTATTATATCAGAACCAGCACCCTCACCTGCAATATTTGTTGTTCTTAAAGATACATCCATGATTTGATTTAAGAAAAATGACTCAAAATCATTACAAACTTTTTTTAATTGTTCAGAATTTTTATCTTTTAAATTTTCTTGTTTTACATTATCAAATTTATTGACTTGTAAAATATCTTTATTTAATAAATTATTACTACTAATTTCCATTATTGCAACCTATCAAAGAAACTTTCTTTATTTAAAATATCTTGCCGACTATTCTCAGCAAGAATATCACTTTTTTGATGATATGAAGCAAATGCTGAAATATCCCACGCATCTCTTAGAATTGTAGAACCTATAACTCTATTTGTATCAGAGGCTTCAAACCCTCCAATAGTACTTTTATCCATAAACTATAACCCTATATGATTTAATCTAAATTCTTCATTTCCAATTTTCTTTATTTTTAATCCAAATTTCCCATCAACAATAACAGCTTCACCAACTCCAATTTTTACGCCATTTACTAAAACCTCAACAGGTTCATTTACCATTTGTTCAAGTTCTATAATTTCACCAACATCCCATCTTCGAATGTCTTTTAGTAAAACAACTTTTGTTCCTAATCGAACACTTAATTTTAGTTTTATATGATATAAAAGTTCAAGATTTTTTGGTGTTTGAAAAGTTGGTGCAGGTGGATAATTATAATTATTATTAGAAACAATTGTAGATAATCCATTATCTTTTGAATCATTTCCAT
>ERZ724524.2243-NODE-2243-length-12715-cov-4.244313_pt1 | contig 12715 bp, 9 predicted proteins | sample MGYA00376057_ERZ724524 | MGnify/ENA primary metagenome ERZ724524 (study PRJEB28724, sample SAMN07190888) | wastewater metagenome | isolation source: influent of sewage treatment plant in Hong Hong | place: USA: Christiansburg, Virginia | collected 2016-03-01 ...
TATCCACCGCGAAGACTCCGTTCAGGTCTTGAGGGAGTCCACTTGTCTGATTGGACCAACTTCCCGCAGCGGACCTGATAAGGATTGTGCCATCGGCACCGACCGCCCAGATGTTGCTTGCATCGGATCCAGAGATTCCTAGCAGGTTCTTTAAGCTACCACTTTGCTCGATCGACCAAACAGTTCCATCCCATTTCAGAATGACTCCGTTAGCACCGACAGCCCATGCGTTCTTTGCATCACCTGCCCATACTGCACTCAAGCTCTGCGAGGTTCCGCTTCCCTGCTGGAACCATTCGCTACCGTTGCTTGTCAGAATGGTTCCGCTTGCGCCAACGGCCCAGACTTTGTTGGAATCGACACCCCACACGCTGTAGAGATTGGCGTTCGTACTATTCTTCTGCACCAACCATTCGGATCCGTTCCACTTGAGAATGGTGCCGCCTGCCCCCACTGCCCAAATGTTCTTTGCGTCTGTGCCCCAGATTCCAATGAGATCAGACGTCACATCCGCACGAATAGACTGCGGAGTCCAAGTCGATCCATCCCAGAACAGAATCGTTCCCTCTGCTCCCACGGCCCAGACGCTACTGGCTCCAGTGCCCCACACCCCATAAAGGGACCGCTTCGTGCCACTGGGCAGCTCAGACCACCCGACCGCATTCTTCTGCAGAATGGTTCCGCCGCGACCAACGGCCCACACATTGTTCAGGTCACTCGCCCATACTCGATACAGCGGTAGCGGATTTTCCCAGCACCAATGATCGGGACTACAGCCGGAGCCCCACGGCAAGACAGACCCCTTTGTCCCGTTGAACCCCAGGTCCGACTCCATACCCACCGAGGAGCACTGGGAATCATCTCTATCACAAACAGGATTCGCCCCCAGAAACGGCGACCACAGACTATGGCAACCACTCCACACGATCAGACAGATCACCACCAAGCGCAGAGTATGCGAACGGACAACGGACCTCATGATACCGACCATATCATGAACGTAGCAGCGCTACATGCAGCCTTGGCCTGGAAGTCCGACATCGCTCCCTGGGCCGTTCCCGCTGAGCGGAGAAGTCACCGTACATCTTGGTGACCTGCGAGATGGCGTGTTCAATCATGTCTTTTGGCACGCTCGGCCATTTCGCGAAGGAGCGGACGGTGTTGAAGTGATCTAATGGACCATCGGCCTCATCTCCCGCGACCCACGGCATACCGGAACCAGTAGGAGGACTCTTGACACCACGATTCAATCTCACGCGAACTGTAGCTACCTTTCGTCGAGCGGCTCAAAGCTGGATGCTCGTCCCAGTTCTGTCTTCCGTCTTCTTCGGTTGTGGCGAGAAGGTCGGTCCCCCCGTGGATACGGCGCTCGCAGTCCGCAACACCGGCTGGGGAAACAACGTCACGATCACGTTCGGCGATGGCAACTTTCGATTTCGCTCGAACGGCATTCCCAATCACACGCTGCAAGCGGAGTACGTGATGCCGGACAACTTCACAACCTGTGTCCCGCACCCGACTCCCTCCTGCACGCATGTCGAGCCGGTCTCGATGGCGATCCAGAGCGGTTCCCTCGACTTCACGATTCCGGCGATGCCCCAGAAGCTGACCGAGACGTTTTCGCTGCCATTTGGTGCGATGGGAGTGATCATCTCGGGGTCCACGGTCTATAACCCCTTCGAAGGAGATGGAAAGACGGTCGCCATGAACGCGAACTTCACCATTCCCAACCAAAAGGGACAACCGGTTGCGTTCATGGATTCCTGCAATGGGCATCCCTCTCCGCATCCGGCGGGGCAATACCACTACCACGGGCTTCCTAGCTGCGTGACCGCGCAGGTAGACCAAAAGGACGGTCCATCTCACATCATCGGCTACGCGTTCGACGGATTCCCTGTCTACGGCGATCGCGACATCAACGGCCAGCCGGTCAAGCCTGAATCTCTCGACGAGTGCAACGGCATCGAGAGTCCTACTCCCGAGTTCCCAAGTTCGATCTACCACTACGTCCTGCTCGAAGTTCCCACCGTGCAGTCCACGATCCGCTGTTTACACGGCAAGCCCGGCTTTCCGCTGCCCTAGACTCAGCCGCCACGTTCGATCTCCTCTGCACCAATGCCAGGCACAAAGACGGCACACAGTTCGCGGCGAGCTGAACTACAGCGACGGGGCGACAGGCGCTGGGCACACTTGACAGGTCAAGATACCTGGGACATGGTCCTGTCGTGAGCAGAACCGCACGCGGCGTGATTCTATCGGTGGCAGCGGGCGCAGCGCTCTACATCGTGCTGGCCATCGGTTATGGCGAAGGTCGCCAGGTCTTGGCCCATCTGCGTAGCTTCTCGCTGCTGCTACTGCTGCTCGGTTTGCTACTCGCATCGGTCAACTATCTATTTCGCTTCATCCGCTGGCAGTACTACCTGCGCCTCCTCAACGTACCGACCTGGCCGCTGCCGCGTCCGACGCAAGCTGCTGACGCTGAGCCAACCGGTAAGTGGCTGTCGCTCACCGATTCGCTGCTGGTGTTCTTGGCAGGGTTTTCGCTGACCGTGACACCCGGCAAAGTTGGCGAGGTTCTGAAGTCGTACCTGCTGCGCGAAAGCTACGGGCAGCCGATCGCCCGGACCGCGCCGATCGTGCTCGCCGAGCGGCTCACCGACCTGATTGGCCTGCTATTGCTGATGCTGATCGGTGTCGCGACCTGGATGCGGCCTGAGCATCACTACTTGCTGGGGATCGGCCTGTCGCTGTGTTTGATGATGCTGCTTTTCGCATCGTGGCGATCGCTGGTCTATGGGTTGCTCGGCTGGATCGAACGGATTCCCAAGCTCGGACCCAAACTCGGACCCAAGCTGCGCGAGTTCTATGATGCCGCGTATGTGCTGCTGCGCCCGGTGCCACTGCTGCTGGCAACGTTCACCTCGGTGCTGTCGTGGTTTGCCGAGTGTCTGGCGTTCTACCTGATGATTCACGGCTTTCCCGACGGTGGCCAAGCTTCGGTCACGCTGTCGACGTTTATCTATGCAGTCATGACCGTGGCAGGGGCGCTGGCCTTTGTGCCCGGCGGACTGGGTGTGACCGAGGGCGGCATGGCTCTGCTACTCGCAGAGTTGGTCGCGATGTCTCGCTCGAGCGCGGTGGCCGTCACGCTGATCATTCGGGCCCAGACGCTGTGGTTTGCGGTGCTGCTCGGCGTGCTGGCACTGCTGGTTTTTTCGCGACGCCGTCATGTCGCGGTTTCTCTCGATAAGGTCACGTCGTCGAACTCAGCCGCGCAATAGCCGGAAACAGCAGCTCGTTTTCGATCCGAATGTGCTCGTGCAGCTCGACGTCTAGCGTCCGCAAGCCGTCGTACAGCGAGCGCATCCCGTCATTGGCAGCGGTCGGCGGTTGATAATGCTCCGTCGTTTCAGCGAGTGCTCGCAGTATCTCGTCGGCCCGATCATGCTCCATCAGCATCACCCGAACCGGGCCGTTCATGAGCTGCGAGGGCGACGGCAGCATCGGATGGCCCACCGATGTGGCCGAAAACACGGCCTGAAGCATCGGAAACAGCACTCGCTCTTCCTTCAACAGGTGCGGCTCTAGCTCGACCCACAGCTCGCGCAGCAACTTGACGATCGCAGACAGCACCGGCAGCTCGAAGCCATGCTCGATGGCAAGGCGGGTGGTCTGCTGCTCAAGCTGCATGATCTGCTCCGGCAGTGGATCATGATAGCGACGCAGGATGTACTCCATCAGCTCCACTGGAGCCACTTGTCGTAGTTCCACTTCCGTTCTGTTCATTACACAGGCTCCTCAAGGTCTGCCTTACGGTGGCAAACATCTATCAAAGGCGCAGCGACCTTGGTCGCCAAGTTTGTTGAAGCGCGGACTGCGATTGACACGACCGCCACCGTGCGATTCTTATAACTGTCATGGTTCAAACTGGCTTACGGAGGCGCTCCACTGCGGCGCTTCTCTTTGTGCTGCTTGGGAGCTTGGCTTCCCCAGTAGCCGCTCGGGTGCCGCAGAATCAGAGTGAACCGCTGCCAAGTGAGCCGATCGCCATCTCGGGCATGGCCGAAGAAGTCGCCGCCGACCTACGAGGCAGCCTAATTACCACCGTTTCACGAGGCGGCTACTCGGTACGGAGCCAGCAAGAGGTCGAAAGCCTTCTCGGCAGCGAGCTACGCCTCCTGGGCTGTACCACCGCAAGCTGCTACGGGCGGCTGGCACAAGTCCTTGGGGTCCGCCGCGTCATCGAAGGTGAAGTGCAGCGCCTAGAGCTATCGACGTTTTCAATGCGGCTCCAGATGCGCGACCTGTTTTCTGGCCAAAGCTCGACGCCCATTCAAGAGCGCTGTGATGTCTGTAGCACCGATGACGTCCGCCAGATGATCATCCACGCCGCCGAGCGGCTCACGCGTGAAGTCCCGCCGCGTGGCCCTCAGACGACGGATCCGCGTATTGGCGAAAGCGGCATCCTGATCGTCGAAACCGAACCGCCCGGTGCCACCGTCACGATTGACGGCGTCCCTCGCAGCGAACGCACCCCGGCGTCGTACCTGCTGGCAGTCGGTGTGCACAACTTGGTCGTCCAAGATCAAGCCCACCACCGCGTCCATCAGCAAGTCGAGCTGGCCGCAGGTACCCAGCCGATGATGCTGCGACTCAGCTTGAACGCCCAGAGCGGTCGTCGCTCTTGGATGACCGGCCTCGGCGTGGCAGCGACCGTCGGCGCGGTCGGACTCATCGCTGGTGGCGTGGCCCTGCTCTACAAGCACAACGACCCGGTGTTCACGGCCGAGTGTCCCGACCTTGGCCTGTCCGGCTATCACTGTCCGAACAAGTACGACAACCTCGCCCCCGGCGTCACTATGCTGGTCGGCGCGGGCGTACTTGGGGTGACTGCGGGTGTGCTCTTTTACCTCGACAGTCGGCCTGCCAAAGCGAGCCCCGTCGTCGAAAAACAGTGAGCGTCGGCACGCTTCGACAGCGCCTTCGGGCGTGGCTCCTCCCCACGGAACTGCCCAATCTGCCCCTGTCCGCAGGTCGGGACGCGCTGTTTGTGCGGCTGCTCGGTCTGCTCTACTTCATCGCCTTCGCGTCGCTATGGCCCCAGGTCGCCGGTCTCTTTGGCGAGCACGGACTTCTCCCCACCCAGGTCATGCTCGGCTCGATCGCCTCTGAGTTTGGCCCGCGTAAGTACGCGCTGCTGCCGACCCTGTTTTGGCTCAGCTCGACCAACACCGCGCTGTTGCTGGTGTGTGGACTGGGGCTTATGTCGGGTTTGCTGGTGTTCGCGCTGCGCCTGGTCTGGCCGATGCTCGCGCTCGCGTGGCTGTGTCACCTGAGTTTTCTGTCGATTGGCGGGCCCTTTCTATCCTTTCAGTGGGATGCGCTGCTGTCCGAGATCGGTCTGCTGGCGCTGCTGGCGGTTCCCATCGGCTGGCGTCGGCCTGAGCCGCTGGTGCTGGTGGCGATTGGGCGCTGGCTTTTGCTGTGGCTGCTCATCCGGCTCCTGTTTGGGTCGGGATGGGTGAAGCTCGCGGCGGACGACCCGACCTGGCGCAACCTGACGGCGCTCCACTATCACTTCGAGACGCAGCCGCTGCCGACCCTGCTTGGCTACTACGCCCACGCGCTGCCGTCCGTGGTAAAGAAAGCACTGGTGGTCGTCACGTTGGTGACCGAGACACTGCTACCGCTCGGCCTCGTTGTGCCAAGCTGGCGTCGCGTGCTGGTGTGGCCGATCGTGCTGCTCCAGCTTGGGATCTTGCTGACGGGCAACTACGGCTACTTCAACCTGGAGGTGCTGCTGCTGTGCCTCCTCCTCGCACCGCCCGAGTGGCTGTCCCGACTGCGTCCCGAGCCCGCTTGGGACATGGACGAGCCAAGTCGAGCGCAAACGCAATCCTCGCTGTGGTGGGGATTCCCGAGGCTACTTATCGCAGCGCTGCTGTGTACCGCCAGCCTGGGTCATCTGCTGTGGACGGTACGCAACCGGACGAGTGTGCCGCCGCTGATTCGCCAGGCCATGCGGCTGACCGCTCCGCTTCAGGCGGTATCACACTACGGACCGTTCGCGTCGATGACCACCACCCGGCCAGAGCTGGTGATCGAGGGCAGCCAAGACGGCGTCACCTGGCGCGAGTACCCGCTGCGCTGGAAGCCCGGCGACGTACATCGCGCCCCGCGCTGGAACACCCCGCATCAGCCCCGACTCGACTGGCAGTTTTGGTTCGCAGCGATGGCCAAGCCCAGCGACAGCCCATGGCTCGAAGTGCTGCTGCTACGCATCCTCGAAGGCTCGCCCGATGTGATGTGGCTACTGGCGTCCGACCCCTTCCAAGGCCGCCGCCCCACCCAGGTCCGCGTCCACCACTACCAATACCGATTCACCACCCCCGGTGAGCAGCGACAGACCGGGGCGTATTTCGTCCGCGAAGGCCAGCTCCCCTTCATCTCCCCAGTCGGCCTTTCGGTGGGGGAACCGTAGCCGCGTGTTGATTGTGTCGCTTTGTTCGACATACAAGCCCCCGCAACCCCTTCCCGGGCCTACTTTGTTCGACATACAAGCCCCCGCAACCCCTTCCCGGGCCTACTTTGTTCGACATACAAGCCCCCGCAACCCCTTCCCGGGCCAGTATGGCGACCTAGGTCTAGGTACGGGCGGCGCGCTTCGGTTGGGGATGGAGGGCGCGGGCGGCGGCGGAGTCGCGCATGGGGAGGCTAAAGCGCCGCACTTTGTCGAACTGATAGAGCGCGTTGGCGACAGCGGGGGCGGTGGGGACCAGGCCGATCTCGCCGACGCCTTTGGCACCAAAGGGACCGTTTGGCTCGGGTTCTTCGATCAGCAGGACGTCGATCGCGGGCATCGGCTCGGCACGGATGATGCCAATGCCGCGCAGGGTGGGGTTTTTGATCTCGCTGCCTTCGACGACCAGCTCCTCGGTGAGCGCAAAGCCGAGTCCCATGTGGATCGAGCCTTCGATCTGTCCGGCGAGGAGCTTGGGGTTGAGCGTCCGCCCGACATCATGGGCGGCCACCACCCGCTCGACCTTGCCGGTGGCATCGAGGATGCAAAGCTGGGTGGCGTACCCGAAGGACAGGTGGGTGATGGGATCTTTGACGTCAGAGCCAAGCGGCGAGGTCTTGTCGAACACAAACACGCCGTCAAAGCGACGACCGGCTAGCTCTGCCAGGGAGGCCGTTTGCAGTGCGGCCTTGAGCTTTTCGGCGGCATCCATCACCGCACGACCCGCGCACACCGTGGCCCGTGATGCGGTGGTCATGCCGGAAGGAACCTTGTCCGCAGTATCAACCGTCGCGGTGAAGATCTCGGGCGGCAGGCCGGTGACGGTCGAGGCGACCTGGATGAGGATCGTAAAGAGCCCCTGGCCCATCTCGGTGTAGCCGTTGGCGATGGTGATGGTGCCGTCGGGGTTGACCATCAGCGCGGCGCGGCCAAGGTCGGCCATGCCGTTGCCAATGCCGACGTTCTTGATGCCGCAGGCGAGTCCAACCGCTTTGCCCGCTGCCCGTGCCGCCAGATAGTGAGGCTTTACGGCATCGAGGGTCTGCTTGAGCCCGACCGCTTGCAGCTTCTGTCCCGAACAGAACGTCGCTCCATCGTAGAGCGCATTGCGATAGCGAATCTCCCAAGCGTCCATGCCGAGCTGTTCCGCGAGCATGTCGAGGACCGACTCCATCGCAAAGTTGGCTTGGTTGGCCCCGAAGCCACGCATCGCTCCGCATGGGGGGTTGTTGGTATAGACGGCGATGCCTTTGACATCGACGTGCTCGACGTCGTAGGCCCCGGTGGCGTGACCACAGGCGCGCTCGATGACCTTGCTGCCCACGGAAGCGTACGCCCCCTTGTCGCCGACGAGATCCACCTTCACAAAGGTCAGCCGCCCGTCCGCCGCGCAGCCGACGCGATAGCGCATGGTCAACGGATGGCGCTTGGGATGCAGGCGAATCGACTCGACGCGATCGATGGTCAGCTTGACCGGACGGCCCGTCACCTGGGCGAGCAGCGCGGTCTGGGCCTGGACCGAGAGATCCTCTTTGCCGCCAAAGGCACCGCCCGCCGAGACGAGCGTTACCCGGACCTTGTCTTCGGGAAGGGCCAGCGCGGACGAAAGCTGACGCAGATCGTCGTAGACGCCCTGCCCTTGCGAATAGACATGGAGGGTGGTGGCGGGCAGCCCGTCGATATCGAGCGCGCCCACCGGAACCGCGAGACAGCTCTCGGGCTCCATAAAGGCGTGCTCGATAAACTGGGTGCGGAAGGTCTCTTCGACCACCAACGCGCTGGCTGCTTCAGCGGCCACGACATCGCCACGGGTCACTTTCGACGTCGAGAGCAGGTTGTCGGCATGGCCATTTTCGGGGTGAAGCAGCGGTGCGCCCTCGGCCAGGGCCGCTTCGGGACTGCTGAGCGGCGTGAGCACTTCGTACTGCACGGCCACGAGCGCGGCGGCCTGACGAGCGATCTCGCGGGTTTCGGCGGCCACTGCGCACAGGACATCGCCGACGTAGCGGGTCTCTTCCCCGACTGCGACAAAGATCGGCCAGTCGCGATAGATGAGCCCTTGGTAGCGGGGGCCGGGTACGTCCGAAGCCCCAATCACCGCCACGACACCGGGTAGGGCGCGGGCGGCAGCGGTATCGATCGACAGCACCTTGGCACGCGGATGAGCCGACAGGACCAGCGCCCCGTGCAGCATGTGGGGGGCCGAAAGATCGTCGAGATATTGGAACTCACCGAGTGCCATCTCTTTGCCCCGGAAGCGCGGCAGCGCGGTGCCGACCTGGCCGGTCCGATTGCAGGAGGGCAGCGGCTCACCACGCAACGTGCCCGCCGCTTGCTCGATGGCATCGACGATCTTGACGTAGCCGGTGCAGCGGCAGATGTGACCCGACAGGGACTTGCCAATCTCGGCTCGCGACGGACAGGGGTTCTTGTCGATGAGATGCTTGCCGCACATCACCATGCCGGGAATGCAGAAGCCGCACTGAACGGCCCCGCTTTCGGCAAACGCTCCCCCGAGCGCGTCCCGCTCACGACTGCTCAGTCCTTCGAGGGTGACGACGCTGCGACCGGCGACCTTGTGGGCTGGAAACGCGCACGCCGTCTTTTTGTCGCCATCGACCAGAACCACGCAGGCTCCGCACTGCCCCGACGGTGCACAGGCATCCTTAGGAGACGTGAGCCGGCATCGCTCGCGTAACAGCTCGAGCAAGCTGGTGTCTTCTGATATCTGCTCGGTGCGCTCAAGTCCGTTGAGGGTGAAGGTGAGCTCTGCCATGTCTCCTCGCTTTCCAAAGAATCTCACGCATACCACGGCTTGGTTGCGTGTATGCCGTAAAGCCGGACGATCTATGCGATCGTGGCAGCCGCGATGCGGGTCTTTTATCTCACCACCGAGTTTCCCTGGCCGCCGCTGCATGGCGGACGGGTGCGTTCGCTGAGTCAGCTTCGATTGCTCGTCGCGCAACCGGAAGTCAGTCGGCTGCGCCTGTTTTCGCTGTGTGAAGTCTCTGTATCGGATGAAGAGCGGCGAGAGCTGGCCCGGGCGCTGGGGGGTCCGGTGTCCTTGCAGGTGGTGCCGCCGGTCGATCATCCGATTCACCTACGCCAGCATCGTCGCAAGCTGGCCGAGGTCGCGCTGCGCCGCGTGCTCCAAGGAACGCCGTATCTGCTCGGCAAGTGGCTCTCTCGATCGGTGGAGCAGGCGCTGACCGAGCAGCTTCAGCCGGAGCGCCCCGAGGAGCCGTGGGACGTGGTGTACATCGATCACTTGGGCATGGCGGTCCACTTGCCGCTCGTTCGTCGGCTGTGCCCGACAGCGCGGGTGGTTCTGGAATGTCACAACGTCGAAAGTGAGTTCTTCGAGCAGTTCGCGACGCGTCAGCGGCAGCCGCTGCGTCTGTTGGCCGAACGAGAAGCGCAGGCCGCCGCCGAGTACGAAGCGCGGATCTTGGCCGCGGTCGATGCCACCGTCGCGATCTCGGAGCGTGACGCAGAGGAGCTGCGCAAGCTGGTGTGGCAGAGGCAAGGCCGAGCGATCCAGCCGCTGGTTGTGCCGCCAACAGTCACCACTCATCCGGTCGAGCTGCCGTCGAATCTGCCGCCACGCATCGTCTATGTGGGCAACCTGACGTGGCATCCGAATGTCGCGGGACTCGACTGGCTGTGTCAGAAGGTATGGCCGCTGGTCCGTAGCAAGATTCCACAGGCGACGCTGACCATTGCCGGCTCGGGTCTGTCCACGAGCACGAACGGACAGCTCGTGGTTCCACCAGGCTGGCAGGGTCCGGGTATCCAGGTGATTGGCTTTGTGACCGATCTACGCGAGTTTGTGACGGGGGCGGCAGCCATGGCGGCTCCGGTGTTTGGCGGTTCCGGGGTGCGGATCAAACTGCTCGACTCGCTGCGGCTGGGAGTGCCCACGGTGACCACCCGCGATGGTGCCTCGGGACTGCCGCTGGTCGATCATCGTGAAGTGCTGATCAGCGATGATCCCGCAGGCTTTGCAGAGCGGTTGGCCCTGTTGTGCGGGGACACAGCGCTGCGGCTCAGGCTGCGCGATGCGGGTCTTGGATTCCTGCGTGCGCATCACAGCCACGCCCGAGCGGAGATCGGCCTACGAATGGCACTAGGTCTGCCCATTGTCGCTGGATAAGATGGGCAGTAAACGTGGCCAAACCCCAACCCCCAAACAGCACACCCTCGATCGTCAACCGCGATGGAACGATCAACGTTCGGCGGCTCGGTCTCAAGCGGGTGCCGTTTAGTGACATCTACCACCGACTGATCGGTACCACCTGGCCGCGCTTTCTCGGCTCGCTGGTGCTGTTCTATCTGCTGAGCAACACGCTCTTTGCATCGCTGTATTTGCTGGAGCCGGGCGGGATTGAAAACGCTCGTCCCGGTTCGTTCGGTGACGCCTATGCCTTTAGCGTGCAGACCATGGCGACCATCGGCTACGGCAAGATGGCCCCGGTCGGCGCGTTTTGCCACCTGGTGGTCACCTTCGAGTCGTTGTTCGGCATGATGACCACCGCAGTGATGACCGGACTGTTCTTCGCGAAGTTTTCCCGTCCCACTGCACGGATTTTGTTTAGTCGCGTCGCGATCATGACCGTTCGCGATGGGGTCCACTCGCTGGTGTTCCGGGTTGCCAACGAGCGCGGAAATCAGGTCGTGGAAGCGCAGTTGCGGCTGTGGCTGTTCCGAACCGAGCGCACGGTAGAAGGCGAACAGGTCCGTCGCTTCTATGAGCTACCGCTCACTCGTAGTCAGTCGCCGGTGTTTGCGCTGACCTGGACGGCCACGCACGTCATCGACGAAAAGAGCATGCTCGCCGGTGCCACGGTCGAGTCACTCCTTGCAGGAAGCGTCGAGCTGGTGGTGACGTTCATGGGCATCGACAACACGCTTGCCCAAAACGTCCATGCCCGTCACGGCTACCGCACGCACGACATCGTGTTTGGGCACCGATTCGTGGACATCCTCAAGGTGGATGAGCAAGGTCGCCGCGTCATCAACTACCACGACTTCCATCACACCGTTGCCCTCGACGAAAAACCGAGCACCGCGTAACGACGCCCCGATCACTCCGGTTCACAGGTGCACAGCAGCGGGAACTTGTTTTCGCGGGCCAGCGTCATGACCTTGGTCACCTTCGACTCAGCCACTTCATAGGTAAAGACACCCGCGACGCCGACGCCGTTTTGATGGATGTGGAGCATGATCTGCATCGCCGAGGCGTTCGAGTGATGGAACACCGTCTCGAGGATCGCGACCACGAACTCCATCGTGGTGTAGTCGTCGTTGTGCAGCAAGACCTTGTACATGCGCGGCGGCTTCACCTTGGAAGCCACCTTTCGGTCGAGGACTACATTCGTATCGTCGCGCTGATGCCGCTCTTTGCTCATCGGTTGGAAACCACCTCTGGTCATACGCGAAAAGCCTGGGCGCAACAAGGATCACCCGCGCCCACCTGAAATAAGTATGCTCCGGCGCATGCGACGACTTCTAACCGTAGCGGCCACCTGCGCCGCGTTGTGTTCTGGTTGTGGCGAGGAGCAGCTTCCCCCCAAAGCGAGCTTCAGCGTCCGTGAGAGCATCGAACAGCTCGCGGTCACACACGCTAAGGTGGGTGCCACTCTGCAGCTACTCGATTCGAGTGGAGTGCTTTTGCAATCGGGCATCGCCGATGAGCTAGGCAGCTTCCTATTCCGCAAGGTGAAGCCCGGTAGCGGCTACATCATCCGCCGAGCCGACGGCGAAACCGAAGATCGAACGGGGGCACTGACCGTCTACTCGATCGAATCGAGCCGCAAAGACCCGTCGTTTTACAAGAATCAACAGCTTCAGCCGGGCTTCGGCTACATCACGACCCGCGACGGCACCACGCTGTCGGTGTACATCACGCTGCCGGGACCGATCGAAAAGGGGCCGTATCCCACGGTGGTGAACTACTCGGGCTACGATCCCTCGAAGCCGGGCAAGCCCTACGATCAATTCTCGGGTCTGTGCTCGGGATTCCCAGCGCTATGCGATCCACCGAACGATCCCAGCGCGATGCTGGCGGCGATGAACGGCTATGCCACAGTGGGCGTGAACGTGCGCGGAACCGGCTGCTCGGGCGGGGCGTACGACTACTTCGATACATTGCAAAAGCTGGACTCGTACGATGTGGTGGAAACGGTGGCGGCGCAA
>ERZ724524.2244-NODE-2244-length-12712-cov-4.826183_pt1 | contig 12712 bp, 13 predicted proteins | sample MGYA00376057_ERZ724524 | MGnify/ENA primary metagenome ERZ724524 (study PRJEB28724, sample SAMN07190888) | wastewater metagenome | isolation source: influent of sewage treatment plant in Hong Hong | place: USA: Christiansburg, Virginia | collected 2016-03-01 ...
CGCCGCGCTGCGCTGTCTATCACCAACACCACCGACCGCAACACCATCGCCCTGCACGTTCAGGCCGAGAACGCCCTGAGCATGGCGCTGGGCCTGCTGCGCAACCCGCAAGGCACCGCTGCCGACCTGGAACGCGCCACCGCCCGCGCCTGCCGTGCCGCTACCCTGCTGCGCCGCGCCTGCGCCGCCCAGGCCGAAGGGGGTGCAGCATGAGCCGAGCAAAGAGCGCCCATCCCGTTTTGCTGGCATGGCACTACACGACCAAAGCGAACTTCGAAGGTATTTGTCGTGCTGGATACATCCACCCAGCTACCGCTTACGTCCCCGAGCATGAGCGGCCCGTTGTCTGGTTCTCGCTGAATCAGCATTTCGAGGAAACCGCCCGTAAGGGGAAGGCGGACCCGGTAACGCGAGAAATTGGCCGAGCGACCCTAGCAGAGATGCGCGAGCTTTGCGGCGGACTGGTGCGGCTTGGCTTACCTGCCCGCTCGCTGCTTACTGGCGAGGCGCTGCGCCGCAAGGCCCGCATGTCGTCGGCAATGTGGCGCTCGCTGGTCCATCACGGTATCAAGCAAGGGGCAGACCCTGCCGAATGGTTCGGCATTGCCGGAGCCGTTGAGCTGGCTCTGTGCGAAGTGCAACAGATGGACGATGCAGGCCAGTGGTGCGAGCTGGAAGGAGCCGCAGCATGAGCGATACCACTAAGGACGCCGACAACGTGGTCCCCAAGCGCCGCTCGAGCGACTGGAAGAACCAGGCCGCAGCGAGCATGACGCCCGAGCAGCTCGGGATTCTGCTCAACGACATTGCCGGGATGGCCAAGCACATCGACCGCTTCACTTCGCTGCTGATGGCCAACCTGGGATACGGGCAGGACGATGAGGAAACCTACCTGACGGCAATCGAGGCGATGGCGCAACGCATAGGCTGGGCGGCCGACATGGCCTGTGACCGAATCGAAGGAGCTGGTAGCGCCATGTATGGCGACGCTGAAAAATGGATGATGCCCCCGATGTACCACCACTACCAGGCTGCGGCCGAGGGGGTAGCAGCATGAGCGATACCACCGCAAAGACCATTCGCCACCACGAGGTGTTCGGGTTCTACGAGGGCGACCAGGCCGCTTTTCTGGACCATCGTTCCGTGGCGCGTGTGCAGGTCGCCTGTGGGGCCATCCAGACGCTGACGGCGGTGCTGATGCAGCGTGAGACGGACACCGACGAGATGACCACGGTCGCGCTGAAGATGAGCGACCGGGTAGCAATGGGGATGCTGGAGGCCCTGAGCTGTTGCGCCGAACTGGTGCAGATGACCGTGACGGGCGTCACCTCAGAGACGATTGGCGCTGCGTACTTCCCCAGCGACAGCGCCGGTGCCGAGCTGATGCGCGAAACGGCACGCAAGGCCGCACACATGCGCCGCGTCAGCGACAGGAAGGGCAGCGCATCATGAGCTTCGACCGCCCCCGACTGCCCGAGCCCGCGGGCTACTACGAGGCCCAGGGCCTGCGCCTGACCGGCCCCAGGTCGGCCAAGTGGCGCACGACCGCCTGCGCCTTCCACGGCGGTTCCGACTCCATGCGGGTCAACCTGCGCACGGGCGGCTTCTGCTGCATGAACTGTGGCGCCCGTGGCGGTGACGTGCTGGCCTACGAGATGGCGCTGAACGGCTCGGAGTTCGTCGAGGCCGCCCGCCGCCTGGGTGCCTGGGTCGAGGACGGCAGTCCGCTGCTGACCAGTCCCAGGGCCGCGCCGCTGTCGCCGCGTGCTGCTCTGGAGGTGCTGGGCTTCGAGGCGCTGCTGGTGGCCGTGGCCGCCGACATGCTCGCCAAGGGTGGCAGCCTGTCCATCATCGACACCGAGCGCCTGAAAACCTGCGCCAGCCGCATCAACCGGATAGCGGGGTACTACGCATGAACGCCTGGAACCGATACGAGGCGATGGCCGCCCAACTGGATGCCGAGGTGTTCCCGGCCCTGCCAGATGCGCCTGAAGGGCTGTCTGCTGGCGTACTGGGGCAAGCCGTGACATGGCCCGAGCCGGTGCCGCTACCGGCTGCGCTGCCGCCCGTGGCACCGTTCGACTTCGAGCTGCTGCCGCATGAGCTGCGCGGCTGGGTGGCCGACATTGCCGAGCGGATGCAATGCCCGCCCGACTTCTCTGCCGTGGCGGTCGTGGTGACGGCATCCAGCCTCATCGGTGCGCGCGCCGTGGTGGCGCCGAAGGCCCGCGACGACTGGCGTGTGGTGCCGAACCTGTGGGGGCTGGTCGTGGGCCGTCCTGGCGTGATGAAGTCCCCGGCGCTGGGCGAGGTGCTCAAGCCCTTGTCACGCCTGGAGGCTGGCGAGCGGGACAAGTGGAAGGCGGTGCACGAGGAATGGGCCGCCGACTGCGAGGTGCTGGCGCTGGTTTCTGACAAGAAGCGCAGCGAAGCCAAGAAGCTGGCCGCCAAGGACCCGACCGCCGCGCGCGAGATGCTGCGCCCCGCCGAGATGCCGCCTGAGCCGGTCGCCCGCCGCTACCTGGTCAACGACGCCACGGTCGAGAAGCTGGGCGAGCTGCTGACGGTCAACCCCTGGGGCCTGCTGGTCTACCGCGACGAGCTGCATGGACTGCTGTGCAGCATGGACCGACAAGGGCAGGAGGGCGCGCGCGGCTTCTACCTGAGCGCCTACGACGGCAACCAGGGTCATGCCGTGGACCGAATCGGTCGCGGCGAGGTCTACATCCCGCGTGTCTGCCTGTCCATGCTGGGCGGCATCCAGCCGGGCAAGGTGCAGAGCTACGTCCGGGAGGCCGTGGCCGGTGGAGCAGGTGACGATGGCCTGCTGCAACGCTTCGGGCTGGCCGTGTGGCCCGACGTAAGCCGCGAGTTCAGCTATGTGGACCGCTGGCCCGACAACGACGCCAAGCGCGCAGCCCTGGCGGTGCTGGACCGTCTGGACCGACTGCAACCCGGCACCAACGACGAGCCGGTCGAGTGGCGTTTCTCGCCCGAGGCCCAGGCGCTGTACGAGTCGTGGGTAGTGCCGTTCGAGACGGAGATTCGAGGCGATGAGCTGCACCCGGCCCTCGTGTCGCACCTGAGCAAGTACCGCAAGCTAGTTCCGGCGCTGGCGCTGATATTCGCCCTGGTGGACACGCCCGACAGCGGCAACGTGATTCACGAGGTCGAGCTGCTGCGCGCGCTGGCCTGGGTGGACTACCTGCGCAGCCATGCCGAGAGGCTGTATTCGGTCGCCGTGATGCCCGAGACAGCAGGCGCCCATGCGCTGCTGGCCAAGATTCGGGCGGGTAAGCTGGCGGATGGGTTCACGCCGAGGAACGTGGCCGTGAAAGGCTGGGCCGGGTTGGCAACCGTGGAGGCAGTGCGCAAGGCTGCCGACCTGCTGACTGACTTCGACTGGCTGGAGCGCGATGTGGCTGCACCTGGGCGGGCTGGTGGCAGGCCATCCGAGTGCTACCGCATCAATCCGCTGGCACTGCCGAAAAAAGCGTAACCACCCCAGGCCACTACCCTACAGAACCTACGAAACCCCGTTCTGTAGGTTTTGTAGGGTATCCACCTGGGGTCATTCAGAAAATCGAGGACCGCAGCGGTCACGAGGCAGGCACTGCGCCAGCATCACCACCGAGCAGGCGATGGGCATGAAGTGGCATTCATTGCCGTTTGGAACCTTTCGCATCCATTGGCCTCATAATTCTCATATGGTCTACTCGCCCCGTCTTATCGCAAACGCTTTCCTGGTCAAGGCTAGGGAAAGCGGGGTGCAGTTCACCCATATGAAGGTGCAGAAGCTGGTGTTCTTCATGCACGCATGGAGCCTTGCCCTGCATGGCAAATCAGTCGTCAGCGAGAGGCCGCAAGCATGGCCCTATGGGCCGGTGTTCGAGTCCCTGTATCACGAGCTGAAGGGCTACGGCTCATCGGCTGTTGACTCGTTCCTGAAGGAGCTAAACCCTGCTACAGGGGAGTTGGCCGCGATGGCCCCCAGCCCGAAGGACGAGGAGTTTCAACGTCTGTTGGGGCAAGTGTGGGACCGCTACTCGAACTTCACGGCCTTGCAGTTGTCGGCGCTGACCCACGAAACCGGCGGGCCTTGGGAGCTGACCCGAAAAAGCCGTGCAGGCGAGATTGCCGACGAGCTGATTCGGGACCACTATCAGAAAAAGCTGCCGAGTCATGAGCCTGCCACTGCCTGAGCCTATCCCCGAACCCATCGAGATTCCCGCCGAAATTCCTCCGACGCCCGGCCCGAAGGAAAAGGCAGAGCAGGCGGGAATAGAAGGCAAAGGCCGCGAGCTAGACCACAGCCTCAGAACTTGGGCTGGCTATGGTGCACTCGCATTCGCCTGCTTGATGTACGCCGCTGGCCTGCTGGCAATCGCCTTGTTCCTTGGCCTGTTCCCCTGCTGGCCGCGCGTCCAGGCTGACATGTGGCACATCGTAGTGGCGACGCTGGTCGCGCTGTTCACCGTCCCTACGTTCTTGGTGATGGCTGTGCTCAGAAGCTCAGGCGCGGTGCGCAAGGATGCTGATGCAGACAACCTGCACGCCGCGATTGGCGAGAAGGCCATGAAGGTATTGGACAAGCTCATCGGCGGGGACAAGTAGACCGGCACCATGCAACCACCAGCCCGGCCCCGCGCCGGGTTTGTCGTTCCCGGTCGGCCAACTGGTGAAGGGCTGATGCCGATGTCGGGATTCCGATATCGGTACTGGCGCTGTTCCCGGTGGGTCACCAGCCGAACACCGCCCAAGCCTTTGATTTGGCGGCACTCCTCAAAAGTGAGGCCACGTTCGGTCACCACTGCAAGCTGTTCCTGGCCGAGCAGGCCGGCGACGTGAGCGCACTTTTGAGCTGACGATGACCGCCTACCTTTTCAGTCCGTTGTGCTACTGGTGCAACACCCGCGCCGCGAGGGTTCAGCAACCGGCTGAAAACTCAGCCGGTCGAGCTGGCCGGCTACCGCCTCATCTTTGAGGCCGTCGAGCTGCTGGCGCTGGCCAAGCAGCAGGACGAAAGCCCTGAGCTGGATTCAGGGCAGGCAGAGAAGCAGGCAAGGGTCGAGCGGTACGAAAACCCTGTACCAGTGGCTACATGGTGGCTACATGACAGACCAGAAACGAAAAAGCCCAGCGCGATGGCTGGGCTAAGTCGTTGATTGTCTTGGTGGCGCTTCAGGGATTCGAACCCCGGACCTGCGGATTATGATTCCGTCGCTCTAACCGGCTGAGCTAAAGCGCCAACAGGATTGAATTATAGGCATAAAAATGCAGTTTAGACAAAGTGCATGAAAATTTCTTGAAAAAAGTTCATTCCTGCAGCCAGCGGTGCTCCGGCACAGCGTTTGGAGCTGCTGCCGGGCGCTGAAGCTTGATGCTGTAGCGGGGCTGGGGCCAGTCCAGGGGGCATTTCAGCAGCCGGCCGTCACGCGATACCAGGGCAGTCAAGGCACTGCGGCCCGAGGCATAGAGCGCGACCTCGTCGAGCTTGCGCACGCGCCAGGCCTGGGCCTCGGCGCCCGGCTCGGTGGGGGTCAGTTCCACGGCCAGCCATTCGTCTCCGGCGGCCAATCCGGCGGCTTCTGCCGCCGTGCCGCGCAGCACGTTCTTGATCGTCAGTCCGCCGCTCTCGTTCACGCGCAGTCCCAGCCGCTGTGCCAGTGGCTCGGGTTCCTGCAGCCATTGCAGGCCATGGCGCTGCAGCAGTTCGGCCAGCGGCAGCTCGCCGGTGCCGTGCACCCAGTCCTGCAGTTCGGCGTCGTAGCGGCGCTTGCCCAGCTGCTTGAGCACCGCCAGCAGGTCGGATTCGCGCATCGGGCCGGCATCGCAGCGCTGCATCAGGGTCCGCATCACTCCGTCTAGGTCGCTGTGGCCTTCGGCACGCAGCGTCAGGTCGAGGCAGAGTGCCACCAGCGCGCCCTTGCCGTAGTAGCTGACGGTGGCGTTGGGGCTGTTCTCGTTGATCCGGTAGTACTTGACCCAGGCGTCGAAGCTGGCCTGTGCCACGCTTTGCACCTGGCGCCCCGGCGTCTGCTGCAGCTGGTTGATGGTCTTGCCCAGCAGCTGCAGGTAGGCCGGTTCGTCGATCAGTCCGGCGCGCAGCAGCAGCAGGTCGTCGTAGTAGCTCGTGAAGCCCTCGAAGAACCAGAGCAGTTCGGTGTAGTTCTCGCGGTCGTAGTCGTAGCGCTTGAATTCGCGCGGGCGCAGCCGCTTGACGTTCCAGGTGTGGAAATATTCATGGCTGATCAGCCCGAGCAGTGTGGTGTAGCCGTCGCTGGCCTGGCGCCTGCTCGTAGCCGGAGTTTCCTGCGCAGAGCCGCGCCGCGGCAGGTCGCTGCGTTGGCAGACCAGCGCGGTCGAGTTGCGGTGTTCGAGGCCGCCGTAGCCGTCCTGGCTGGCGTGCAGCAGGAACAGGTAGCTCGTGAACGGCGGTGCTGCGCCGTCGGGGTGCCAGAAGGCGATCTCGGTCTCGCAGATGCGTTGCGTGTCGCGCAGCAGCTGCTCGCAGTCGGCAAAGTCGCCGGCGCCGCTGACGACCAGACGGTGCGGCACGCCGCGGACCTCGAACTGGCCGGACCAGAAGCGGCCGAGCTCGAACGGGCAGTCGGCCAGTTCGTCGTAGTCGCGCGCCAGGTAGCGGCCGAAGCCGCGCCCATCAACCTTGGCCGGAGCCAGTCCGGTGGCGACCTGCCAGTCCGCGGTATGCGCGTTGTCGAGCAGTTCGAATGCATGCGGCTCCCGCTCGCGGCCCGGCACACGCAGGCACAGGCTGGTCGGGTTGAAGAAGCCGCGCTGTGCGTCCAGGAAGGCGGTGCGGACCGAAGCGTCGAAGGCGTAGACCTCGTAGCGCAGCTCCAGCGGGGCTTTGCCGCTGCCAGCAGGCAGTCTGGCTTCCCAGCTGTTCTTGTCGAGCTGCTCGAGCGCGACCGGCTGGCCGGCGATGCTGGCCTGCAGCCTTTGCAGATGCTGGGCGAATTCACGTACCAGATAGCTGCCGGGTATCCAGACCGGCAGGCTCAGGCGCTGGCGCGCGGCAGGCTGGTCGATCTCGAGCGTGATGCCGTATAGGTGCTGGTTCGGGTCCAGCACCGAGACCCGGTAGCGTATCGAAGCCTTCATGTCAGAGCGCGCCAGCAGCCAGGAAGCAGCTCAGCGCCGCCACGGTCGACAGGTGAAAGCGCAGCGTCAGCCAATGCTGCAGGCCGGCGCTCGGATAGAGCTTGCGGTCGATCAGGTAGCAGGCGATCAGCAGCAGGCCGAGCCAGACCAGACCGGCCTGGGCTTGCAGCTTGACCTCGTCGATGCTGAGCTCTCCTTGCGCGATGTACCAGACCAGTCCGGACAGGATCGGGATCAGGATGCCGAGCCAGGCCAGCAGCGAGGCCGAGATGCCCCACCAGAGCGCGGGGACCTGATGTTCGTCCCGGTGCGAGGAGCCCGCTTCCGAATGCACCCAGGCTGCACCCCAGTGCACGCCGCCGAGGAAGGAGGCAATGATCGCGGCATAGCAGGCCAGTGCCGTCGCGACGAAGGGTTGCAGGTCGTTGTCGACCAGCAGCCAGACCATCAGGGCCAGCAGCACGAAGGGAATCAGGCCGGCTCGGCCCAGGGTCTTGATCAGTTGATGGTGGTCGATGGACTGGCTCATGGGGTCACTTGCTGTTGGCGAGGGCTTGTTCGATCTTCTCGAGCGGCACGGCACCGGGCAGGCGGGTGCCGTCCGGCAGGAAGCTGGTCGGCGTGCCGGTGATGCGGTGCTGCTTGCCCAGGGCCAGGTTGCGCTGGATGGCCGAGCTGTCGCAGCTGGCTGGGGGCGGTGCGATGTTGCGCAGCATCCAGTCCTCGAAGGCCTTGGCCTTGTCCTTGGCGCACCAGATCGCCTGTGACTTGGCCTGCGAGTCCGGTCCCAGCACCGGGTAGAGGAAGACATGGACCGTGACGTTGTCGATCTTGGCCAGGTCCTTCTCGAAGCGCTTGCAGTAGCCGCAGTTCGGGTCCTCGAAGATCGCGATCCGGCGCTTGCCGTTGCCGCGCACGATCGTGAAGGCGTCCTTGAACGGCAGCGCCTTGAAATCTACCGCGCTGAGCTTGCTGACCCGCTCTTCGGTCAGGTTGCTGCGGGTGCGGGTGTCGATCAACTCGCCCTGCAGCAGGTAGTTGCCCTCGGCGTCGGTGTAGAGGATGTCGCTCTGGTTGACGCGGACCTCGTACAGGCCGGGCATCGGGGTCTTGCTGACCTCGTCGATGCGCGGCAGGTTGGGCAGGCGTTCGGCCAGGTTCTTGCGGATCGCGGCTTCCTGGGCGGAAGCGCCGAGCGCTTGCGTGACCAGGGTGGCGGCCAGCAGGGTTCGGATCGTCAGGCGGATGAGGTTCATGGCTAAAAAAGAGGTTGAGGCCGTGGTGGAGCGTGAGCTGGGCAAGCCACTGTAAGGCTGGAGGTCAGGCGCCGCCCATGGCTTGTCTCATGGCCCAGCGCTTGATCGGCTGCAGCCGGTCGAAACCGCGCAGGCCCCAGCCACGCAGGGCCTGGATGCGGCTGTCTGGCGCGCTGAACAGGCCGAACAGGCCATCGGTCACGAGTGCCATCTGGGCGAAATCGGCCTGGCGCGCGCGCTCGTAACGGCGCAGCAGCTTCAGGTCGCCGAGTTCGCGCCAGTATTCGCGCTGGTGCAGCACCCGGGCCAGCTCGGCGACGTCGCCCAGTCCGACGTTGAGACCCTGTCCGGCCAGCGGGTGCATCGCGTGTGCGGCGTCGCCGGCCAGCGCGACTCCGGACTTGACCCAGCGGTCGGCGCGCGAGAGTTCGAGTGGCCAGCCGGCTGGCTGGCCTTGCAGCGTCATGGCGCCGAGCGCCTGGTCGCAGGCCTGTTCGACCCCTTGCGCCAGTGCCGCAGGCGGCATCGCGAGCAGCTCGTGCGCGCGTGGGTGCGGCACCGACCAGACCAGCGCCACTTCATGGCCGCTGGCGCCACCCATGGGCAGCAGCGCCAGGATTTCGTCGCCGCGGAACCACTGGCGTGCCACGCCGCCGTGCGGCCGTTCGCATTGCAGCCTGGCCGCGATTGCCGTGTGGGGGTAGGGCTTGCTGTCGTAGTGAAAGCCGAAGGCTTCACGGCTGACGCTGCGCTTGCCTTCGCAGATCACGGTCAGCGCGGCGGCCGGGCGCTCTGGCAGCCATTCGATGCCGCCCTGATAGCGCACTGCCTGCGCAAGCCGGTCTTCCAGCGCCGGCACGTCGACGATCCAGTTCAGCGTGTCGGTGCCGGCCTCGCTCGCATCGAAGGTCAGCGCGGCGTTGGCGCTGGCGTCGCTGACCCACATGCGAGTGACCGGCGTCACCGGAGATGGGCCATTGCCGTCGGCGTTCTCTGGCCAGACGCGCAGCGACTCGAGCAACTGGCGCGCGGCCAGGTTCAGCGCATAAGCGCGAATGTCGGGGCTGGCTGGCGCAGTCGGCCGCGCTGGCGTGACCAGCGCGATGCGCAGTCGGTCGCGCGCCAGCAGCAGCGCCAGAGTCAGTCCCACCACGCCACCGCCGAGGATGGCCACGTCGTACTTTTTGCTCATGGACGGATTGTAGGAGCTGGGCCCACAATGGCTGGGTGTGTGAATGAAGACCCGATATCGATATGCTCTCCATCCCCGACGACATGCTGCCGCTGCAGATCGAGCAGCTGTGGATCTATCCCATCAAGTCCTGCGCCGGCATCCGGCTTGAGCAGGCCGAGTTGCAACTGGCCGGCCTGGAATGGGACCGGGCCTGGATGGTGGTTGACGCGCAAGGCGAGTTCGTCTCGCAGCGCGAATTGCCGCGCATGGCGCTGATCCAGCCGGCGTTCCGGTTCGGCCAGCTTGAGCTCAGCGCGCCGGGCATGTTGCCGTTGCTGCTGGAACTGGAGCTCGACCCCGCTTCGCAGCAGCTGCCGGTCCAGGTCTGGGACGATCGGGTCCAGGCTTGGGACATGGGCGACGCGGCGGCGCAGTGGTGCAGCGAGTTCCTGCAGGCGGATCTGCGTCTGGTGCGCTTCGACCCCGCGGTGCGCCGACTGTCTTCCGAGCGCTGGACCCGCGGCGTCGAGGCACCGAACCGTTTCAGCGATGGTTTTCCGCTGCTGCTGCTGTCGAGTGCCTCGCTGACCGATTTCAACCAGCGCTTGCAGGCCCTGGGCCAGGACCCGGTCGGCATCGAGCGCTTCCGGCCCAATCTGGTGCTGGGCGGTCTTGATGCGCATGACGAGGACCGGCTGGCCGAGCTGGTTTTCCCGCTGCAGGCGGGAGGCGAGGTCCGGCTGCAGCCGGTCAAGCCCTGCGCGCGCTGCGCCATTCCCAATATCGATCCGGTCACGGCCAAGTCCGATCCGGCAGTCGGCGACACCTTGCAGACCTATCGCCAGGATCGTCGCCTGCTGGGAGCGGTCACCTTCGGCATGAATGTCATCGTGCGCGAGGGCGCAGGCAGCCTGCTGCGCCAGGGACAGGCCGGCTGGGGCCGCTGGGACGCCTGGGATGACTGAGGGCTGACGGCTTGGCCCGGTCTTGGCTGTCTGGCTGCAGGGCGAATGCCCGGCGCGTGACCCAGGATCATGCTTAGGACAAGACTAGGCGCCAACAGGTCCGGTCGGTACAATCATCCCATTTGTCGGCGCGCGCGAGCCATGGCCCGGTAGGGCATCGCGCCACACCGCCGACACGACACTGCAGGGCCCTCTCCTGCCTGGCCGAGGCTCATGGAGTCGAGCTGGCAGCGCAAGGGGCTTGCATCTCAATTCCAAAGGACCCCCCATGAGCTTGAAGTGCGGCATCGTCGGCCTGCCCAACGTCGGCAAATCCACCCTGTTCAACGCCCTGACCAAGGCCGGCATCGCTGCCGAGAACTATCCCTTCTGCACCATCGAGCCCAATACCGGCGTGGTCGAGGTGCCGGACCCGCGTCTGGACCAGCTGGCCGAGATCATCAAGCCTGAGCGCATCGTGCCGGCCATCGTCGAGTTCGTCGACATCGCCGGCCTGGTCGCGGGCGCTAGCCAGGGCGAGGGCCTGGGCAACCAGTTCCTGGCTCACATCCGCGAGACCGATGCCATCGTCAACGTGGTGCGCTGCTTCGAGGACGACAACGTGATCCACGTTGCCAACAAGGTCGATCCGATCGCCGACATCGAGGTGATCCAGACCGAGCTCTGCCTGGCCGACATGGGCACGGTGGAAAAGAGCCTGCACCGCTACAACAAGGCGGCGCGCTCGGGCAACGACAAGGAAGCCGCGGCGCTGGTCAAGGTGCTCGAGAAATGCCTGGCCGCGCTCAACGAAGCGCAGCCGGTGCGCTCGATCGAGTTCAGCGAAGCCGAGCAGGCGCTGCTCAAGCCGCTGTGCCTGATCACGGCCAAGCCCGCGATGTTCGTCGGCAACGTGAGCGAGGACGGCTTCGAGAACAACCCCTTCTTGGACCGCCTGCAGGAATACGCGGCCAAGCAGAACGCGCCGGTGGTGGCGATCTGCGCCAAGATCGAGGCCGAACTGTCCGAGATGGACGATGAGGACCGCCTGGTCTTCCTGCAGGAGATGGGCCAGGATGAGCCCGGCCTGAACCGCCTGATCCGCGCCGGCTTCAAGCTGCTGGGCCTGCAGACCTACTTCACGGCCGGCGTCAAGGAAGTGCGCGCCTGGACCATCCATATCGGCGACACCGCGCCGCAGGCTGCCGGTGTCATCCACGGCGACTTCGAGCGCGGCTTCATCCGCGCCCAGACCATCGCCTTCGATGACTTCATCGCCTACAAGGGCGAAGCCGGCGCCAAGGAAGCCGGCAAGATGCGCGCCGAAGGCAAGGAGTATGTCGTCAAGGACGGCGATGTCATGAACTTCCTGTTCAACGTGTGATATCTATCAATTAGTCTTTATTTTGGCAAATCCGGTGGATGGCCCTCAAGTTTCACCGGATGGCGCCGTCATACAAGTAGCGGTGGTATCTGTCGGTCCTGCACCTCGTTTTTCAGGCATCCCGCGGGCTTAATTTGTTGTGCCCAGGCAGGGGCCTGGGTGTAGTAGACCGTCGTCGTCTCACCATCCAACCTAATAAAGGGTGCGTATGTCTTACATCTCGTCTTTAACCACGGAACAGGTTGCAGCGCTTACGACTGACAATGTGGTCAGCCTGTCTACCAGCCAGATTCAGGAACTGTCCTCGGCCCAGATCGTGGCGCTGACGACCGATCAGGCAGGGGTGTTGACGACGGCGCAGGTCGCTGCGCTGACGACATCGCAGATTGATGCATTCGAGACGGAGGATCTGGCTGCGTTGACCACGAGCGCTGTGGCCGCGCTGACGACAGCGCAGATCCAGTCACTGACGACGGATCAAGTGGCGGGGCTGAGCTCCAACCAGGCTGGTGCTTTGACGACGGTTCAACTGCGTGTGTTGACCACGGAACAGCTGGTGGCGCTGGAGACAGCGGACTTTGCAGCGCTCTCGACAGCGGCGGTGGCGGCGTTGACGACCACGCAGACTCAGGCGCTGACGACCGATCAGCTGGGTACGCTCAGTTCGGACGAGATCGTGGCGCTGACGACGGCTCAGGTAGCGGCGTTGACGACGGCTCAGATCGTGGGCCTGACGACAGCACAGACGGGCGGCTTGACCTCGGTCCAAGTGCGGGCGCTGACGACGGCGCAGGTCAAGGCTCTCGAGACCGCCGACTTCGCGGCGCTG